>Ga0081455_10000174_pt1 | contig 80174 bp, 78 predicted proteins | sample TabmetS3T2R1_FD_70207 | JGI IMG/M metagenome (GOLD analysis project Ga0081455, IMG submission 70207) | Tabebuia heterophylla rhizosphere microbial communities from the University of Puerto Rico - S3T2R1 | ecosystem: Host-associated > Plants > Roots > Rhizosphere ...
TTGCTCGCCAGTTCGGCGCGACAGACATCGTTGAGGAGCGCGGCAGGAAAGGGATTGAACGGATCGTCGAGATGACGAAGGGAGTGGGCGCTGATGCAGTCCTGGAATGCGTCGGGACGTCCGATTCGCTGCAAACCGCCATCCGGATCGCCCGTCCGGGCGCGTCCGTCGGCTTCGTCGGGGTCCCGCACGACGCCCAACCGCCGGTGAACGTCATGTTTTCGCGGAACGTGGCATTGGCTGGCGGCATGGCACCGACTCGCAAATACCTGCCTGAGCTCGTTGACCTCGTGACCTCCGGCGTCATCGACCCGAGTCCCGTCTTTGATCTGTCGCTGCCGATGGCAGAGGTGGCCGAGGGGTATAGGGCGATGGACGAGAGGAGGGCCATCAAGGCCATTCTCAGTCCAAACTGACATAATGTGCATTATCGGCGTTTGGGTATCCCGCTTGAACCGGGATCTGCAGGCGTAGTCTGCCCGTGTGAAACGCGCCCTCCTCGCAGTCATTTCCCTTGTCGTTGCGCTTGGAGTGCTCAACTCCGCGGCAGCGCCAGCAGCAACGCCTGGATTGCGCGGTGTGATGTATGTCGGTAACAACTGGGCTGGAACGGCGACCATTGTCGACGCAAAATCGCTGAAAGTTCTCAAGCGCGGCGTCAATCTGATTCCGGACAAAGCCGAAGAACTGCAGCGGATAAACACGAATCCGGCGAATCTTGCCTACTTCCTCGCGATTCGTGAGGGACCCGGTGAGGGCCACGACCAGTTCGTCGATGACATGTTCGCCACGAAGGACGGTCGCTTCCTGGCCGTCTCTCGGCCCAGCCTCGGCGACGTGGTCTGGATCAACCTGGCCTACGCGTTGAAGGCCGGAGCCACTGCATCGCAGATCATCGCTGCAGAGCAGTCGATGGACGGCTACCGCACTGACCACATGGCGGTATCGCCAGATCGCCGCCGGCTTCTCGTTTCGGATTCGACCGCTGGTCAGGTCATCGAGTTCTCGATGGTCAACGAGACGCTCGGCGACGGCACGGTGGTCAAGATGGGCCAGCGGATGCGAACGTTCCCGTCCGGCGAAACCCCACATGAGAGCAACTACTGGGGAAGCAACTGGATCTTCCACGCATCCATCGGCAAGGTTTACACGCCGGGCGACGACCCCGCGCTCGACGCCGCCAAGGGCGACCGCTGGTTCCAGATCGTGCGGAACTCCGATTTCAAGGTCACCCGCCGGTGGGACATGGGCAAGGAGTTGGCTGAGTCCGGCTACCGCAACATGAGTTCGGCCGTTCGGCCCATGGCACTCGGTCCCTACAACCGGGTCTACTTCCAGGTGTCCTTCTTCCATGGCCTGGTCGAGTTCGACACTGGTCTCATGGACGCGGATCGCAGCTCCACCTATTCGTCGGGCGGCCTGGCCGAACCATCAACCGGGCGCATCGTGCGTGTGCTCAAGTTGCCGAACCGGATTCCCAGCGTTTCGCGTGAGAAGTACGTCAACGACTCGGCGCACCATGGATTGGCCATCAGCGCCGACAAGAAGACGCTGTGCGCGGCCGGCACGATGGACGATTACGTCGCCTTCGTGGATCGAGCGACCTTCGCGTACAAGGTGTTCGATCATTCGCCGCACTCCCATCCGGCCGGCACTGACGGCAAGTACACGAAGCCGTACTGGTCGACCGAAGCTCCGTACAACCGTTGCTGGGTCTCACTGAGTGGATCTGACGCCGTTGTCGTTTTCGATTTCGCCACGCGCAAGGAACTCGCCTATCTCCCCGTGGGCGATCATCCGCAGAGGGTCCGCTTCGGCGCGATCCAAGCGAGTTTGGTCGATTAGCCGTGCAGATCACGAGGTTCGGGCACTCCGCTGTCCTGGTTGACGTCGCCGGCAAGCGCATCCTCATCGACCCCGGCGCATTTAGCGACGGCGATGTGTTCGAGTTGGAAGGACTCGACGCGATCGTCGTGACCCACCAGCACGTCGACCACGTCGACCCAGACCGCATCGGGTCTCTGCAGTCTCGCAATCCGGACGCCGAGTGCCTAACTGATCCGGAGACCGCTGCCCTGATGAACGGGTTTCGGCCACACACGGCGGGTGACATAACTGAAATTGGCCTCGTGACGATCACCGGCGTCGGCACCATGCATGCCGAGATCCTCCCGACGCTTCCTCGAATCGCGAACACGGGCGTGATGATCCACGCCACCGACGAGCCCACCTTCTTCCATCCCGGTGACTCGTATACGCACGCCCCCGATCGGGTCGACGTCCTGGCCGCTCCCCTGTCCGCACCGTGGGCCAAGGTGTCGGAGACGGTCGACTTCGTCCGGCGCATAGCACCGCGCACGGTTTTCCCCATCCATGACGCGGGCATCGCGCCGGTGGCCTACGGCATCTACTGGGGGCATGTGAGCAACAATTCCGGCGTCGACGACGCTCGACAGGTCGGTCCGCGAGAAGCGGCCACCCTTACGTGAACGAATCGTCGCGGGCACTGCGCATTGCCGCAGTGCCGGCCATGCTGGTTGCCGGAGCGCTGGTCGCCGTCCAGTCGCAGGTCAATGGCCGTCTCGCCACAGAGCTCGGAACTGGTTCGCGTGCTGGTTTCGGTGCCGCGGCGATCAGCTTCGGCACGGGCTTGGTGCTCGTGGCGGCCATCACCGGCTTGCTGCCGTCGGGGCGGGCCGGCGTGGGCCGCTTCGCGCAGGGGCTGCGCAGTGGGAGACTGCGTCCGCTCGAGATGATCGGTGGCGCCTTCGGAGCGTTCCTGGTTGCAACGCAAGGCCTGACGGTCGGAGCCATCGGGGTGGCGCTCTTCAGCATCTCGGTGACAGCGGGCCAGTCCGCCAGCGCGCTTGTTGTGGATCACGTCGGCCTCGGGCCGTCGGGGCATCAGCCGTGGAGCGTCCCCAGGCTGATTGCGGCGGCATTCGCAGTAACTGCCGTCATCCTGGCCGCCGGTGAGCGGTTGGCCGTGTCCTTCGGATGGCAGACCGCTGTGTTCGCGCTCCTCCCCCTTCTCGCCGGCGCCGGTACAGCTGTTCAGCAGGCCCTCAACGGTCGCCTCGCCGCCCACGGCGGGCCCTGGGCGACGACGCTGAACAACTTCACGGTCGGGACTATCGTGCTTCTCGCCTGCTTCGGCGTGAGCTTCCTGGGTGGCGGCCGGCTGACCGGCCTACCGCACCAATGGTGGCTCTACGGCGGCGGCGCCATCGGTGTCGGCTTCATCTGGCTGGCCGCCGTTCTGGTCAAGGTCCATGGCGTCTTGGTGCTCGGATTGTCCATGATCGCGGGCAACGTCATCGGTGCCGAACTGATCGAGTTGGTCAGCGCCAACGCGCGGATCGGTCTTGTCGGGATCGTCGCAGGGGGCCTCACGGTCCTCGGAATCGGCATCGCGCTCTTCGCACGCCCCAGTTCTGGCGTATCTCATATTTGAGATATACAGTGAGTCACTGTGACGGAACGCGATGACTACCTCGCCCGGATCGGCAGCCTGATCCGAGACGCCCGCCAACACAGCGGTCTGACGCAGGTCCAGTTGGCGGCGCAGTTGAAGACCAGCCAGAGCGCGATCAACCGCATCGAAAAGGGCGCCCAGAACCTGACGCTCGACATGCTGGCGCGCATCGGCACCGTGCTCGATTCGGAGCTGGTGAGCGTAAATGCGGCTGTTGCCGCCGGCCCGAGCCACCTGCGAGTTCAGGGCGGCACGACGCTTTCCGGCACCATCGACGTCAAGTCGAGCAAGAACGCCGGCGTCGCGCTTTTGTGTGCGGCACTCATCAACGAAGGCACGACGGTCCTGCACAAGGTGGCGCGGATCGAGGAGGTCAGTCGGATCCTGGAGGTTCTGGAATCGATTGGAGTCGGCGTCCAATGGCTCAACGACGACAACGACCTGCGACTCGACGTCCCCACGCAGCTCAACCTTGAAGCGATGGACGTCGAGGCCGCACGACGCACTCGCAGCATCATCATGTTCCTCGGCCCCTTGATGCATCGGGTCGAGCGGTTTGAGCTCCCCTATGCCGGCGGCTGTGATCTGGGAACCCGCACCGTCGAACCGCACATGATGGCCCTGCGGCCGTTCGGCCTCAAGGTCGTTGCCACGGAGGGCAGCTATCACGCCGAGGCCGCGACGGGCGTCGGGCCCGAGCGTCCGATCGTCCTGACCGAGCGCGGCGACACCGTGACGGAGAACGCGCTTCTTGCCGCGGCTCGCTACGACGGTGTCACTGTCATCCGCAACGCGAGTCCCAACTACATGGTTCAGGATCTCTGCTTCTTCCTGACCAAGCTCGGCGTCGAGATCGAGGGCGTGGGCACGACGACCCTTCGCGTCACGGGTAAATCGGTCATCAACACCGACGTCGAGTACGCACCCAGCGAAGACCCGATCGAGGCAATGAGCCTGGTGGCTGCAGCGATTGTCACGCAATCGAGCATCACCGTCCGGCGTGTGCCGATCGAGTTCCTTGAGATCGAACTCGCGCTCCTCGAAGAGATGGGTTTCAACTACGACCGCAGCGACGAGTATCCGGCGGAGAACGGCCATACCCGTCTCGTCGACATCACGACGCATCCATCGACACTGCATGCCCCGATCGACAAGATCCACCCGATGCCGTTCCCCGGGCTGAACATCGACAACCTTCCGTTCTTTGCCGTGATCGCGGCGACGGCCGAGGGCCAGACGATGTTGCATGACTGGGTGTACGAGAACCGGGCCATCTACCTGACCGAACTGAACAAACTCGGCGCGCAGGTGACTCTTCTCGACCCGCATCGCGTGCTCATCGAGGGCCCAACCCACTGGAGTGCAACCGAACTGATGTGCCCGCCAGCGCTTCGGCCGGCGGTCGTGGTTCTCCTCGCGATGTTGGCCGCCAGGGGCACGTCCATCCTGCGGAACATCTACGTCATTCATCGCGGATACCAAGATCTGGCCGAACGTCTGAACGCCTTGGGTGCGCACATCGAGACCTTCCGGGACATCTGAGTCGGTGACTGACGTCCCGTGGGCCTTCGCCCATCGCGGCGGAGCATTGCTGCCGGCGAACATCGGCATCGAAAACACGCTGAGGGCGTTCAGTAACGCGGTAGAGCTTGGGTATACGCGGCTTGAAACCGATGTTCGCGCATCGCGCGATGGCGTGCTCTACGCCTTCCACGACGCGAACCTGGGCCGCATGACCGGCCGATCGGTCCCGCTCCGTGATCTGGATTCAGCGGAAATCGACGCCATCCTTATCGGTGGTCGTGAGCCGCTCCCCCGCCTCACTGAACTCCTGGAGGAGTTCCCGGGATGCATGTTCTCGATCGACGTCAAGGCCGACGACGCCGTCGACGCCACCATTGACGTCTTGCGAGGTATCCAAGATCGGGTCATCGTCGGTTCGTTCGATCATCGCCGGGTGCAGCGCTTGCGCACGGCCTTGCCGGGGGCCATGAGCGCGCTTTCGCGTCGCGAGGTCGCGCTGCACAGGGGTGGCGCTCCACTCCCCCACAACACGTGCGCGTCGGTCCCCGTGTCGCATCGTGGAATTCGGATCATCACCGAGAGGTTCGTGACCCGTGCCCACCGTCGCGGCATCCCCGTCTTCGCCTGGACCATCGACGACATGACCGAGGTTACGCGGCTACTCGACCTCGGCGTCGACGGCATCATGTCCGACCGGATCGACGCCCTGCGCGACCTGCTGATGGCACGCGGTGCTTGGTAGAGGCCTGGTGGCTGGGCCGGGTAGTAGCCTGCCCGCGTGACGCGGGCCACCCCAGAGCAGCGGGCCTGGTACTTCTACGACTGGGCGAACTCGGCGTTCATCACAACCGTTGCGACGGTCCTATACGCCCCTTATCTGGTGAGCGTTGCGGAGCGTGCCGCCTGCGGATACGCCGGAACCGTCGCCCGACCCTGCCAGGACCGGCTCACAGTTCTCGGGATCGCGGTTTCACCGGGTTCCCTCGTGTTCTACGTCATCACCCTGTCCACGGTGATCTCGGCGTTCGTGCTGCCGGTGATCGGTGCGATCGCCGACCGCGTGTCGTCGCGCCGGCGGCTGATGGGTGGCCTGGCCTGGAGCGGCGCCGCGACCACCGCGCTGATGTTCGGCGTCACTGGAACGAACTGGGAGTTCGGCTGTGTCCTGCTCATCATTGCCAACCTGCTATATGCCGCGTCCATCGTCGTTTACGACGCTCTCCTGATCGATGTCGCCGGACCCGACGAGCGCGATCGGATCTCGTCGCATGGCTGGGCACTCGGATACGCGGGTGGAGGCCTGCTGCTTGCGGCGAATCTCATCGTCGTGACCACAACCCCTTTCGGCCTCACCCCGACCTTGGCCGTGCGGGTGAGTCTTTTGTCGGCAGCTCTGTGGTGGGCATGTTTCACGGTCATCCCCTACCGCGGTATCCGAGACCGTCCTCCGCGAGCAACGACGGCGGGGACGCTGATGCAGCGCAGCTTCGGCCAGCTGGTTCGCACGCTTCGCGAGATGCGCCAATATCCGCAGACGCTGCTCCTCCTCGTGTCGTACATGATCTACAACGACGGCATCCAGACGGTCATCTACTCCGCTTCGGTGTTTGGCCAGAAACAGTTGGGATTCGGGCCCAGCGCGACGATCTCCGTCATCTTGGTCGTTCAGTTCGTCGGGTTCAGTGGAGCTTTGGCTTTCGGAATCGTCGCCGCACGGTTTGGTTCTTACCGAACGATTGGCGTCGGCCTGGCCGTGTGGGTCATCGTCGTGGTGAGTGCTTTCAAGCTTCCGGTCGGCAACTTGAGCGCCTTCCTGGCGGTGGCTGTCGTCATCGGCCTCGTGCTCGGTGGGACGCAGGCATTGTCGCGCTCGTTCTTCTCGCAGTTCATTCCGCCGGGACGCGAAGCCGAGTACTTCAGTCTGTATCAGGCCTGCGAGCGTGGGACGAGTTGGCTTGGCACCCTGGCGTTTGGTCTCGTGCATCAGGTGACCGGCTCCTATCGCCCCGCTCTCTTGGCCTTGGTGCTTTTCTTTGTCGTCGGTGGCCTGCTGTTGTGGCGTCTCGAGCCGCGCCGTGGAATTGTCGAAGCTGGGAACCCGATTCCGCGCGTCGTCTGACGGGTAAAGACAGGACGGAATCCTTTTCCTCGCTCGTTCGTTGAACTCAGTGAACCCAAGGGGGAACCGATGGCTGAACGCTCATTGCGCGGTGCGCGCATCGGCGCACAGAGTTTCGAAGACGAGCGCGGTGTCGAGATGGCCCCGCGTCAGGAGATCGTCTACGTCTGCCCAGATGGCCACCGATTCACCGTGACCATGGCCGACGAGGCCGAGGTCCCAGACGAGTGGGAAGACCCGAAGACCGGCCAGGTTGGCCGGCGGGTCGACAGTGACGAGGCGCCGCCCAAGGAAGAGAAGCCGGTTCGTACGCACTGGGACATGCTCCTTGAGCGTCGCTCCCTGCCGGAACTTGAGGAGATTCTGACCGAGCGCCTTGAGTTGCTCAGGGCGGGCGAGATCGGACCACCGCACCTGCACCGTCGCCGTCGCAAGACTACGAAGCAGAGCGCCTGAGGCCCCACAGCGTCACTCGCCATAGCGCCTCGACGATGATGCCGATGGTCATCTTCGAGGTTCCCTCCTGACGCTCGACAAATGTCACGGGCACCTCAACGATCGGGAGTCCGGCATCGCGGATCCGGCGCGTCATGTCAATCTGGAAGCAGTACCCGTGTGAAGCGACCGCTTCCAGATGCACACTCTCAAGTGCGCGTCGCGACAGGACCCTGTATCCGGCTGTTGCATCGTGAACGGGGAGTTGTAGCCAAAGCCGCGCGTACTGTGTTCCGGTCCGCGAAATCAGTCGGCGCGACCGCGGCCAGTCGACGACGCGGCCACCCGGGATCCAGCGCGACCCGATGACGAGGTCCGCACTGTAGGCGGCATTGCGCAGGCGGTTCAAATCGGCCGGACGGTGGGAGCCGTCGGCGTCCATTTCGACGAACCACTGGTACTCGCGCTTCAGCCCCCAGTCGAACCCTGCGCAGTACGCCACGCCCAACCCTTGCTTGGCCGGACGATGCAGAACGTGCAGGGCAGGATCAGCCGCGGCCATTTCATCCGCGATCGTTCCGGTGCCGTCGGGTGAGTCGTCGTCGACGATCAGGATATCGACGTCGCTCGCGCTGGCCCGCAGCTGTTGCACGAACGGAGCGATGTTGCCCGCCTCGTTGTAGGTCGGGACGACGATGAGCGTTCGGTTCATGTGCGCCGCCAGCCGACCGCCCAGGAGAGGGCTCCAATAGCGATCAGGAGCCATCCCAGCCATCGTCCGACGGTCACGCCCAGCGTGCGGCCCTCTGCCAGCGGAACCGACGCAGCCAGGATGGCTGGCCGATGCATGGGAGCGCGCGCCACCACATGGCCGGACGCGTCGACAATCGCCGAGATTCCATTGGTCGATGGGATCAAGACCCAACGCCCGGTCTCGATGGCGCGCAAGCGGGAGATCTTGAACTGCTGATCGGGCTGAGCCGTGCCCGTGAAGCTCGCATTGGAGGTCTGGACGATGAGGACCTGCGCGCCTCCGGTGATGGCGCCGCGCACGAGGTCGTCAAAGGCGATGTCCCAGCAGATCGTGTCGCCAATCGCAAAGCCTCCGGCGGGCAGGACATTCGATTGGTCGCCCGGCAACATGTCGCGCGGTATGAACCGGTCGAACTTGGGTACGACCGGTCCGAGCACGCGGCGGAACGGGACGTATTCGCCGTACGGGACAACCTTTCGCTTCACGTATCGGGCTTGGGGGCCCGCCGGTGTCCACACGACGCCTGCGTTGTAAGCCGTATTGACCGTTGGGCCGTCGAAGATTCCGCCGACGAGAATGGGCGACCCCAGTTGGCGCGAGAGCAGTTCGATCCTCGCGGCTTGCGGTCGGTCGTGGAACGGGTCGACGTCCGTGGCGTTCTCCGGCCACAGCACGAGGTCGGGTCGCGGCTCGGCTCTGGCGTGAACACGGCGCACCAGCCGTTCCGTCTCAGCCGCGTGCAGTTTGAAGATGTCTCCCGGTTTCCACGTCAGGAAGTCGCCGGGGATGTTGCCTTGAACCAAGGCCACCTCAGCCTTGACGCCGCGAGCGCCACCCGCCAGGCCTGTCGGCAGGACGGTGCCGACTATCAGGATCGCGCCTATCGCACCGGCCAGGAGCCACACCTTCTCGCGAGGCCGCACAACCAGCCACGCCACAGCCACGGCGAGACCAGCGACGATGGCCGACAGCGCCGGCATCCCCACCCACCGGACATACCCGTCGAGCGGGGTGCCGACGGTTGCATGCGCCAGGCGTCCCCACGGGAAGCCGGAGAACGGCACCTTCGCTCGCACCTGTTCGCCGAGAACCCACACGGCCGGCATCGCAACCGGCCACCAGCGCAGGCGAGCAACCGAACACAGCCCCAGCAGGACCGGCCCGAAATAGAGGGCTTCGACGAGCGTCAGCGCGACATACGCGCCGTGGCTGACGGCGTTCATCCACCAAATGAGCGGAGCCATGAATGCCAGTCCGAAAATGATGCCGATGACCACGATCTGCCACCACGACTGCGCGTTGAGCTTGTGTGCGATCACGAACAGGCCGGCGACTCCGATGATTGCGGCAGGCGGGAAATCGATCGGATCGAACGCCGCAAACAGCGCGACACCACTGACGGCGGCTGCGATTCGGTAGGCGCGCATCAGCCCAAGGTCACGAGATCGCGGGGTGTCATGTTGAGTACGTCGAGGCCGTTGTCGGTGACAACGGCGATGTCCTCGATGCGGGCTCCGTACTGGTCGCTCAGGTAGAAGCCGGGTTCGATGGAGAATGCCATTCCGGGTAGCAAAGCCGTGTTGTTCCCGCTGACGATGTACGGCTCCTCGTGCGTTTCCAGGCCAATGCCATGGCCGGTGCGGTGGATGAAGAGGTCGCCGTACCCGGCGTCACGCAGGATGCTTCGCCCGACCTCATCGACAGACGCAGCCGTGACTCCGGCTCGAGCGTGGGCGCGCTGGGCGGCCTGAGCCTGCTGCAACACGGCGTAGGCCTCCTGGAACGGTGCTGGCGCCGCGCCCCCGGCGATGTAGGTGCGGGTCGAATCGGAGCAGTAGCCCGACGGCATCGTGCCGCCGATGTCCACGACCACCGGATCGCCGGCCTCGACCGTCCGATCGGAAACCTCGTGATGTGGGGATGCCCCGTTCGGGCCCGATCCCACGATGACGAAGTCGACCCGGGAGTGTCCCTCGTCGACGATTGCCCGGGCGATGTCCGCGCCGACGGCGCTCTCAGTGCGTCCCGGTCGCAGCCATTCGGCCATCCGCGAATGGACGCGATCGATGGCTTGAGCGGCCTCTCGAAGCGCTTCGACCTCGTCGGCGTCCTTTACAGACCGAAGACCGCGGAGCACCTCACCGGCGAGTCGGATGCGCGTGCCGGGCAACACATCCTGAAGGGCCAAGACCCGCTCCGCCCACATGTGGTCATCAACGGCCACGTCAGATGTCCCCGCCAGCCGGTCCGCCACCACCGCGAACGGATTGTCGGTCTCGGCCCACGTGATGACGTCGATCTCGACACAGGCTGCCGCAGCCGCGCTGGCCTCCAACTCGGGCACAACGAGTACTGGGTCGCTATCCGTGCGAAGGATCAGTGCGGTCAACCGTTCGAGCGGTTTCGCGTCGTAGCCGGTCAGATAGCGCAGATCCGCGCCGGGAGTGATGATGAGCGCCCCCATGTCCTGCCGTGCGGCAGCCTGCCGCGCGCGCATCCATCGCGACGTCACGGTGTTGAGCGTACTGGCGGACCCTACGATCGACTCATGCCGGGACGCCTGATGCTGCTGGACAGTGCGAGTCTGTATTTCCGCGCCTTCTTTGGCGTCCCCGATTCGTTGAAGGCACCGGATGGCACTGTCGTCAATGCGGTGCGCGGCATGCTCGACTTCGTCGCGACCTTGATCACGCAGTACCAACCCGAGGCCGTGGTGGCCGCTTGGGACGACGATTGGCGTCCTGATTGGCGGGTCGAGCTCATCCCCTCGTACAAGACGCACCGGGTTGTCGAGATCGCAACCGGCGAGGAGGAAGTGCCGGATCTGTTGTCCCCACAAGTGCCGATCATCGCCGAAGCCTTGGCGATGGTGGGCATCCCCGTGGTGGGAGCCATTGGAGCAGAGGCAGACGACATCGTCGGGTCTCTCGCCCGACTGTGGGATGGGCCGGTGGATGTGGTCACCGGTGATCGCGATCTCTTCCAGCTCGTCGATGACGCGCGATCTACACGAGTGCTCTACACGGCGCGCGGCGTCGGGAATCACGATGTCGTGGATGCAGCGTGGATTCGAGGCAAGTACGCGATCGATCCGAGCCAATACGTCGATTTCGCTGTCATGCGGGGTGATCCGTCCGACGGATTGCCGGGGGTTCCCGGAGTTGGTGAGAAGACGGCCGCGGCTCTGCTTGCTGAGCACGGCGACCTTGACGGCATCCTGCTTGCGGCCGAGGATCCGTCATCGAGTCTTCGACCTCGCATCCGTCAGTCGCTCCTTGATTCGCTTGATTACATCGCGGCCGCACGCTCCGTCGTGGCGGTTCGTCAGGACGCCGCAAGACTGGAAGCGGTCATCGCCTTGGAATCACTGTCGCCGAGTGCCGTCCAGGAATTCCAGGAATTCGGCGTCACCTGGGGGCTCGGTGGCGCGACGGCACGACTGCTCGAGGCTCTGAGCTAGTCGAGGGCCGACGCGTACGCCACAACGCCGCGCCGCAGCTCGACCAGGGCGGCGCGGGCCGTGTCGCGAAGGGGCTCGTTGGTTGCGGCGGCGGCTATTTGGCCGAGCGCGTCGATCACCTGTTTGACCGCGCGCACGAAGTCACCTGGCGCGATGTCTGCGGTGTCGAGCACGTCGTCCAACGCGGCACCGCTCGCCCATTCCCACGCCGTGTGAGCGAACCCGAAATCCGGATTGCGCAAGGTGGCCAGCCGATGATCGCGTTCGAGTCGTTGGAGGTCTGACGCGAGCCGGGTCATGACGTCTGCAGTCGCTCGCAGGGTCTTTGTGGGAAATGCCGGCAGTGGGGCTTCATCGGCGCGGGTTTCGAAGGTGAGCGCACTGACGACGGCCGCGAGTTCTGCCGGGTCGAGGCCATCCCACAGTCCCTCCCGCAGGCATTCGCTCACCACGAGGTCCAACTCACCGTAGATCCGCTGGAGTCGTCGCCCGGCGTCGGAGACGACGTCGCCGTCGAGGTACGCCAGTTCGTCCAACACCTCGCAGACGCGGTCGAACTGGCGCGCAACCGTGTTGGTCCGCTGTTCGACCCGGTGCCGCTGGTTGGCGGTGTCGCGTTCGAGTTTGCGGTACCGCTCGGCCCATCGGGCGTGGGACTCCCTGTCGGGACATCCATGGCAGGGGTGCTCGCGGATGCGGCGTCGCAGGTCTGCGATGCGCGGATCCTCGGCGCGTTCCCGAGAAGGACCTCGTTGGACGTCTGGCGTCGCCGAACCTCCGCCTGCATTCGTGACGAGTGCTTGCGCCAGCGATCGCCTGGACTGCGGATTGCGCGGATTGAACGACTTCGGGACACGCATTCGGCTCAATGGCTCGACCGGCGTCGGGAAGTCGACGAGCGCCAAGCGGCGGGCATGCCTCCCGGCGGTGAGGACGAGTGGGCGCGCTTCGGCAGGCAGGCCGGGATCGATGACAACGGCGAGACCTGCCCACCGTCCCGCCGGGACTCGGATGATGTCACCGGGCCGGAGTGCAGCGAGGCTGTCGGCCACCGCGGCCCGATGCTTCGATCGGCGCGCCTTCGACCCTGCCGACTCGATGTCGCTGAGCTCGCGCCGCAGCCCCGAATACTCGATGAAGTCGCCGAGGTGACAGGTCGATGACTCCAGGTATCCGGCCATGGCATCTTCGGCCTTGCGAATCTGCGTTGCCAAGCCAACTACGGAGCGGTCGGCCTGGAACTGAGCGAACGACTGTTCCAGCAATGCGCGGGTCTTTTCCCGCCCGAACTGGCCAACGAGGTTGACGGCCATGTTGTACGAGGGCCGGAATGACGAGGTGAGCGGAAACGTGCGCGTGGACGCAAGCCCGGCCACCTGTCGAGCGTCGAATCCCGACTGCCACAGGACGACTGCATGGCCTTCGATGTCGAGGCCCCGCCGACCGGCCCTACCGGTGAGCTGGGTGTACTCGCCCGGAGTGATGTCGGCATGCGTCTCGCCGTTCCATTTGCTGAGTCGCTCGATGACCACGGAGCGAGCGGGCATGTTGATGCCAAGGGCAAGCGTCTCTGTGGCGAACACGACCTTGATGAGACCCCGACTGAAGAGGTCTTCGACGACCTCCTTGAAGGTCGGCAGCATGCCCGCGTGGTGAGCCGCGATGCCGCGCGTCAAAGCGTCGCGGAAGTTGTGGAAGCCCAAGACATTCAGGTCGTCGTCTGGCAGATGTACGCACGCGTCGTCGACGGTTGCGACGATTTCGGAGCGCTCTTCTGGGTTGGTGAGGGTCAGCCGGGCGTCAAGACACTGCTGTACGGCGGCGGCGCAGCCGGCGCGACTGAAGACGAAAACGATCGCGGGCAGCAGCTCTTCGGCCGCCAGCTTCTCAACCACATCGACTCGAGTCGACGTGGTGTGGCGAGGGCGCCCGCCACCTCTCCGCCTCGTGCCGCGGAGGTACCTGTCTTCATGCGCCATGCGTTCGAGCTGGCGGTTGACCCGCGGTTCGGGCGCGTCCTCGAACAGCGGGAAAAGCTTGCGACCGACGAGCACGTGTTGGTGGAGCGGGACGGGGCGGCGCTCCTCCACGATCGTCACGGTGTTTCCCCTGACCTCGGTCAGCCAGGCGCCGAACTCCTCGACATTCGAAACCGTCGCCGAGAGCGAGATGACGCTGACAGACTCAGGCAGCCCGATGATGACCTCTTCCCAGACGGCTCCGCGAGATCGATCGGCCAGGTAGTGGACTTCGTCCATGACGACGAACCCGAGATCCAGCAGCGTGCGTGAGCCCGCGTACAACATGTTGCGCAGCACCTCGGTCGTCATGACGACCACCGGTGCCTCCCCGTTGATCGAGTTGTCGCCGGTGAGGAGTCCGACGTTGCCCGGGCCGTAACGGTCGACGAGATCGGTGAATTTCTGGTTGGACAACGCCTTGATGGGCGTCGTGTAGAAGCACTTGCGCCCCGTGGCCAGCGCCACGTGGACGGCGAACTCGCCGACGACCGTCTTGCCTGAGCCGGTGGGAGCGGCGACGAGCACGCCGTGGCCGTCTTCGACTGCCTCGCAGGCGCGAACCTGGAAGTCATCCAGCGGGAAGGAGTAGAGGCCGCCAAACTCCGCCAACTGGGGGTGGGATGTCACCGCTCCCCCACGATCATCCGGAGCGCGCCCGGAACGACGCGGGCTGTCAGGGGCAGGGGGCCGATCCGTTCGCCGTCGCCATAGGCAACGATCCCCGGAGACGACCACGTGACCTCTCGCGCGCGGATCCGTTCGAATTCCGGCAGTTTGGTGTGCGTTCCGCGATAGAGCATCGGAAAGACGCGCAGCAACTTCAATGTCGATACAGGGTGGATGACGATGACGTCCAGTTCGCCATCGTCGTCGCAGGCCCCCTCACCGATGCGCAAGCCGCCACCGAAGGAGGGCATGTTCGCGACAGCCACCAACATCGCCTGCCGTTCAAGAACATGGCCGTCTGCCGTGATGGTGAAGTCGAGCGGCTTGAAGGAGCGCAGTTCAGCCAGGATCGCGCGGTTATAGCGCATGTTTCCTCGTGGCCACCGCATCGCGTTGGCTCGTTCGTTGACCTTGGAATCGAAGCCAGAGGCGACCACCGTTGCGACAAAGCGATCGTCGCCAACGGCGATGACGTCGATCGTCTGCACACGGCCCGCCGCCAGTGCTTCAAGCGCCCGGTCTGGCTCGCCAACCCCGAGTTGCCGAGCGACGTCGTTGCCAGTGCCGGCTGGAACCATCGCCACGGTGATGTCGCGGTCGATGAGGGCTGGCAACACGTCGTGGAGTGCGCCATCCCCTCCGACGATCACGACGATGTCGATCGGCTCGACCAGGACCTTCTCAAGCGCACCCAGAGCCGATGACCCGCCCTCGCTGAGGACCTCCGTCACGTCGTGTCCGGCTTGCACGAGCCGTTCGGCGGCACGTCGAGCGATCTCGTTGCCCTTGCGTTTGCCTGACGTCGGATTCACGACGAGGGCCACGCGCATGCCGACCACCCTAGGCGCGACGGCGGTCGGTGATTCGCGCAATGACCTCCGACACGAGATACAGGGCCGTCATAGGTACCGCAAGGAACAGCATGGTGAGCGGATCAGTGCTCGGAGTCGCGATGGCGGCGAACACGAAGATGGCGATGATTGTCCATGGCCGCGCCGCCGCGAGCTGTCGAGCCGATACCGCACCGATGCGGTTCAGCAGGACCACGACAAGCGGAATCTGCGCTGCCACTCCGAACACGAGGACCGTCCGGAGCATGAAACTCAGGTAATCGCCGAGGTTGAGCAGCACGTGAATTGACGCTGGCGCAAAGCTCACCAGCACCTGGATGCCCTTCGGGAGCACGAGATATCCGACCGCGACACCGCCGAGAAACAACGGCACACCGGTGGCGGTGAGGATGTAAGCCCAGCGCCGCTCATTGCGATGGAGCGCCGGAAGGATGAATGCCCAGGTCTCCCACAGCCACAGCGGCGACGAAATCAGCAGGCCCAACACAAGCGCGACCTTCAGTCGAAACGTGAACGCCGTCCCAATCCCGCCGCTGAGGACGAGCGTGGCGTCGAACCCCTGGCGCCGCAGCAGAGGCCGGATTCCATCGACGTACGGCTCCTTGATGAAGTCGAAGACCTGCGGATAGACGATCCATCCCACGATCGTCCCCACGAGGATGGCCGCGACGGAGATCACCAGACGGCGGCGAAGTTCGCGCAGGTGATCCATCAGCGGCATCACGCCGCCTTCAGACGCCAAGCGTCAGCCCTGCTGCTCTGGCTTCTTCTCCGCTGACTCCAGCGCCTCGGGCTGGTCGCTGGCTTCGCCCTTGACCTCAGACTTGAAGATGCGCAGGCCCTGGCCCGCCCCCCGAGCCAGTTCGGGCAGCTTCTTGGCACCGAACAGGAGAACGATGATGCCGAGGATGATGAGAATTTCCGGTGCACCCAGTTGGCTGAACATGACCTACCCCTTTTCGATCCCGTCTGCTCCATCGTACGCGCTGAGCGCTGCCTGGGCTGCTGCGGCGACATCGTCGGCGAGCTCGGCCGGTTCGACGATGTGCGCGACATCTGCGTAACGAAGGGCGAGACGCACCAGCCACCCCCAGTCAGCACCGACGATCGTGGCCCTCAGGAGGTCACCCCTGGCCTCCACCTGCGTTGCCTGGTAGTACTCGGCGATCCAATACGCACGCGACTCCAGGTCGAAGATCGCCGTCGGGGCGTCAGCCGAATCGAACAGGTCGGCCGCTAGGTCGCGTGGCTCGGCTTCCCGTACTTCGGCGGCTTCGCCAGTGAGGGACGCGCCGAACATCCGGTCGAGGCGGAACATGCGTACGTCCTGCTCGCGAAGACACCACGCTTCGAGATACCGGAAGCCGTTGGCCGTGAAAAGGCGAAGTGGGTCGACCTGACGTGCCGCGCGCTCGTCGCGCGACTCGGTCGCGTAGTCGATTTCGAGTCGCTGAGCGTCCGTCACCGCCTGCCGAACCGTCGCCAGAATCGTCGGGTCGACGCGTTCGACGTGCACGTCGACGGGAGCTTGGACGACGTCGCCGACGGCTTTCTCGAGTTTGGCGAGAGCGCTGTTGACGACGTCGGTCTGTGCATCGTCGGCGACCTCGCGCAACGCTCGGAGGCCGATCACCAGCGCGATCCCCTCGTTCCGGGACAGTCGGAGCGGACGGGGCAGGAATTCGGCGTCACGGATGTAGATCAGGCCCTCTTCGTCGAGCGCGCTGTAGTCGAAGTCGATGAGGGAGCCGTGGACATCGGCGGTCCCAGTGACGCAGAGCGTGTCGATGTCCCGGAAGATCTGGTTGGGCTGCACACCGAATTCGTCAGCGACCTTCTGGATCGGAATGCCCTGATGGTTCTGGAGGTAGGGCACCAGCGCGAACAACCGCGTCAGCCGGTCGGCGGGGCTGCTCATGCGAGCGCCTGCCGCAGATGTGCAATCACGGCGTCCTGAAGATCATTCGGTGCCACGGCGACGATGTCGGGACCAAAGGAAGCGATCTCGGCGGCGAGTTCTGACGCGACAGCGAAGGGAACCTCGATCTCGTCCCGGCCGTCACCCAGATCCGTGATCGACGACGCCGTCTTGCGCAGGGCGTGCGCCCGCCCTTGTTTGACTCGCAGCAGGGCAATGCGGTCGGGATCGGGAGGAAACATCGCCACGGCGATGTCGCGCAGCCGCACGTCGCGCGGAACCTCGAATGAGCCGGGCTGATCTGTGAAGGTCACCGCGCCTTGGACCCGGGAAATCCGAAACAATCGCCGTTCATCCCGATCGGTGTCGAGGCCGCCGACGTACCATCGGTCGCGCCATGAAAGGACGCCCCACGGTTGGAGATGGCGAGCGCTGGCGTCTTGGCCCGGCCGCTGGTACGTGAACGACACCGGCCGCCGCGTGGTGGCGGCCTCCAGCATGGCGTCGAACGCCGGCTCGTCGGCACTGAGCCGCGGCTCGACGCCGGACAGGACCGAGGGATCGATTTCGAGCCCGGCGGCCTTGAGCTTGACCACCGCACGGGAGGAGTCTCCGGCGTGCTGCCACACGTTCGCGGCGACGCCCACGACGGCGGCCTCCTCCGGTGTCAATTCGATTTCGGGGAGCTCCGCCGTGTCGCGACGGATTCGGTAGCCAACTTCGTCATCGAAGACGTGATCAAAGCTGCCGGTTTCGATGTTGATGCCCAGGCCACGCAACTCTTCCTTGTCGCGCTCGAACATGCGCTCAAAGGCCCCGTCGGAATCGGCGTTGCGATAGGGCTCGATGGCCTCGCGGATCTGCTCCTTGGGAATGAACCGTGACGTGCTCAACAGCATGAACGTCAGGTTCAGCAGCCGTTCCGGTTTGTCACGGGCCATGCGCGAAGAATGTCAGGAAGCTTCGAGTACGTCGACAACGAAAAGGAGCGCTTCGCCAGGCTTGATCTGGCTGCCGGCGGGCGGGTTGTCGCCGTAGGCGTCTGCCGCCGTGCATTCGAGCACCACACGGCTTCCGACGCTCACGCCGGGCAGAAGATCCTTCCAGCACTTGACGACGCTGGACAGCGGGAAGGTCGCCGGCGCGCCACGGGTCCAGGACTGGTCGAACACGGCGCCGTCGGGGAACTCCTGACCGAGGTAGTGAGCAACGACGGTGCCGTCCTTGGGCACCTTCGCACCCGTGCCCTGGATGACAACGTGTGCGCTCGAGGCGGTCAGGGTCGCCGGTGTCGACGGCGTCTTCCTGAATCCGATGGGCTTGCCGCCTCGTTCGACGACCTCCGGAACGTCCGCGGGAAGCGCCTGCCTCTTGCCGGATGCCTTCATGGCCAGTTTGGAGCGGATGTCGAAGTAGACGACCATCGTGTCGGACTTCTTCAGTCCGATCTCCGGACGTTCGCTGGCGAGGCCGTCGATGGGCGGAATAGCGGCGATCAGGCGTGTACCGACGCGCTGGCCCTTGAGCGCTGTGAGGAATCCGGGCAGCGCCTTGGCCTTTGTGAGTTGGATGGTCCATGGCTGCCCGGTCTTGAAGGAACTGTCGAACTCCTTGCCGGTGCGGCCGTTGACAGCGACGTAGTCGACCTTGAGCGTGTCTCCGGACTTCGCCTTGGCGCCCTTGCCGGCCTGTAGCACCTTCGTTGTGGTCTGGTCGACAGCGAAGTTCTTCGGAACGGTCAGGCTGGGATGTTTGCCTTCCTTGACCGAGATGCCCTCAAGCGAAGGACCTCCGGAACATCCGGCCGCGGCGAGGGCAAGGGCAGCGATGAGCGCAACGAGTCGAGACACGCCCTTGAGCCTCTCACATGCCGTCAATCAGGCGTTGAACGCGCTCGTCGTGGGAGCGGAACGGGTCTTTGCACAGGACGGTCCGTTGTGCCTGATCGTTCAGCTTGAGATGGACCCAGTCGACCGTGAAGTCGCGGCGACGTTCTTGGGCCTTCTTGATGAACTCGCCCCGCAAGCGTGCGCGGGTGGTCTGCGGCGGGACGCTCTTGGCGGTGAAGACGCTGAGGTCTTTCGTGACGCGGGTGACGGCGCCAATGCGCTCGAGCATGTAGAAGATTCCGCGGTCGCGTCGGATGTCGTGGTAGGCGAGGTCCAATTGGGCGATTCGCGGATCAGACCAACTCAAACCGTGCGTCGTCCGGTACCGGTCGAGCAGCCGGAACTTGATGACCCAATCGATCTCGCGCTCGACGATCGACAGGTCTTCGGATTCGACCCCCTTCAACGTGCGCTCCCACAGATCCATGGCGCGATCGATGGTGGGCGTGCGAAGGCTGTGCTTGTCGACGAACTCGGCAGCCTTACCGAAGTATTCGGCCTGGATTTCCAGCGCCGACAACTCGCGTCCGTTGGCCAACTGGACCCGCTTGCGACCGCTCATGTCGTGGGAGATCTCGCGGATCGCCCGAATCGGGTTGTCGAGCGTGAGGTCGCGCATCGAGACCCCGGCCTCGATCATCCGCAGGACGAGGTCAGTCGTGGCCACCTTGAGCAGGGTCGTGGTCTCGCTCATATTGGAGTCGCCGACGATGACGTGCAGACGCCGGAAGCGTTCGGCGTCTGCGTGAGGCTCGTCGCGGGTGTTGATGATCGGGCGTGATCGAGTCGTCGCGCTCGAGACGCCTTCCCATATGTGCTCGGCACGCTGGCTTACCGAGTAGACGGGTCCCCTTGGCGTCATCTGGACTTTGCCGGCACCGGCGATGATCTGTCGCGAGACGAGAAACGGGATCAGGACGTCGGCGAGCCGGGTGAACTCTCCGCCACGACCGACGAGGTAGTTCTCGTGGCACCCGTAGGAGTTGCCAGCCGAGTCGGTGTTGTTCTTGAACAGGTAGATGTCGCCGTCGATGCCGTCTTCGGCCAATCGCGCCTGAGCATCGACCATCAGCCCCTCGAGGATGCGCTCACCAGCGCGGTCGTGGGCGACGAGATCGACGATGTCGTCACATTCTGGCGTCGCGTATTCGGGGTGACTGCCGACGTCGAGGTACAGCCGAGCGCCGTTGCGCAGGAAGACGTTGCTGCTTCTGCCCCACGAAACGACCCGCCGGAACAGGTAACGAGCCACCTCATCGGGGCTCAGCCGACGTTGGCCCTTGAACGAGCACGTGACTCCGTACTCGTTCTCGATGCCGAAGATTCGCCGGTCCATGGCTGAAGCCTAGGCGAGCGCAGCGGCAATGGCCTCCGTTGACAGGCGCTTGAACTTGCGCGCCAAGGAGCGGGTGCGGTCGAGAACTGCCACTTCGAGCTCGGCAGCCTCAATGCTGCGGGCCGGTGTTACGTCCTGGCCCAGGGCTTCGACGGCGAGTTTGATCGCGGCATTGAGATCGAGGCCCTCGGTGTAGCGGGAGGCAAGGTACTCCTCCACTTTTTCGCTCTGGCCGCCCATGACTCCATAACCGGTGATGTCGGCGACGGAACCGTCGTACGTGAGCCGGTAGATCTGGTCGGCCTCGGCCGTCTCGCCCACTTCGGCGACGAACAGCTCGACCTCGTACGGCTTCTCGCCCCCGGAGGAGAAAATCGTGCCCAGCGTCTGGGCGTACGCGTTGGCCAGTCCGCGTCCACTCACGTCGCTCCGGTCGTAGGAGTAGCCACGCAGGTCAGCGAGGCGAACGCCGGCAATGCGCAGATTCTCGAACTCGTTGTAGCGGCCGACCGCCGCGAATCCGATCCGGTCGTAGATCTCACTGATCTTGTGAAGCGCCTTCGACGGATTCTCGGCGACGAAAACGACACCGTCGGCATACTGGACGGCGGCGACGCTTCGGCCGCGAGCGATGCCTTTGCGGGCGAAGTCGGCCCGGTCCTTCATGAGTTGCTCGGGCGAGACGTAGAACGGCACGGTCATGGTGGTGTCCTCAGGAAAGCGGGGCTGCCGGGCCGTCGGGTCGGACAAGACGTGCGCCGAAGACATCGTCGGCGATGGCGCCGATCTCGTCGTCGGGAATGCGGCGGTAGCCGGCACTGCTGACGACGGCGACCACCGGGAAGATCCGGCGGGTGAGGTCGGGGCCGCCAGTCGCCGAATCGTCGTCGGCGGCGTCATAGAGGGCCTGGATTGCCGCGGTGATCGCTTCGCGTTCGGAAAGGTCGGGACGGTAGAGCTTCTTGAGCGATCCGCGTGCGAACACCGAGCCGGACCCGACCGCATGGAAGGCGTGTTCTTCGTATCGGCCGCCGGTGACGTCGTAGGAGAAGATCCTTCCTTCGCCGGCGACCTGGTCAAAGCCGGCGAACAAGGGAACGACGGCCAGCCCTTGGAGTGCCAGCCCGAGATTTCCGCGGATCAGAGCGGCCAGCCGATTGGCCTTGCCGTCGGCGGACAACACGGTGCCTTCGAGCTTTTCGTAGTGTTCGAGCTCGACCTGGAACAGGCGGACGAGTTCAACGGCCAGGCCAGCCGTGCCAGCGATGCCGATGCAGGAGTACTCGTCGGCCGGGAACACCTTTTCGATGTCGCGCTGGGCGATGACATTGCCCATCGTTGCGCGGCGGTCGCCGGCCATGACGACCCCGCCCGGGAACGTGGCGGCCACGATCGTGGTCGCATGAGGAGCGATGTCAGAAAGGCTGCCGGATGCGGATCGCGCACTGGGCAAGAGCTCGGGTGCCTGCTGGGAGAGGAAGTCTGTGAACGATGAGCTGCCCGCCGTGGTGAACGGCCTTGGCAGCATCACTGACCGCCCTTTTGGACGAAGCTGCGCACGAACTCCTCGGCGTTCTCCTCCAGGACGTCGTCGATTTCGTCGAGGATGGAGTCGACATCGTCGTCGAGCTTTTCCTTGCGTTCGACGACGTCGCTGGTCGACTCGACCTCTTCGGCGTCCTCCGAGGACTTCCGAGTGCTGCGATGCTGCTGTTCGGACATGTCTCCAGCCTATCCAGCCGTGATGGCATGAAAAAGTTCCGCTGCTGTATCGCACCGTTCGAAAAGCGCACCCACGTGGTCCTTCGTGCCCCGCAACGGCTCCATGGTGGGGACGCGTTGGAGCGAATCGTGCCCCGGTAGGTCGAAGATGACCGAGTCCCAAGATGCCGCGGCGATGTCGGGCGCGAACCGCGCAAGGCAGACGCCGCGGAAGTATGCGCGGGTGTCAGTCGGCGGAGTGGCAACTGCGTCCTTGATCTCGTCGTCGGCGATCAGCCGTTCCATCCGGCCGGTGCGCACGAGCTGGTGATAGAGGCCCTTCTCAATACGCACGTCGTGGTACTGGAGATCGACGAGATGGAGTTTGGCGTGGTCCCAGTCCAATTGGTCTCGTTCGCGGTAGGACTCGAGGAGGCCGAGCTTTGCCACCCAATCGAGTTCCCGTCCGCACGTGCGCGGATCGTCCGCCAGGCGGGTGAGCAGGTCTTCCCACCGGTTGAGGACGTCGACGGTCTGTTCGTCGGAGCCTTCGCGGCTGGCGAACTGGCGAGCTTGAGCGAGGTACTGAGTCTGCAGGTCGATCGCCGTGATCGTCCGACCGTCGAAGAGCTCGACGGCCACCTGCAGCGTCGGGTCGTGCGAGATGTCGTGGAGCGCTTGAACGGGATTCGCCAATTGCGGCATCGCAGTCAGCTGCCCAGCCTCGATCATGGCCAAGATGATCGACGTCATGCCGTGCTTGAGATAGATCGCGGTCTCAGAGCAGTTGGCATCGCCGAGGATCACGTGTAGGCGTCGATACTTCTTTGGATCGGCGTGCGGTTCGTCTCGCGTGTTGATGATGGGACGCTTGAGCGTGGTCTCCAAGCCCACGCCGACTTCGATGTAGTCGGCCCGCTGGCTGATCTGGAACGCATGAACGCTGCCGTCCTGGCGCACCCCTACCCGCCCCGCGCCGGTGATGATCTGGCGTGAGACGAAGAACGGCGTCAAGTGCTCGATGATCGCGTCGAACGGAATGTCGCGATCCATCAAGTAGTTCTCGTGCGAGCCGTATGAGGCGCCCTTGTTGTCGACGTTGTTCTTGTAGAGCACGATCGGGTTGGCGCCGGGCATGCGGCTCGCCAGTTCGGCACCTAGACGCATAACCGCCTCGCCGGCCTTCTCCCAGACGACGACGTCGCGAGGATTCGTCACCTCTGGGCTTGAGTACTCCGGGTGTGCATGATCGACGTACAGCCGCGCCCCGTTGGCCAAGATGATGTTGGCGAGGCCGAGGTCTTCGTCGGTGAGTTGCGACGGATCGGCAGCGTCCCGGTTCAGGTCGAAGCCGCGCGCGTCGCGCAGCGGGTTCTCCTCCTCGAAATCCCACCGTGCCCGCCGGGTCAATCCATGGGCCGCGGCGTACGAGTTGACCACGTGGGTCGAGGCCACCATCGGGTTCGCATGCGGCTGGCCGGACACGGCGATGCCGTATTCGACCTCGCTGCCCTGGACCCGTCGGACCGTCATACCTTGAGCGTACGGCTCACCAATGCACCCCTCACCAATGCACACCGCGCAGAATGTTTGCGAGAGCCCTCTGTTGCGTGGTGACGTCTTCGGCCGCCTTGTCGCCGCGAGCGGCCGCCGAGTCCGGGAACATCTTGTAGGCCTGGTTGAGGACCCGGAACGCAAGAGTCGGCGCAAGTGCGTGGGTGATCTCGCCGGCCGTTCCGACCAGGGTGTTGAGTTCGGTGGGTTTCTCGCGGATCGCCTTCAGGATGAGATCGGCCGCCTGCGACGAGCTGATCGACGGGAATCTCTGGTAGATCTTCGTCGGCGCGATCATCGGTGTTCGCACCAATGGCATGTGGATGGACGTGAAGGTGATGCCGTCGCCGATCACCTCGGAGCTCACCACGCGGCTCCAGGCATCGAGCGCCGCTTTGGATGCGACGTACGCGGCAAACCGTGGCGGGTTGGTCTGGACTCCGATCGAGGAGATGTTGATGACGTGACCTCCACCGGTCAGGGCCGGCGTGAGACCCATGACGAGCCTGATCGCGCCGAAGTAGTTCAGTTGCATCGTCCGCTCGAAGTCGTGGAAGCGGTCCATCGAAAGTCGCAGTGAGCGGCGGATCGAGCGTCCTGCATTGTTGACCAGGAAGTCCACGTGTTCGTGATTGGCCACGATCTGTCGGGCCAGACGGTCGATGTCGTCCAGGTCTGACAGGTCGCAGGGGTAGGCATGAGCAGTGCCACCCGTCGCCTCGATGTCGCCCTTGGTCTGCTCGAGCTTCTCCTTGCCGCGAGCGACAAGTATCGGCACGCCGCCGTGCAAGGCGACCCGCAATGCCGTCGCCTTGCCGATGCCCGACGACGCGCCGGTGATGACGACCGTCTTGCCCTTGAGCGCCTTGGTGCTCGCCTTGTCGGCTTTGATGTCAGGATCGAGATTCTGTTCCCAGTAGTCCCAGAGCGTCGCCGCGTATGACTCAAATGGGGGTAGTTCCACGCCGGTGTCCTCGAGCGCCGCAAGCGTCACCGTGCAGTCGTACGTTGTTGGCAGGCTGAGATGCGCCAGCACCTCCGGCGGGATGCCTAGGCGCCCGAGCGTCTGCCGTGCAACGATCTCGCCAGGGCCGCGTGCGGTGACTTTGGCGAGGCCAAGTTGCAGGGCCCTCGTGGGCAGGAGGTCGCCAATTCTGCCGTCCAACGCCACCCTGAGACGGGGTGACTTGGCTGCTTGGGAGAACGTCTCAAGCAGATCCAGATTGCGTTGCGGAGTCGGATTGACCAGTTGGAATGCACGGTCGTCGAGGTCGGGCTTGTGGGCGATGGCGTCAATCGCCTTCGCCACGTAGTCGACCGGCACGACGTTCGTCATGGTCATACCTGGCGCCGGAACGGAAGGGAGCCAGCCCGGTAGGTAGTCGCGCATCCGCTTGATGACCGTGAAGAAGTAGTACGGACCGTCGATCTTGTCGATCTCGCCGGTTTCGGAGTCGCCGACGACGATGGCCGGCCGGTAGACCCGCCACGGCACCTTGGCCGTATCGCGCACCAGCTTCTCGGACTCGAACTTGGTTCGGTGGTAGTCGGAGGCGAAATTCTGGCCGACGTCGAACATGTCCTCGGTGAAGGTTCCGACATACTCCCCCGAGGCTGCGATCGACGACGTGATGTGGAAGCAGCCGACGTCGAGGTCTTCGGCCAGTTGCAGTGCATGGGCCGTGCCGCCGGTGTTGAGGGCGTCGTTCTGCTCTTTCGTGGCAGTCATGTCGTAGGAAGCAGCGAGGTGGAAAAAGTGCTTGACCTTGCCGCGGTTCTCCTCGACCCATTCCGGGTCGACGCCAAGACCGGGTTCGGTCAGCTGACCGGGCACCGGCTTGACACGTCGGCTGTTGTTCCAGCGGTAACGGAACTTCTCCAGCTTGTCTTCGGACCCAGGCCGCACGAGAACCCAAATGGTTCCGCGACGGTTGTTGACCAACTCGGTGACGAGTCGGCGGCCGATGAATCCGGTGGCACCGGTGACGAAATACGACATGCGTCGGATGCTAGTGCTGCGGCTGGACACAGGAAGTGAAACGTGTTCTAGTTCTTGCATGACGAACACGTTCGGAACTGGTGTTCTTGCGGGCAAGACGGCCTTCGTCGCGGGCGGTACGCGCGGCATGAATCTGGAGATTGCCCGTCGCTGTGCGCAGCAAGGCGCCAACGTGGCGGTCCTCAGCCGCAGCCAAGAACGCGTCGAGGCCGCGGTCGCCGAACTGAAGGAGCTCGGTGGCCAGGTCATCGGGCACAGCGCCGACGTCCGCGAGTACCACGAACTGGAGGCGGCGGTATCGCGTACCTCCGAAACCTTCGGGCCGCTCGACTTCGTCGTCGCCGGTCAGGCTGGCAACTTCTATGCCCCTGCCGTGGGCATGTCCTCCAACGGCTTCAAGGCCGTCGTCGACATCGACCTCGTCGGTACCTTCAACGTGTTTCGAGCCTCCTACGACTCGCTGCGGAAGCCGGGGGCCTCGCTCGTCGCGATCACCGCGCCAGAAGCAGTTCGGCCTTTGCACTTCCAGGCTCACGTATGCGCGGCAAAGGCCGGCGTCAACATGCTGATCAAATGTCTCGCGCTGGAGTGGGGGCCTCAGGGCGTCCGCGTCAACGGGATTTCGCCGGGTCCGATCGAGGGATCATGGGGCATGGAGAACGTTGCCTCCCCCACCCAGGAGATGAAGGATCGCATCACCAAGGCGATGCCCCTGCGTCGTTGGGGTACCAATGACGACATCGCCGACAGCGCGCTCTTCCTGGCGTCCGATGCGGCCTCCTACATCACCGGAACCATCCTTGAGACCGATGGCGGTGCCACGATTTCGAATCCCGAAACCGATCGCGACGACCTCACCACCGACCCACGGGTGAAGGGACCGAAGCAGCACGCTTCATAATCCGGACATGCCCGACGATCTGCTCGCCGATGCCCGGGCGGCCAAGGGGTTCATGCCGGACGACGAAGGGTTGTTCCTGCACGATCTGGGCCGGGAGCGACTGCCACACGGTCCGGCCCTTGAGATAGGCACGTATTGCGGCAAGTCGGCCATGTACCTCGGAGCCGCTGCGCGCGCGGTCGGTGGTTCGGTGATCACTCTCGACCACCATCGCGGTTCGGAGGAAAACCAGGCTGGGTGGGAACACCACGACGCTTCCCTGGTCGACAACGAAACCGGCCGCATGGACACCCTCCCGGTCTTCCGAAAGACCATCGCCCGCGCCGGCCTCGAGGAGGTCGTGACGGCGATCGTCGGGACGTCCACGAGCGTTGCAAGCTGGTGGCGGACGCCGTTGAGCCTGCTGTTCATCGACGGAGGTCATGCCGAGATTCACGCGCAGAACGACTTCACCGGATTTGCCCACTGGGTGATGACTGACGGCCTGTTGGTCATCCACGACATCTTTGAGCGGCCGCAGGACGGTGGTCAGGCACCGTTCCATGTTTGGCAGCGTGCGATTGAGGGGGGGTTGTTCGAACCGTACGGAACGGTCGGTTCGATGCGTGCGCTACGGCGAGTCGGGGGCGATGCCGGCGAACCGGTCGGATGATGTGCAATCGCACTCGAGCGCGAATTCCTCGAATTCCACGCCTATGCCTGCGCCGGTCATGATGCGGGCGCCTGGAGTTGCGCCGGTCAGAACGTCCCACGCAAGGATGACTGCAGCCGCTGTGTAGGTCGTCTGCTCGACCGGCCAGTTGACGTTGTCTGGATAGACCATCCCGGTCCAGTAGCGGCCGCCTTCGGCTCGGAGATGCTGCATGTCGTCGAAGAGCTTTCGGGCGCGGCCATCACCGATGGCGGACAGCGCCATGGCCAATTCGCAGGTCTCCGCGCCGGTGATCCAGGGATTCGTGGCGACGCAACGGATGCCGAGGCCGTCCACGACGAATGTGTCCCAGCGTGAAGCGAGGACAGCGGATGCCTCTGGCCCGCGAAGGGCGCCCCCCAGAACCGGGTAGTACCAGTCCATCGAGAAGTCGGACTTGTCGAGGAACAGGTCGCGGTGTTCGCGGAGCGCATGGCCCAGCCGGCCGCCGGCGAGTTCCCACTCGGGCTGTGGATCGTCCATGAGCTCAGCGAGCGCGACACCGCACCTGAGGGCCTGGTAGATGCTTGCGCTTCCGGCGAGCAGGGCCTCGGCGTTGATCGTGGCCGGTGCGCCGGCCTCCCACTCCCGGGACCAGGAGATGCCGCCGAACGGCAGTTGGAGGTCGACGACGAGGTCGAGGGCCCGACTCACGATCGGCCACATGCGTTCGACGAAAGCCCGGTCGCGGCGGATCGACCAGTGGTGAAGCACGCCCACGGCGAGATATGCGGTCATGTTCGTGTTGGTGCTGGCGTCCTCGACCTCTCCGCCCACGATCTTCATGGGCCACGAGCCATCAGATCGCTGAGTAGCCGCGCACCACGCGAACGCGCGGTGCGCGGCATCGAGTTCACCGCCGACAACCAGGGCCATGGCGGCTTCGATGTGGTTCCAGACGTCGGTGTGCTCCCCTGTCGTCCACGGGATTGCCCCATCGTGCTCCTGCATCGCCACGATGCTGGCAGCCGTCTCGGCGATCTGCTCAGACGTCAGCACGGGTGTCTTCCGGTTTGCGCAGGTACACGACGATGCTCTTGCCTATCAGCGGGTTCAACGCCCTTTCGACCGCGTGCGTGACGGCGCTGAAGCCGGGGGTTTTCATGATGTCCCAGACGAGCAACTGGTGATACGCGCGGACGAGCGGATGATCATCGTTTTTCACGCCCACGGCACATTTGAGCCACCAGTAGGGCGAATGGAGCGCGTGCGCATACGCGACCCCTTCGAGCCGCATTCCGGCGTTCTCAAGCTTGGCGATCAGCTCCTTGTCCGAATAGATCCGGATGTGGCCGCCGGGTGTGTTGTGGTAATCGTCGGACAGTTTCCAGCAGATAACCTCGGGTAGCCAGCGCGGGACGGTGACCGCCATTGTCCCGCCCGGGCGCAGGACTCTGACCAGCTCGCTGATGGCCTGGATGTCCGCCGGGATGTGCTCCAGCACCTCCGAAGCCACCACCCGGTCGAACTCTCCGTCGGCGAACGGCAGGGCAAGCGCGTCGCCCTCTTTGATGTCGGCCTCGGCGCCTTCGGGCGCCTCGCCGGCCTCCTTCATCGCGCCGAACAGCTCCAGGACGTCGGCAAGTTCGTTCGCATCTTGATCGAACGCGACGACGTCGGCACCACGTCGGTACATCTCGAATGCGTGCCGTCCGGCACCGCAGCCCATGTCGATCACGCGGTCGCCGGGCCGGAGCCCGAGGCGGTCGAACTCAACAGTCAGCACGGCTCTCCTCGTCTCCGGCACGTGCGGCGATCACGTCTTGGTAGGCCGCGGCCGTTGCTTTGGCGACTGCTCGCCAACTGAATCTCTCAAGTGCGCGCTTGCGGCCGGCGCGACCCATGGCGTCGCGCCGCTGCGGATCGTCGAGCAGCTCGGCAATGGCGCCTTCGAGTTCGCCGACGTCACCGGGCGTCACCAGGATTGCGCAGGCTCCGTCTTCGCCCACCACCTCGGGTATCGCACCTGCCCGACTGGCAACGACGGGGGTGCCACAGGCCATGAGCTCAGCGGTCGGAAGGGAGAACCCTTCGTAAAGTGATGGGACGCACGCGACCTCGGCCGAGCCCATGACCTCCACGAGTTGTGCGTCGCTGATGCCGTTGACGAACGTGACATGTTCGGAGATGCCGAACTGGTCGATGAGCCGCTCCGTCCGGCCGCCCGGCTTAGGCGTGGTGACCAAGACCAGTTCGACGTCGCGCTCCGTGCGCAGTTTCGCGAACGCCTCGAGAAGAGTGGCGATGCCCTTCATGGGGGCATCGGCGCTGGCCATGGCGACGATCCGGCCCGGCAGCCGCGGGGTCGTGGGTGGCACGAACACCTCGTCGACACCCAAGGGGATCACCTCGATGCGGGAGGCGCCGACGCCAAAGTCGGTCACGATGTCGCGCCGGCTCGATTCGGACACGGTGAGGATCTTCGGCAGCTGGCGAGCCACCTTTTTCTGCATCCGCAGAAATCCGTACCAGCGGCGCAGGCTGAGTTTCTTGCGGAACGTTCGGGCGTTCGCGATATCGATACGCCGGTCGAACGTGATGGGGTGGTGGATGGTGGCAATCAGCGGAACGCCTTGCTCGATCAGGTCGAGCATTCCGTAGCCGAGGCTTTGATTGTCGTGGACGATGTCGAACTCACCGCGACGAGTCTCCAGGAGGCGGTTCGCGCGAGCCCAGAACGTCTTCGGCTCGGGAAATCCGGCGGTCCACATCGTCAGGAGCTCTTCCACGTCGATGAGATCGCGGAACTCGCTGGGCTTCGGCGTGCGGAAGGGATCAGGCTCGCGATAGAGATCGAGCGAAGGCACCTTGGTGAGGGTGACGCCATCGTCGAGTTCGGGATAGGGCTGGCCTGAGAACACTTCGACGGTGTGCCCGAGCGCGACCAACTCCCGGCTCAGGTGACGCAGATAGACGCCCTGACCGCCGCAGTGTGGCTTGCTGCGGTAGGACATGAGTGCGATGCGCAAGAGGCGCCTCCGGGTGGGAAGGTGATCAAATTCCTATCACCGCGCGGCGCCGCCGCTGTTACCGGGATAGAACGAATGGGTCGCGGTCGCGCCGCCATCGACCGCGAATTCGCCTCCAGTCGTGTAGCTGCTCTCGTCGCTGGCGAGATACACGTACAACGGTGCGACGTCCTCTGGCGTTCCCACGCGTTCGAGCGGGATGCGCGTTGCACCCCATCGCATCGCAGCATCGCCACCGTGCACTTGGGTCATCGGCGTGTCGATCATGCCGGGGTGCACGGAGTTGACGCGGACGTTGTAGGCCCCGAGCTCGACGGCGGCCGCCTTCGTCATCCCCCGGATCGCAAACTTGGTTGCGGTGTAGGCCGTCAGCGAGGACATGCCGGCGAGACCCTCGACCGACGAGCAGTTGATGATCGATCCCTGTCGGTGCCGCTTCATCGCGGGCGCGACAGCGCGCATGCCGAGGAAACAGCCGCGCAGATTGACGTTGATCAACAGGTCGAGTTCATCCAGTGGCATGGTGTCGACTTCGCCGAAGCGCAGCACTCCGGCGTTGTTGACGAGTACGTTCACGGCGTCGCCGAACCGATCTTCGGCCTCGGCCACCACCCGATCCCACGAGGCGGGATCAGTGACGTCGTGCTGCACGAAGTGCGCCGAGTTGCCGAGTTCCTTCGCCAGCGTCGTGCCGTCAGCGATGTCCGCGATCACGACGTGAGCGCCCTCGCTGGCGAATGCGCGAGCGATGGCCGCGCCCTGCCCTTGTGCAGCACCGGTGACGATGGCGCGTTTGTCCTTCAGACGGGACATGGTTTTCCTCCGGAACGGGTCAGAGTGACAGGATCGAGTCGGCCGCGAATGAGATCGCGGGATCGCGGTCGGCGAAGAATCCGCCAAGCTGCTGGTCGAGTTCATCGGAAGACCACTGGTCGTTCGAAGTGTCGAAGCGACGCTCGACGGCGGGAGCCGCGAGCAGCGCCACCATGCCGCCATAGACGACGAACACCTGCCCGCTGATCCGGGCGGCCGCTGGCGATGCGAGGTAGGCGACGAGCGGCGCCACGTGATCCGGGCTGTAGGGGTCTATCGCGCTACCGGACTCGTCGGGCCCGAAGACCTCTGCGGTCATGGCCGTGCGGGCACGCGGACAGATGGCATTGGCCCGGACTCCCACCCGCGCCAGACCGCGCGCCGTCGACAGTGTGAGGGCGGCGATACCTCCCTTGGCGGCCGCGTAGTTGGCCTGACCTGGTGAACCAGTGAGGAATGCCTCGGATGCTGTGTTGATGACGCTGGCATCTACCGGAGCACCGGTGTCCTTCGCGACTTGCCGCCAGTGAGCGGCCGCATTGCGCGAAAGGAGGAAATGACCGCGCAGATGGATGCGAATCACCTGGTCGAATTCCTCGTCGGACATGTTGAACAGCATCCGGTCACGAGTGATGCCGGCGTTGTTCACGACGATGCCCAGCGACCCGAATGACTCAAGGGCGGTCTGGACGAGCAGGTCGGCAGTCGACCGCTCCCCCACGTCGCCTGCAGCGACGACCACATCAGTGCCCAGCGCCTTGATCTCGTCGGCGGTGTCGTCGGCCGCGCCGGGGAGGTCGTTGAGCACCAAACGCGCGCCCGCGCGGGCCAGCGCGAGGGCCTCTGCACGACCCAAGCCCGCGCCCGCACCAGTGACGACGGCCACGCGGCCGTCGAGGGATGTCTCGCTCACTCGTCTTCCACGATGCGCAAGGCCGACTTGGGACACGATGCGACCGCTTGCTCCACCCGCGAGCGGTTCTCGTCGGTCACACTTGGATCGTCGACCTGGAGAAAATCATCGTCGTCGATGCGGAAGACATCCGGTGCCACCGCTTCGCACAGCGCATTCGATTCGCAAAGGTCGAAATCGACCTCAACCTTGGCCACTGGTTCTCCGATCTCTGTCGAAACCACGATAGAACGTGTTCTAATTCTAACCCACTGCCACTAGTCTTGGCAGGTCATGGACGCACTCTCTTGGTATCACCTGCTGGTGGCCTTCTATCTCCTGGCCTCGCCGCTGGCACTGCAGAATCACCTTTGGTACCACGACACGTGCCCCGACTATCCAGCCGAGCGAAGGGCGGTGATCCCCCATGTCCTCTAGTGCGGTGCCCCCTGACGTTTTCGCGCCGGCGACGCTCGGCCCTGTCGAGTTGCGCAACCGCATCATCAAGGCAGCTACCTTCGAGGGACGATCACCGGATGGGCTGGTGACCGACGAACTCATTGACTACCACCTCGCGCCATCTCGCGGTGGCGTCGGCCTTACGACCGTCGCGTACCTGGCTGTCTCACCGGAAGGCCGGACTCACCGCGAGGCGATCGTCGTCGATGGCCGGTCTGCTCCCGGGCTCGCGCGGCTGGCAGACGCAGTGCACGAGACGGGCGCGAAGATCGGAGGGCAACTGGGGCACGCGGGGCCGGTCGCGAACGGTCGTTCGAACGGCGTCCACGCTGTGGCCGCATCGAAGATGCCATCTCCGTTGAGCATGCAGATGATTCGGTCGGCCACCGAGGCAGACATCGCCAGAGTCACGAAGGACTACGTCACGGCGGCGCGCATCCTGACCGATGCCGGCTTCGACGTCCTTGAGATTCACATGGCCCATGGATACCTGGTGAGTTCCTTCCTGGCCCCGCGACAGAACCGACGAAAAGACGCATGGAACGGATCGCTGGAGAACCGTGCCCGCTTTGCTCGCCAAGTCGCCCGCGCCGTCCGTGAGGAGGTCGGAGGCGAAGTCGCCGTGATTGCGAAGGTCGGGATGACCGACGGCTCCTCGGCCGGATTTGAGATGCCCGAGACGCTCGAGTTCGCTCGCATGCTGCAGGACGACGGAACTCTGGACGCCCTCGAACTCAGTGGCGGCAGTTCGCTCCTGAACCCGATGTACCTGTTCCGCGGGGCCGTCCCGCTCAAGGAGTTCGCGGCCACGATGCCCGGACCGGTGCGAGTCGGGATGCACTCCCCCATAGGGAAGAAGTTCTTCCGGTCCTACCCGTTCGAGGAGGCGTACTTCAGACCGAAGGCGTTGGCTTTCAGGGAGGCGCTCGCGATGCCGCTGGTGATGCTGGGGGGCATCAACGCTCGATCCACCATGGAACGCGCGATGGACGACGGATTCGAGTTCGTGGCCATGGCTCGGGCGCTGCTGAGGGAGCCCGACCTGGTCAACCGGATGCGAGCCGGCGAGGCGGATGCCGGGGTGTGCAGTCACTGCAACATGTGCATGACGAAGGCTGCGGCAACGTCCGACAAGGTCGGCGACACTCGAACGCGCTGCGTCGAGATCCCCGGCGAAAGGCTGAGTGCTCATGCGTGACCTGCACGACCGCGTGGCGGTCATCACCGGTGCTGGAAGCGGGATCGGCCGCGAGGTGGCCCTTGAGCTCGCCCGACGTGGTTGCAGCATCGCGGCCGTCGACATCCGCCCTGAAGGCATCGAGCAGACGGCCGCCATGGTCCGCGAACTCGGTCGGCAGGCCTCGGTACACGTGGCGGATGTGTCCGTGGCCGATCAGATGGTCCCCTTGCCAGAGGAGGTCATGGCCGAGCACGGTGCCTGCCACATCCTCGTCAACAACGCCGGTGTCACATCGGCTGGGGCGTTCGAGCACGAGAGCCTCGACGATCTCAACTGGATTGTGGGCATCAATGTGTGGGGTGTCGTGCATGGTTGCCACGCGTTCCTCCCCGTCCTCCGGCAGCAGGACAAGGCCCACATTGTCAACGTCTCCAGCATGGTTGGCCTGCTCGGATTGCCGCACAACGCCGCCTATGCGCTCACAAAGGGCGCCGTCCGATCATTTTCTGAGGCGCTCCGGGCCGAACTCGTGACAACGAGCGTCGGCCTGACAACGGTGTTCCCCGGTGCGCACCGAACCGGCATCACAGAAGGTGCTCGCGGCAGCCAGCGCGAGAGGCTCGCCGCCATGGGTCGGTCCAGGTTCGCGTCCATCGGGATGCGTTCGCCGGCCGGCCTTGCCCGCCGCATCGTGAACGCCATCGAAAGGAATCAGGCTCGAGTCGTGGCCGGGCCGGATGCACGTGTCCTCGACGCATGGGCGCGGCTCGCCCCGGGCCGCATCGGTCTGCTCGGTCGCCTCACCGGCAGGGCGGCGCGCGGTTAGGGCGCCTGCATGCCGGCGATAACCCACGCCCCGTCGCGCCGGACGACGCGCACAATCTCCCAGGTTGGGTTGACGACCGCGTTCTTGGTCGACTTCGCCGTCGCGTACTGATCGACGAACACCAAGACCTTCGCATCGTGTGACGTCATCGAAACCACGCCGATGGCGCACGTGGACGGCGCGCACTTCTTGCGGTTGTTGACGCCGTCGATGCGCGAAATCCGAGCGGCAATCTTGACCCCCGATTTCACCTGTCGGCGACGGGCAGCAAAAGAAGGCAAGGTGCGGTCGTAGTCGGCCTGCATCTGCTCGGTCATGTGCACCTTGTTGGCTGCGATGTCGTTCTCAGCAGTGGCCGCGTCGTAGGACATGACGTGGGCCGTCAGGGTTGACGTCCGACCCATCAAGGCTCGGCGCGCCTCGGACAGAGCCTGCTGCCCGTCGGGCCCATACGTCGTGGTCGCTGCGCGCGTGGCGAGGACGAGGAGCAACACAAGGGAGATGAGGAGTAGCCACACGAGGCGCCGGCGACGCTGCGCCGGTGGCAGGACGCGGTCGATCATGGGACCTCCGCCAGGTCTGACATCAGCCAGCGATCTCCGACGCGAGTCAGCGTCACCAGGAATCGGTAGCGGTCACAACGGGCTCCGTCGTGGGGGCATGACCGGCTCGCCTTCAGCTTTCGTGTTGCAGTGCTGGTCACGACAGTGTCGGCCGCCACGACGGCATTGGCCTGGCGACCCTCGACGCCATGAACTCCGACAGCGCGAATCGTCCCCGTCGTAACCGACTGTGCACGTTGGGTGGCAATGCGCAGGTCGGTCGCCCGGTCGGAATACTCCTGTCGGAATCCGCCGGTGGACAGTTTGATGACTCGATCCGACCGATTGTCGATGTCGCGATAGTCCACGTCGAGGAAAGCGCTGACGCTGCGTTCTGCCGCGGCGGCGACCGCGCTGTTCGCATCCGCGTCCCGCTCAGCCGCCGTCGTCCAGGGCAGCGCACGAGCGCCTCCGAAAGCGACCGCCACAGCCGACAGGATCGTCAGCACCACGAGTTCAGCAAGCACGAAGTCCGTGAGCCGCCAACGGCCCGGTTCAGCCACCCCCACCGCCAGTGAACATCGATTCCCAGCCGTCTTGACCGACCACCGATGGCAGGCTGCTCTGCGTTGAACTCGTCGTCGAGGTGCTGCTTGCGTTGATGGGAGTGCTGCGGCCGTAGGGCTTCGCCGAATAGATCGGGGCCTGATCGTGAATCGGCGGCAGCAGGTTGAATCCGCGCTGGTTTATCGCATCGTCGGCCGTGTAGTTCCGCTGGGCCTTGGGGTCGGCGCAGCGTGCCGGGAACAAGGGGTGGTCTGCGGTGTCGAGCGGCGACGGCCACTGTGCCGACGGAAGGTAGCCCTGCGTACAGACCGGAGTGTTGTAGTTGTACTCCATGGTGATGTGTCCGTAGCCGTCGCCGGGAACACCGATGAGGCTGTTCTTCGTCACGACCGGAAGTGTGGTCAGCAGCTGCCCCAGACCCGGGATGCGCGGATCGAGAATCTGGTTGATCTCGATGAGCGGCAACAAGAATGCCGGGAGCACGGGTCGGAGCTTGTCGACCAACGAGTTGACTTCGCTGACGGTTTTGGGCCCTTCCTTGAAAAGGTCGCGCAGGTCGCCGTCGGATCTCTTGAGAGCCTTGGTCACCTTGGCGAGGCCGCGCGCAAAATCACGGATATCATCGCTGTGGGCCTGTTGGGTGTCGAGCACGGTCTCGCTGGTGTTCAGCAGTCTGATCGTGGCGTCCTCATGGGCGGTCGCCTGGTCGATGAACTCCGTCCCGGAATCGACGAGTATTCGCAGGTTTTCGGCGTTGCCTTGAAACATGTCGCCGAGTTCGTCAACGACAGTTTCCAGGTCTTCGGGGTTGATCGACCGCGTGAACTTGTCGATGTTGGTCAACAGGAGGTCGGTCGAGGGCGGCAACGTGGCTTGCGCTCCGGAGATCCGATCCCCGTCTTGGAGGTATGGCCCGTCGCCGGACGTGGGCACGAAGTTGAGGTACTGCTCGCCAACGGCCGATACGTTCGCGACCTGGATTTGCGACGACCGAGGGATTTCGACCTTGTCGCGAAGCGCAACGATGATGTCGGCACCTTGGGCAGTCGGGCGGATGTCGTCCACCTTTCCAATCTGGACGCCGCGGTAATCGACCTCGCTGCCCTTGTACACCCCACCGGTCGTCGGTAGGGAAACCGTGACCGTGGAACCGCGACCGAGAGCCTTGTCGACGATGCCGAGGTACGACGCCCCGATGTAGAAGACACCAAGAACGGCGAGTGCCACGAACGAGGCCAGCCGGATCTTCACTCCGCGGCTCATCGAGCACCTCCCAGCAATGGACTGAGGAGGTCGGACAGATTGGGCACGATGCCCGGACTCGACTTGTTGCCGCCGACGAGTGGATCGGTCAGCTTGTCGACCGTCGTGAGCGGTGATTTGGCCGTGTTGGGCGTGACTCCGCTCGCCTTGGCAGCAGGCGCGCTGACCGCTGCGCTCTGCTTGCCCACCACGGAACAGGCCATTTCCAGATGGGTGAGATTGCACAACGCCACGGCCAGCGGTTGGGCCTTCTCACAGTCCTTGCTGTAGGTGATGCAGATCTGCAGCAACTCCGGCAGGCCGGTGCTCTCCCCCGTCAAGAGGCCTTGGACGACTTGGTTGAGATCAAGTTCGAGGTGGAACAGCGCGTTGGAGTAATTGCCGCGCGCCAAGTCGGCCGATTGCTTGGGGAACGGGAACGACGCCAGCATCATCAGGCCCTGGGGCAGCGCGTCCCCAGCGTTGGCGAGTTGCGTCAAGGTCGGGCGCAGGAGATGGAATGCCTCGACGATGTTGTCGCCGCTGTTGTTGATGACCCGGGTCGCCACCGTGCCCAACTTGTCGAGGCTTTGCAGCATGTCCACGAGGTCGTTGTGCTGCTTGTGCAAGACCTTGAGTGCCGGACCGAATGAGTCCAGAGCACCCTTGATCGCTCGGTCCTCCTTGTTCAGAGTCGATGCCAGCCGGTCGACCTGCTCCATGGCCATGATGATCTGCGACTTGCTGGCGTCGAGCGTTCCCACGGCAGCATCGAGCCGATCGAGGACGCTTCGTATGTCCTTGCTCCGGCCCGTCATCATGGCGTTCAGTTCGGTGCTGATGGTCTTCAATTGGCCGACTCCGCCTCGCGCGAGGAGGAAGGACAGCGAGCCTAGGACCTCTTCTACGTCGGGGTTGCGGCCCGTGCGTTGAAGAGGGATGACTGCGCCGTCGGCAAGCTGACCGCCGGCGCTGCCCGACTCAGGAGGCAGTAGCGCGATGTACTTCTCGCCCAAAAGGCTGGTCTTGCGGACCTCCGCCTCGGTGTCGGCGGGCAGCACGATGTCGTGCCGAACGGTCATGGTTACGCTCGCATGCCATCCGACCCGGTGAACTTCGTCCACCTGTCCGATCGGGACGTCGTTCATCAGCACCAGCGTGCGCGGCACGACATCGACGACGTCGGCGAACTCGGCAGACACCTGGTAGCCGTCGTCAGGGTCGACCACTTTGCCGGGGAACGGCAGGTCATAAGCCTGCAGTCCGCGGCAGCCGCCGAGCACCAAGGCAGCGGCCAGCCAGAGGGCAGCCAGTGCCCATCTGCGCGAGGTCGACATTGAGTTCTTCATCGAACACCCGCCAACAGTCCGTTGACCTGTTCGACCAGCGACAACGAGCCCACCGTGGGCAGGTTGAGCACCGGGGACTTCGCGGTGGGAGTCGTACTCGGGCTCGAGGGTGTTGACAAGGACGGCACCCCGCCGTTGGTGACCCCGCCGCCGACGGCGCCGGTGACTTCAGCGGGGAGGAGCGCCTTGAACAACTCGCACACCAAGGCCGGGTTCGAGACACCGGCTTGGGTGACTATGCCGCACAGCACGTTGGGCAGGTCGCTGATCGTCGGGCCCAACTGGACACGGATTCCGGCACCGGCGGAAATCGTGTCGAACTGGAGGCCGAGGTTGCTGATGCCGAGCGGGGCGACGTCGAGCGTCGTCTTGAGCGAGGTGCGCTCACGCGAGATCACGTCGAGCAGATGGGCCAGTTTTGCGAGGTCGCTGACCAGCAGGTCCTTGTTGTCGTGGATGAAGCTTCGCGTCACCACGACGGCTCGCGCGATGGCCTCCAGTGCCCTCTGCAGTTCGTTGGATTCGCCCGCGAGATCGTTCGAGGCCTTCGACAAGTCCTTGAGGAATCGCGAAACCTGCTTGTCCTGCTTGGCCAACGTCTGAGTGATACCGGCCAGCGATTCGATCGTCGCGAACAGCTCGGGCGAGTTGTCCCCGAGTGTCCGTGCGGCGGCGGCCAAGTTCTCGATCGCGTCGTGGCCGAACTTGCCGTTGCCGCGGAAGGAATCCGCGGTCGTGGCGAGCACCTTGCCGAGCGCGCCGTCCTTGTTGGCCCCATTCGGCCCGAGGGAGCTCGTGATCTCGTTCAGGCTGTTATAGATCTGGTCCATCTCGATGGGCACGACACTCCGGTCGAGCGGGATGTCACCGCCGTCGGCCAAGACGGGTCCGCCGCCGTACGCGGGCACAAGTTGGATGAATCGATCTGCCACCAGCGTCGGCGTGACGATTGCGGCCTTGACATCGGCCGGCAGCTTGTAGTCGCCCGAGTACGTCATCTCGACCCTGACGCTGTCGCCCTCGGGGACGACTTTCTTCACGCGGCCGACTCCAACGCCCATGATCGTGACGTCGGAGCCCTGGAAGATTCCGATCGCCTGAGGGAAGTGAGCGGTGACGGTGCGATCGCTGGAGCCGAAGGGCGCCACCCAGGCAGCCACGAGCAAGACGAGCACGATCCCGGCCGCAACGATGTTGCGGCGAGAGTTCGAGAAGAATTCGGGAATCATGACTAATGCATCCCCGGCCTGAATCCCGGCTTGAACTCCCCAGTGAACGTGCCGACGATGTTGGGCACGTAGGCGTCGAACCACGGGCCGGTGCCGATGATGTTGATGAGGATCGAGGCGTACGGTGCGTAGTACTTGATCGTCTGGCCGATCTGCTGGTCGCGTTCGTTCAGGAAGTTCATGGCGGTTTGCAGGTCGGTCAGCGCTGGGCCAATCTGCTTCTCGTTGTCCTTCACCAGTCCGGTGAGCTGCTCTGACAGTTCGCGAGCCGCTACGAGCAACCGGTGGATGTCGTGACGCCGCTTGATCAATTCGCGGAAGATCTGGTCGCTCTTCGTGATGAGGTGCATCAGGTCGGTTCGGCGCGCCTCGACGGTCTTGGCGACGCTTGCCGCGTGGTCCAGCAGTGCTTCAAGGTCCTGGTCGTTGTCGGCGATCGTCTGCGACAACCTGGCAACTCCCTGGAAACTCCCCCGGATTTCGGGCGATGCCTCGTCGAGCGTGTCCGAGACGGTCGTCAGGGCGTCCGCAACCTTGGTGGTGTCCAGTTCGTCGGTCGTGTGGGTCAGTTGCGTCAAGGTGGAGACGATGTCGTAGCCGGACGTCGTGCGGCTGAGCGGGATCGTCGAACCTGCGGCGAGGCTGTCGTTGCCACGCGGCACGATGTCCAAGAACTTCTCGCCCAGCAGGTTGAGGACCTTGATCGCAGCCGTGGTGTCGCTCCCCAACCGGTGGCCACCCTTGACGTCGAAGTCGACGAGGATCTTCGTTCCGTCGATCTTGATGGCGTCGACGCGACCGACCCGGATGCCGGCGATCTCGACCCGGCCACCCACGTGCAGGCCGCTCGCGTCGGCGAACTCGGCGTGATAGGTGGTTCCTCGGAAGCCGGGAAACTTCTGCAGGTTGAATGCTGCGGCCATCGCGACCGCGAGCAACGCGAGCACGATCAATCCGACGCGGGCTCGCTGCTGATCCGATGCATGCATGCTCATGGATCACACCGCTTCGCCGTGCTGTACACCGCGATGGCACCGAGCTCCTGACGGAGCTGAACCATCGGTGGCGAGTTGTCGATCGCCGTGCCCAGCGACGGCAGCGTGATGTGACCGTCGAAGTCACACAGGTAGTAGTTGTACCAACTGCCGTGGCTGCCGATGCGGGCTTGGCGACGCAGCATCGTAGGCAGGCGGTTGAGGGTTTCGTCGACGAATGCCTGATTCCCCGGCTTGTTAAACAACTCCAGGATGCGCCGGAGTTGGGCGATGTCGGCCTTGACGTCGGGACGAAGCCGAATCAAGAGCTTTGCGAGTTCGTCGGCCATGTCGCCCACGCTCTGGACGGAGTCGCCGATCGTGTTCTTGTCATGAGCGAGGTCGGTCATCCACTTGTTCAACCGGGTCAGCAAGTCGGCGAGTTCCTTGTGCCGGCTGTCGACGGTGTCGAGCGTCCGACTCAGGTTGGAGATGACGCTGGCGATGAGCTGGTCGCGATCGGCGAGGGAGTTGGTCAACGACCCGACCTGCTTGAGCAGGCTCTTGACGGTTCCGCCCTCACCTTGGAAGACCGAAATGAGATTGGAGGCCAGCAGGTTCACGTCGTGGGGCGAGAGCGCCTGGAAGAGCGGCTGGAACCCGTTGAACAGTTCGGTGAGATCGATGGCCGGTGTGGTCTGCGACTCAGGTAGCGTGCCGCCCTGCTGGAGCGGGGTGCCGCCCGGCTCACCCCGACTGAGAGCGAGATAACGCGCGCCGACCAGGTTCAGGTAACGCACTTCGGCCTTGGATTGCATGGTCAAGGGCAGATTGCGTTCGACCCGGAAGGACACAAGCGCCTTGCCGGAATCGGTGACTTGGACGTCGGAGACTTCACCGACCGAAATGCCGGCGACTCGGACGTCGTTGCCCGCTTCGAGTTGGCTCGCCGAACTGAACATGGCGTGGTACTCGGTCTTGTCGGTGGCACCGAGCCGGCCCATGATCATTGCCAACCCGGTGGTCATGATGATGGACACGAGACAGAAGATGCCGAGCTTTACGACATCCGCGGTGAACGCGCGGTCCCGGGCGTTCACTTCTGGATTCCTTGGCGGAAGAACTGGGCTGGATCGTCCTCAGTGCCATCGGGGATGAGCGGCTTGCCGATGATCAGGTGGTCGGGCATTCCCATGCACTCTGGGCCACGCCACGTGCCGCCCCACTCCGGTCGGTCGATCACCTTGTACGCGGGGCGCTGGGTGCCGCCGAAGCTCATCGTCTGGTAGACGCGGGCGTTGCGGAAGATCTGGTCGAGGTGCGGGATCGAGACTTGCAGACCCTTGAGCACGCACACGTATTCCGGCGAGTAGAAGGCGAGCAGCTTCAGCAAGGGCACGGCCAGCTTGCCCTCGACCTCGATGGCATCCTCGTTTTCGCGCAGGAGCGCCGCGCCGTTGTCAGCCAACCCCGCAACACCGCTGAGCAGGTCGCCGAACTCGTTGCGCTTTTTCTGCAGTGTCTTGGCCGTTGTCGTTGCGTTCTTCAAGACCTTGATCAGGTCTGGAGCGGCCAACCGGTAGGTGTGCGCCACGTCGGCGAACTTGCCCAGATCGGTGCGGAGGGTTGGCAGGTAGGCGTTCATTGTGCCCAAGTACCTGTCGAGCTTCTCCAGTGACTTGCCTATGTCTTCACCGTTGCCGGACAGCGCAGTCGCCACGGCGTGCAGGCTTGCGTTGAGGTCTTGAGGTCGGACCGTGGTGAGGATCGTCGACAATCGGGCCAAGATGTTGTCCAGTTCGACACTGGTCTGGACGCGGTCAGAGCCGATGATCGTGCCGCTGTCCAGTCCGACGGGGCCAGCGTTCTGTGGGTCGACGAACTCGACGTACTTCTGGCCGAACAAGGTCGTCGGCTTGATCTCGACGGTTGCATTGGCCGGGACAGCCTTGGCAGCATCCGGATCAAGGCCCAGCTTGATCTTGGCCAATCCGTCGCTTTGGCGGATTTCGCGCACCTGGCCGATCAGGACGCCGTGCATGCGCACATCGCCGTACTTCGGCAACTGCAACCCCGCCCGGTCGGCCTCGACGGTCACCCATGTCACGGAGTCGAAGTACTTCAGATACACCGCAGTGCACAGGCTCGCCAGCGCGAACATGAGCGCGACGTAGAAAACGCCAGCCGCCAGGAGCCGGTTGTGCTCGCGGGCCGTGCCCCGCTGAACGAAGACGAACATGCCGCTAGCCCGTGATCCGCACCGTGGTCGTGGAGCCCCAGATGGCAAAGCTCATGAAGAAGTCTGAGACCACGACGGTGACGATGGACGTGCGGATGGCCTGGCCGACGGCCACACCCACGCCCGCTGGCCCACCTGAGGCGGTGTAGCCGTAGTAGCAGTGAATCAGGATGATGGCGACCGCAAGGAGGATCAGCTTGACGAACGACCACAGGATGTCGATCGGCGGGAGAAACGCCAAGAAGTAGTGGTCGTAGGTGCCCGGCGACTGGTGGTAGATCAAGGTCGTGATCAGGCGCGGCGAAAGGTACGACGCCAGCAGCGCGACGATGTAGAGCGGCACCACCGCGAGGAACCCGCCGATCATCCGGGTGGTCACGAGGAAGGGCAGCGACGGGATGCCCATCGACTCAAGGGCGTCGACCTCTTCGCTGATCCGCATCGCGCCGAGCCGAGCGGTGTAGCCACACCCAACCGTGGCCGCCAATGCGATCGACGCCACCAGTGGAGCAACTTCGCGGGTGTTGAAGAAGGCCGAGATGAAGGCCGTGAACTTTCCGACGCCGATCTGGCTGAGGGACGCATAGCCCTGGATGCCCACCTCGGTGCCGGCGAAGAAGGCCATGAACGCGATGACGCCGGCGGTGCCGGCGATCATCGTCAGGGCGCCGGCGCCAAAAGCGACCTCAGCGAGGATGTCCCAGATTTCGCGCCTATAACTCCGCAGCGCATGTGGCACTGCAATGAGCGACTTGTAGAAGAACAGGAGCTGGTCGCCGTACTGCTCCATGCGTGTGCGTCGCTCGGCCAGAATGTCGCCGAGAAATCCGGTTGCCTCCGCCATGGTTCAGAGACCGTCCTGCGGGATGACCTGGAAGTAGATGGCCGAGATCAGGGCGTTCAGGACGAAGAGCACCATGAACGCGACAATCACCGACTCATTGACGGACCGACCAACGCCGCTGGGGCCGCCGCCGGCGTTGAGCCCGTTGTAGGCGCCGATGATGGCCGCGACAAAGCCGAAGATGCCCGCCTTGACCATGGCGACGTAGAGGTCGGGCAGCGTGGCCAGTGCCGTGAACGACGAGAGAAAGGCGCCTGCTGATCCGCCTTGGATCGTCACGGTGAAGAAATACCCGCCGAGAATGCCAGCGGCAATGACGATGCCGTTGATCATCACCGAAACGAAAAAGCACGCCTGAACACGTGGCGTGACGAGCCGCACGACCGGATCGATGCCCAGGACTTCCATCGCGTCTATCTCTTCGCGAATCTTCCGCGCACCCATGTCGGCGCAGATGGCCGATCCGGCGGCGCCGGCGATGATCAGCGCCGCCGCAATGGGCGCTGCTTCGCGCACCATGGCCAAGACGGCGGTTGCGCCGGCGAACGACTGCGCTCCGAGCTGTCCGGTCAGGCTGCCGACCTGCAGTGAAATGACTGCACCGAATGGGATCGACACCAAGATTGTCGGCACCAAGGTGACGCTGACGATGAACCACGCCTGCTCGACGAATTCACGCGTCTTGAAGGGCGTCGTGAAGCACGATTTCGCAACGCGTGCGGACATGAGGCCAATGCCACCCATGCTCCGAGCGATTGACAACGTGGCCACGTGAAACGACCGCCCTTTCAACGCGCGTCAGCGCCCAAGTAGAACACGTTCTCATATTGGTGTTCAAGGAACGCTCCGGAAGTTCTCCGAATTCTAAGTTAAGGAGACCCCTCAGATACCCGGTTTGAGAGATCGGCCGTAGGGGTCTGCGAGGCCGTGAGAGCCGCTTCGCGGCCGGCACGACGGCCAAAAAACGACGCCTCGCCCAATTGTGTGCCGGAGGCATAGCCACGGCCGTCGACCGCGATATTGGATGCGCTGGCGCCCGCTGCGTAAAGCCCGGGAACGGACGATCCGTTCGCTCGCAAGACCCGCCCGTCCGCGTCGACCCGTAGGCCACCGCAGGTGAAACCGGCGTAGAAGCAATCACCGGGCGTGAGGCTGTAGGCCCCGTAAGGAGGTGAGTCGAGTGGAACGAGGTAGTCGGCCGACTTGTGGAACTCCGGATCCTCGCCGGCTGCGGCGGCCGCGTTGTACGCCTCGAGCGTTCGCGCCAAGGCTCCGCCGGGGATCCCGAGCCCGGCCTCCATTTCGGCCACGGTCTCCCAGCCATCCACCAAGGGCTGGAAACCGTACGCCGGCTCGGCCATGGTGGCCGAATCCAGAATCAACCAGGCCTGCCGATCGGGTTGATCGAAGACGAAGGACGTCGTGCGCGAATGGTAGGAATCCTCGGCGACGAAGCGCGCGCCCTGGTTGTTCACGCAGATGCCCTTGAGCATGTCGCCCGGCGGGTAGAAGGGCCCTGTCAGGAACGCTCGATCCATGTGTTCGGCGACGCCGCCGACCGACTCGCCCAGACGAATGCCCAGGCCATCGTCGTAGCTGTTGCCCAGCGCCATCCCGTTGTCTTGCAGGGCTTCAAGGGCGGGGACGAACTCGTGCACCATGGCGGCGTTCATCACGAAACCTCCGGCGGCGATGACGACCGCCTGCGCTCGCACGGCACCTGTCTCGGCGAATCGCTTCCAGGTCGCACCCACGACACCTCCGTCCGCATCGATGACCAACCCGGTCGCTCCGGTGTCGAAACGAACCTCGACACCGAGGTCGGCGAGACGCTTCAAGGCCAGATCAAGCACGAGGGACGCACCCCCGAGATCGCCCTCAACGGGCGGCTTGTGCCCGCGCGGTGCGGGGACCGCGAGGTCGCGGAACGGCCACACCTTCTCGTTGCCGCTGAACATGACGCCTTCTGTGCCGGGCTGCATGACGGCCTTGCCCGGGAAAAAGGACCGCTCGAATTCGAAACCCAGGGCCTCAAGCCATCCGAAGTGCTCGACGCTTCCCTCCGCGTAGATCCGGATCTTCTCGGGGTCGCACTCCGGCGACACTGCCGCGAGGTACTTCGCCATCTCGGCTGGCGTGTCGTCGTATCCGGCTGCTCGTTGCACCGGCGTGCCGCCGCCGAGATAGAAGTGGCCGCCGGCCATCGCAGTGGTGCACGACAGGCGGCCGCCGCGGTCGAGTACGAGAACCCGAGCCCCGGTGGTTGCTGCCTCGATCGCGGCTGCGGCGCCCGCCATACCAGCGCCGAGAACAAGGACGTCGACGTCGTCCGACCATGCGAGCACGGTGGACTCCTGAACGGGCGTGGGCAGGTTCATCAGGAGTACGTCACCCGAACCTTTTCGGATGCCGGATCGCTCTGACATGCCAAGCGGATGCCATCGGCCAGATCCTCATCGTCGAGTACGTCATTGGCACGCATCGAGACCTCGCCTTCGAGCAGGCGCACGGCGCAGGCCGAGCACTCCCCTTGACGACACGAGTACGGAGCCTTGATCCCCTTGCTCTCGAGGTGCTCGAGGAGCGTCGCCGCTCCCGGTTGCCAGTCGGTGAACTCGAACTGCTGTCCGTCGAGCTCCACCTGCAGATGGACGGCGCCGGCCGGAGGCTCGGAGGCGGCCTCAGCCGGCACGTCGGGCATCTTTTCGGCGTCGGGTGCGAAGGGATTTCCGCCCAACGAGAGGAACTTCTCCTGATGACGTCGTTCGCGGGGGAAAGCGAGATCCTTGAGGGCGGCAATGGTGAGCGTCATGAACTCCGCTGGTCCGCACACGAAAGCGTCTGACTCGGTGTGCGGCGCGGCGAACTCCCGCAATTGGTCTTGGGTGGGCAGGCCTTGGACGGATTCGAGCCAGTGCACGACCTGCAGTCGGTCCGAATGTTCCGCGGCCAATTCGGCCAGGGTCTTGCGAAAGATCACTGACCGCTCGTCGCGATTGGCGTACAACAGCACGATCCTTCCGGTGCCGTGCGCCAGCGCCGTGCGGATGATCGACATGATGGGCGTGATGCCGCTCCCGCCTGCGAAAAGGAGGAAGTCTGCGTCCAAATCCTTCGGCGTGAAGATCCCGCTCGGCGGGAGAACCTGAAGGGTGTCGCCAGCGTGCAGGTGGTCACAGATCCAGCGCGACGCATACCCGTCGTGCGTGCGCTTGACCGTGATGGTGAGTGGTCCGTCATTCGGGCTCGATGAGAGCGAGTAGCAGCGCGCGACGATGCCCGTGCGGTCGCTCGGCACGGCAACGGTCAGGAACTGCCCTGGCTTATACGAGAAGTCATCGGCGTGCTCTCCCACGTCGAGGACGACCGACTTTGCATCGGCTGTCTCGGTGACCATGTCGAGCACGGTCAATTCGAAGGATTCACTCATCGTCCGAGCCGATCTGGACTGCACCGTCACGGACGGCTTGCTCGATCGACGCGAAGAGAATCGGGCAGGCCAGATGAATTGGACGCCCGCCGTCGGTGGTGGACATTTTGGCGAATGTTGCGCAGCCGGATACGGCGTCGCTCGTCCATTGGATCGAGGTGTGGTGCTCACTGTTCTTGCGCACCAGGACTCGCTCCCGACACTCCTGGCAGGTGACCTCGGCAAGGTGCCCTCGCGTGTAGAGCGCCCGATCCTCGAGTGTCTCCGGAAGGGACGGGACGATGTAAGCCATCAGGCGTCAGCCGTCTCGGCCGTGCGGTCCTCGGCCTCCTTGCGTGCGAGATTCTCGGCCACTTCGGCACGCCAATTCTCGTTGGCGTGGCTGGTGTCGACCTCGAATTCGAAGCGCTCCACCATTTCGGGCTCGATGTCGGACTTGTCGACGTAGAACTGCTCGTACCACCGCCGCAGCTGGTAGACCGGACCGTCCTCTTCGCACAGCAACGGGTTCTGAACCGGTGCCTTGTTCTGCCAGATCGCAACGTCCTGAAGGAAGCCCTCGGCGAACATCTCGGAGTAACGGTTTCCGATGTATTCGGCCGTGGACTGGTCGACGCCCTCCGGCTTCTCGACGCACAGGCCGTACTGGAGGTTGAACGAGTTTGGTCCGGTCGGCACGTGGCAGTTGATCAGGATGACGCGGGTGAGGAACCCCTTGTAGTCGGTGTCGAGCCAATTGACCATGTACGACGGCCCGTAATACGTCGCCTCTGACTTGAGGAAGAGGTTCTCGTCGCCGTAGCCCTGCGCTTTCATGTCAGGGCGGCCCGTTGACTCCATGAACTGGGTGGCCTTGTCGCCCTCGAAGACGTTTCGGAATTTCGTGGGGAACGCGAAGTGGATGTAGAAGAAGTGAGCCATGTCGACGACGTTGTCGATGATCTCGCGGCAGTGAGCGTTGCTGACCTCGATGACGTTCCACGTCCAGTCGGTGTAGCGATCGGTGCCGACTCCCTCCAAGACCGGTGGCAGCGAGTCGTGATCGGCGGAATCGCCCTCAGGGTCGTTCCAAATCAGAAGCTGGCCGTTGCGAACGACGCTCTCGTAACGATGTGTCCTGGCCCGCAGGGGGACGCGTCGCGCATACGGGATCGCCTTGCACTTGCCGTCGCCGCCCCATCGCCAGTCGTGGAACGGGCATGCAATCTCGTCGCCTTTCACCGTTCCCTGAGTGAGATCGCCGCCCATGTGCCGGCAGTAGCCGTCGAGCACATGCAGGTCTCCGGCAGAGTCGGACCAAACCACCACCTTGCCGCCGAATGCCTCGACGGCGTGGGGCTTGCCGTCCGCGAAGTCGCGCTCGAGGCCCAAACAGTGCCAGCCACGGGCGTACCGGTCGGGAACCGAGCCGGCGTCCAAGGTACGGGTCTCAGTCACGACATGCCTCCCATGGACCAAAACGAGAACACGTTATAGTTTTACCACATGTACGTCGCTCTGACAGCCGATGAAATCCGCCTTCGTGACGAGCTGAAGGCCTACTTTGCCGAGTTGGTGACTCCCGAGCGCCGGGCTGCCCTGGCGGCGGCTTCGGGCGAATTCGGCGACGTCACGGTTTACAAGGAAGTCATCCGGGAATTGGGCGCCGACGGATGGCTCGGAATCGGCTGGCCCGAGGAATACGGCGGCCAGAACCGGCCGATGGTCGAGCAGTTGATCTTCACCGACGTCGCTTCGGTCGCCGGCGTGCCGATCCCGTACCTCACGCTGAACACGGTGGGGCCGACGATCATGCGCTACGGCACCGATGAGCAGAAGGAGTACTTCCTCCCCCGCATCGTCCGCGGCGAGGTCCACTTCTCGATCGGCTACTCGGAGCCGGGCTCGGGCACCGACCTCGCCTCACTGCGCACTCGCGCCGAACTCGATGAGTCGGCGGGTGAATGGGTGATCAACGGCCAGAAGATGTGGACGTCGCTCATCCAGTACGCAGACTGGATCTGGCTGGCGTGCCGCACGGAACCCGACCTTCCGCGGCACAAGGGTCTGTCGATGATCTTGGTGCCGGCTGACGCCAAGGGCTTCTCGTACACGCCAGTGCACACGGTGGCCGGCGTGGGCACGAGCGCGACGTACTACGACGACGTTCGGGTGCCAGCCGACAACCTGATCGGCGGACGCGGAGGAGGATGGGCGCTGATCACCAATCAGCTCAACCGTGAACGGGTCGCACTGACGTCGTCGTCGGCGCTCGTTCATTCGATCGAGCTGGTCACTGACTGGGCCCGCGAAACCAAGGATGCGAACGGGGTTCGCATCATCGACCAGGAATGGGTGCAAGTCTTGCTGGGCCGCGCGCACGCCCGTACGGAGGCCCTGACGCTCATGAGCTACAAGCTCGCCGCCGAGATCGACTCGCTGTCGCCGGCCGATGCTTCCGCCACGAAGGTCTACGGGTCTGAACTGGCCATCGAGGTGTATCGGGCGCTCATGGAGATCGTCGGACCCGCTGCCGCTGTGGCTGCCGATTCGTCCGGCGCCGTGCTCGCCGGGCGGCTTGAGCGGTACTTCCGCTCCTCGCTGGTCATGACCTTCGGGGGCGGGACGAACGAGATCCAGCGCGACATCATCGGGTACGTCGGACTCGGCCTGCCGGCCCAGCAGCGTTGATCAGGGAGACATCACATGGACTTCACATTTTCCGCCGAGGCCGACGACGCGGCTGCGCTGGCCGCGACCATCCTCAGTGACCACACAACCCCCGAGCGGCTCGCCGAGGTTGATGCAACCGGGCTTCGCTTCGATCCCGTCTTGTGGCGCGCCTTGGGCGAGGCCGGCCTCCTGACCTTGACCACGCCCGAGAACCAAGGCGGTGCAGGGCTGGGGCTCGTCGAACTGTGCCGGGTCCTCGTCGAAGCCGGGCGGAAGGTCGCACCGATCCCCTTGGCTTCCGACGGAGCTGCGCGCACGTTCCTGGCGCAGCATGGTCGCGGGGTGCCGGTCGGGTCGGTCTTGAGCTGTGCCATCGCCGAGGAGCACGAGTATGCGCCCCGCGTGCCCGTCACCACCGCAACGCCGAACGGAGCCGAGTACGTGCTTTCCGGCGCGAAGTGCCTCGTGACGGCCGCCACGGTGGCGACCTCGTTCCTCGTTCCGGCCACCACTCCCGATGGAGTCGCAGTGTTCGTCGTCGATCCCGCAGCGCCCGGCCTGACGATCCATGACCAGCGCCTGAGCGACGGCGACGTCGCTGGGCTTCTGGAGCTCGACGGCGTCCGGGTGACTGACGAGCAGCGAATCGGCGAGAGCGACGGCCGCGCGGCACACCATCTGATGAATCTCGTCAGTGTCACGACCTCTGCCGTCCAATTGGGCATCGCTGAGGGGGCGCTCGCGCTCACCTCCGAGTACGCCAAGACCCGTGAACAGTTCGAACGTCCGATCGGCACTTTCCAGGCAGTGTCGCAACGGCTTGCCGACGGCTACATTGACACCCGGCTCCAAGCGCTCACGCTGTGGCAGGCGGCTTGGCGGCTCGACCAAGGCCTGCCGGCCGACGATGCCGTGGCGACCGCCAAGCTGTGGGCTGCCGACAGCGGCCATCGACTCGCCCACACGACGGTGCACATCCATGGCGGAGTCGGCATTGACATGGACGATCTCCCCCATCGCTACTTCACGACGGCCAAGCGCTACGAATTCGAACAGGGAGGTGCGACCGACCAAGCACGACGGCTGGGGCACCTCCTCGCCTCCGGACTGACGTGACCATCAGGGACCTGCTCCTGGCGCGAGCCGAGCAGGACACCCCGGCACTCCTGACCCGCCAACGCACGTGGACGTGGCGCGAGTTCGTGTCAGACGCCCAGGATCGCGCGGCATCACTCGCCGGACTGCTGGACCGCGACCGTCCTCCGCATGTCGGCCTTCTCATGGAGAACACGCCGGAGATGCTGCTCGGCCTTGCGGCCGCGGGCTTGGGTGGTCACGTGGCGGTAGGGGTCAACAACACCCGCAGAGGCGATGCTCTGATCGCGGACCTTCGCCGTGCCGACGTGCAACTCCTCCTCACGGATCCATCACAAAGCCATCTGCTCGACGGCCTCGACCTCGGCATGCCCGTCATCGACACCAGTCGACCCGGTTGGCTCGGCAACTCAGGTGCGAGACCGGATCCTGTTCTCACGGACGCCTCGTTGTTCATGCTGATCTTCACGTCAGGCACGAGCGGACGCCCGAAGGCGGTCCGCATCACGCACGAGAAGGTCACCTACCCCGGGCAATACCTCGCCGAGCGGCTCGGCCTCACGGCATCCGATGTGCACTACATCGCGATGCCGCTCTTCCACTCGAATGCCGTGATGGCCTGCTGGGGTCCGGCCCTCACGACCGGCGCGCCGGTCGCGCTCCGGGAGCGATTCTCGGCCTCCGAGTTCATCCCTGATGTTCGGCATTTCGGTGCCACGTATGCCTCGTACGTCGGCAAGGCGCTCACCTATGTTCTGGACACACCGGAGCGTGGTGACGACACGGACAATCCGCTCCGGATTCTCTTCGGCAACGAGGCCGGCGACCGCGACACGCGTGCCTTTGCCGAGCGCTTCGCCTGTCAGGTCTTGGACGGCTTCGGTTCCACCGAGAACGCCGTCATCGTCAGCCGAGTGCCCGGCACTCCCCCCGGCTCCCTGGGTCAGTCACCCGAGGATGTCGCCATCCTCGATGAGGCCGGGAAGGAGTGCCCACCTGCCCAATTCGACCAGCACGGCCGTGTGACAAACCTTGAGGAGTGCGTTGGCGAACTCGTGAATACATCCGGATCGGGTCAATTCGCCGGCTACTACAACGACTACGAGGCAACGGCGGCGCGCATGCGAGGAGGCATGTACTGGTCGGGCGATCTTGCCTATCGGGACACTGACGGGTGGGTCTACTTCGCCGGCCGCACGTCCGATTGGTTGCGCGTCGACGGCGAGAACATCGCCTGTGCTCCCGTCGAAGAGATCCTCCTGCGCGACCCGGCCATCGATCAGGCTGCGGTCTACGCGGTGCCGGATGAGCGCAGTGGCGACCAGGTGGCTGCAGCCATCGTCCTGAGGTCTCCGCTGGGGCCAGAGGATTTCGAACGCTTCCTGAATGACCAGCCCGATCTGTCTCCGAAGGCGCGGCCGCGATACGTCACGCTGGTGGATGAACTCCCCCGCACCGCCACAAACAAGGTGCTCAAGCGCGAGCTGGCTGCTGCAGGCGCCTCAGCGGCGACGTGGATTCGCGAGGAACGCGGAACGCGCTACTCCTAGAGACGGGTCAGGCGGGCAACCGTCTCTTCGTACTCGGCAATGAGACCAGCCATGACGTCGGCGACCGGGCGTACCTCGTTCATCGAACCGACAATTTGACCGACCGGCATCGAGATGACGTCGGGGTTGTCGGCAGCGTTGAGCCGATTGTGCGCGTCGGCGACCAGCAAGTTCTGCAGTGGCATCGGGAGTGGCTCCGGGGCGCCCTCGGCGGCCCAGGCCTCGGTCCATCTCGTCTTCAGCAGTCGCGCTGGCTTGCCGGTGTAGATCCGCGTTCGGACCGTGTCGGCACTGGTGGCCTTGAGGAACGCGTCGGTCATGCCGGTGTTCGTGTTGAGGTTCTTGTATTCCTCGGTCGTCAGCCACACGGATCCGGTCCAGACGCCCTGCGCACCCAAGGCCAAGGACGCGGCGACCTGCCTTCCGCGGCCAATGCCGCCCGCACCGAGTACGGGCACGTCGGGGCCAACCGCGTCGACGATCTCCGGTGTCAGCACCATGCTGGCGATCTCGCCGGTGTGGCCCCCGGCCTCGTACCCCTGCGCCACGATGATGTCGACACCGTTGGCGACGTGGGAAAGCGCATGCTTGGTGGCTCCGGCCAGCGCGGCCACCTGAACTCCGTTGGCGTGCGCCTTCTCGATGACGTCGACCGGCGGCGAGCCGAGCGCGTTGGCGATCAGGACGGGGCGGTGCGCCAGAGCGACGTCGACATGCGACCGCGCCACCGAATGGAGCCAGCCGAGCACCCCTTCACGACCTTCGCCCTCGGGAAGCGGAGGCACACCCAGTTGCTGCAGCGTCCGTTCGACGAAGGTGATGTGTTCCGGCGGGATCATCGACTGCAGGTCGACGGCCTTGCCCTCCGTCGGGATCTTCATCGGCATGACGACATCGACGCCGTATGGCTTGCCGTCGGTGTTGTCATCGAGCCATCTCAGGGTCGTGTCGAGCTCTTCAGGCTCGTTGAAGCGGACGGCGCCCAGTACGCCGAGTCCGCCGGCTCGCGACACCGCAGCCGCGACGTGTTCCGACGGCGTGAAGGCGAAAATCGGGTACTCGATCCCGAGCCGGTCGCAAAGTTCAGTGCGCATCGGCGCCCACCTCCCCACGCGCTGCCTCGGCGATCTCCTTGGCGGCCGGATAGTTCGCCTTGCCCGTGGCACTGCGCGGCATCTCGTCGATGTAGGCAACCGATCGGGGCAGTTTGTAGCCGGAAAGCAGCGGTCGCAAGTACGCCTGGAGGTCGGCGAGCGTCGGCGGTGTCTCGGAGCGGGACTGAATGACGGCGGTCACCAGCTGTCCCCAGCGATCATCGGAGAGGCCGACGACCAGAGCGTCGTACACGTCGGGATGGCCCTTCAGCGCCATCTCGACTTCCTCGGGAAACACCTTCTCGCCGCCGGTGTTGATGCAGTTCGATCCGCGGCCGAGCAGGGTGACCTTGCCGTCGCCTTCGACGCGGCAGACGTCGCCGGGCACGGAGTACCGCGCACCGTCAACCTCGATGAACGTGCGCGCGGTCTTCTCGGGGTCCTTGTAGTAGCCGACCGGCACGCTCCCGGTTCGGGCCAGCCGGCCGACGGCGCCCACGTCGGACAGGTCGATCACTCGGTTGTCGTCATCCAAGACGACGGACTCTGCGCCGAGGGCGACGATGGGGCCATCGCCCTTGATGTTCTCGCTGTCCTGGAGGCCGGTGCCGCCGAATCCGGTCTCCGATGATCCGACCGAGTCGGTGAAGAAGGTGTCGGGGAAAGCCTTCATCCAGGCTTCCTTGACCGGACGGCTGAAGATGGCGGCGCTGCTGGCCACGGCCGCGAGCGAACTGCCGTCGAAGTCTCCGGCCTCGTACGTCTCGATCAGCGGACGCGCCATGGCGTCACCGGTCACGAAGATCAGCTGGACCTTCTCGCGGTCGACTATCCGCCACGTCTCGATCGGGTCGAACTTCGGAGCGAGGATCGTCCGATGGCCGGCGAACAGGTGCATGAGCATCGCCGCCTGTGCGCCGCCGTGGATGAGGGGGCTCAGCGGGAAGGTGATCATCGGCGCATTCGCGGCCGCTTGTTGGGACTGAGTGAACTCCTCCAGTCGGTCGCCGGTCATGAAGTCGATGCCGCCACCGAGAACCCGCCAGAAGTCTTCGTGCCGCCACATCACGCCCTTGGGAAGGCCGGTCGTGCCGCCGGTGTAGACGATGTACAGGTCGTCGCCACTGCGCTCGCCGAAGTCGCGGTCGGCGCTCTGGCCGTTGAGCGCGTCGTCCCAGGTGAACCCCTCGAACGACGAGATGTCTGAAGCGTCGTCGGGAGCGGTGGGGTCAGGCATCGCGATGACCGTGGTGAGCATCGGGTGCTGCGGAGCCGTCTTGGCCACCAAGTCTGAATAGGTGCGCTCGAACAGAAGCGCGACCATGTCGGAGTTCTCGAAGAGGTAGTTCAGCTCGTTTTCGAGGTACCGGTAGTTCACGTTGATCGCGACGGCGCGGATCTTGAAGATGGCGAGCAGGGCGACGACGTGCTCGATGCTGTTCTTGGCGTAGATCCCGACGTGGTCGCCGGCGCCGATGCCGCGTGAGGCGAGGAAGTGGGCCAACTGGTTCGACCGAGCTTCGAGTTCGGCGTAGGTCAGCACGCGGTCCCCGCACTGGAGGATCGGCCGATCGGGGACGGCGTCGACAGCGTGCTCGAACAAATCGGCGACATTCAGGGCCATGACGCCAAGACTAGAACACGTTCTCATTTCTGACTACGCTGTCCCCCATGTCAGCACACTGTCTGGTCGAACTTGAGGGCCGCACACTCGTAGTCACGATGAACCGTCCGGAGGCACGCAACGCGCTCTCAGCCGAGATGCTCGGCATCATGTCGGACGCGTGGGACCGGGCGAACTCCGACCCGGAGGTGCTGGTCGTCATCCTCACCGGCGCCGGCGGCAGTTTCTGCGCAGGCGCTGATCTCAAAGCCATGTCGTCGTCATCTCCGTCGGACAAATTCGATTCCGGTGAATACGACCCCGCCGTCATCAAGTCCCTGCTCAAGGGCTTTCGCGTGACAAAACCGCTCATCGCAGCCGTGGAGGGGCCGGCCATTGCAGGAGGCACGGAAATTCTGCAGGCAACCGACATCAGGGTCGCCGGCGAATCGGCGCGCTTCGGAGTCTCGGAGGCGAAGTGGGGCCTGTACCCCTTGGGCGGCTCGGCTGTGCGCCTGCCCCGCCAGATCCCCTACACAGTCGCGGCCGATCTGCTTCTCACTGGCCGTCACATCAAGGCTCCCGAGGCGAAGGAGATCGGCCTGGTCGGTCACGTCGTGCCCGATGGCCAGGCCCTCGACAAGGCACACGAGCTCGCCGGCCTCATTGCCGCGAACGGGCCACTGGCCGTGCAGTCGATCCTGAAGACGATGCGCGACTCCGAGGGCAAGCACGAGAGCGACTGCTGGGCCGCAGATGCCGCCATCGGCGCCGCCGTCTTCGCCTCAGACGACGCGAAGGAGGGCCCACGAGCCTTCGCGGAGAAGCGGGCTCCGGAGTTCGCTGGTCGCTAGCCGACGTTCCGGTCGCCAGACCAGAATTGGGCTCGCAAGGCTTTCTTGTCGACCTTGCCCAAGGCGGTCAAGGGCAGGGCCTCCGCGACGATCACCTGCTTCGGCACATGCACCGAGCCCTTGCGCTCCTTGACCATCGTCTGGATCTGTGTGGTCACGTCGCTTTCGTCGGCGTCGGGTCGCAGCACGATGACGGCGGTGACGGCCTCACCGAACTTCTCGTGTGGGATACCGATCACGCCCACCTGGGCAACGGCCGGATGCTCGGCCACGACGTCCTCAACCTCGCGCGGGAAGACGTTGAAACCGCCGCTGACGATCATGTCCTTGGCGCGGTCGACGATGTACCAGAAGCCGTCCTCGTCTTCGCGTGCGATGTCCCCAGTGCGTAGCCATCCGTCTCGGAACGCCTCGGCAGTTTCCTCCGGCTTGTTCCAGTAGCCACCGGCCACCACGGGCCCGGCTACGCAGATCTCCCCCGGCGCCCCCGGCGCCACGGGCTCACCAGATTCGTCGAGCAGGGCTGTCCGGAGGAAGGCGCTGGGACGTCCGCAACTGGAGAGCCGTTCCGGCGTGTGGTCGGCCTTCGCTAGATACGAGATGACCATGGGGCACTCGGACTGGCCGAAGTATTGGGCAAAGATCGGCCCAAACCGGTCAATCGCTTCGGCCAGACGGGTCGGGTTGATCGGTGCGGCACCGTAGTACACCGTCTCCAAGCTCGACAGATCGCGCGTTCGTGAGTCGGGATGATCCATGAGCGCGTACAACATGCTCGGCACCAGCATGGTTGCGGTGATCCCCTGCTCCTCGATCGTGCGCAGCACGGTGGCCGGGTCGAAGCCCGGCAAGACCACCAGTCGTCCGCCTTTTGCGACGGTCGGCGCGAAGAACGCCGCTCCGGCGTGTGACAGCGGCGTGCAGATGAGAAATGTCGGTGCTTCCGGCCACTCCCACTCGGCCAATTGCACCTGGGTCATCGCGGCGATGCTGGATGCGGTGCCGATCACGCCCTTCGGCCTTCCGGTCGTTCCACCGGTGTACGTGAGGCCCACGACGTGGTCCGGCTCGAGTTCCTTGGCCGCCAACGGCCGCGCGTCGAAGCTGGAGGCTTGTTTCGCCAAGTCGTCGATGGTGATCACAGTTGTCAGTGCCGGCACCCGTTGCTGCAGCTGTTCGGCGCGCTCGAGGAATGCCGGGACATTGTCGACGATGAGCGCACCGATGCCGGCGTCGTCTATGACGTACGCGTGATCGTCGAGCGAGCCGAGTGGATGTAGCGCAGTCCGCCGCTGGCCTTGCGTCTGGCCAGCCCCGATCAGGATGAGGACCTCGGGGCGATTTGCCGCAAGCAGCGCGACTGCCGTGCCTGTCCCGATGCCGAGTTCGTCGAGCGCCTGGACGTATCGGCTCATCTCATCGGCCATCTCCTGACCGGTCATGGTTCGGTCCCCCAACTGGAGGACAGGAGCGGATCGATGGCGTCGTAGTGAGTCGACCAGCATCTGGCCGGAATGGGGCCCGCGATGGGAATCAGGAGTTGTAGCCACGGTCCCGAGACTAGAACGTGTTCCAGTTTCGGTCTAGCATGGCCGGCATGATCACCTCGGATGCCATCCACTGGAACGCACCCAACGACCCGCATCCCGCCCGCGCGGCTTCGCAGCGCTCGTACTCTGCCGTCGCCAAAGGCGACCTCGACGAGTGGTTGACCGTCTACGCCGAGGACGCGGTACTCGAGGATCCGGTCGGACCATCGATGTTCGACGAGGAAGGACGCGGACACCATGGCCACGAAGGCATCAGCGCCTTCTGGAAACTGGCCATCGAGCCGATCCACGCCTTCGAATTCACGATCAGCGACTCGTTTGCCAACGGCAACACCTGTGCCAACATCGGTCGCATCAAGACGTCGTTCCCCGACGGCTCGCACACCACGACAGACCTGATCATGGTCTACGTCGTCAACGACGACGGTCGCGTTGCCTCCATGAAGGCGTACTGGGAACCTGCCCGCACCATGGCCAGCTTCGTCTCCGCATGAGCCCGGCAGACCTCGGGACGCTCCATGCGCCCCTGAACGTCGAGTTCGACTACACCCGATCGCTTGGTCCGACGCTCTCAGCGTTCATGACAGGGCTGAAGTGTCGTCAGATCCTGGGCGGTGTCCTGCCAGATGGATCGGTGGCCGTGCCCCCACCTGAATACGACCCGAGCACTCTCGAACCCGTCACGGAACTGGTGCCGGTGGCCGATGTCGGTGTCGTGCAGAGCTGGGCCTGGGTTCCCGAACCGGTGCCCGGCCAGCCTCTCGATCGGCCATTCGCGTTCGCGCTCATCCTCCTCGATGGCGCTGATCGGCCGTTCCTCCACGCCGTTGCCGTCGAAGCCCCAGATGACATGGAGTCAGGCCTTCGGGTTCGGGCGCATTGGACGGATGAACCGGTCGGCGCGATCACCGACCTTCGGCATTTCGAGCCCGCGGATCACGCGTCTGGCGAAACAACCGTCACGGACGCTGAGCCGGTGACGGGGATCACCTCCCCTGTCCGGCTTTCATACGACTATGCGGCTTCGCCAGAGGAGTCGGCGTTCTTCCGCGGACTTGCCGACGGCCGGATTCTGGGCCAGCGATGCCCGGTCTGCCAGAAGGTCTATGTGCCGCCGCGCGGCGCCTGCCCCGTCGACGGTGTGCCGACCGCCGAGGAGGTCGAGGTTGCCGACACCGGCACCGTCACGACATTTTGCATCGTGAACGTCCCGTTCCTCGGCCAGCGCATCACGCCGCCCTACGTCTCGGCGTACGTCCTGCTCGACGGCGCCGACATTGCAATCCTTCATCTCCTCCTAGGGATTGACCCGGCCGATGTCCGCATGGGCCTCCGCGTCAAGGCCGTGTGGAAGCCGCGGGAGGAATGGGGCACAACCATCGAGAACATCAGCCACTTCGAGCCGACCGGAGAGCCGGACGCCGATTACGAAAGCTACCGGGTGCACCTGTGAGAGATGTTGCCATCGTTGGCTTCGCCCAGCGGCAGATGAAGGAGTTCGACGGCTCCCCCACGTGTGTCGAGCTCTTGGTGCCGATCTTCGGGGAGTTGTTCGAGCAGACCGGCTGGACCAAGACGGACATCGATTTCTGGTGTTCCGGCTCCAGTGACTACCTGGCCGGCCGCTCCTTCTCGTTCGTCTCGGCCGTCGACGCCATCGGCGCACTGCCGCCGGTGATGGAATCTCACGTCGAGATGGACGCGGCCTGGGCGCTGTACGAAGCATGGATAAAGATCCAGACAGGTCAGGTGGACACGGCGCTTGTCTACGGATTCGGCAAGTCCAGTGCGGGGCTACTGCGCCGCATCCTCGCGCTTCAGCTTGATCCGTACACCGTCCAGCCGTTGTGGCCAGATGCAGTTTCCGTGGCAGCAATTCAGGCCCGCCTTGGCCTCGAGCGTGGTCTCTGGGACGAAAAGGAAATGGCGGCTGTCGTCGCGCGATCCATGACGGATGCGGTGGGCAACGATTACGCGATTCGATCGGCCGAGACGTCCGTCGACGACGTGTTGGCGCAACCGATGCATGCAGATCCTCTCCGTCGTTGGGATTGCGCCCCGGTCTCCGATGGGGCCGCTGCCATCGTGATTTCGGCTGCCGACGCCCCCGCATTCGGCCGGCTCGCTGGCCCGGCTGCATGGATCACCGGGATCGAGCACCGCATCGAGCCGGGCGCCCTCTCGCTTCGAGACCTGAGCGTGTCGGAGAGCGCGGCCGGGGCTCGCTCTGCGCTCCAAGCCGATGGCATTGATCTCGCAGAGCTCCACGCTCCGTTCTCTCACCAAGAGCTCATCCTTCGTGAGGCTCTGGGGGTCTCTGATGCGCGCATCAACCCGTCGGGTGGCGCACTCACGGCAAATCCCATGTTCACGGCCGGCCTTAATCGGATTGGCGAAGCCGCACGACAGGTGTGGAACGGCTCGTCGGAACGGGCGCTCGCCCACGCCACATCCGGGCCCGCATTGCAGCAAAATCTTGTTCTCTCGATGGAGGCACGCCGATGAAGTCGCTCGCTGCAGTCGTGGGCGTCGGCCAGACCCACCACCGTGCCAAGCGCGCAGACGTCTCCATGGCCGGACTCCTGCGGGAGGCTGTGGATCGGGCTCTCACAGACGCCGAACTTACGTTCGCCGACATCGACGCGGTCGTCGTCGGCAAGGCCCCCGATCTGTTCGAGGGCGTCATGATGCCCGAGCTGTATCTCGCAGAAGCGCTCGGTGCGGCTGGCAAGCCGCTGCTCCGCGTCCATACCGCCGGGTCAGTCGGTGGTTCGACCGCGATTGTCGCTGCGTCGCTCGTCGAAGCCGGAATACACGAGCGCGTTCTGACCGTCGCCTATGAGAAGCAGTCGGAATCGAATGCCATGTGGGCGCTCTCGGTTCCGGTGCCGTTCATCATGCCGGTGCACGCCGGCGCCGGCGGATTCTTCGCCCCGCACGTGCGGTCGTACATCCGCCGATCGGATGCCCCCAGCCACATCGGTGCCATCGTCGCGGCCAAAGACCGCCAGAACGCCCTGAAGAACCCCTACGCGCACCTACAGAATCCAGACACGACCGTAGAGTCCGTTCTTGCTTCGCAAATGCTCTGGGATCCGATTCGATACGACGAGACCTGTCCATCGTCCGACGGAGCATGCGCGCTCGTGATTGCCTCAGAGGCCGCCGTCGACCGTTCAAGTATCAGCAACCCGGCCTGGATTCACGGCACGCAGATGCGCAGTGAACCCACCACTGCGGCAGAGCGCGACATGGTCAATCCCCAAGGCGGTCGCGACGCCTCGGCCGCACTCTGGAAGCAGGCGGGCATCTCCTCGCCGATCGACGAGATCGATTGCGCGGAGATCTACGTGCCGTTCTCGTGGTTCGAACCCATGTGGCTCGAAAACCTTGGCTTCGCCGAGCCGGGTGACGGCTGGAAGCTCACCGAGGCAGGGCAAACGCAGATCGGAGGCCGCATCCCGGTCAACATGAGCGGCGGTGTGCTCTCATCGAATCCGATTGGCGCGAGTGGAATGTTGCGCTTCGGCGAGGCGGCCCTGCAAGTCATGGGCGAAGCGGGCGAGCACCAGGTCGACGGCGCGCGCAAGGCGCTGGGTCACGCCTACGGCGGCGGCTCACAATTCTTCGCCTTGTGGGTCGTGGGCGCGGACAAGCCGAGCCACTGACGGCCTAGTCCGAATAGCGGACCGGCAGCTCCTTGATCCCGTTGATCCAGCCGTGCCGGAGGCGGCGCGCCTCGCCCTCCTTGGCGATGTTCGGCATCCGGTCGGCAATTGTGTTGAACATGATCTCGACCTCGAGACGAGCCAGGTTCGCGCCGATGCAGTAGTGCGCTCCGTGCCCACCGAACGACAGGTGCGGGTTGGGATCGCGCGTGATGTCGAAGGTGTTCGGGTCGTCGAAGACGTCTTCGTCGTGGTTCGCACTGGCGTAGAAGAGGCCAACTCGGTCGCCCTTCTTGACCTCGACGTCGCCCACGACGACGTCGTTCAAGGCTGTGCGCTGGAAGACCGTCACAGGCGTCGCCCACCGGATCACCTCATCGACCATCGTCTCCGGCCGTTCGGCCTTCCACAGATCCCACTGGTCGGGATGGGAGAAGAAGGCGTTCATGCCATGGGTGATCGCGTTGCGCGTGGTTTCGTTGCCGGCCACGGCGAGCATGATCACGAAGTAGCCGAACTCGTCTTCGCTGAGCATGCCGTGGCCGTCGACGTCGGCGGTGATCAGCTTGGTGATGATGTCGTCTTGTGGGCTCTTGCGCCGTTCTTCGGCCAGGCCCATGGCGTAGCCCAAGATCTCCGCTGCAGCTGTGTCGGGCGTGTCGATGAAGTCGGGGTCGTCGTAGGACATCATCGTGTTGGACCAGTCGAAGAGCTTGCGCCGGTCAGCCTGGGGGACGCCCATCAGGTCGGCGATGGCCTGCAGCGGCAGTTCGGCGGCAACCTCGCTCACGAAATCGCCCGAGCCCTTGGCGATTGCGTCGTCGACGATGGTGTTCGCCCGCTCGACAAGGATCTCGTGCAGGGCGCCGATCGATCGCGGTGTGAACCCGCGGCTGATGATCTGGCGCGTCTTCGTGTGGTTGGGCGGATCCTGGTTGATGAGCATGACGTTCTGGACCTCAACCTGGTCGCGAGTCATGTCTGGCGCGAAACGGATGATCGCGCCGTTCTCCTGGCTTGAGAAGTCCTTGCTGTTCTTCGACACCGCAGCGACGTCTTCGTGCTTGCTCACGGCCCAGTAGCCGTTGCCCGGGAACCCAGCACGAGCGTCGGGGCTCTGCTCGACCCACCACACCGGCGCTGTCTGACGCAGCTCGAGGAATTGCTCAAACGGAATCCCGGCCTGACAGAGATCGGGATCGGTCGGGTCGAAACCGGCCGGCAGATTGGGAGCGTCGGGCGTTGCGGTCACAGCAGACTCCTCGGATTTCTGAAACACGTTCTACTTATCCTTGCACGACTTGGCGCCATGTGCCAGCGCTTGTGTCTTGCGAGAACGTGTTCTAGTTTTGCCCCATGGGCTCCCCTGTGATTGTCGATGCCGTTCGCACTGCGCAAGGCAAACGAAACGGTGTCTTGGCCGGTATGCACCCCGCTGTTCTTCTGGGCATGACGCAGAGTGAGGTCATCACTCGGGCCGGCATCGACCCAGAAATCGTCGATCAGGTCATCGGTGGCTGCGTGACGCAAGCTGGCGAACAATCGAACAACATGGTGCGGCGCGCGTGGATGTACGCCGGGTTGCCGAATGCCACGTCTTCCACGGTCATCGACGCTCAGTGTTCGTCTGCGCAGCAGTCCACGCATCTCGTCCACGCGATGATTGGCGCCGGCATGATCAAGGCCGGAATCGCGTGCGGCATCGAATCCATGTCTCGCATTCCGCTCGGAGCCAACGTCCCGCCCGGCACTGGAGACCCGCGCCCCGACGACTGGTCGATCGACCTGCCGAACCAGTTCGAAGGCGCTGACCGGATTGTCCGCGATCGCGGATTCTCGCGAGCCGAGGTCGACGCATTCGGGCTTTGGTCGCAGGAGAAGGCGCGTGCGGCTCGTGACGAAGGTCACTTCGCTCGAGAGATCTTCGCCATCAAGGCACCCGTGCTCGACGCCGACGGCCAACTGACCGGTGAAACTCTCGTCGTCGACAGCGACCAGGGAATCCGTGACACCTCGCTCGAGCGCCTCGCTCAACTCGATCCGGTCCTGCCCGGCGGAACACACACGGCCGGCACGTCGTCGCAGATCTCGGACGGAGCCTCAGCCCTGCTGCTCATGGACTCCGACCTCGCCGCGTCCCTGGGCCTCACGCCACGGGCTCGGATCGTCGCCTCCTGCCTGGTCGGCGCCGACCCGTACTACCACCTCGATGGCCCCGTGCAAGCGACCGAAAAGTTGCTGAAGGACACCGGCATGTCCATTGCCGACATCGACATCTGCGAGGTCAACGAGGCGTTCGCCGGTGTCGTCATGTCGTGGGCAAAGGTGCACAAGGTCCCTGAGGAGAAGATCAACGTGAATGGTGGCGCCATCGCGTTGGGCCATCCGGTCGGATCCACCGGCACTCGCCTGTTGACCACAGCACTCCACGAGCTTGAGCGACGCGACGCCAGCACGGCCCTGATCTCGATGTGCGCTGGCGGTGCTCAGGCATCGGGCACGATCATCGAACGCATCTGACGAGAAGGACGGTCATGCCCGCTAGAGAGACCTTGACCGACGAGGCGGACTACGTCGTCGTCGGCGCCGGCAGTGCCGGATCAGCCATTGCCGGACGCTTGGCTGCGTCGGGGGCATCTGTGATCCTTCTCGAGGCCGGCAACAAGGACACGTCCATGTTCGTGACCAAGCCGGGGATGATCGGGCCGATGCACGCGGTTCCGCAGATCAAGAAGCGCTTCGACTGGGGCTACTACACGACCCCACAACATCACCTGTTGGACCGCAGGATTCCCCAACCCCGCGGCAAGGTCGTCGGCGGCTCCAGCTCAATCAATGGGCTGCTGTGGGTGCGCGGCAACCGGGCCAACTACGACTCATGGGCCTCGGAGGGCAATCGCGGCTGGGACGCCAACTCGGTCAACGACGTCTACCGTCGAGTCGAGGACTTCGAAGATGGTGCCGACGACTACCGAGGAGCCGGTGGCCCCATCCGGGTGACGCGGCATACCCAGCCAACCGAGGCTTCGCTGCAGTTCCAGCAGGCCACGGCCGACACGTTGGGCGTCAAGATCATCCGCGACTACAACGGCGCCGAACAGGAAGGTGTCAGTACCTTCCAACAGAGCGCCCACGGTGGAACGCGCTACTCGGCGTCCCGTGGGTACATCACCGCCGCTGGCGCACCGACACTCCAGGTCCAAACCCACGTCCACGTTGCGCGCGTCGTCATCGAGAACGGGCGGGCGAAGGGCGTCGAGGTGATCGACAAGCGAGGCGGACACCGAACAATTCGAGCTGCTCGCGAAGTCATCGTTTCGGCCGGCGTTTTCGGTTCGCCGCAGCTGTTGATGCTGTCGGGAGTCGGGCCGGCCGCCCACTTGGCCGACCACGGCATCCAGGTCGTTGCGGACCTTCCCGTGGGTGACAACCTGCACGATCACCTGTTCGTCCCGACCACGTTCCTGATGGACAACGCGGTACACCGCGGCATCCCGACGTACTTCGCTCGCGGGCTCGCCAAGGAACTCACACGTGGTGGCTCCTTCCTCGAGAACTCAGTCTTCGAGACCGCGGCATTCCTCCGCACGTCGTTGGCCACGGACGTTCCAGACCTTCAGATCCACGTTCTGCCATGGGCCTACCCGTCCCCCAACCAGGACGCCCCGATTCGTCACAAGGTGGATCGGCGTCCCGCATTGACGGTGATGTCGACGCTGATCTATCCACGCAGTCGAGGGACGCTGCGGCTCGCGTCCGCTGACCCCACCGGCGCCCCCCTGATCGACATGAACTACCTGGCCGAGCCCGCGGATGGACAGGTCCTGATCGAAGGCGTCGAAATGATCCGCGAGATCATGCGGTCGGCCGCCTTCGGTGGAAGTGTCACGGCGGAACTTCATCCGGGCCCGGCGATCGACTCCCAAGCCCTCCCCAGCGAAATCCTCAATCGCGCCACGTCTGTCTACCACGGCGTTGGCACGTGCCGCATGGGCGTCGACGGGCGAGCGGTCGTGGGTCCAGACCTGCGGGTGCGGGGCATCGACGGCCTGCGCGTCGCCGACGCCTCGATCATGCCGTCGATCATCGGCGGCAACACCAATGCTCCGTCGATCATGATCGGCGACAAATGTGCGGAGATGATCCTTCAATGAGTGATGTGCAGCGGCCCGAGACTCTCACGCCCGAGTTCCTGGAGGGCCTTGTCCGACGAGTCCCCGGAACGACGGGCAATACCTGGAAGTTGACCGAGGTCTACACCGGCGACCTGTTGGTCGAACTGCCTCAGTCCTCCCCCGACGACATCGCGAAGGCATTCGACGCGGCGCGCCTGGCGCAACAGGAGTGGGCCTCGTGGCCGTTGCGCAGGCGCCTCAAGGTCCTCAAGAAATTCCATGCGCTCGTCATCGAGAACCAATTCCTCATCACCGACCTCATCCAGGCTGAGAGCGGCAAGAACCGACGGATGGCGTTCGAGGAATCCTGCGATGTGCCGATGGGCACAAGTCACTACATCAAACGGGCGCGAACCGTGCTCAAGGAGCGCAAGCACGCCGGGCCGGTTCCCATGCTGTCTCACGCGACGGAGATTCGCCGCCCGAAGGGCGTAGTCGCCATCATCGCTCCCTGGAACTTCCCGTTCGCAACGGGCATCTCTGACACCATCCCGGCACTGATCGCCGGCAACGGCGTGGTCGTCAAGCCGGACAACAAGACGGCGCTCTCTCCCCTGTTCGGCGTCCGTCTCCTGGAGGAGGCGGGCATGCCGGCCGGCCTTGTGCAGGTCGTCTGCGGCGAGGGCCCAGACGTCGGACCGCCGATCCTGGCGCACGCCGACTACGTCATGTTCACCGGATCGACCGCAACCGGTCGGATCATCGGTGAACTCGCCGGCAAACATCTCATCGACTGCTGCCTGGAACTGGGCGGCAAGAACCCCATGCTCGTGCTCGAAGACGCCGACGTCGACGAAGCCGTCCACGCTGCGCTGTTCGGCGGATTCGGCAACTCCGGCCAGATCTGCATGCACATCGAGCGGTTGTACGTGCACGAATCGCTCTATGCGGAGTTCCGGGACAAGTTCGTCGCGGCGACTGAGGCGCTGAACGTCGGCGCGGCCTACGATTTCACCTTCGACCTCGGTTCACTCGTCTCGGTCGATCATCGTGACCGCGTGGCCTCGCATGTGGAGGACGCCAAACAGCAGGGCGCGACCGTGTTGATCGGTGGACGTCCGCGGCCCGACCTCGGCCCGGCGTTCTACGAGCCGACCATCCTCGAAGGCGTCACGAAGGACATGCTCGCCGGTTCGACGGAGACCTTTGGCCCCGTGGTCGGGCTGTATTCATTCCAGACCGAGGAGGAGGCCATCGCCCTGGCCAACGACACGACCTATGGGCTGAATGCGAGCGTCTGGAGCAAAGACCTCGATCGTGCGCGTGCAGTGGCCCGGCGGATCGACTCCGGCAATGTCAACATCAACGACATCCTCGCCACGGCCTACGCGTCCAAGGGCACGCCTTCGGGTGGTCTGAAGCAGTCCGGTGTCGGCGCCCGCCACGGCGATCAAGGCCTGCTGAAATACACCGACGCCCAAACCATTGCCGTGCTCAAGAAGCAGGTCATGGAGCCTCAGGGCAAGCAAACCTACGACGCGTACGCCAAGCAGACTCAGTTCTCGCTCAAGCTGATGCGCAAGACCCGCCTGCGTTAGGGCACCACGACGACGCGGCCGCGAAGGCCGCCTGCGGCGACCATGCGCTGGGCCCGATCAGCCTCTGCCAGTGGCAATCGATCATGGATGGGGACGTTCAGCGGTTGGCGCGCGTTTAGGTCGAAAAGGTTCGCCATGTCCTCACGCGTGGCACCGGTCGACCCGAGAATGTGCAGACCCAGGGTGATCACGTAGCCGATGTTGAGTTCGATCCGCTCGCCGGTGATGTTGCCGATGGCGACCAGGCGTCCGCCGGGAATCAGGGAACGGAGCGCGGCATTGAACGTCGGGGCGCCGACGCACTCCATGGCGATGTCCACTTGCCCGCCCGGAAGGTGCTTGTGGAACGTGCTGCCGTCGTCAACCAGCACATCGTCGGCGCCCATCGCCGTGACGAACTCGACGTCCTCCTCCCGGCGCACGACGGCGATGCTCGTCGCTCCGACGCCTTGGCAGATTTGGAGCGCAGCGGCACCGACGCCGCCGTTTGCCCCGGTCACAAGAACCCGCGAACTCCGGTCGAGGCCGGCCCGGTGCAGCCCACGCCACGCCGTGCCGAGCGTGCAATGGAAGATGGCGGCCAGGGCGGGGTCGATGTCGTCGGGCACTGCGTAGAAGCAGGCTTGAGGGGCAGTGAGCCAGGTTGCGTATCCGCCGTCAATGGTCAGGCCGAGAATCGCCCCGTCGGCGTAGTGCGTGGTGCCGACGCGATCGCCGACGCGCCAATCCGTGACGTCCGGACCGACAGCGACGACACGTCCCGCGGCCTCATGACCCGGTGTAATCGGCACCTGCAAGAAGGCGAATCGCCCAGCTCGGTCGATGCAGTCGCGGCCACATACCCCGCATGCCTCGACTTCGATGGTGACCTGATCACCGCTCGGCGTCGGCTGGTCACCATCCGGCTCGACGACCAAGTCTGAATCCCAGCCGAGTTCCACGAGTCGTGCCCTCATGATGCGGTCATGCCGGCATGTACTCCCCGCCGTTGACATCGAGGACGGCACCGGTCACTTCGGAGGCCAGGCTCGAGAGGAGAAACAGGATGGCACCGGCGCACGCCTCATCGGGCGGGATGCGATCGAGCGGATTACGCGCCGCGATCTCGTTGTAGACGTCCTGCTCGGTGATGCCACGCTCGTCGGCCGTCATCGTCAGGTAGAACCGCACGCCTGGGCCGTCGAGCCAGCCCAGGATCGCCTGGTTGGCACGTATGCCACGGTCGCCGAGTTCAAGAGCAAGGTATTGGGTTGCGCATCCCACCGCGGCCTTGGCGATCGCGTAGCCGGCCTCACCACGCATGGGTTTGCGGGTAGACATGGTTCCGACGTTGACGATCGATCCTCCGGTCGTCATGTGTGGGACCACGGCTCGGGTCATGTCGAGCGCGCCGTGCAAGATCACATCCATCGATCGCCGCAGTTGCTTGTCTGGCGTGTCCAGCAGGTCGGTGAAGCCGGGATGCGAATACGCCGCGTTGACCAGTCCGGTGATCTTGCCGAATCGCTCGACGGCCGTTGACGCGACGCGCTCCACGTCTTCGGGCTTCCGAACGTCACAGGGCACCGCGACGGCATCGCCGCCGGCGGCCGCGACCTCCTTCGCAACCTGGTCCATGACGTCGGTTGACCGCGCTGCCATCACCACCTTGGCGCCCTCGGCGGCTGCTCGGATGGCCAACTTGGCGCCCAAGCCGGCACCCACTCCGGAGACGATGACTACTTCGCCGTCGAGAATCATGAAAGAACCTCCTGGTAGAACGCAAAATTCTTCTCCAGCTGGGCCTCGGACAAGCCGAAGTCTGCTGCGGTGTAGCTGTGGGAGCCGTGACCGCCTTGGCGCTGTGCGCGATTGCGCTCCATGTACTCCTCGAAGGCGGCCGTCTGGCTCGGCAATCCCAACTCGGTCATGACACGAGACGCCTCGGTTATCGGGTCGGCCAGCACGTTCTTGAACTGCACGTCGACGAATCGTTCGGGTCGTCGCTTGCGGACGTCTGACCACTGCTGCAGCGAACTCACGAACATGTCGTTCCAGTACGGCCCGACGGCTTTCGGATCAACGCTGTCGCTGTATTGCCCGGAGATTGCACACACCATCGACGCATAGGAGGGCACCGCCTGCGTCGGCGTCCGGTGCGTCATCACGATCTTGCAGCCGGGGAAGGTGTCAAGCACCGTCTCTGCTGCGGTGAGGTGATGAGGCGACTTCAGGATCCAGGGCTTTCCCTTGCGACCGGCGTCCTGCCATTGCAGCGCCTGCAACCATTCCCGCAATTCGCGGTAGGCGGGAGCCTGGTCGAATCCACGCAACCAAGCGCCGTACGTGGGCACCCAGTAGAAGGAGTCGTAGCTCATCGACGTGAAGGTGCGGTCAAGCAGGATGACGTCTTCCTCGGGGCCGTCCCACTCAATCGTGTGAATGTCGCCGAAGTCCGGACTCATCTCCATGAACATCTCGTATCGCTGTTTTGCGCGCTGTTTGCGCAGCTCAGCGTCTGGGCCCTCGCCGGGGAATGGCAGCGGGTACGAGGTCTCCCAGGACAGGGTCGAGGTGACATTCGGCGCGGACGCCAGGAGTCGGTGCATCAAGGTGGAGCCCGTCCGCGGAAGCCCGCAGATCTCGGCGGCAATCGTCACGTCTTCGTCGAGGATCTCCGGATGTTCCGACTGCAATGCGCGGAGTCGTAGCCGGTCGGCCAACAGCGCGGTCAGCCGCTGCTGGGTCAACGTCAAGCCCAGCTCGGACAGCCGTGCCTCGTCGACCAGCGCCGTCGTCAGCACGCCGAGCGGCTCGAGGAACCAGTCGTCGCCGAAGTCGTCGTGCCCGGTCTTGGCACGGGCAGCGTCGAGCAGGCCATCGACGTCGAGCGCCTGTCGTGCTGTGTCTGCGGTCGTCATGTCGCCTCCAACTCGATGACCTGGCACTTGGGTATCGGATGCTCCTCAGCGCCGAGCCAGCGCAGGAGCGCGGTGCCACTGGTGTGGCCGCAGGTGTCGATCCAGTTGCCCCAGCCGGGATCGTGGTCGGCGACGACGATCGTCAGTCGGCTATCGTCGAGCGTGGCCGTGTGCTTGTTGACCGTGACCCGTCGCTCGTGATCGAGCGACTCCATCCACCAGTTGTCGAGTTGGAAGTTCCAGTACGGGCAGTCGGGGACGTCGGTTTCGATCACCCAAGCCTGGCCCTTCTCCAACGTCCAGTAGCCGTGGAGATAGAAGATCTCGGGATCGCCGCCGGCCTTCTGGAACAACTCCTGTCCGAAGTCGGGCATCTCGTTGGGCCGACTCATGAACATCTCAGTCCAGTTGGCGAAGGTGGCGGCTGTGCCGTGGACGGCGAACGCGGCCCGCTGGAGTGCCTTTGCGAGGAACGCCGGATCGAGCTCGCGGTGCTCGATCGGCTCGCCGATCCGTTCGATCGTCCAGCGTCCCGGGCTTTCGGTGGTCCGGTCGAGATACGTCTGCCTCACGACCAGACCGGTCGAATCGGCGGCCAGCGGCAGCCAGTTCTTGTCGTGGGGCGTGGCGCTGGCGATGATCTCGACAGTGCCGTCGTCCTCGATCACGAGATCGTTGTCGGAGAGCTCGCCCGTCGACGCCATCGTTCCGTCGACGGCGTATCGATTGGCTTTTGAACCGATGCTGAAGTACGCGATCGTGCCGCGGTCACCCGAGATCCGGTACGTCCGATCACCACGGATGTTCGCCGACAGGTACACGTTGTCCGGGTTGTCTGCTCCCAACTTGACCCGGTCGAGTTCATGCAGCCGTGGGAAATCCGGATCCGCGTTGTCGATCGTGGAGTAGAGCATCTCGCGCGTCAGGCGAGTCAGGTATCGATAGCCCTCCGCGCGGTCGAGCGGCGACGTCGGTGCGCGCTCTCGCATGACGACCTCGCCGGCTTGCTCCAGAGCGCGGCAGAACTCGCTCCACGCTGTGTCAAGGTCTGGCCCGAGGTCATCCATGGGACCCAAATCTAGAACACGTTCCTGTTTTTGTCCCTATGCTCGTGTCATGGAGGACTGGCCGGCCGGTGCCGCGCTCGTCGTCGGCGCGAGCGGCGGCTTGGGGGCAGAGATCGCGAGGTTGCTCGCCGAACGGGGCTGCGAAGTCGCTGTGACGTACCGAAGCAACGCCGATTCGGTCACCGGGCAAGCTTCGGCGCACGCGCTTGACGTCACGGCCGCCGACGACTGCTCGGCGGTTCTGGCCACGGTGGCCGAAGCGCACGGTGGAATTCACACCCTCGTGTACGCCGCCGGCCCCCACGTGCCGATGGTCCATCTGTCCAAGGTGCCCCCCGCCGACTTCGCCACCCAACTCGCCGAAGACGCCGTGGGCTTCTTCAACGTCACGCAGCCGGCCTTGCCGTACCTTCGCCAATCCCAGGGCTCCATCGTGGCGGTCACAACCGCAGCGACGAGCCGATTCCCGGTTCGTGATGGGTTGTCGTCGAGCCCCAAAGCTGCGATTGAGGCGCTGGTGCGTGCCTTGGCCGCCGAGGAAGGACGCTTCGGCGTCCGGGTCAATGCCGTCGGGCCCGGGATGCTCACGGACGGCATGGCCGCCCGACTCATCGCCTCCGGCGACCTCGACGAGAACGCGCTTTCGGTGGCGCAGTCAAACATCCCGCTCCGCAGATTTGGCAGTGCGAGGGACGTGGCTGAGGCCGTTTGCTTCCTGGCGTCGAGCCGCGCCGGATTCATCAGCGGCCAAAAGCTCGACGTGGACGGTGGCTACGGGGTCTGACCGTAGACGGGCTCCGGCGAGCCAGCGCGGCCGACCAGATCGCGGAGGACGGTGCCCACTTCGTCTGCCTCCCACCGCCGGCCGACGTCTTGGCGCGGGCCGTGCCTCCAGCCCTGCTCCAAGCAGATCTGCCCGCCCTCGATCTCGATCACGCGCCCGGTGATGTCTTCGGAATCGACAGAGGCCAGCCACGCAACAATCGGCGAGTTGTTGGCCGGGTCCATCGCGTCGAAGGCGCCCTCGACCTCAGCCATCATGTCCGGGAAGGCTTCTTCTGTCATGCGGGTGCGTGCGACCGGCGCGATCGCGTTGACGGTCACGCCGTACCGACCGAGTTCAGCGGCAGCGACGAGCGTCAGGCCGGCAATCCCGGCTTTGGCAGCCGAATAAGCAGCTTGACCGATCGACCCCTGCAGGCCGGCGCCGGAGGATGTGTTGATGACGCGAGCCGCACGCTGCCTCCCCTCTTTGGACTCGTTGCGCCAATACGCACCGGCGTGCCGAAGCGGCGCGAAGTGTCCCTTCAGATGAACCCGTATGACTGCGTCCCACTCATCCTCGGCCGCGTTCACCAACATTCGGTCGCGCACAAACCCGGCGTTGTTCACCAGGATGTCCAGACCGCCGAAGGTGTCGATGGCCTGCTGGATCATGGCCTCGGCTTGCTCAAAGTCTGCAACGTCCGCCCCATTTGCCACTGCCTCGCCGCCGAGTGCCTGAATCTCGGCCACGACGGATTCCGCCGGCGACTCCGTGGTCGATTCGCCGGCAAGCGAGACGCCGAAGTCGTTGACGACCACCCGGGCACCCTGTTTTGCCAGTTCGAGGGCATGCGCCCGTCCGATGCCGCGTCCGGCGCCAGTGACGATGGCAACGCGGCCGTCGAGAATGCTCACATCTGCTCCTTGGTGACGACGTGCAGAAACACCGGTGGTTCTCCCCCGCCATGACAGGCGACGTTCGCGCCAGAGACGTAGGACGCGAGGTCGGAGGCGAGGAATGCGGCAACCCGACCAACCTCTTCCGGTTCGGCCATGCGACCGAGCGGGATGGTGGACTCGACGGCGGCTACCGTTGCGTCCTCCCCGTAGTGATCCGCCGTCTGCTCGGTGCGGCACAGACCCACATCAATGCTGTTGACCCGCACTCGCGGAGCCCACTCGATGGCGAGGGACCGGCTCAGCGAGTCGACGCCGGCCTTGGCGGCGCCGTAGGTCGCCGTTCCCGGGGAGGGTCGGATGGCAGATACCGACGAGATGTTGACGATCACTCCCCCGTCGGCCTGCGTCTGCATGACGGAATTGGCAGCCTTCGACACGGCGAGAACGGCCGACAGGTTGAGACCGAGCACCTTGTCGTCGAATCTGGCACTCGAGTCGGCGGCAAGGGCATACGGTGCGCCTCCCGCGTTGTTCACCACGACGTCAAGTCGGCCGTGGGAGCCGACGACGCCGTCAATCATCGAAGCGACGGCATCAGGATCACGGACGTCACACAGCACGTGCGTGGTACCCGGCGATGGCTCGGCGTCGGATCGACCACACGTCACCACCGTCGCGCCCGCTTCGACGAGCACAGACGCAATTCCCCGGCCGATTCCGCGGGAGCCGCCCGTGACGAGGGCGACGCGTCCAGACAGGTCCAGCGACAGAGACATGCTGATAGGCTACCAAGCAAACGTTAGGTAGGTAGCCATGAGCGTCACCTCGCAGCTACGCGACAGCGGAATCCGAGTGGTCACGATGGACCATCCGCCGGTCAACGCCCTGCCCGTGAGTGGCTGGTACGACGTCGCTGCCGCGATGAACGAAGCCGGATTGGACCCAGAAACGAAGGTGGTGGTCCTCCGAGCGGAGGGCAAGGGATTCAACGCGGGCGTGGACATCAAGGAGATGCAGAACACGACCGGTTTCGATGCCCTCATCGGCGCGAACAAGGGCTGCTACGACGCATTCAAGGCGGTATACGAGTGCGCGGTGCCGGTCATTACCGCAGTCCAGGGCTTCTGCCTTGGTGGCGGCGTGGGCCTCGTCGGCAACTCCGACATCGTGGTCGCCAGCGACGACGCTTACTTCGGGGTTCCCGAGGTGAACCAAGGTGCGCTCGGCGCCGCCACCCACTTGGCTCGCCTCGTCCCCCAGCACCTGATGCGCACGTTGTACTTCACGGCGCGGACCATTGCGGCCGCCGATCTCGTGCAACACGGTTCGGTCTATGCAGTCGTGCCACGGGACGAGTTGGACGACCTTGCGTTCGGCCTGGCGGCTGAGATCGCGGCCAAGGACACACGCGTGATCCGGGCAGCCAAGGAGGCGCTGAACGGAATCGACCCCGTCGACGTCAACACGAGTTACCGCTTCGAGCAGGGATTCACGATGGAACTCAACCTAATGGGCGTCAGTGACGAACTGCGCGACGAATTCGCCGGCACCGACAAGGCTCACAAGGCATGAAGCTTCCGTCGAAGGAGATGACGCTCGACCAGGTGGTCCGCCGCATCGACAGTGGCATGACGGTCGGCATCGGCGGCTGGGGATCGCGGCGCAAGCCGATGGCGCTAGTCCGCGCCATCCTGCGCAGCGACGTCACCGACCTGCATGTGATTTCCTACGCGGGGCCGGACGTCGGACTGTTGCTCGCCGCTGGCAAGGCCAATCGCGTGACGTTCGCCTTCGCAACGCTCGATTCCATCCCTCTCGAACCGCTCTTCAGCCGAGCCCGTGAGCTTGGCAGCGCACGGTTTCGGGAGTGGGACGAGGGCATGCTCCAGACCGGCCTGCGGGCCGCTGCCCAGCGGGTGCCGTTCCTGCCGATGCGTGCCGGCCTCGGGTCCGACGTCCTGGTCAACGACCCCGACCTTCGAACGGTGACTTCCCCCTACCCTGACGGCGAGGAATTGGTCGCGGTGCCCGCGTTGGAGCTCGACGTGGCACTCGTGCACATGAACCGGGCTGACAGTCAAGGCAACGCTCAGTACCTCGGACCGGATCCGTACTTCGACGACCTGTTCTGCATGGCGGCGCGGGAGGCATATGTCTCAACGGAGCAGATCATCGACACGGCCGGGTTGACCCTTGACGCACCGTTGCAGAGCCTCTTGCTGAACCGAACGATGGTCGCCGGTGTCGTCGAGACGCCCAACGGGGCACATTTCACCAGTTGCAGCCCGACCTACGAGCGGGACGAGGCATTTCAGCGGGCGTACGCCGATGCCGCGAAGTCGGACTGGGATGCCTTCAGTGCTCGGTTCCTGTCTGGGGACGAGGACGCGTACCAAACTGCCGTGGAGGCATTCCGCATGGAGGCGAGTGCCGTATGACCGATGTAACTCGGGCCGAGTATTGCGCTGTCGCGATCGCCGACTGTTTCGCCGACGACGGCGAGATCATGGGCAGTCCGATGGGTCTACTCCCGATGCTTGGTGCTCGCTTGGCAAAGAACACGTCCAATCCGCTCTTGATGCTGACCGACGGCGAGGCCCGCATCCTGCGTGGCACCCCTCCGCTCGGCCAGACGACAGAGGTCGTCGAGGGCTGGATGCCGTTTCGTCTCGTACTCGAGGCGGTGCTCCCGTATGGCAAGCGTCACGTGATGATGGGTGCCACCCAGATCGATCGGCACGGAAACCAAAACATTTCCGCAATCGGACGATGGGAACGTCCTACGCGTCAGTTGCTTGGAATGCGCGGTGCGCCGAGCAACACGGTGAACAACAAGACCTCCTACTGGGTGCCCAAACACTCGTCGCGAGTCGTTGTGGAACGGGTCGATGTGGTCTCCGGGGTCGGCCGGAAGCGCGCCGAGGAAGCTGGGCCTGCCGCGACGAAGTTCCATCGGGTGCACCGCTTGGTGACAGACCTCGGAGTTTTCGACTTCGAAGGACCCGATCACACGATCCGTTTCGTAACCGTGCATCCCGGCGTCTCCGTCGATGACGTCCTTGCCGCCAGCGGCTGTGAGATCCACGCCGGGGGCGACGTTCCGCAGACCCGCCAGCCCACGGACGAAGAGTTGCTGTTGATCCGCGAGTTGCTCGACCCGGCGAACCTCCGCGAGAAGGAGGTTCCGTCCCGATGATCGACCAGGTGCTCACCACACCCCTCACCGAACTGGCCGGCGTCCGACACCCTGTGGTTCAGACCGGCATGGGGTGGGTCGCCGGGCCCAGCCTGGTGAGCGGAACCGCGAATGCCGGGGGTCTTGGCATCCTCGCGTCCGCAACCATGACGCTGGGCGAACTTGAGCAGGCGATCGTCGAGACGAAGCGGCGCACGGACGGCCCTTTCGGCGTGAACCTCCGTGCCGACTCCGCCGATGCGCCGGCTCGGTGCGATCTCCTGATCGAGCACGAGGTCAAGGTTGCGTCCTTTGCCCTCGCGCCCAAGCCCGAGCTCATCGATCGGCTGAAGCAGCACGACATCGTCGTAATCCCGAGCGTCGGCGCACCCAAACACGCCGTCAAGGTCGCATCGTGGGGCGCCGATGCCGTGATGATCCAGGGCGGTGAAGGCGGCGGCCACACCGGCTCCGTTCCGACGACGCTGCTCCTCCCCACTGTCCTGGACGCGGTCGACATCCCGGTGATAGCCGCGGGCGGATTCTTCGATGGCCGGGGCTTGGCGGCGGCCCTCGCCTATGGAGCCGCCGGCGTGGGCATGGGAACTCGATTCCTGCTCACAGCCGACAGCCGGGTTCCGGACAGCGTGAAGCAGCGATACCTGGCCGCCGGACTCGACGACACCGTGGTCACCCGCAGGGTCGACGGGATGCCCCACCGAATGCTTCGCACGGCGCTTGTTGACGAGGTCGAGAGGACGTCGGGCATACGTCGACTTGTGCCGACAGCGCGACGCACGTTGGAGTTCAAGCGCATGGCCGACATGACCTGGAAGCAACTCGCTGTCGATGGTCGGGCCATGCGCAAGGAACAGGGCAGGACCCTGAGCCAAATGGCCCTTGCTGCGAACACGCCCATGCTGCTCAAGGCGGGACTCGTCGATGGCGACCCCACTGCCGGCGTTCTCGCTTCGGGTCAGGTGGTCGGAGTGATCGACGACCTGCCCACGTGCGAAGAGTTGATCGACCGGATCGTCACGGAGGCCGCCGCTGCGCTGAGACGCGCCGGCACCTATCTCTGAGACGAGATCAGATCGGCCACCTGTTCGGCTATCGCGTGTCGGGTTTCGCTCGCGTCAGCACCCGTTGCTTCGTTCATGAAGCGGCCAAAGATGAGCCAGCCGAGTACCGTCATGCCGGCCACGGCGGTTGGGACCGAACCGGCGCCCTCGGCCTCCCGCCACAGACCGGAGAAGAGCTCAGTGGTGGATGCCGTACCTGGCAGGGCGACTTCGGGGGTGTCGAGAACGGCGTTCACGAGTGTCCTCCAGTACGAGGGCCTGGTTGCCAGGAGCTCGAGCAGGTCTTCGACAACGTCGGCACCGGCAACGCCACTCGTCGGTAAGCCCGACGCGATCACGGCCGCGACCACGGCCTCCGCGTCGGCAGCCAGCATTTCCTCCAGAACATCAGCCTTGGTGCCGAAATGCCGGTGGACGAGCGCGTGATTGACGCCAGCTCTGGCCGCGATGTCCCGCACGGAGAATCCGTCTGGGCCGCGTTCGGCGACCAAGTCGCTCGTGGCGGTCAGGACGGCCGATCGCACCTCATCGCGGCCCCGAGGTTTCGGAGGCGTCGAGGAATTCGCCATGCATCCAGTCTATCCAAACTGTAACCATGCGGTTACAGTAGGCGGATGCGTCGCGTCGTGACCTCTGCCGCATCCTGCCTTCTGGCGATCGGTGCGTTCGCAGCGCCGGCCTTCTCGGCGACCCCCTCGCCGGAAGTCACGCTCCCGCCGATTCCGGCAACCCGCGGGCTCCCGATCCTGTCCCTGCCGACCGATCTGCTCGTCCCGCAGTTCATCGGGGCGCCGGTCACCAAACGTCCCCTCCCGAGTCCGTCTGTTCCCCAGAATTCGTGGCTCTCCCCCGACGGAACCAACACGATGCACAACGACGCGTACGCGTCGGACGCCTACCGGGTGAGCGGGCCGCTGGGCAAGAAACTCACGGTCAAGTCAGCGTCGTATGGAATTCGTGAGTGCGCGACGATCGCCTTCGACTCCCACGGGCGGATCGTCGGGCTGTGCGGAGGCCTTGAGGGCTTCGTCCTCATGGTCATCAACCCCGTCACGCTGAAGCCCATCTCCGAGGTTCGCACCTCTCCTCGCAACCTCGCGTCCGGTGCCAACCCCCTGACGGATCTCTGTGGTGGCACGTACTTCTTCCTGGACTCCCACGACGTCGTCTACCCCACCACGAGCCTGCGGTCGATTCTCAAGATGAAAGTCGAGACCGACGGATCGCTCACCAAGCAGCACGAATGGTCCCTGACGGAGGACGTCCCGGAAGGCGACTGCCTGATTGCAACGATGCCTGATTGGGGCGGCCTGGTGTGGTTCTTCACGCAGCAGGGCCGTGTCGGGACGCTCAATCGTCAGACCGGAACGGTTCAGGTCACGAAACTCCCTGAGGGCGAGGAGATCACGAACTCGGTGGCGGCGGACGAAACCGGCGGGATGTACGCCGTTTCAACGCATGCGCTCTACCGGCTCGATTCCACTGGCACCGGCAGTCCTGAGATCACCTGGCGCGAGGCGTACGACCACGGAACCAGACTCAAGCCGGGCAACCTGTCGCAGGGATCGGGCACGACCCCGACCTTGCTCGGCAAGCGCTGGGTCGCGATCAACGACAACGCGGATCCGCAGACCCACGTCCTCGTCTATGACCGCCGCAAGGGCGTGGCCAACCGCCTGCACTGCGCACAGCCCGTCCTGGCCCCGAACGCCGGTACGACCGACAACAGTTTCGTCGCCGCGGGGAATTCATTCATCATCGAGAACAACTACGGCTACTCAGGCCCGACCGCAACGATGCTCGGCAAGACGTCAACTCCGGGACTGGCCCGGGTCATGGTCGATCCCGTCGGCTGTCACGTCGCCTGGACGAGCAACGAGATCGCGCCCAGCTCAGTTGCCAAGGCATCCCTCGGAAACGGCTTGCTGTACGCCTACACCAAACCCAAGCTGGCTTCCGGAATCGACGCGTGGTACTTCACGGCCATTGACATCAGGACCGGCAAGACGGCCTGGAGTCGACTGACGGGTACCGGCATCCAGTGGAACAACCACTATGCGGCCATCTATCTGGGACCCGACGGAACGGCCTACATCGCCACCTTTGCCGGATTGGTCCGAATCAAGGATTCGTGACGATCAGGCTCAATCCCGACTCTCCAGGTACTTCTTGAACCCGGAACTCCCGGTGTCAAGGGCGCCCTTGAGAACCTTCTTGAGGACGAATCCCGGCATGGGGATCTTGACGCCGACGGTGAGGTCGAGTCTGATGTGGGTTCCGCTCGCGGATGGCGTAAGCGTGTATGTGCCAACCTGTTCGGACTGGACCGAGCTCTCCACCAGCGTCCACGTGACCGAGTCCAACCCATTCCACGTGTAGTCGGTGACCTCTTCGTCGCTGAACCCTGCGGCACTCACCTTGGCGCGCACCCGGAGGGGACGACCGTCGGGATGGCGCGATTCAACCACCGCAGACTTGTGCGACGGCGACCGCTGGGGCAGGTCTTCGACGGCTGCGGCAGCGTCCATCACCTGCTCGGGCGTGGCGGCCACATCGAATTCGGTGGTTCCGGAGACGGCCATGGGGTCACGCTATCCGTTCGCCGCTGCCGATCGTTGAGTGAGCGCGTCCGGCGATCATGGGGAGATCGATCGATGTGCGGACGCCAGGCTCGGCTGCGACGACGTACGGGATCGCGTTGACGCAGTGCGCGGCCGTGGCAACCAAGCCCGGACTGCGGATCTGACCGGCTTGCCAGGTCTCCGGATGCCACGTGCGGATCGTCACGAGGGTGTCTGGATCGCCCTTGACTTCGATCTCGAATCGTTCGCGCTGCTCGCCGAACTGCCAAGGCGGATCGAGGTTGTCCTCGCCCATCAGCCAGGTGACCCCGATCCGGACGAGCTTGTGCTCACCGACGTACGCGTCCCAGAAGAACCGCTGGCCGGCGGCAGTCCCGGCCTCGATGACGCCGATCGGGCAATCAATCGGCTCCGTGGCCACGGCGACCTCATGAATCCGATCAACGCGAACGTCATGCCATGTGACGCCCAAGGCGTCGGTCAGCATGCGCATGGATTGCAGGAAGCCGGCGTCGAGCAAGTCCATCATCGGGCCGCTCTGAGCATCCTCGGGCGCGGCTCCGAAGAGCATCACGTGTCGGACGACGTCGGGGGATCCGTAGCTCCGGATGTCGGAGAACTCCTCGGCCCGGACGAACGTCACGCCAGACGACATGGCCGAGAGGGCCAGCGGAAGAACATCGGTGACACCGCCGGGGTCGATCCCGGTGCCGTGCAAGCTGACGCCGCCCTCAAGACAGGCCTCATTCATGCGGTCGCGGTCTTGCCGCTCGGGGTAGAACCAGCCCGCCGGCGTCACGACGTTTTTGCCTGACCGGAGCAATCCGGCCAACTCCCGGTTACTGGGAAGGAGTGGCGCGTACATCACGGCATCCGCATCGAGCCTCAGGATGTCGTCGATGTCGTCGGTGGCGACAATCCCGAGTGGCTGGGCGCCGATCAGCTCCCCCACGTCACGGCCCGCTTTTTCTACCGAGTGCACGTAGCACCCCACCAAGTCGAGCTCCGGATGCTCAAGAATGCATTCGATGGACGCCCGGCCAACCGAGCCGGTGGCCCACTGGATGACCTTGAT
>Ga0081455_10000175_pt1 | contig 80027 bp, 83 predicted proteins | sample TabmetS3T2R1_FD_70207 | JGI IMG/M metagenome (GOLD analysis project Ga0081455, IMG submission 70207) | Tabebuia heterophylla rhizosphere microbial communities from the University of Puerto Rico - S3T2R1 | ecosystem: Host-associated > Plants > Roots > Rhizosphere ...
GAGTAGTCGCTGCACCGCTCGCTGAAACCTCGATCTCGTCCGACACCAGCCACCCCACTCAAAGAGCGGCAATCATCCCGGCGAATGGAAGCCGGGCAAGGCGGCCGTCAGACCCCGCTTACGTCATTCCCGCGAAGGCGGGAATCCATATTCTCAAGGGTTCGGAGTTTATGGATTCCCGCCTTCGCGGGAATGACAAGAGAAATCGGGTTGAAGAACCCTCAGGCCGCTTCGACGGCCTTCTCGGCCAGTACGGTCAGGCCCTTTTCATTGACCTCGGCAAAGCCGCCTTCCACCTGGATGCGGCCCGAAACCGTGTTCGGGCCGGAATAGATCGTCAGTTCGCCGTTGCGGACGGTCGACATGAGCGGCGCATGGCCCTCCAGCACGCCGAAATCGCCCTCGCTGCCGGGGACGACGACCATATAGACGTCTTCCGAGCGGAAGAGCTTTTCCGGGGTCACGAGTTCGAAGTGCAGTGCCATTCGTCAATCTCCCCCCTCCCGCTTGCGGGAGGGGTAGGGGGTGGGCTCGCCCTGACGATCTGGAGTGGACGGGGCGACCGGGCGCCCACCCCTCAGTCCCCTCCCGCGAGCGGGAGGGGAGGGTAAGTTACGCCGCTTCGGCGAGCTTCTTGGCCTTTTCGACCGCCTCGTCGATGCCGCCGACCATGTAGAAGGCTGCTTCCGGCAGGTGATCATATTCACCGTCGACGACCGACTTGAACGACTTCACCGTATCCTCGATCGCGACGAACTTGCCGGGGATGCCGGTGAAGACCTCGGCGACGTGGAACGGCTGCGACAGGAAGCGCTGGATCTTGCGGGCGCGGCTGACGGTGAGCTTATCCTCTTCCGAAAGCTCGTCCATGCCGAGAATGGCAATGATGTCCTGCAGCGACTTGTACTTCTGCAGCGTCTCCTGGACGGCGCGAGCGGTCTCGTAATGCTCCTGGCCGACAACGCGCGGCTCAAGCACGCGCGACGTAGAGTCGAGCGGGTCCACGGCCGGGTAGATGCCGAGTTCCGAGATCGCGCGCGACAGCACGGTCGTCGCGTCCAGGTGGGCGAACGACGTGGCAGGCGCCGGGTCGGTCAAGTCGTCGGCGGGCACGTAGATGGCCTGCACCGAGGTGATCGAACCCTTGTTGGTCGAGGTGATGCGCTCCTGCAGCGCACCCATGTCGGTCGAGAGCGTCGGCTGATAACCCACGGCCGACGGAATACGGCCGAGCAGTGCCGACACTTCCGAGCCCGCCTGGGTGAAGCGGAAGATGTTGTCGACGAAGAAGAGCACGTCCTGGCCCTCCTGGTCGCGGAAATATTCGGCGATGGTCAGGCCCGAGAGCGCGACGCGGGCGCGGGCGCCCGGCGGCTCGTTCATCTGGCCGAATACCAGCGCCACCTTGGAGCCTTCCGGTGTCGGGTTGCCGTCGGCGTCCTTGGCGATAACGCCGGCGTCGAGGAACTCGTGATAGAGATCGTTGCCCTCACGGGTTCGCTCGCCGACGCCCGCGAACACCGAGGTGCCGCCATGACCCTTGGCGATGTTGTTGATCAGTTCCTGGATGAGCACGGTCTTGCCGACGCCCGCACCGCCGAACAGGCCGATCTTCCCGCCCTTCGCATAAGGCGCGAGCAGATCGATCACCTTGATGCCGGTGACGAGAATGCTGGTCTCGGTCGACTGATCGATGAAGAGGGGGGCCTCGGCGTGGATCGGGGCGGTGGTCTCGGCATTGACCGGGCCGCGCTCGTCGATCGGCTCGCCGATCACGTTGAGGATGCGGCCGAGCGTCATCGGGCCTACGGGCACGCGGATCTGCGAGCCGGTGTCGGTCACTTCCTGGCCGCGGGTCAGGCCCTCGGTTGAGTCCATCGCGATCGTGCGGACGGTATTCTCGCCCAGATGCTGAGCGACTTCGAGGACGAGGCGGTTGTCGCCATTCTTTGTCTCGAGCGCGGACAGGATCGCCGGAAGGCTATCGTTGAAGGTCACGTCGACGACGGCGCCGATGACCTGGCTGATGCGGCCGACATTGTTGGTGGTTGCGGTTGCCATCTTTCTTCCTTGCCTTCTAACTCGTCATGCCAGCGAAGGCTGGCATCCATGTCTCTCTTCACTAGGCCATCTCTCGTTGCGAGAGAGATGGACCCCAGCCTTCGCTGGGGTGACGTCAAATCCTACAGCGCTTCCGCACCGGAGATGATTTCCACCAGCTCCGTCGTGATCGCGGCCTGACGGGTCCGGTTGTACTGGATCGTCAGCTTGTTGATCATGTCGCCCGCGTTGCGGGTCGCATTGTCCATCGCGGTCATGCGGCTGCCCTGTTCGGACGCGGCATTTTCCAGCATCGCGCGGAAAAGCTGCACTGATACGTTGCGGGGTAGGAGATCGGCGAGTATCTCCTCTTCGTCCGGTTCGTACTCCGGCACTGCAGCGGCGGAAGTTGACACGGAAGTTGACACCAAGGAGAGATCGACCGGGATGATCTGGAGCCGGGTCGGATCCTGCACCAGCGCCGACTGGAACTTGGCGAAGAACAGGTGCGCGACGTCGAACTCGCCCGCGTTGAAGCGGTTGATCAGATCCTCGGACACCTCATGCGCGTCGGCGAAGCTCACATTCTTGATGTGGCTCTGGTCGACCTGATGGACGATCTTGCCCGGATAAAGCCGGGCGATGACCGCGCGGCCCTTCTTGCCGATCAGGTAGAAGCGGACCTGCTTGCCCTGCGCGATCAGCTCGTCAGCGGTCTTGCGGGCGAGCTTGACGATATTGCTGTTGAACGCGCCGGCGAGGCCACGCTCGGAGGTCGCCACCACCAGCAGGTGGATGTCGTCCTTGCCGGTACCGGCGAGCAGCTTCGGCGACTGCGGGCCGACGGTGACCTTGGAGGCGAGGCTCGCCATCACCGCCCCGAGACGCTCGGAATAAGGACGGCCGGCCTCGGCCGCCTGCTGCGCGCGGCGGAGCTTGGCGGCGGCGACCATCTTCATCGCCTTGGTGATCTTCTGGGTCGATTTGACCGAGGCGATCCGGATCTTGAGGGCCTTGAGACTTGCCATGTCAGCCGTTGACCTTGGTCAGCTTCTGGAATTCGATCGGTCCTGACATCATCGGCATCAGCTTTTCGCGAAACGGGGTCATATGCGGCTGTTTGCTGTGAACGTCCAGAGCCGCTTCGTCAGCCCAGATTTCGATGCCGTGGATGGCCGAGCGATCTCCTTCGGCGCTGTAGAAATCGTAGGCGATGCAGCCATTCTCCTGGCGTACGGTCGGGCCGACCGACGCCATAGCAGCACACGCCTCATCGAAAAGTTCGGGCTTGATCGGTAGTTTCACCAACATCGTCAACGCCATCGGATCATCCTTTCGCCTGTGCTTGCCTTGGTTTTCGGAAGATCAGGCGAACGTCTTCGTGAATGCTTCGACCGCGTCCTTCAGCTTCGCTTTCAGGTCATCGCCGAGATCCTTGGTCTCGCGGATGCCCTTGAGGACGTCGGCATGCTTTGAGCGGAGGTCCGCCAGCAGGCCCGCCTCGAAGCGGACGACCGCGTTGACCGGAATGCCGTCGAGATAGCCGTTCACGCCCGCGAAGATCGAGGCGACCTGCTCCTCGAACGGAAGCGGGCTGAACTGCGGCTGCTTCAGCAGCTCGGTCAGGCGTGCGCCGCGGTTGAGCAGCTTCTGGGTCGAGGCGTCGAGGTCCGATCCGAACTGCGCGAACGCGGCCATTTCGCGATACTGCGCCAGCTCCAGCTTGATCGAGCCCGCGACCTTCTTCATCGCCTTGGTCTGCGCGGCGGAACCCACGCGGCTGACCGAGAGGCCGACGTTAATCGCGGGGCGGATGCCCTGATAGAAGAGGTCGGTTTCGAGGAAGATCTGGCCGTCGGTGATCGAGATCACGTTGGTCGGGATGTAAGCCGACACGTCGCCGGCCTGGGTCTCGATGATCGGCAGGGCAGTCAGCGAACCATTGCCGTTGGCGTCGTTGAGCTTGGCGGCGCGCTCGAGCAGGCGGCTGTGGAGATAGAAGACGTCGCCGGGATAGGCTTCGCGGCCCGGCGGGCGGCGCAGCAGCAGCGACATCTGGCGATAGGCGACGGCCTGCTTGGAGAGGTCGTCATACACGATCACGGCGTGCATGCCGTTGTCGCGGAAATATTCACCCATCGCGACGCCGGTGTAGGGCGCGAGATACTGGAGCGGGGCGGGCTCGGACGCGGTCGCGGCGACCACGATCGAATATTCCATCGCGCCATTTTCTTCGAGCGCGCGCACGATCTGGGCGACCGTGGAGCGCTTCTGGCCGACGGCGACGTAGATGCAATAGAGCTTCTGGCTCTCGTCGCCCGACTTGTTGATCTCGCGCTGGTTGATGAAGGTGTCGAGCGCGACGGCGGTCTTGCCGGTCTGGCGGTCGCCGATGATCAGCTCGCGCTGGCCGCGGCCGACGGGGACGAGCGCGTCGAGCGCCTTGAGGCCGGTCTGCACCGGCTCATGCACCGACTTGCGCGGGATGATGCCCGGCGCCTTCACCTCGACGCGACGGCGTTCCGCGCCTTCGATCGGGCCCTTGCCGTCGATCGGATTGCCGAGGCCATCGACCACGCGGCCGAGCAGGCCCTTGCCGACGGGCACGTCCACGATCGTGCCGGTGCGCTTCACCGTATCGCCCTCGCGGATCTCGGCATCGGTGCCGAAGATCACGGCGCCGACATTGTCGGCTTCAAGGTTGAGGGCCATGCCCTTGATACCGTTGGCGAATTCGACCATCTCGCCGGCCTGGACATTGTCGAGGCCGTAGATGCGGGCGATCCCGTCACCCACCGAGAGAACCTGGCCGACTTCGGAGACCTGCGCTTCGGAGCCGAAGCTGGCGATCTGGTCCTTGATGACCTTCGAGATTTCTGCGGCGCGGATATCCATGTTCAGCCTTTCATCCTCTGGGCGAGGGTGTTGAGTTTGGTGCGGATCGACCCGTCGATCTGGCGGCTTCCCACCTTCACGATCAGGCCACCGAGGATTTCGGGATCGGCATTGAGATCAAGCGCGACATCGCGCTTCAACTCGGCCTTCAGTTTGGCCTTGAGGGCCGCAACCTGATCATCATCGAGCGGATGAGCGGAAGTGACGATCGCGGTCGTTTCGCCACGATGCTGCGCGGCGAGCAGGTTAAAGGCGCGGATCACGGCGCCGAGTTGGCCGAGGCGGCGGTTGCTCGCGAGCGTGCCGAGGAACTTCGCGGTGAGGTCATCGACCTTGAGCGCGGAGACGGCGGCAGCCACCGCCCTCACCGCTTCATCGCGCGAGACCAGCGGGCTGGAGGTCAGCCGGCGGAAATCTTCCGATTCGCTAAGCGCTGTCTTGATATTGGCGAGGCTGGCCGACACGGCGTCGATCTGCTTTGCGTCCCGGGCCAATTCGAAGAGCGCCATTGCATAGCGCCCGCTGAGGCTAGCCTGAATGCCGCCGGAATGTTCCACGCTGTTCCCGTCCCCTTGGATGCGACCCATGCAGAAAAGGGGGCGCCTTTTAGGGCGTCCCCGCATGTTTCGCGGGCCGGTTAGCAGGGCATCTGTTGCGATGCAAGATGAGTCCGGCGCTTTGAAAGCAAGGCACGGGATGTATCGAATATGCGATGCCCCCACATAGATGCCATGACACAGATCGATTCGCTGATTGACTCCGATGAAGCCTGGAGCGCCATCCTTAAACGAGATCGCAGTCGTGACGGGGATTTCGTCACGGGGGTGCTAACGACCGGCATCTATTGCCGTCCATCTTGCGCCGCGCGCCATCCCGCGCGCGAAAATGTGCGCTTCTTCAGCGATGGAGCGGCCGCCCGGGCAACCGGTCTCAGGCCATGCTTGCGGTGCAGGCCGGACGAGGCGGCGAGGGATGAGGCCGCAATCGCGAAAGCGACAGCGTTCATTGCTGCCAGCGAAACGATTCCGTCGCTGGAGGAGATCGCCCAGACGGCCGGCTATGCCCCGCATCATTTCCATCGGCTGTTCAAGCGTGCCACCGGTCTCACGCCCTCCGGCTATGCGCGTGCCTTGCGGGTGAAGCGGGCGGAGGAGGCGTTGGCGGAGGGGGCCAGTATCACCGCCGCGCTCTATGACGCGGGCTATTCCGCGCCGAGCCGCTTCTATGCGGAAAGCGGGAAACGCCTCGGCATGGCGCCCAGCGCGTGGCGGAAGGGTGGGGAGGGAGCGACCATCCGCTGGGCGACCGTCGAGACCTCGCTGGGCATCATGCTCATAGCCGCGACCGACAAGGGCATCTGCCGCCTGTCATTCGACGAGGGCGAGGCGGAACTTCGGGCGCGCTTTCCCAATGCGGAGATCGTGCGGGGCAGCGAGGTGATGAAGCATCTCATCGAGGGAGCGATCGCCGCGGTCGAATGGCCGGCGAACATGCCCAATCTCCCGCTCGACGTAAAAGGTACCGCTTTTCAGGAAGCGGTCTGGCGCGAACTCTCACGCATACCCGCGGGCGAAACCGCGACTTACGCCGCCTTGGCGTCCAGAGCGGGCAATCCGGCCGCGGTTCGGGCCACCGGGTCGGCTTGTGGTGCCAATCCTGTTGCCATCCTCATTCCCTGCCATCGTGCAAAGCGAACCGACGGCACGCTTGGCGGCTATGCCTACGGCCTCGATCGCAAGGAGAAACTGCTGGAACGGGAAGCAGGCGACTGAGGGTGGGGCGCCAGAGCGCTACTTCCCCTTGCTCTTGCGGTGCTTGTCGAGGTCGAGCACGGTCGTGTCGGCGCCCTCGGGCAGTAGGCCGAGCCGTCGCGCGATCTCCTGATAGGCCTCGACCTCACCACCAAGATCGAGCCGGAAGCGGTCCTTGTCGAGCTTTTCGCCGCTTACCATGTCCCAAAGCCGACAGCCGTCCGGACTGATCTCGTCGGCCAGGATGATCCGGGAATATTCATTCTCCCAGATGCGGCCGAACTCCAGCTTGAAATCGACCAGCCGTATGCCGATGGCCGCGAACATGCCCGACATGAAATCGTTCACGCGGATCGCCATGTCGGCGATGTCGTGCATCTCCTCCTGGCTGGCCCAGCCGAAGCAGGCGATATGCTCCTCGGAGACCATCGGATCGCCCAGCGCGTCGTCCTTGTAATAATATTCGATGATCGTGCGCGGGAGTTGGCTGCCTTGCTCGATGCCTAGACGTTTCACGAGCGATCCGGCTGCCACGTTGCGGACCACCACCTCGATCGGCACGATCTCGACCTGTCGGATGAGTTGCTCGCGCATGTTGAGGCGACGAATGAAATGTGTCGGCACGCCGATATGGCCCAGCAACGTGAAGATATGTTCGGAAATGCGGTTGTTGAGCACGCCCTTGCCGCTGATGGTCCCCTTCTTCTGGGCGTTGAAGGCGGTCGCGTCGTCCTTGAAATACTGGATCAGCGTGCCCGGTTCCGGGCCTTCGTACAGGATCTTGGCCTTGCCTTCGTAGATTTGACGGCGCCGGGACATGGGGCAGGCCTTTCGTCACCCTAAAAAGATCAGCCCCGGAGGCGGCGTCCTGAACGACGTGCAACCGAGGCGTTGCGGCCGCTATAACCGAGCCGCGCGTGGGACGCAATTGACCGAAACCCAATTCCAGGCGGTTCGCCATCGCAATGAAATTTACGATGAGCTGGGCTAATGGTTAACGCCCTGATCTCCTCAATGCATTTTCCGATCTTGTGGTGCCCAGAACACAACCAGGCCTCATGTGCGCAGAAAAATGTCAGTTTTCAGGGATGAAAAGGGCGATCCCGCTCGTTCCTCATCCGTGCTTTAACGGATAACAAACAATATTAACCTGTTTTTAACGTGTTAACTGGGAAAAGGTGGTTAAGGCGTTCGTAATCTGCGTTGAAATGAGCTAATATTTGCTCGTCCATTGGTGAGTGCCAAAGGGGAACTGTAATGCTTGGGTCGATCGTGGCTTCAAAGACGGCAAGGCTGATCACAGCCTGCGTCTGTCCGGTGGTTGGAGCCGGCACTCTTACGATGTCCGTCCCGAAGATCAGAAACGCGGTTCATAAGGCCACCGCGCCGCATGAATATGCGCTGCCGAAGACGCGCGAGCGCATGGCCGAGCCGGTCGCGGCCCCGGCACCCTGCTCGGTGATCGGCGCCACGCCTCTTTCGGCTGGCTATATCGAGGACGTCCCTCCCGGGCTCTATCCATTTCCGGGTGGAGCGACGCCTGTTCCGGGAACGCCGATCGTGCCGTTGAGCTATGGCGATGCGCCGAACAAGATTCCGATCGGTGGCACCCTCCCGGGCGGTGGCATTCCCCCCGGCGGTGGCGGGGCCGTTCCGGAGCCGCAGATATGGCTTCAGTTCCTGATTGGTTTCACTCTGATTGGCGGTGCCGTGCGCATGACGCGCAAGCGGCCCACCGAGGAAGAGGAAGAGCTGCTCGACCGTGTCGACCAGCTCAAGAAACAGGCTTAGAAGGGGCGTTCGCCCATCACATTGCCGCCTTCGCTATAGCGGCATACCATGAATTCGTCGCGACGCCCGCGGGCCAGCGCGCAGCCGACCTTGCCGGTCGATCGCCACATGAGCTGGGTATAATGCCCGACGTCCTCGAGATTGCCGGTGCGGCTGTTCGCGGGGAAGATGCCGGACTTGTAGTTGCGCTTTTCCGCGATCCACAAATCCACCATGGATTCCGCGCTGTAGTAGCCCGAAGTGCCCGCCCATAGGTTTTCACCCTGCGGATCATAGTCATTGGGATCGTCGGGCGAATGCTCTAGATATCCCACGCTCGTGAGATGCTGAGCCCATAGCGCGGCATCCGCGGCCAGGCTATCGTCCCAACGCAGTGGAGCGACGCCCATTATCGCGCGTTCGCGGTTGTGGGAGGCCAGTATCCGTTGCTCGAAATTACCGACCCGATCGACATTCGCCTGAAAAAGCGGCGCGACGCACGCAAGCAAAACGATACCGAGCCGTTTATAGGCTTGTAAGCTAAGCAACTCACCACCTCATTGCCTGATGCAATGACGTGAAAGCTAGATTGCCTTGTTTCAGACTTTACTGAGTGGTGCGGTTAAGCTGAATTTTCCTATGATACAGTTACTTGGGTAAACGATTTTCTTTACCCTAACGGCGGCGTAACGTTAATTTGAAGGCGCGTTTGCGGCGGAAATCAGCGGTTGCGCCAGTTAACGTGACTCGAGCGAGAAAGTCCCCTCGCGCCGTCCGTTACGGGCTGCTATCCGCCGGCGATGACCGATCTCGCCGACGCAGCTCCTTCAATATCAGAAGCGCCCTTCGATGATGCCCTGTCAGAGCGCTATCTCGTTTATGCGCTGTCGACGATCACCGCCCGCTCGCTGCCGGATGTTCGGGACGGCTTGAAGCCGGTTCACCGCAGGCTGTTGTGGGCGATGCGACTGCTACGGCTGGATCCGGCAAGCGGATACAAAAAGTGCGCGCGCGTCGTTGGCGATGTGATCGGCAAATACCATCCGCATGGGGACCAGTCCGTCTACGACGCGATGGTACGTCTCGCGCAGACCTTCTCGCTGCGCTACCCACTGGTCGACGGGCAAGGCAATTTCGGAAACGTCGATGGAGATAACGCCGCGGCCATGCGCTATACCGAGGCCCGGCTGACGGCTGCGGCCGGCGAGCTTATGGCCGGCCTGGACGAGGGTGCCGTCGATTACCGCCCCACCTATAATGGCGAGGAAGAGGAGCCGGAGGTCTTTCCCGGCCTCTTCCCCAATCTGCTCGCCAACGGCGCGTCCGGCATCGCGGTCGGCATGGCGACATCGATCCCGCCGCATAACGTCGCGGAGCTGATCGACGCCGCTGTCCTTTTGATCGACGAGCCGAAATCCGAGCCGGGCGATCTGATGCAATTCGTCAAAGGCCCGGACTTTCCCACCGGCGGCATCGTTGCTGACAGCCCGAGTGTGATCGCGGAAGCCTACGCGACGGGGCGTGGCGCGTTTCGCGTCCGCGCTCGCTGGTCGATCGAGGATCAGGGCAGGGGCACCTGGGTCGCGGTCATCACGGAAATTCCGTACCAGGTCCAGAAATCCAAGCTGATCGAGCAGATCGCGGCGCTTATATCCGAGAAGAAGCTGCCAATCCTGGCCGATGTCCGCGATGAATCGGATGAGGCGATCCGGATCGTCATCGAACCGCGCAGCCGGTCGGTCGAGCCGCAGATGCTGATGGACAGCCTGTTCCGGCTGACGGAACTCGAGGTGCGTGTCCCGCTCAACCTCAACGTGCTCGATGCAACCCGCACGCCGCGAGTGATGAGCCTCAAGGACGCGCTTGCTGCCTGGCTTGACCACCAGTTCATCGTGCTGGTGCGCCGTTCGCGGCACCGGCTTGCCAAGATCGATGACCGGATCGAGCTGCTCGACGGCTATCTGATCGCCTATCTCAATCTTGATCGGGTCATCCAGATCATTCGCGAAGAGGATGAGCCGAAGCCAGTTATGATAGCCGAGTTCGGCCTTGCAGACCGGCAGGCCGAAGCCATCCTGAACATGCGCTTGCGTTCGTTGCGCAAGCTAGAGGAAATGGAAATCAAGCGCGAACGGGATACACTGGATAAAGAACGTGCCGAGTTGATCCAGCTCATCGAAAGCCCCGCCCGCCAACGTACTCGCATGAAAAAGGATCTTGCCAAGCTGCGCGAGCGCTATGCGCCGGAAACCGAGCTTGGCCGCCGCCGCACTACGATCGAGGAGATGGCACAGGCCCGCGAAATCCCGCTCGAGGCGATGGTCGAGCGCGAACCGATTACCGTGATCCTGTCCCAACGTGGCTGGATCCGGGCGATGAAAGGGCAGGTCGCGCTCGCGGATGCCGATACCGCGAAGTTCAAGGAAGGCGACGGTCCCGCCTTCGCGTTTCACGCGCACACTACGGACAAGCTGCTGCTCGTGGCCGATAATGGCCGTTTCTACACGCTCGCTGCTGACAAGCTTCCAGGCGGCCGGGGTTTTGGCGAGCCGGTACGCCTGATGGTGGATGTGGAAGGCGATGCCCAGTTTGTTGCTTTAATGCCTGCGTTGGCGGGGCAAAAGCTGCTGCTGGCCTCGTCGGACGGGCGCGGCTTCGTCGCCGCCGCTTCGGATGTGATCGCTGAAACCCGCAAGGGGCGGCAAGTTGTCAATCTCAAGTCGAATGCAAAGCTGCGTGTCGTGACGCCGGTTCCGGCCGAGGCGGACTATGTCGCCGTGGTCGGTGAGAATCGCAAGTTGCTGGTATTCCCGTTGGCCGAACTTCCCGAAATGACGCGGGGGCAGGGAGTACAACTCCAGCGCTATCGCGACGGTGGCCTCTCTGACGTCATTGCGTTCCGTTATGCAGAAGGTCTCAGTTGGCCAATGGGCGGCGATGGGAGGCGGACACGCACGGAAACCGATCTCGCTGCATGGCGCGCCGCGCGTGGCGCGGCCGGCCGCATGCCGCCTACCGGATTTCCCCGGACTAATCGTTTCGGCAACTGACTCGCGGAACCGTCATCGCTTCCGCACCAGCGAAAATGGTTGTTCAATCAAGCGTTAACGGATGATGGTGTAGGTGGCACACCATGTCTTTGGCGCGCCGGACAAACATCGCGGTTGTAGAGGATGCAGTCAGCAAGCCTGCGCCAGACGTCGTGCGTCATCTTTCCGTCCATCAGGCGTGCCTCGATGCGCTATTGATTCCTGCTGTCTTGCTTACCATCAGCGGTCAGCCCATCTGCTTAAATGCGGCGTTTGATGCATTTCTTCTCGATGTGGCACCGGCCGGGCGTGGCACGGTTGAAACTTTTTTCGCTCATGAGGCCATGCACAAGGCGCTGGCATCCTTCCTGGCATCTGGAGCACCGACGCACCGATTCGAATGGCATGAGGGAGACGGCGTCGGGCGACGACACTACAACGCGTCGCTTTCGTACATGGAAAGTCACGACGGCAAGCTGGTGCTCGTCACCCTGATCGACCGCACGGCAGCGGTCGAAGCGGAACGTTCGCTGCGTGCGGAAATGCTCCGCGACAGCCTGACCGGGCTACCTAACCGCACCGCTTTCATCGAAGCCGTGGATGCAGCGATCGACAGCCCTGAAAAGGCAAGTTTCGCAGTCCTGATCGTTGATCTCACCCGTTTCAGTCGCGTCAACGAATCGATGGGCTCACTGGCCGGCGATGAACTGATCATCACCGTCGCGCGCCGGCTTGTCTCCGCGCTGCGGGGAGGCGACGTGCTGGCACGTCTCGCGGGTGATGAGTTTGGTATTTTGCTGCATCTCTCGGAGGGGCCGCCCGACGCGCTTCAGGCGGCGCGGCGGATACACGCTTCCCTGCTGACGCCGTTCCGGCTTTCGGAACTCGAAATCCGCATCGACTGCGCGATTGGCTGCGCCATGATGACCGAGACGGTGACAATGTCCGAGGACATCGTCCGCAATGCGCAGGTGGCACTGAAACGCGCCAAGCTGTCGGGACGGGTTGAAGTCTATCAGCAGGGCGAGATCGCGGTGGCCCGCCGCCGCTTCAGCATGGAGACGGAGCTGCGCCGTGCGATCGAAGGCGGCAAATTGACCTTGGCCTATCAGCCGCTGATCGATCTCCAGGGGGATCGACTTGCTGGCTTCGAGGCGTTGGCGCGCTGGAGCCACCCCGACCACGGGGCGATCTCGCCAACGGATTTTATTTCCGTCGCGGAAGAATCGGGGCTGATCGTCCCGCTCGGCCGGTGGGCGCTTAACGAGGCAATGACGACGCTCGCCAGATGGGACAAGGCCTCTGGCGGAATCCTTCCGATCTACATTGGCGTCAATGTCTCGGCGGTGCAGCTCGTGCGCGACGACATTGCCGAAGTCGCGCGCGGCGCTCTCGAAGACAGCGGGCTTCACGGCAGCCGGCTCATGCTCGAACTCACAGAAAGTGCGATCATCGCTGATCCCGAGCGTTCTGGCCGATTGCTCAACCGCCTCAAGGCGCTCGACACGACGATTGCCATGGACGATTTTGGCACCGGCTATTCGTCGCTCGCCTATCTTCAGAAACTTCCGATCGATCTGCTCAAGATCGACCGCAGCTTCGTTTCAGGCATGCTCGGCGATCGCGACTCCGTCGCTATCGTTCGCGCCATTCTAAGCTTGGCAAGTGCGTTGGGCATGCACACGACGGCGGAAGGCGTCGAAACCGCAGAGCTTGCCCAGACGCTGGCCGCGCTCGGCTGTTCCTATGGTCAGGGCTATTATTATTCGCGTCCACTCGGCGCCGATGCGGCATTGGCTTATTGCAGGCGTCTCAATCCGCCAGCGCAGAACTGACTTTCTCTTCGGCGATCTGCCGAACTCGATCGGAACTCGGAAACCCCTCGGATATCCACTGGGTTTCGATTGCCTGCAGTGTGGCCGCCACCAGCGGTCCGGCCTTCAGGCCACGTTGCACCAATTCGCCGCCACTCAAGGGAAGCTTTGGAATATCCCAATACTGGATCGTTCGCGCGGCTTCCGGCAATCTGTTTAGGAGCAGGCGGTCGACCGCGCTGTCTCGGCCCAGCCGATAGGCAAGCGCTCGCGCCGTCTCTGCCTCAGCCGAACCGGTAGCTGTGGCAAGCCGTTTCCGGGCCGTATTGGAGAGTTTAAGCCGCGTTGCCATTGCCTCCGCCAGCAGGGAATCAGGTGGAAACAGCGCGGCGAGGCGCCGTATCGAATCGGGCGCGATCCCCGCCTGCGTCTCGGATCGGACGAGTGAAGCAACCCTAGGGTGCGCGTCAGCATCGATTTCGGGAAGTACGGGCCGAAAGATATGGCATGCGTTCATGATCTCCACGGTTTCGGAGGGATCCGGCAGCGCCATCAACTTGAGCAACTCGTCGGCGATCCGTTCTCGTGAGAGCGCCATGAGATCGTTGGCACGCTCGGTACAGGCAGCCAGCGACGCGGGATCGGGCTTTCCCTTCCCGAAGCGGGCGTGAAAGCGGAAGAAGCGAAGTATGCGCAAATGATCTTCGGCGATCCGCTTCAGCGGCTCCCCAATGAAACGCACCAGGCCCGTGTCCAGGTCGTCGAGGCCGCCGAAATAGTCGTAAATATGGCCGCTTTCCGGGTCAGCGGATAGCGCGTTGATCGTGAAGTCGCGCCGCGCCGCATCTTCGCGCCAATCGTCGGTATAAGCGATGGTCGCCCGCCGGCCATCAGTCGAGACGTCGCGGCGCAATGTCGTGATTTCGACGCCGCCGCCGGGCAGCATAGCCGTTACCGTGCCATGGGCGATGCCGGTAGGAACAGCCTTGAAGCCAGCCTTCTTGACCCGGTCCAAAACGTCGTGGGGCGCGAGCTGCGTCGCGCAGTCGACATCGGCGCTGGTTATGCCAAGCAGGCTGTCGCGAACGAACCCCCCGACGAAGCGCGTCGCGCCGTTCTTGGCATCGAGTGCTGCAAGAAGCGCTGGCAATCCGACGCGGTTCGTCCAGCTTTCGGAGGGAAGCCGCGTCATGGTTCGGAACCCAGCCGATGGGCCAGGTTTGCCAAAATGGAGGCTGTGGCGCCCCAGATGCGATATTCGTTCCAGAATGTCTCGCGATAGCGGCGCATCCTGCCGTTCCATTCGGCCGCACGCTCGACATAGTTGGCGGGATCGAGCAAATGCCTGACCGGCGGCTCGAAGATAGCCTCTACCTCGTCGGCATGCGGACTGAGCCGGAGATCGGGGGGCACAACGCCGATCACGGGAGTGATCATATAGCCCGTGCCGGTTCGATACGGATGGCCCATGCCAACCAGGTCGACATAGTGCCGTTGAAGTCCGATCTCCTCTTCTGCCTCACGTAGCGCAGCGCCGACGGCACCATCGTCATCCGGATCAATCCGTCCGCCAGGAAATGCGACCTGTCCGGCATGTTTGCGGAGGCTGGCGTTGCGGAGCGTAAGCAATATGCCGGGTTCGGGCCGATCCGTGACGGCGATCAACACGGCCGCAGGAACCAGTCCGCCGTCCGGCAACATGACGTCGTCGCTCCGGAAGAGTGGCTCATCGGCGCCCTCGCCATCCAGCAATTGCCGGCGCAGCCGCTGCGCGAGCGTCATGTAGCCTCCATGACGAAGAAAGCGCCATCGCTCCAAAGGCCGATCGGGTCATGATCTTCGTTCAGTGCAAGCTCGGCGAGTTCATAATAGACCGGGCGCGCGATCCGCGCATCAAGCCCCCGGCGCACGTCTAAATAGGGATGGGGCCCATTCTCACGCATTTCGAAACGTAGCGAATGATCTACGCCCGCGACGATTGCGTCGCCGGTGTTGAGCTGGAACCCGAGCCGGCGTTCCCGGCCTTCGCCTTCGCTCTTCAGCGCAACGGCAAGAAACGGTGTGTCCTCGACATCGATATCGAGCTTTTCGACGGGAGTAACCAGGACGAAGCGGCCGTCCGGCTCACGGCGGAGGATATTCGAGAAGAGACGTACCATCGCGGGCCGCGTGATTGGGCTGCCCTGATGAAACCAGGTGCCATCGCGTGCGATCCGCATATCGCTATGACCGCAATGTGGTGGATCCCAATGCTCCACCGGCGGCAGGCTTCGCTCCGCGACCAGCCTCGCGACATCCGCCAGCGAGAGCTTTTCGAGATCGGGAGGGGCTTGCGTCTCCGGCATTGGCTGATGCTATGCGATCCGGCCGGTCAGCGCAAAGCCGTCGCGTCCGTTGCGGCTGGCCCGAGCATTCCCTTCAATCGATGTAAACGGTCGCTCGTCAGACGTGCCAATACGCGATGACGCTCGACTGGCCCCGGTACTTCCCAACCGCCGGTATGCTCCGCGTTGAAGCCGAAGAAACGATCATAATATTCGGGATCGCCGATGAGCATCAGTGCATCGTCACCGTCGGTGTCAGCGGTCTCGACCAATTTTTCCATCAGGACGCGGCCAACGCCATGCTTCTGCCTTTCGGGCAGGACAGCAACTGGGCCCACCATGACCAGCCCTTGGGATGCGTGTACGTCGCTGCTAAGCACGACAGGCCAGCTCTGCAACGTTCCCACAAGATTCCCTCCCTCGAACGCCGCGAAGGAGAGGCGCGGAATAGCCCTTGTTCCAGCCCGCAGCCGATAAGCGGTACGGGCGTGACGATCCGTTCCGAAAGCCGCATCGAGCAGGGCTTCCACCGCGTGGGGCGCGGCAGCGGAAATAGGACGGATATCGATCAAGGCGTATCGCCCCACAGCAAACAGGAGGCGTGCGTTTAGCGTCCGGCACGGCGAATGGAAGTCTAAAGTGGCATCGCACAGCATGCGCGGATGGATCGGATTTTTCCACAGATGCTGGGGACAAGCTGTGGATAAGATGTGGATAAGCGCCTCGCTCGGGTCTTATAGGCGGAGAATGCCCGACTTGCCCCATTTTCAGGCAGCAGCTAACCGGAACCGCATGGCATTCGAACTAAGCTTTCCTCGCACGGCAATCGTGACGGGCGGTGCTAGGCGCATCGGCGCGGCTATCGTGCGCGCCCTGGCGGAGGACGGCTGGAACGTGCTGATCCATTGCCACCAATCCCGCGATGAAGCGGAGGCGCTGGCCGAGGAGGTAGGTCGCGCCCGCGTGGCGGTTTCCGATCTCGGGCTGCCTGATTTGGATGCACCCATTCGCGCGGCACTGTCGGACATGCCGCCGGTCGGCTTATTAGTGAACAACGCCTCCCGCTTCGTGCACGACGATTTCGAGGACTTCACGCCTGAAGGCTGGGCGGCCCATTTCAACGTCAATCTGCGCGCGCCGGCGCTGTTGAGCCGGATGTTCGCCGAACTGGCGGGGGAGGGGGGATTGATCGTCAATCTTCACGACGCCAAGCTCGCCTTCCCGAACCCCGATTTCTTCACATACACACTCTCAAAAATCGGCCTTGATGGACTTACCGAGCTGACCGCGCGCAAACTCGCCGAGCGGAAGATCCGTGTTTGCGGCATCGCGCCTTCCGTAACGCTCGTTTCCGGCCGGCAGACGCGCAAGAATTTCGAGGCGGTACATCGCATGAATGCGCTGGAACGGGGAATTGTCGCTGCGGACATCGTTTCCGCACTGCGCTTCATCGTGGCGACGCCCACTTTGACCGGACAGACGATTGTTCTAGATGGCGGCCAGCGATTTCTGCGCCTTCCGCGCGACGTTCAGTTTATGGGGGACGAATGACATCAGAAAGTCTTGCCGGCCTGGTCCCCGATTCGCTTGCACCGAAGGCGCATCGCATTTTTTTCGATGATCTCGAGGTGATCGCCAATATCGGCTTCCATGATTTCGAGATTGGTGTCGGCCAGCGCCTGGTGATCTCGATCGATATCTGGCTCGATGAAGCCTTCTTTGCGGCCGACGACCAGGTCTTTTCCGCTTGGAATTACGATAATGTCCGTACTGATGCGGTCAGGATCGCGCAGGCACGGCATTATAATCTTCAGGAGACGCTTGTTCGCGAACTCTATGCCGCGATCGCTGCCCGGGCAGGTGTCAAGGCGCTCCGAATTTCAACGCGCAAGCCTGACATCTACCCGGATTGCCGGGGAGTTGGCGTCGAACTCTCTTCCTTCTGATCGGCTCAGCGAGAAGTGCGACCGCAGGGGCCAAGAGCGCTGATCACGAATCGATAGTCGGCGTTCGTAGCCGCGGCGTCATCCGCCTCCAGGCCGGCGACGCTGGCAGCGGGAAGGATCGGGGGCAGGAAGCAGGCCAATCGATACCATAATAAGGTATCGTGCGAGGGAGCCTTAGCGGCATCATCTATCATTTCGCCAAGCGCGACAGCCCATTGCGTATCTTCACCGGGACGTCGCAACACATTGAGCGAGACAGGCTGATCGCCCACCGTTTTCAGAAAAATCTGGGTCTCGCTTTCACCTGGCAGCGAGCCCCGAACATGAAAGGCATTCCCGATTCCGATGATCCGAGGGGGTGCATCCGGCGCCACCGCCTCGGTCACTATCGAGCGTATCTGTGTTTCGACGGCTTCGCTCCAATCTAGCTGCGCCCGGGGCGAGATAAGCTGGATGTTGGCAGGCTTCCCCGGAACCGGCATGCCGGCAAGCACGACCTTGCGTTTGCGGAGCCTGGGCGGGCGACCTTTTGCATCCAGCGGCAGGTCAAGGAGATATCCGATTCGCTGGGGTAATCCTGAGGCCCCGCGAAGGAGCGCCGACAGCTTGGCGGTGACGAGGAAACGGACCTGCCCTTCAGCTACGCCCGCCGCCAGATCCCCTTTCAGCCGTTGCGCCCTGACTATTGTGGCAACCGCGACAATGGGCGCGATGCTTACCGAATCTGCGATATCAGCATAGGATAAATTATTGATTTCATTTTCTTTTACATTCTGCGCTGAGGTGGGGACGGTGCCGAGAAGCAGCGCGGCTATAACAATTTGTTTGTGCAGGTTTCGCAAGGAAGCATCCCGTAAGAAAGGCAGGCAAGAGGGGCTTGCCGATCTCTTCTCGCATGCCTAGAACTACGGTTTCAAGCCGTTAACAAAGCGTTTGCGTCCGCTTGCGCGGCGCGATAGAGACGGTTGCGCCGAGGCAGATCAGCTAAGCTGACGTTGGAGCGATTGCTGTCCAATGCTGAATGTCGGCTTGCCTACGGTAGAGGTTGAACGAGGAGTTGGGTTCCTGAATGGCATACGCTGATCAATCGATGAGCACCCGCCGCATGGTGGCGATCTGTCTGGTTGCCCTGTTTCATGCGATCATTGGCTACGCCTTCATTACGGGTCTCGCGTATAATGTGGTGAAAAAGGTCGCTGAAGATCTGAAGACGTTCGATGTTGAGGAAGAGCCGCCGCCGCCTCCCGAGCAACCGCCGCCTCCACCGCCGGAGCAGAAATTCGAGCCGCCGCCCATGGTCGCCCCGCCGCCGATCGTGCAGGCGCCCGTGGTTGTCGCCCCGCCGATCCAGACGGTGCGCGAGGCGCCGCCCGTCATTCACGTCGAGGCGCCGCCGGCCCCGAAGCCGAGCATGGCAAGTGGGCCACAGCCGCGAGGTCGTCCGCAGGAATGGTTGACGACCGACGACTATCCGAGCTCGGCTATGCGCGATGGCGTCCAGGGTGTAACGGGATACAGGCTGGAAGTCGGTACCGACGGCAAGGCTACCGGTTGCAACGTCACCTCGTCGAGCGGGTCTCAGATCCTTGACGATACGACATGTCGCCTGCTGTTGCGCCGGGCACGCTTCAAACCTGCGTTGGATCAGGCGGGCAATCCGATCGGTTCCAGCTACAGCGGCCGCACACGCTGGCAAATTCCTGAATAAAACAACCGGCGCTCGTCCGGACGGATCGTCCGGGCGAGCGCTTCATGAACTGCGAACGAAGAGGAAAGTTATTCTATGGCTACCCCAGCAGCAGCGGCCGCAGGCGCCGCCGCGGAAAATCCCTACGGCCTGTGGGCCGCGCTCGAACAGGGCGGTACCATCGCGTGGTCGGTGTTCATCATCCTGGTCGTGATGTCGGCGGGTTCGTGGTACATCATGCTCACCAAGCTGCTTGAGCAGCAGAAGATCATCAACCAGGGCAGGCGCGTGCGCGCGTCCTTCTGGGGCGCCCCTTCGCTCCGCGACGGCGCGACCAAGCTGGAAAAGAACAGCGCCTATCGCCAGATCGTCGACGACGGCCTCCTAGCGCAGGAGCAGCACACCAAGCTGACCGATCCGATCGACCAGCACGACTGGCTGCTGAGCTCGCTCTCGCGCAGCCAGGCGGCGATCAACGCAAAGCTCGGCACTGGTCTGGCCTTCCTCGCGACGGTTGGTTCGACGGCTCCGTTCATCGGCCTGTTCGGTACCGTTATCGGCATCTATCGCGCGCTCATCAAGATCGGTGCCGCCGGTCAGGCATCGATCGACGCCGTCGCCGGCCCGGTCGGCGAGGCGCTCATCATGACCGCGCTTGGTCTCGCCGTGGCCGTTCCAGCGGTGCTAGGCTACAACTGGCTGATCCGCCGTAACAAGTCGGTCGCGGAGTCGCTTGGAGCATTCGCCACCGATCTTCATGGCTATATGGTGTCCAATGGCGCGGTGAAGCCTGTCGCCAGCGCGCCGCGCGCTGCGGCCGCGAAGCCGGCTCCGGCCGCTGCCAAGGCGTAACCTGGATCGGGCGGCGAACATTGTCCGTTTGTCGCCCCTCCATGCCATGCCCCGGAAATCGCCGGAGCGATTCCCGGATGAAGTTAGGATAGGATGATATTTCATGGCCATGAGTGCAGGCCCCGCTGAAGACGACGGTCCGATGTCGGACATCAACACCACCCCGCTCGTGGACGTGATGTTGGTGTTGCTGATCATTTTCTTGATTACCGTTCCAGTCGTCATTCAGACGGTGCCGATGACCCTTCCCAAGGTCGTGTTCGAACCGACCACCACTAAGCCTGAGAATGTGTCGTTGTCTGTAAAGGCGGACGATAGGGGAACGTGCGAGGTTTACTGGGGGCTTACCAAGGTGAACGCGCAAGAGCTCATCGATCGGGCGGTCGCCAAACTTCGATTTGAAATCGATAAGCAGGGCGGTCCCAATGCGCCAGGTGTCGAGTTGCCGGAAGCCCATATTCGCGGTGACATCAATACCCCCTATCGCTGCATTGGCGGCGTCATTTTCACCATGCAGCGCGCGGGCTTTGCGCGGGTCGGCTTCATTTCGGAGCCTCCGGCTGGCTACGTCACGTCTCGCCTGTGACCGGATTTCGAGGAGTAGCTTGACATGGCAATGAGTTCAGGCGGCGCCGAAGGCGAGCCGATGATGGACATCAATACGACGCCGCTGATCGACGTCATGTTGGTGCTTCTGATCATGTTCATCATCACCATTCCTATCCAGACCCACGCGGTGAAGCTCGACCTGCCCGTGGACAATCCAGATCAGCAGCCCCCGCCAATCGACCCGGTAAAGAACAAGGTGACGATCGATCCGGCCGGCACGATTTTCTGGAACGGTTCCCCGATCGACATGATCAGGCTGCGGCAATATCTTGATCTGACCCAGAGCATGAATCCGATCCCGGAGCTTCATCTCGAGCCGGATCCCCAGGCCCGCTACGTAGTGGTGGATCAGGTGCTTGCGGTTACGAAGCGCGCCCGGGTCGAAAAGATGGGCTTCATCGGGAATGAACGCTACGCGGCCTTCTGAACTTTTCTCGATATCGTTCATGGGGCGGGCCTTTGGCCCGCCCTTTTTTGTCAGGACGCGATGGCTCGCTGCTCCTCGCCTGATTTCGCGAGTTCAGCTCGGATGAAGTCGACGAGGGTAACAAGAGCTGCGGGCGTTCGCGCCTTGTTCGGATAAACCGCCACGATTTCCTGGTTCGGCGGGCGAGCCTCGGGAAGGATTTCCACGAGCGCTCCTGACAATAAATGGGACGCGACGTAGAAATCCGGCAATTGGCATAGCCCAAGGCCGTCCAGTGCCGCCTGGGCTACGGCGAATCCGCTGTTGCAACGCCAGCGGGCGTGAGGGGTCACCAGTAGATTCCGACCTTCTGACGAAAAGCGCCAATTAGGTGCGGAGCCACGCAGGCATTCATGTTGGTCCAGCTCTGCGATCGAACGCGGAGAGCCTCTTCGGGCCAGATAGGCAGGTGAGGCGCAACAATGCAGCGTGCGCGACGACAGCACGGTTCGAACGAAACGTGGGTCGGGTTGGGCGCCGACCCGGATTGCCATGTCGAAACCTTCCGACACAATATCGAGCATATGATTGTCAAGCTCGACATAAGCGCTGACCTCTGCATATTGAGCAAGAAAGCGATTGATAATCGGCAGGATGGCCTGCTCGCCATAGGCAACGGGGCACGTTAGCCGAACATGGCCTTTCACCACGTGATCATTGGCCGTGAAGGCGGCGAATGCATCATCGCGATCGAGGATCAGACGACGGCACCGCTGTTCGAACAGCCGTCCGGCTTCCGTCAGGGACAGGCTTCGCGTGGTGCGTGCGAGCAATTGCACTCCGAGGCGGGCCTCGAGCCGGCTGATCTCACGGCTCACCTGAGAAATCGAAATGCTCAACAGTGTGGCGGCCCGCGTAAAGCTACCATGCTCTGCGACAGTCACGAATGACTCTATGCCTTCCCAACGGTCTGTCATGAGCGACTTTTGCTATATGGAAAAAGTCTTTTCAATTGCTGACGGATTTTCAAGACCATGAAAAGCGCTTAACCCGGCTGCGCATTGGTGGAGGGGAAAGCATGAAGACGCGTGCAGCCGTCGCTTTTGAGGCGAAGAAGCCACTCGAGATCGTGGAGCTTGACCTCGAAGGGCCGAAGGCGGGGGAGGTTCTGGTCGAGATCATGGCGACCGGCATCTGCCACACGGACGCTTACACGCTCGACGGTTTTGACAGCGAGGGCATTTTCCCGTCGATCCTGGGTCATGAGGGGGCCGGTATCGTGCGAGACGTGGGCGCGGGTGTGGCCAGCGTGAAGCCGGGCGATCATGTCATTCCGCTTTACACACCCGAATGCCGCCAGTGCAAAAGTTGCCTTTCGGGCAAGACCAATCTCTGCACGGCGATCCGCGCCACCCAGGGCAAGGGTCTGATGCCCGACGGCAGCAGCCGCTTCAGCTACAAAGGCCAGACCATCTACCATTATATGGGCTGCTCGACCTTCTCGAACTTCACCGTGCTGCCCGAGATCGCGGTGGCGAAAATCCGTGAGGACGCCCCCTTCAAAACGAGTTGCTATATCGGCTGCGGCGTCACCACTGGCGTCGGCGCCGTCGTCAATACCGCCAAGGTGCAGGTCGGTGACAATGTTGTCGTGTTTGGCCTGGGCGGCATCGGGCTCAACGTTATCCAGGGCGCGAAGCTTGCAGGCGCGGGCAAGATCATTGGCGTCGACATCAACCCTGATCGTGAGGAATGGGGACGCAAGTTCGGCATGAGCGACTTCCTCAACACGAGAGGTATGTCGCGTGAGGACACGATCGCCAAACTGTTGGAACTTACCGACGGCGGCGCCGACTATACGTTCGATTGCACTGGCAATACCGAGGTGATGCGCACCGCGCTGGAGGCGTGCCATCGCGGCTGGGGCACCAGCATCATCATCGGCGTCGCCGAGGCGGGCAAGGAAATCAGCACGCGGCCGTTCCAGCTCGTCACCGGGCGCAATTGGCGCGGCACTGCCTTCGGCGGCGCGAAGGGCCGTACTGACGTGCCGAAGATCGTCGACTGGTACATGAACGGCAAGATCCAAATCGACCCGATGATCACCCATGTGCTGAGCCTTGAGGAAATCAACAAGGGCTTTGATCTCATGCATGCAGGAGAGAGCATCCGTTCCGTCGTTGTGTACTGATTTTCACTGAAGCCTGAAGGAGAGTGTGATGGCAGTGATTTCCGGTGATGGGGTGTTCTCGCATACCTGCGTGGGGGCAAGCGACCTTGCCGCCTCCACGAAATTCTACGATGCAGCGCTTGCCCCGCTGGGTGTGAAAAATCTTAGGCCGTTCGGCGATTCATGTGTGCTCTATGGCAAGGAAAAGCCCGCTTTTCTCGTGCTCAAACCAGGCAATGGCGGGGCACCGTCCAGCAACGGCGTGACGGTTGGTTTTGCGGCCAACAACCAGGCCGATGTCGCAGCATTCCACGCGGCCGGTCTGGCGGCGGGCGGCACTGACGAAGGTGCGCCGGGACCGCGCGGCCATCTTCCCAACGCTTACGCTGCCTATCTGCGCGATCCGGCGGGCAACAAGGTGTGCTCCTACACCTTCGTGTAAGAAGGACGGCAAGCCGGCATGATGGAACAGGTTAGCGCAAACCGCAGTCATGGCGGCACGCAGGGCATATACAGGCATGCCTCTTCGGCCACGGGGACGGAGATGACATTCTCCGTCTTCGTGCCACCGCATACCGGAGGCGCGAGGCTGCCGGTGATCTGGTATCTGTCCGGGCTCACCTGCACCCACGCCAATGTGACCGAAAAGGGTGAATACCGCCGTGCCTGCGCTGAGCTTGGCCTGATCCTCGTCGCGCCCGATACCTCGCCGAGGGGGGAGAGCGTGCCGGACGATCCCGAGGGCGTCTATGATTTCGGGCTGGGCGCGAGCTTTTATGTCGATGCAACCGAGCAGCCCTGGGCATCCAATTATCGCATGCGCGGCTATATCGAGGATGATCTGCCGGCGCTGATTGCGGCCAACTTCCCGGTGAACTTAAATGCTCAAGCGATCATGGGCCATTCCATGGGTGGGCACGGCGCGCTGACCATCGCGCTTCGCAATCCCGGTCGTTACAAAAGCATTTCCGCGTTCTCGCCGATCGTCGCGCCGAGCCAGGTGCCGTGGGGCAGGAAGGCACTTTCTGGCTATCTCGGGCCTGACCAGGCAGCGTGGCGCGCCTATGATGCCGTGTCGCTTATAGAGGATGGAGCGCGCCTGCCGGATCTGCTGGTTGATCAGGGCGATGACGATCAATTCCTGACTGAGCAGCTTCGCCCCGAACTGCTCAAACATGCTTGCGAAGAAGCGGGAATTCCGCTGACGCTCCGCATGCAGCCGGGTTACGATCACAGCTATTATTTCATTTCCACCTTCATGGAGGATCATCTGCGTTGGCATGCCGAGCGGCTGCGCTAGCCGCAACGGTTGAACCCTCGCCCACGATCGATTAGATCGCACCTCACAATCACTGAAAGCGCCTTTTTGTCATGTTCACCTTCCTGCTTGTCGTCCACGCCATTATCGCGGCAGCGCTTGTAGGGGTAATTCTGGTGCAGCGGTCGGAAGGCGGCGGTCTTGGCATGGGCGGCAGTCCCACCGGGCTGATGTCGGCGCGTGGCGCGGCCGATTTCCTGACTCGCGCGACGGCGATCCTCGCCACAATTTTCGTGATAATGTCGATCGCGCTCGCGGGCCTCGCCAGCGTCCAGCGAGCGCCGCAAACGATCGATACCTCGCTTGCCAGAAAGGCTAGCCCGACGACGGAGCCGACAGTTCCCACCGCTCCGGCGCCGGCTTCCAACAGCGCGATCCCGCTCGCGCAGTAGCGCGTCATCCACAATTATTTCGGGCGCGCCACGCGCGCTACCTTGCCCTTGCCCGATTCCCGGAGCTAAGCCTTCCCTCCCATGGCGCGGTTCATATTCATCACCGGCGGCGTGGTCTCTTCCTTGGGCAAGGGCCTGATGGCCGCGAGCCTCGCTGCTCTCCTTCAGGCGCGCGGTTATAGTGTCCGCATCCGCAAGTTTGATCCATATCTGAACGTCGATCCCGGCACCATGTCGCCCTATCAGCATGGCGAGGTCTATGTGACCGACGACGGTGCAGAGACCGATCTCGATCTCGGTCATTATGAACGCTTCACGGGCGTTCCCAGTCGCCAGTCGGACAATGTTACTTCGGGCCGGATCTATCAGCAGATCATCGCCAAGGAGCGGCGCGGCGACTATCTCGGCGCCACGGTGCAGGTGATCCCGCACGTCACCGACGCGATCAAGGCATTTGCACGCGCCGACACCGACGACGTCGATTTCGTGCTGTGCGAGATTGGAGGCACGGTCGGCGACATCGAATCACTGCCGTTCATCGAGGCGATCCGCCAGCTCCGCACCGATCTCGGACGACACAATGTCGTCTATATCCACGTCACGCTGGTTCCCTTCATCGCGGCGGCGGGAGAACTCAAGACCAAGCCGACCCAACACAGCGTGCGCGAGCTGACCTCGCTCGGCATTCAACCGGACGTGCTGGTCTGTCGCTGCGAACGCCCATTGCCGGATGGCGAACGCGCCAAGATCGCCTTGTTCTGCAACGTTTCGCCCCAGGCGGTCATTCCCGCGCTCGATGCGAGATCGATCTACGGCGTGCCGCTGCAATATCATGCTGAAGGGCTGGACAAGGCCGTGCTCGACGCTTTCGGCATTGTCGATCCCACAGCACCCCGGCTGACCCGCTGGGACGACATCATGGATCGGCTGGAAAATCCGGAAGGTGAGGTGACGATCGGCGTGGTGGGCAAATATGTGGGCCTGCCCGATGCCTACAAGTCGCTCCAGGAAGCGCTGGTCCATGGCGGCATCGCCAATCGGGTCAAGGTCAACATTCGCTGGCTGGACGCCGAACTGTTCGAGCAGGATGAAAGCGAAGTTGCCGCACGGCTCGAGCCGATGCACGGCATTCTCGTTCCAGGCGGATTTGGCGAACGCGGCAGCGAAGGCAAGATCGCCAGTGTTCGCTTCGCGCGGGAGCGCAAGGTGCCCTATTTCGGAATCTGCCTCGGCATGCAGATGGCGTGCATCGAGGGCGCCCGCAATCTTGGTGGTATCGCCAGGGCTTCCACCACGGAATTTGGACCGACCGAGGAACCTGTGATCGGCCTCATCACCGAATGGATGTCGGCCGAGGGCTTGCAGAAGCGTGAAGCCGGCGGGGATCTGGGCGGCACGATGCGGCTTGGTGCCTATCCGGCGAAGCTTGCCGGCAACAGCCATGCGGCTTCGATTTATGGCGGCACCGATGTTTCCGAACGCCATCGCCACCGTTACGAAGTGAACGTCAATTACCGCGACGTGCTGGAAAAGGGTGGGCTGGTTTTCTCCGGCATGTCACCTGATGGGCAACTGCCCGAGATCGTCGAGCGGCCGGATCATCCGTGGTTCGTGGGCGTACAATTCCACCCCGAACTCAAGTCCAAGCCCTTCGATCCGCACCCCCTGTTCGCAAGCTTTATCGAAGCAGCGGTGCATCAATCGCGGTTGGTGTAGCGGATCACTGCGCAACCTTCATGTAAGGCTGCACCGAAACAGGTTCAGCACTCCAACGATCGCCATGGTCTCAGTAGCGCCGCAACAACCCTGCAAGCCGGCCCTGGATGCGGACCTGCTGTGGCTGGTACCGTTGCGGATCATAGGAGCGGTTGGCGGGATCCAGCCGAACCATCGATCCTTCGCGCCGGAAATATTTGAGCGTTGCCTCGCTGTCATCTATCAGTGCCACCACGATCTCGCCATCGCGCGCTACGTCGGTACGGCGGATCAGCGCATAATCGCCGTCGAGAATGCCCGCTTCCACCATCGAATCCCCCGCTATCTCGAGCGCATAATGCTCGCCCGGCCCCAACAGGGCGGTAGGCACCGACAAGCTGTTCTGACCTTCAAGCGCTTCGATCGGCAGACCGGCTGCAATCCGACCATGTAGTGGAATTTCGAGCACGTCATTAGCGGGGTTGGGGGCGGCGGAAACGATACGCGGTACCGCGTTAGGCCGCATGGGCACGACATTGCCGGACGAGGCGGCGCGGCCGCCGGTTTCTGGCAGCTTGAGAACTTCCAAAGCTCGCGCGCGATTAGGAAGACGGCGCAGGAATTGACGCTCCTCCAATGCGCTGATCAGACGATGCACTCCCGACTTCGACTTGAGGTCCAAGGCTTCTTTCATTTCCTCGAACGAGGGCGAAATGCCGGTTTCCTTCAATCGCTGATCTATGAAGCAGAGCAATTCATATTGCTTGCGTGTGAGCATCGCCGCATCCTCCAAAGGAACGAACGGAGAACGTGTAGGAAACGAACCGATGCGTGTCAAGCGATGTCGATAATCTCGACAAGGTCACCGGCTTCGGCGGGCCGTGCATTCGGCGCACGGATGATAAACACTTCCGCCCGCGCCAGGTTGGTTAGTGCCGCGCTATCCTGACCCTCGAGCGCCGCCACCCCATCTTCCGTCCAGATTCCGCGCAGATAATGCGCACGCTCTTCATTGCGTTCGATCGGTGCGGCAAGCCGCGCACGGCGGATTGGGGCCAACGGTTTCGCGGCCCCGCCCAGTGCGGCAATGACCGGACGTGCGAACAGGCCGGCCGTCACGAACGCCGAAAGCGGATTCCCGGGGAGGCCGAGCACGATCGAAGAGCCCAATTTGCCCGCCATCAAGGGCTTGCCGGGGCGCATCGCCACTTTCCAGAAATCGAGCGTCGCGCCAGCCGATTCGAAGGCGGGTTTCACCAGATCATGATCACCGACCGAAGCTCCGCCGGTGGTAATGATGATGTCGGCGTGCGCCGCCCGCGAGATCATTGATGCGATTGTTTCGAGACGGTCGGGGGCTATTCCGAAATCCTCCACAATCGCTGCCGATCCGCCCAGCAGAACGGACAGCATCGGCGCATTGGAGGAAGGGAGTTGATGGCGCGCGCCCGTCGTTCCGGGCGGGATCAACTCGTCGCCGGTCGAGATCAGTGCGACCCGCGCCGGACGCCGAACTGTGAGCGTGGCATGCCCCGCAGCCGCGGCGAGCGCGACATGGGCTGATGTGATAAACTCACCGGCAGCGATCAGCGTATCGCCCTCGGAGAAATCCATGCCGCACGACCGGATATGCCTGCCCCGACGATCGGGCCCTTTCCCTGCCAGTCTGAGCCCGTCGCCGTCATGGTCCGCTTCTTCCTGCACCAAAATCGTGTCTGTGCCGGGGGGAACGGGTGCCCCGGTAAAGATACGCGCTGACTGGCCCGGCAGTAGAGGCGAAGGAAGTGGGGATCCCGCTCTGCTTTCGGCTACCACCGTCCAGGGCCCGGGCAATTCGCTGTATCTGATGGCGTAGCCGTCCATGGCCGAAAGGTCGGCGAAGGGCTGGGTGCGCCGTGCGATCACGGGTTCGGCCGTCCATCGTCCGATTGCTCCCGTCAATGGGACGATTTCAACCGGCAATGGTTTGGCCAGGGCCAGAAGGCGTGCCTGGGCTTCAGCCACCGGCAGAAGGGGTTTCACGACGCGCGCCACATGCCGGAACGACCGCCCGATTTCGCGATAAGCCGGACTTCTCCGATCGTCATGCCTCGATCGACCGCCTTTGCCATATCGTAAATCGTCAGCAACGCCACGGAAACCGCGGTAATCGCTTCCATTTCGACGCCGGTGCCGTGGGTCGTGGAAACTGTTGCCATGGCGGCCACGCCCTTTTCATCCAGCGTAAGATCGACTGAAACTCCCGAGATGGGCAGCGGATGACAGAGCGGTATGAGATCGGCTGTCTTCTTCGCGGCCATGATACCGGCGATACGGGCGACGCCAAGCACGTCACCCTTCTTGACAGTTCCCGCACGGATGGCCGCCAAAGCGTCAGCGCTCATGTCGATGCGGCCGGTGGCGGTTGCCTCGCGATGCGTTGCGGGCTTGGACGAGATATCGACCATGCGGGCCGCGCCATCCTCGTCGATATGGGTCAGCTCGCCGGTCATCTCAGTACCCGTTAAGCAACTTGCGCGTTGCTGCTTCAACATTTTCCTCTCGCATCAAGGCCTCGCCAACCAGGAAACAGCGCACGCCGCGCGCCGCCATCGCATCGAGATCAGTCTTCGTGCCAAGTCCGCTTTCGGCAACGAAGGTGCAGCCGGCGGGAGCCTTTCCGACAAGCTCATAAGTCCTCTCAAAATCGACTGAGAAATCTCTAAGATCGCGATTATTTACTCCCAGTAGTCGTGATTTGAGCGCCAGGGCCCGCTCAAGTTCATCGGCATCATGGACCTCGACCAGAGCGTCCATGCCATGCTCGATTGCGGCAGCTTCTATCTCGACCATCTGCGCGTCCGAGAGAGCGGCGACGATGATCAGGATCGCGTCGGCGCCGAGCGCACGTGCTTCGGTAACCTGCCAGGGATCGATCATGAAATCCTTGCGCAGGCAGGGCAGGGTGCAGGCGCTGCGCGCCGCCACCAGATAATCGTCATGGCCCTGAAAATAGGGAATGTCGGTCAGGATCGAGAGGCACGCGGCGCCGCCCGCTTCATAGGAACGCGCATGAGCCGGTGGATCGAAATCCTTGCGAATCAACCCTTTGGACGGCGAGGCTTTCTTTATTTCGGCGATCAGTCCGTAGCCTGACGACGTCTTGCGATCGAGTGCCGAGCGAAAGCCTCGTGGCGATGATTGTTCGCGGGCGCGCGCCTCCAGCTCCGCGAATGAGATCGCGGCTTTGCGCTCGGCGATATGAGCACGCTTTGTGTTGCAGATTTCGACGAGCTTGTTCGTCATCTGAAGGCGATCCAGCAATCGAGCAACGCCTTGGCAAGCCCTTTGTCTATGACCTCCGCTGCTTCCTCGACACCCTCGGCTAGCGCGGTAGCCTCACCGGCCACGATCAGCGCGGCTGCGGCGTTGAGTAATACCGCGTCGCGATAGGCCCCTGTCTCACCAGTCAGCAGTCGCCGGAGTGCGGCTGCGTTATGGGACGCATCACCCCCCCTTATTGAGCTCAGGTCGTGGCTCGGAAGTCCGGCGTCGGCTGGGGTCACATGGATCGAACCGCTGCCGCATGCCCCGATCCGTATGATCGTGCTCGGTCCCGCGATCGAAAGCTCATCGAGAGGCTCGTCACCTGCGACGAGCATGGTCGATTCCGTGCCGAGCAAAGCGATGGCTTCGGCATAGACCGGCATGAAATCCGGGCGCGCCACTCCAATCAACTGGCGAGTGACACCCGCAGGGTTGCAGACCGGTCCCGTCAAATTGAACACAGTGCGCCGACCGATCCGTTTGCGGACAGAGGCGAGTTTCGTCAGTGCGGGATGATGCTTTTGCGCGAAGAGAAAGGCGATCCCGAGATCGGCGAGGGTCTCCTCCGCGCGCGTTGAGGCCCGGTCAAGGTTCAACCCCAGGGCTTCGAGCGTATCAGCGCCGCCAGCGAGCGACGAAGCCGCGCGATTGCCATGTTTGGCCACCGGTACACCAGCCGCCGCCACGACGATCGCAACCGCCGTGGATACATTCAGGCTGTGCGCGCCGTCGCCGCCGGTACCACAGACGTCGATGGTACCCTTGGGTGCCTCCACCCGGATCATGCGTTCGCGCATCGCTCGCGCGGCCGACGCGATCTCGATGCTTGTCTCGTCGCGGTCGGCCATATCCGAAAGAAAGCGGAAATTCTCTTCGTCCGACGTGCATCCATCGAGCATTGCGCCGAAAGCCGCTGCTGCCGTTTCTGAATCGAGCGGCGCGCGGCTATCCGGCAGGGCCGAAAGCGTCGTCATGCCGCCGCCGGAAGCCGGGCCTCGATTCCCGCCATGGCCATGAAGTTGGCTAGCAGCGCATGGCCGTGCTCGGTAGCAATGCTTTCCGGATGGAACTGGACGCCATGGATCGGAAGCGAGGCGTGGCGGAAGCCCATGACCGCCGCATCGTCCGCCGTGGCGTTGACGATCAGGCTGTCGGGGACATTCTCGACCACTAGCGAGTGGTAGCGCGTCGCGGTAAAGGGGGACGGCAAACCCCTGAAAAGCCCAGTTCCATCATGGCTCACCGGAGAGGTTTTTCCGTGCATGAGTTGCCTGGCGCGGACGACCTTGCCGCCGAAATGCTGGCCGATCGCTTGATGCCCAAGGCAGACTCCCAGCAGCGGCTTACCGGCGTCAACGCAGGCCGCGACGAGGTCAAGCGAGATCCCGGCTTCGTTGGGTGTGCATGGTCCCGGTGAGATCAGGAATCCGTCTGCGCCGGACGAGATCGCCTGTCCTGCGGAGATCGCGTCATTGCGCACCACCTCGACCTCCGCTCCCATCATCTGGAGATAGTGGACGAGGTTCCAGGTGAAGCTGTCATAGTTGTCGATGACAAGGATCATACGCTGCGTCTTAGGGCGCGAGCAGGCTCCTTGGCAATGATCGCTCGCCGCTTATTGCCCGAATTGCGGATCTCCAGCCCGCGCGACCGCTTCGTTGGCCGCAGCGATCAGCGCGCGCGCCTTCGCCTCGCATTCGCGCTGCTCATAGTCTGGATCGCTGTCGGCGACGATGCCGGCGCCGGCCTGCACATGCATCACGCCGTCCTTGACCACGGCGGTGCGCAGCACGATACAGCTATCCATCGATCCATTGGGTGAAAAATAGCCGACGCCGCCCGCATAGGCGCCGCGCGTTTCCGGCTCTAGCTCGGCGATGATCTCGCAGGCCCGTACCTTGGGCGCCCCTGAAACGGTTCCCGCCGGAAAGCCCGCCAGCAGCGCATCGATCGCGTCGCGGTCGTCGCGCAGCTTGCCCACTACGTTCGAGACGATATGCATCACATGGCTATACTTCTCGATCGTATAGCTGTCCGTTACCTCCACCGTCCCTGGCGCCGCGACCCGGCCGACATCGTTGCGGCCGAGATCGAGCAGCATCAGATGCTCGGCGCGTTCTTTGGCGTCGGCAAGCAGGCTGTCGCGATTGGCGGCGTCCTCGGCCTCGGTTCGGCCGCGCGGCCGGGTGCCGGCGATCGGGCGGATCGTCACCTCGCCGTCACGGGTGCGGACGAGAATTTCAGGAGAGGATCCAATCACCGCGAAGCCCGGAAGATCGAGATAGTAGAGGAAGGGGGAGGGATTCACGCGCCGGAGCGCGCGATACAGGTCCAGGGGCGGCAGGGTAAACGGAGCCGTGAAGCGCTGCGCAAGCACGACCTGAAAGATATCACCCGCGGCGATATAGTCCTTTGCGCGCAGCACCATCTCCCGATAGCGCCCGGCGGGCAGCACAGGCTGCGGCACCACTTGGCCGACCCATTCTCGTCTCGATGGCGCGGGAAGGGGCGCCGCCAGCCGCGCGGCGGCCGCCTCGATTCTTTCGATCGCGCTGCCGATAACGTCATCGACCGAGCCTGAGCCAGGCCAGACGGGCGCGACAAGGAAAAGGGTGTCGGCGAGGCGGTCGAACACCAGTATCAGCGTCGGTCTCACGAACAGCATGTCAGGCAAGGCGAGTGGGTTGGGTTGGGGTCTTGGCAGCTTTTCGACCAGACCGATCGTTTCATAGGCGAAATAGCCGACGAGGCATGCGAGTGCCGAGGGGAGCCCTTCAGGGACGTCCATGCGGCAACTTTGAACCAGATCGCGGAGCGACGTTAGCGGGTCGCCGGGGCAGGGTTCGAAGGCCTCACGGTCCTGCATCCATCGGATGTTGACCTCGGCCAGCGCTTCATTGGCGCGGAAGACAAGGTCCGGCGCAAGACCGAGCAAAGTGTAACGCCCGCGCGTCGCTCCCCCCTCGACCGATTCGAGCAGGAAATCTCCGCGCCCCGGCTCGATCAATTTGAGCGCGGCGGCGACCGGGGTATCCAGGTCGGCGAGCTGCCGCCGCCAGACCAGCGCTGGTTTGCCAGCTTTCAGCGCCGCACGTGCTGCCTGGTCTTCAGATGCTATCGTCACTGATTGCCCGCGCCGGAAAGCTCGCGCCTCAGCCGTGCTATCGCTGTCTCGTTACGCGTCACGCCCACATTTTTTACAAGCGACGCCGAGAATTGCTGCTGAATCTCGTCAGCCATCATGCGGCTGAATTCGCCCTGAGTGGATTGGATCAGACCGGGCATGGTATTAGCATCGCCCTTGGCGATTCCGTCGACATGCACGATGAACCAGCCGCGCTTTTGAGGAGCTTCGAGCACCTTCGTCTCGCCCGCCTTCATGCTGAACATCAACGCCAGGGGCGGGGGTGCCTGTCGGCCGCTCTGCATCAGGTCGATCTGGCGTCCGCCGGCCGGCTGCGGCGGCGGAAGCCTGATTTCCGATTCCGCGATCGCTTTCGCCAGCGGAATGCCGCCGTTCACCTTTGCTAAGATCGATTTGGCAACGGACTGCGCCCTTGCGGAAGCCCGATCGACCATCAGATCGTTGGCTACCCGATCCTTGATTCGTGCGAGTTGGATCGGCGCCGATGGCACAATGCGGTCGATTTTGAGCAGGGCGTGCAACTGTCCATTGCCGATCGTTTCAACCGTTGGATCATCGTCCGGCGAACCAGCGAATGCAGGCTTGAGCAAGATCTGGAGTTCCGGACGTGCCTTCCAGCTCCCCTCTTCCGGCGCCGTGCCATCGGGAAGAAGCGGCGGAGTCGTCACGATCTGAAGCCGGCGCGCCTTCACGACATCGTCGAAGGTTGCGCCATCCGCGATCTGGTCCTCAACGTCACCGACCATATTTGCAAGCGCCTCGTCGGCCTTCTGCTTGAGAAGCGATTCGGCGATGGAATCGCGCACCGCCGACAAGGCGCGCGCGGCAATTAGCTTGACGTTGTCGACATGCAGTATGTGCCAACCCAGCGCACTCTTGATTGGCTCCGTCGTTCCACCCTGCGGTGTCGCGAAGGCTGCCTGGGCCACTTCAGGTGATGAGAGTTCAGTGATTGCGGCCCTGGTCCGCGTGCCGAGCGATGTGTCGGCTGGAGTAAAGCCGGCTTCACTCGCCGCTTCCGCAAAGCTCTTTCCGTTCTTGACCTTGGCGGACAGGGCCTTCGCAGCGGCCTGGTCCGGCAGCACCACCTGAGAGAAGGAACGCGTCTCAGTAGCACCATATTCAGCGGCATTCGCCTTGTAGAAGGCCTCGATTTCCGCATCGCTGACCTGTGGCGGCGCCTTCAACTGGTCCGCGGCGATCAGCGCGTAGCGGATCACCCGGCGCTCCGGCAGCGTGTAGCGAGCGAGATTGCGCGAATACCAGGCATTGACGTCGGCGTCGGTCGGCGCCGTGCCCGGTGGTATCAGTTCCGAGGGCACGATTCCGATCAGCCCGCGCCGGCTTTCGAGCATCAGCGAGGCATAGGGGAGCACGAGCGACTGCGGCGCGCGCGCGCTGCCAGAGACGGGTACAAGCACTTCGCGGCGAATAATGTCCCCTGCCATGTCCCGGCGGAATTGCGCTTCCCCGATCCTGCGCTGGGCAAGCATGTTACGATAGACGGCCTCGTCGAATTTGCCGGTCAAGCCATGGAATGCCGGGATGCTCGCGATCTCGCCATCGACGAGCCGTTTGCTCGCGACGATTCCGTTTTTTTCTGCCCATTGCTCGATCGCCGTGCCATCGATTAACTGCTGGACCAGCGCGTCGATTCCGCCCTGCTGTGCGAAAGTCGCCATCGTCATATCGGGCCGCTGCTGCTGGATATTCTGCAGCGCAAGCTGGGCACGCTGTCGGGCCTCGGAAGATGTCAGCGAGTGTTCCCCGACTTTCGCGATCGCATCGCCAGTCGCGCCGCCACCCAGATTGCCCAAGCCTCCAGGCGTGCCGACGCCGGTAATGATGAACGCGACCATGATAAGGCCGAGCAGACCAAGCACGAGCCACGAGGAAAGCGCGCGGCGGAAGAAGCTGATCATTCTACGTTCGATGCCTCATGATCGGTCGGAGGCTCTCGCCATAGAGGCGCAGGCTTGCGCCTTCAAGCATCGCGCGGCTAGGACCGGCGCGCGAACTGAAAGGGCCTATATCGTGACTCTCCGCAAACTCGTGGCTGGCAACTGGAAGATGAACGGATCGCTTGGAAGCCTTTCCGAACTGGATGCCATCAAGGCGGCTGCCGATTCCAATGCTGTGGTCGACGTTGCGATTTGTCCCCCGTTCACCCTCGTCGCGCCCGCCGTCCAGCGACAGCCGGAACTCGCGATCGGCGCGCAGGACTGCCACCAGATGGAAAAAGGCGCGCATACCGGGTGTGTATCGGCCGCCATGCTCAAGGAAGCGGGAGCCAAGCTGGTGATCGTCGGCCATAGCGAACGGCGCACCGATCAGGGCGAAGACGATGCCCTGGTTCGCGTAAAGGCTCAGGCCGCGATTGGCGCCGGACTGACGGCGATCGTATGCGTCGGCGAGACAGAGGCTGAGCGCGATGCCGGTCGGGCGGTCAGCATCGTCGAAGTCCAGCTTGCGGGATCGGTACCGCCCACGGGGACAGGAGCGACATTGGTCATCGCCTATGAGCCGGTCTGGGCGATCGGCACCGGTCGGACGCCCTCCGCTGGCGATGTCGCGGAGATGCATGCGGCGATCCGGGCCAAGCTCTGCGCACTGCTTGGCGCCGAAGGCACGAAGGTGCGCATCCTTTATGGCGGCTCGGTGAAGCCGGACAATGCGCGCGAGCTGATGGCCGTGGCCGACGTCGATGGCGCGCTTGTGGGCGGAGCCAGCTTGACCGCGGCACAATTCGTGCCGATCATCGAAGGCGCTGCCTTCGCTTCCCGTTGAACCGCTTGCCGAATGTGACTTTTTCCCTTTAGGACGAGGGAAAAGTGGGGAGGGCATATTGGCGAACGGGGCGGTATCAGACGCAATCGAGATCGATCCCAAACGCGATCGGCTGGTGATCCTGGCATCAACGCTTGGCACCGTCTTCGAGTGGTACGACTTCTTCGTCTTCGGAACACTGGCGGTCGTTATCGCCAGATTATTCTTCCCCAGTGACAACGCCGTGGCCAGCTTCCTGCTCACCCTCGCGACCTTCGGGGCGGGTTTTGGCGTGCGACCGATCGGTGCGGTGCTGTTCGGCTATCTGGGCGACAAGCTGGGCCGGAAATACACCTTCCTGGTGACCATCACGCTGATGGGTATCGCAACCGCCGCCGTGGGCGCGCTGCCCACCCATGCTCAAATCGGTATCGCCGCGCCAGTGTTGCTTGTTATCTGCCGCCTCCTGCAGGGGCTCGCACTTGGCGGCGAATATGGTGGCGCCGCGATCTACGTTGCCGAGCACGCTCCGCGCGGCAAGCGCGGCCTCTACACCAGCTTCATTCAGGCCGGGGTGATAGGGGGCTTCCTCCTGAGCGTTTCGGTTGTGCTCATCTCCAATCTCTATGTCGAAGCCGAGGCGTGGGAGAGCTGGGGCTGGCGCATTCCTTTCCTCTTCTCGCTCCTGCTTCTTGCGGTGTCGCTCTGGATCCGGCTCAAGCTCAAGGAAAGTCCGGTCTTCAAGGCCATGAAGGAAGCCGGAGAGATTGCGCGCAACCCGGTCAGCGAAAGTTTCGATAGCTGGCCCAAGATCAAGCTCATATTCGTGGTGCTTTTCGGAATCGCCGCGGGCTTGACTGTGATCTGGTACACCGCCCAGTTCCAGGCGCTTTATTTTCTCCAGTCCACGCTCAAGATCGACGACAATAGCGCCCGCATGATCCTTGGCGCCGGCGCGCTGTTCAGCCTGTTCTGGTTCATCCTTTTCGGCTGGCTGTCGGACAGGATCGGTCGCAAGAAGATCATCCTGATCGGTTATGCGCTGACTCTGCTGTTCATCTTTCCGCTGTTCCAATGGATGGCGCAAGTCGCCAATCCCGAGCTGGCAACTGCAATGCGTAGCGCGCCGATCGTGGTGGCGGGCAGCGACTGCAATTATGACCCCTTCGCGAAAATGCAGGCGACTTCGTGCGGCAAGATCCTCGATACGCTGAGCAAGCGGGGCGTGGCTTACACCAAGATCGATATCCCCGAGGGCATGGCGCCGCGGGTGACGATCGGCGGACAGTCGGTCAACGCCACGGATGGTGCCACTCTGGACCGAGCGCTGGTAGGAGCCGGTTATAAGCTTGAAAAGACCGCGCTACCTTTTTCCCGGGCCATCCAGGTTGTCGTGGCCATCGTTGCGATCGGCTTCCTCTCGGGGATGACTTATGGCCCCGTTGCCGCCTTGTTGGTCGAGCTTTTTCCGGCACGGGTGCGTTATACGTCGATGTCGGTGCCCTATCATATAGGCACGGGCTATTTCGGCGGTTTCCTGCCGTTCATCAGCCAATATATCGTAGCCAGGACGGGTGATCCATTCGCGGGCCTGTGGTATACGTTCGCGGTAGTGGCCGTGGCGCTGGTTGTCACGCTGTTCGGCCTGCCCGAGACATCGGGCAAGGAACTGGATTAGGCAGGCTCGACCCGCTATCGGCGGAGCCGTGATCGCTTCGCCTGCTCTCCGCCTCACTCTCGACAGCGATGCGCTCGTGGCGAACTGGCGCTGGCTGGCCGCCCAAAGCGGAAGCGCCGCCTGCGGTGCCGCCGTGAAGGCGGATGGATATGGCCTGGGTGCCAAGGCTGTGGTCGAGCGGCTTGCCCACGCGGGCTGCCGCGATTTCTTCGTTGCGACATGGGACGAGGCCGAGCGGCTCGGGCCCATGCCAGAAGGCACGGCGCTTTCGGTGCTGCACGGGGTACGCGATGCGGACCTGCTCGCTGCGGCCGCGATCGAGGCCCGACCGGTTCTAAACAGCCCGGAGCAGGTTATTCGCTGGCGTGAGGCTATGCCCAACCGCGCGTGTGACGTCATGGTGGACACCGGCATGAACCGGCTTGGCCTGATGCCAGAACAGGCGGTTTCCGGGCTGCTCGAGGGGCTCAGGATCGAGACGCTGATGAGCCACCTCGCTTGTGCTGACGAGCCCGTGCATCCCATGAACGAGCGTCAGCTCGGGATTTTCGTCGATTTGCGGCGCCGTCTGGCTGCCCGCCGCTATAGCCTCGCCAACTCGGCCGGCATTTGCGCGGGCGAGCGCTATGCGTTCGATCTAACCCGGCCGGGCATCTCACTTTACGGAGGCATTCAGCGTCAGGAGGCAAATGGCTGGATAAAGGCGGTGGTGCAGCCCGAGGCGGAAGTTCTTCAGATTCGTGATCTGCGGCCAGGAGACAGCGTCGGCTATGGCGCCACCTTCACCGCCCCCAACGCATTACGCATCGCGATCCTGAACCTCGGATATGCCGACGGCTATTTGCGCTGCTTTGCGCGCAACGGCCGGGCATGGGCAGCGGACGGAGCATGCCCAGTGCTCGGCCGGGTCTCGATGGACCTGATCGTCGTCGACGTGACGGGCCTAGACGTGGCGGTCGGCGATTGGCTGCGGATCGACTATGAGTTGGCCGCCACGTCCGCCGCGACCGGCCTGTCGCAATATGAGTTGCTGACCGGTCTTGGCAGCCGCTATCAGCGCCGCTGGATCTGAAACCAAACCACCGGGGATAGACCGTTTCTTTCCTGATCTTCATCGGGCGCATGGTGATCGACGCGCTGGCCGGGGTCGGGCGGGTGACTTTGTTCGCGTTCCGAGCAATCGGGCGTGGCCTTGCGCCGCCTTATTATCCCGTTCGCCTGCTCGAGCAGATGGCGCTGATCGGCTGGTTCTCGCTTCCCGTTGTGGGGTTGACCGCGATCTTCACGGGTGCCGCGCTCGCCCAGCAAACTTTCACCGCCGGCTCGCGTTTCAATGCGACCTCAACCGTTCCGGCGATCGTCGTTCTTGGCATCGTTCGCGAACTGGGCCCGGTCCTGGTCGGCCTGATGGTGGCAGGCCGGGTATCCTCGGCGATGGCCGCGGAGCTGGGCACGATGCGCGTTACCGAGCAGCTCGATGCGATGACGACGCTCAGGACCGACCCATATCGCTATCTGATCGCGCCGCGCATCTTCGCCGCACTGATCACGATTCCGATCCTCGTGCTGATAGCCAATGTGATCGGTATCATGGGCGGTTATCTGCTCGCGGTTTACAAGCTCTATTTCAACGCGGTCGGCTATCTCAAAACGTCACGCCATTTCCTTGAGGCGACCGACCTTCTGATGGCGTTGATCAAATCGGCCGTGTTCGGTTTCTTCATCGCATTGATGGGCTGCTATCACGGCTTTCAGACGGCCGGCGGCGCGGCGGGCGTAGGTCGCGCCACGACCAATGCCGTCGTCTCGACCTTCATCCTGATCCTGCTTTCGAACCTAGTCATCACCGTGATCGCATTCGGATGAGCAAAATCATTCTCGATAACGTCTCCAAGGCATTTGGTGACAATCAGGTGCTCGATGGGGTCACGCTGGCTGTGGAACCCGGCGAATCGGTGACGATCATCGGCCAGTCAGGCAGCGGTAAATCGGTGATGCTCAAATGCATCCTCGGTCTTATCCGGCCCGATTCCGGATCGATCAAGGTCGACGGTATCGAGATGGTTGGCATTCGGGGGCGTGAGCTCGATCGAATGCGAGCCAAGTTCGGCATGCTGTTCCAGGGCAGCGCGCTGTTCGATTCGCTATCGGTGTGGCGCAACGTGACGTTCGCGCTGACCCAGGGGCGCTTCGTTTCGTCCCGCCGCATGCGCAAGATCGCCGAGGAGAATCTGGAACGCGTTGGACTTGACCGGACTATTCTGGATCTGAAGCCGAGTGAGCTTTCGGGCGGCATGCAGAAGCGCGTGGCGCTTGCGCGCGCCATCGCGCCCCGCCCCGAGATCATTTTCTTCGACGAGCCGACCACGGGACTCGATCCGATCCGTGCCGATGTGATCAATGATCTGATCGTGACTCTGACCGAGGATGTCGGCATCACCGCGCTCACGATCACCCATGACATGGCCTCGGCCCGCAAGATCGCTCACCGTGTCGCCATGCTCTATCAGGGCAAGATTATCTGGCGCGGGCCGCGCGACCGGCTCTACGATTCGGGAAACCCATATGTGGATCAGTTCGTCCAAGGCCGGGCCGAGGGGCCGATCCGATAATTGATCAGGCGCCGATGATCATGCGGCTGTGCCTTCCCAAGAAGCCGCGGGCAACGACGACCAGTCCGACCGATACGGTCAAGACCACGATCATATCCAGGACCATGCCCGTCAGGCTGGGCGGAAATATGCTGGAGGCCGTCGGATCGCCCAAAAGTGTGGCATAGGAAATCCGCGACGCGGTGATCACATACCCATGCACGAAATAGATGGCGAAGCTCAGATCGGCAATCTTCGCGAGCGCGCCTTCCATCAGCTTCGGGATGCGGAGCTGCTTGAGGGCCGCCAGCAATAGCACTGCGAGAACGAGCTTCTGGAGAATTGCGAGATCGCGCGCCGGGAAGAACTGGAGGAGGATCGCGAACGACAAAACAACCAGGGTCGCCAGGAGAAGGCCGCGATTTCGTTCGCTCCACGCCTCAAGCATTGCACGGTGCCGGCTGAAAAACATTCCGGCAAGATAGGCCGGTAGCATGAAGAGCGCCTTGCCGAATACGTTCCAAAGGCCCGGTACGCTGTCTCGCCCCAACAATACAGATAGCGCGAGGGTGACGGGCACCAGCACGGGATAGAGATTCTTCCGGTCGATCCAGATGAAGAGCGGCGCGGCGAAAATGAACAGCGTCATCATCGGAATGAACCAAAGCGGCGCGAGATGCTTGCCGGTCAGGAGGAAGAACAGAATTTCCTCCCACGCCGGCATCCGGTAAACCCAAGGCCAAATATCCGTTCGATGTGTGACGAACACCGCCATCAGTACGGCCGGGATCGAAACGACCATGTACGGCAGGACGATTATGGAAAGCCGATGGCGCAGATAGGCTCGATAACGAAAATTGGCCGATAAATGCTGAAACAGCAGCCCCGAAATGAACATGAACAGCACCGTGACATTGTCGAAGACCAGCAGCACTCCCGCCGTCTGACTCTTCGTCCAGCCAAAGGCCGGCCAGCAATGCGCGCCGATCACAAGGATGATCGCGATGCCGCGCAGCAGGTGAACGTGGCGCAGATAACGGGAAGGCGCTGCCTCAAACTGCGGCGTCGCCGTTCCCGTGGCCTCGGGGTTCAAAGTCGTTGCGGCCGAGGTCAAAATTTGTACCGCCATTGTATGTACGGCGACACTCCCGCCATTTTCATCGGATCGTCCGTTGTTTACGCGCGCCTGCATTAGGCTAAAAATTGTGAAATTCCCGTTGCTGCGGGAAATCGCCCCGATCAGAAGCGCACGGCCACGCCGCCAAGCAGTTCCGCGTCGGGCGTATTGTGGTCAAGACCGAGATAGGCGCCGATATCGAGCTGGATGTTCGCGAGCTGCCTTGGTTGCCACGCCGCCACGACATCAGCTCCGTGTTGGCTGATATGGCCGGAGGGGCCGTGGTCGCGCTGGCTCCAGAGTTCCAATATGGCTGAAATGCCGGTGCTGCCGACGGGAACGGTTATCGACGTTACCAGCGAATAGGCCAGATGACGGCCGTTGCCATCCTCGTTCACCGCCGCTTCGATCGTCGGCACCAGGGCCAATTGCACGTCGGATGGTAATGCAAAACTTGCGGGGATTGTCAGTCCCGCACCCCAATCGCCCGCGCTGACAGTCCTGCTGCCGGTCGGCAGAGAGATGAATGGCTGCAGTGCTAGGCTCACGTCCTTGCCATCGGGATTGCGCAGATTATGCCGGATTGACAAGGTGATATCGCCGGTTCCGCTCGACCTGTTTAAGCCGCCTTCATTCCGCGCGCGATCGCGCTCCCATGGCGTCCAGCCGATCTGTGCTTCGGTATCCCCGGTGATGCCGATGCGTAGCAGTGAATCGGCAATCAGCAGCGCGTCGTCGGCCTTGCCGCGCGCATGATCATGCGACCAATCCGCGAGGCTTGCCTCATATTCGACATGGCCGGGATCGAGCGTACAGGCGGGGGTCGCCTTGCCTGGGCGATCGGGACAGAGATTGCGCAATCCCTGGGCTTGCGTCGTCGCTGGCAGAGCCAGAAGCATCACAAGCGCCAGACGGATCGGGCTCATGTCAAAAACGCAACCAGTGCGTCGGGATGAATCGGCAGACCGGCAAAACCGGCGATGCTCATCACTATGCCAATCGCGCCGCTCGCCCAGCAGAAGAACAGGAGACCATAGCTTTCGATCAGCGCCGAAATCGCGGCCACTGCCAGTGCGACCGACGAGAAACCATCCGAAAGGTCGAACTGGTCGTCACGAAAGCCCTGACGGTCATAGTCGGCATCAAGAGCTCTGGCCTTGAGCTTCAGCGCCTTCGATTCAACTTCATATTTGGCGATTTGGTTCGCCGACGCGGCATCGTTTGCCGCCGGACGAAGCGAAGCGAGGCTCTCCGTCAGGTGCAGTTTGATTCGCGTTGCCTGATATTCGGACCATGTATCGACCGAGGCGGCCTTGTCCATTTGCATCGCCTGAACGATGTTGTCGTCCTTGATCTTGGTGAGCGCCATCGCAATGCTGAGCACCACTACCGTCATCGCAACCAGCCGATTCAGCCGGCGATCACTTCCGCCTTCAATGTCCGCGCCTTCCACAGCTTGTTCCCCAAAGATGTTTACCGCGCGTCTAATGTTTGCAAATGAACGCGCGCTGGCCGCCGTCAGCCCAATCGATCGATGGCCTTCGCCAGAGCGACATCCCGCGCCGACAGCCCGTCCGTTTCATGGGTCGTCAGAACGATATCGACCCGATTGTAGACATTGAACCATTCGGGATGATGGTCCGCGCGCTCAGCGAGCAGCGCGACCCTGCTCATGAAACCGAAGGCTTCCACAAAATCCTCGAACCAAAAGCTGCGCGTTATGGCGTCGCGATCCCGATCGAGCGACCATTCCGGAAGCGTGTTCAAGAGTGCCTTCCGCTCGGCATCGGACAATTTTGCGATCGCCATATCTGATCCTCGGCTTGTGGCAGTGACATCTCGCTTCTAAGCATATTCGCATGACGGGGGAACAGGAACAGGCGCTGGTCCATCTCGACGCCGCGCGGTTGGGTGCGCGGCCGCTGCGCTATTTCGATTTCGTGATGGCGGCTTTCGTCGCCATCCTGCTGTTGTCTAACGTGCTCGGGGCCGGCAAGGTCGCGCAAGTCTGGCTGCCCGGTATCGGCTATTGGCCGTTCGGAGCAGGCATCCTGTTCTTTCCGGTATCCTATGTGATCGGCGACGTGCTGACCGAGGTCTATGGCTATGCCCGCGCGCGGCGCTGCATCTGGGCGGGCTTCTGCGCGACCCTGTTCATGGCGTTGATGAGCTTTGTCGTGGTGGCGTTGCCGCCGGCACCCGATTGGAAGAACCAGGCCGCGTACCAAGCGATCTTCGGGCAGGTGCCTCGGATCGTGGTCGCCTCGATGACTGCTTTTTGGGTGGGCGAGCTGGTCAATTCCTTTGTGCTCGCCAAGATGAAGGTCTGGACGCAAGGCCGTCACCTGTGGACCCGCACGATCGGATCGACCGTCGCCGGGCAAGGCGTCGACAGCCTGATCTTCTACCCAATGGCATTCTGGGGCGCGGAAGGCTGGACCCATGCGCTGGTGTTGCAGGTATTGGTGACACAATGGGTGCTGAAGGTGAGCTGGGAGGCGCTGCTGACGCCCGTCACCTATGCCGTGGTCGGTTTCCTGAAACGACGCGAGGGAATCGACGTTTACGATGAAAGTACGAATTTCACACCGTTCAAAGCCAGGCTGGACTAGGCGTTACCTAGCCCGACTCCGAGACCACGCCGATTGTCTAATGGCGACTTCGCCGGTATCGAACCTATACAATATCATTTGATCAGTCTTGAGACTGGAACGACGCCAAGGGGACAATAGTGACAGGCGCAATAGGAGCCGTTCGCGATCGTTCAGTTTCGCAGAATTTCTCGCACGGCGTCGATCAGCGTAGCTCCAGAACCTATCGGGCTGATATCGATGGCCTGCGTGCCCTGGCAGTTCTTCCCATTGTCTTGTGCCATTTGGGCCTAAGATATTTCAAGGGCGGTTATGTTGGCGTCGACATCTTCTTCGTCATCTCGGGATATTTGATCGGCGGTATCGTTCTGGATCAAATCCATCGGGGAATTTATTCCCCTTCCGCTTTCTACATCCGGCGATTCCGCAGGATCCTGCCCGCGCTGGTCGTGACGCTCACCGTCACCACTGCGGCGATGTGCGTGGTGGCGCTGCCTTATCCGCTCCTCGAATATGGCAATAGCCTGATAGCTTCGATGCTCTCGGTATCGAATTTCTACTTCTGGCTGACAGCAGGCTATTTCGATGCTCCTGCCGCAAGCAAACCTTTGCTCCACACATGGTCCCTGGCGGTTGAAGAGCAGTTCTATCTTGTTTTCCCCCTGCTGATGATTGCCATCGGCAGGTGGAGCCGTCGCGCGGTACGGCTGGCGCTGGGTGCGTTGCTGCTCATTTCGTTCATTGCCGGCGCGGTGGGCGCTTATGGCTATGGCGAGCAGCAGGATGCGACTTTCTATCTTCTTCCGACGCGCCTATGGGAATTGCTGCTCGGCGTGCTGGCGGTCGAAACTCGTTTGGCTTGTCTTGACGATCGACGCTTCCGGGAGATCCTGGCAGCGATCGGCCTGGCCTTCGTTCTGATCCCGATCCCGCTTTATTCGCCTTCAACCCCATTTCCCGGATCGGCGGCGTTGCTGCCCTGTCTGGGCACCGCGATGCTGCTGCTGACCGGCGCGCATGGCGACACCGTGATAGGAAGAGGTCTATCCTTGCGGGCCTTGGTGTTTTTCGGCCTCATCTCCTATTCGCTATACCTTTGGCATTGGCCGGTGATCGTGCTCCTGAAGCAGGCGATGCCGGTGCCGTCGCTCGGCACCAAGCTACAGCTTTTCGCATTCGCGGCTTCGGTCATTCTCGCCTGGCTCTCCTGGCGCATCGTCGAACGGCCATGGCGCGACCCGACAATCAACGGCAAGATCATCGTCGCGGCCGCAGCACTATCGACGATCCTCATCACCGCGACAGGCATGGCGCTGGTCGCCAGCGGCGGATGGCCGAAGCGATTTTCGCCGCATGTGGCAGAGGTCGCGTCGATGCTGCATCCGCTGAAGGCGACGCCTTCGCAAAAAGGCCGCTGCTTCCTGAGTTCGGAATTCCCCACGTCGCGCTACGATCCCGCATTTTGCCTGAAGCAGGATCCCCACAATCGCAACATTCTGCTGCTGGGCGACAGCCATGCGGCGCATCTATGGTATGGGCTGCACAACCGCTATCCCCAGCTCAACATTCTCCAATACAGCTTTTCCGGGTGCAAACCGGTACTTCGGCAACTGCCGAACACGGCCCCGCGCTGCAGCAGGATGATGAGCCAATTCGTTGGAAGCTATCTGGCTCGGCGCCGCATAGATTGGGTCATCCTGGCAGGCGCCTGGCAGCAGGAGGATATGCCAAGCGTTGAAGCGATGCTGATCTGGCTGCGAAAGCACGACATCCACGTAATTCTCGCCGGCCCGGTCCCACATTATAGGATGCCCTTGCCTCAAATCCTGGCGCTCGGCATTCAGCGAAACGATCCGGCGCTGGTGAGCCGGATGCGCCGTCGGGACGGAGCGGAGCTCGATCGCCAGTTCGAAGCGTTGGCACGCAAGCATGGCGCCATTTATTTCTCCACCTATCGCACCCTATGCGGCGCGGGCACCTGCAAGGTAACCGACGCTCAGGGATTGCCGCTGGAGTTCGACGACGCGCATTTTACGGCTTCAGGATCCATGTTTGTCGCAACCGGCTTCCCCATCGTGAAGATACCGCCGCCCTGAAGCCCCGCAATACCGACCCAAATATCACGGCAACCTTCGACCATAGGACGAAATGCGCATGCCAACGACGACCGCCAAACGTGCCGTCATATCCAGCTTGCTCTGGTCGCAGTTGGTCGCGATCCTCCTGGTCATCCTGATTGGCCTTGCGCAATGGAAGGCGGGACATGTTTCCATGCTCGATGCTCTCGGCAACTGGCTGAACTTTTCCGCCGGCCGCGACTCGTGGTCGCCGATGCGGCAAACCTATGATTGGTTCGTGGCGCCACATCGGAGTTCAATTTACCAGGAGGTGTTTTTTTCGAGGCACGTCAAGTTCCAGTACCCGCCTTCCAGCCTCCTGATATTCGCAATTCCCAAAAAGTTCGGGATAAGCATTTCGGATTTTTTCCTTAACGCCGTGGGCTGGGTGGCCGTGATGGCCGAGGTCGCGGCCACCGCGGCGCTATCGATCATGGCCCTGTCGAAAACCGCGGACGAAAAGATTGGAACGGCAGAGAAATTATCCGGAGCAATTCTTGCCGGTCTCGCGTGTCTGTTGTTTTATCCAGTTCTGAGAGCCTATGCGCTCGGCCAAATTCAGACGTGGCTGAATGCGATGTCGGCGGCAGCCATGCTTGCCTATGCGTGGGGCCGCCGTGGCCTGGCCGGCGCGCTGATCGGCGGAATTTGCCTGATCAAGCCTCAGCTCGGTCTGGTGCTGGTTTGGGCTCTGCTGCGCAAGCAGTGGGGAATGGCCGCAGCCATGTCTGCGGTTCTGGCCATCGGTTTTGGGACGTCGCTGCTATGGTTCGGCTGGCAGAACCACGTCGACTATCTCAGCGCGATTGCTTTCATGGGCAAGCACGGCGAGGCCATCTATGCCAACCAGTCGATAAACGGCTTTGTGCAGCGGCTGATCGGCAATGGCGACGCGCTGCGCTGGCACGAGCATGATTTCCCGCCATTCAATGCGATCGTGTACTCATTGACGGTGCTGACGTCGCTACTCATGATCGCTGGTTCGCTGGCCTGGCGGCGGACGGGCGGTCTGGGGGATTTCGCGATAGCCATATTGTCCTTTACCATGGCATCGCCCATTGCATGGGTGCATCATTACGGCGTTCTGCCGCCGCTGGTCGTCCTCCTGGCTACAGCGATAGCGCGAAGGCCGACCCTCGGCTCCATAGCATTGCTGGTGGGCGCGTATATAATGGCGGCCAGCTTCTTCGCACCTTATGACGAGCCATGGCTCATGCAAGTGCGGGCCACGCCTTCGTCCTATCTGCTCTTCGCGGCATTGATCATGCTGTATCTTCTATATCGGCATGGCAAGGATATCGACGCGCTGGGCGGCCGCCAAATCGGCGCTCATGGCGATACATGACAAACACCGGCAGGGTTACCTATAGCCACCTTATGGAGCTCAGGCAGTTACGCTTCTGACCGTGGCCGGACTGATCCCGTGGCGCTTGGCCAGCGACCTCACGCTTTCTTCACTCCGCTGTATCGCTCTACGGATCGCCTCAGTCGTGCGGGCGCTTCCGTGTAAAACCCGGCCCACAGCTTCTCCCCCCCAAACATAATGATCCACCTATCACCGCTCTGCGGGACTAAACACCTACTCCCCTGCCTCCGGATCATCCTCGTCGATTTTCTCCGACAGCGTTTCCGGGCCGGTGCCGTCGTCGAGCATGACGCTCTCGGTTGCGATCGGCTGGCCGCTTTCGGCCAGTTCCTCGATCACGGCTTCCTCGGCCGCGTCCTCGGGATTTTCCTCCTCGTCGATGCGGGCGGTGCTGACGACATGTTCGTCGTCGGCGACGGTGAAGAGGCGGACGCCGGCGCTGCCACGGCCGATCACGCGCAACGTGTCGAGGTTCATGCGGATGAGCTTGGCCTGATCGGTGACAAGCATGAGCTGTTCGTGCGCATGGGCGGGGAAGCTGGCGACCACCGGGCCGTTGCGGCGGATATTGTCGATGTTGGTGATGCCCTGGCCGCCGCGCCCGGTGCGGCGATATTCATAGGCCGAGCTGCGCTTGCCATAGCCGTTGGCACAGACGGTGAGGATGAAATCCTCCGCCGCCTCCAGTTCCGCCATGCGTTCGGTCGAAAGAGTGGGGGCGTTTTCGTTTTCCTTCCAGGGCGCGGCGCGCAGATAGGCTTCGCGCTCGTCAGTCGTCGCGTCGGACCCGCGCAGGATCGACAGCGAGATCACCTCGTCGCCGTCCTTGAGCGTGATGCCGCGCACGCCGGTCGAGGTACGGCTCTGGAATTCGCGGACGGCGGTGGCCTCGAAGCGGATCGCCTTGCCCTGGCGGGTGGCGAGCAGGATGTCGTCGGCTTCGGTGAGAAGCGCGACGCCGATCAGGCGGTCGGTAGCGTCCTCGTCGAAGCGCATCGCGAACTTGCCGTTGCTGGGGATGTTCGCGAAGGCATCCATGCTGTTGCGGCGGACGCCGCCATGAGCGGTCGCGAAGATGACATGGAGGTTCTTCCACTCTTCCTCGTCCTCGGGAAGCGGCAGGACGGTGGAGATGGTTTCGCCCTCGGCGAGCGGAAGCAGGTTGATCATCGGTCGGCCCCGCGCCTGCGGGGCGCCTTCGGGCAGGCGCCAGACCTTCATGCGGTAGACCTTGCCGTGGGTCGAGAAGAACAGCACCGGCGTGTGCGTCGAGGCGACGAACAGCTTGGTGATCGCATCCTCGTCCTTGGTCGCCATGCCGGAGCGGCCCTTGCCGCCGCGCTTCTGGGCGCGATAGGCGTCGAGCGGCGTACGCTTGATGTAGCCGCCGAGGGTAATGGTGACCGCCATTTCCTCGCGCTCGATCAGGTCTTCGTCGTCGATACCGTCGGCGGCGGGCGCGATCAGCGTGCGGCGCGGGGTCGCGAACTCGGCGTGAATGGCGTCGAATTCCGCGACCATGATTTCGTATAGGCGTTTGCGATTGGAGAGAATCTCCAGCAGCTCGCTGATCGAGGCGGCGAGCTTGGCGAGTTCGTCGCCGATCTCGTCGCGGCCGAGTGCGGTCAGGCGATGCAGGCGCAGATCGAGGATGGCGCGAACCTGTGCGTCCGAAAGCTTGTAGGTATCGCCCTCGACCTCATGCTCCACAGCCTCGACCAGGGCGATGTAGGAGGCGATTTCCGCGATCGGCCATTCGCGGGCGAGGAGGCTCAGGCGGGCTTCGGTCGGGTTCGATGCGGCGCGGATGATGCGGACGACCTCGTCGAGATTGGTGACGGCGATGACGAGGCCGAGCAAGATATGCGCCCGCTCGCGTGCCTTGTTCAGTTCGAACTTGGAGCGGCGGGTGATGACCTCCTCGCGGAATTTGACGAAGGCTTCGACGATGTCGCGGAGGCTGAGCACCTCCGGCCGACCGCCGCGCAGCGCGAGCATGTTGGCCGGAAAGCTCGATTGCGCCTGGGTATGGCGCCAGAGCTGGTTCAGCACGACTTCGGGGGTCGCGTCGCGCTTGAGATCGATGACGATGCGGATGCCGAAGCGGTTCGACTCGTCGCGGATGTCGCTGACGCCCTCGATCCTTTTGTCCTTGGCGGCTTCGGCGATGCCCTCGACGAGACCCGACTTGCCGACCTGGTAAGGGATCTCGGTCAGCACGATCGAGCGGCGGTCGCCCCGGCCTTCCTCGACCTCGTGACGCGAGCGCATCATGATCGAGCCCTTGCCGGTATGATAGGCTGCGCGCGCGCCGCCCTGGCCGAGGATCATCGCGCCGGTCGGGAAATCGGGGCCGGGGATGATCTCCATGAGCTGATCGACGCTGATGCCGGGGTTTTCGATATAGGCCTTGCAGCCCGCGATCACCTCACCGAGATTATGCGGCGGGATGTTGGTCGCCATGCCGACCGCGATGCCGCCGGCCCCGTTGACCAGCAGGTTTGGGAAGCGGGCGGGGAGAACCTGCGGCTCGCTCCGCGATCCGTCATAGTTGGGCGTGAAATCGACCGTGTCCTTGTCGAGATCCTCGAGCAGCGTCATCGCGGCTTTCGAGAGGCGTGCCTCGGTGTATCGCATCGAGGCGGGGGCGTCGGGATCGATCGAGCCGAAATTGCCCTGGCCGTCGACCAGCATGACGCGCATCGACCAATCCTGCGCCAGCCGCGCCAGCGCCATGTAGATCGCCGCATCTCCATGCGGGTGGTAATTGCCCATCACGTCGCCGACGATCTTGGCCGACTTGCGATAGGGGCGGCCGGGGACGAATCCTCCCTCGTCGGACGCGAAAAGTATGCGGCGGTGGACGGGCTTGAGGCCGTCGCGCACGTCCGGCAACGCGCGGGCGACGATCACCGACATGGCATAGTCGAGATAGCTCGACTTCATCTCGTCCACGATCGAGACGGGGGAAATATCGTTGGGTTCAATTGTCGGGGGCGTGCTGGCCAAGGGTGATTCCGCGTCTATGTCTGGTTGAAGTCAGCCGGGACGGCTATCGTCTATCGCCCTAGCCGAGGGCGGATGAAAGCACCAGCCCTCGCGCGCGCGCATGCGCGGGAGGCGCCTATAACGGCAGATTCAGGCAGCTAATCTTGCCGATAGGAATGGATGCACATCCACGCTACGGGAGGGTGGTGACTGAAGTACAGCGCCTCATCACCAAACTCGATCTCTCGCCACACCCGGAGGGTGGATGGTTCCGTGAAACCTGGCGAGCGCCTCCGTCGATTTCCGGCGGCCGCGATGCGGCAACAACGATCTTGTTCCTTCTCGATCAGGGCCAGAAATCGCATTGGCATAGGGTCGATGCCGCGGAACTCTGGCTGTTCCATGCCGGCAGCCCGATAATGCTTCGGATCGCGGAAAGTGATGACGCTGACATTCGGGAATACCGGCTCGGGGCGGATGTGCTGGCTGGGCAGGTGCCGCAGCATCTCGTCAGGCCGGGACAATGGCAGGCGGCCAAGGCATCGGAAGGCTGGAGCCTTGTCGCGTGCGTGGTAGTCCCCGGTTTCAGCTTCGATGGCTTCGAACTGGCTCCGCCCGAATGGCGGCCGGGGCTCAAAGCCGGCTGATCAGGTCTTCGGCGGCCGTTGCGGCCAGACGCGCGGCCCCCGCAAGATTGCTGTGGAAATCGACTGCGCTATCAGCATTGGCCTCGTCGGTGGCGGCCTTGATGGCGCACCAGGGCAGACGACGACGCGAGGCAACGTGCGCGACTGCTGCCGTTTCCATGTCGATCAGGTCCGCGGCGAAGCTGGCGTTGAGATAAGCGGAATGGTTCGCGGACTCTACGAAGGAATCGCTCGTCGCGATCCGCGCCGTTGGGAGATCGAGCATGGGCGTCAGCATCGCCTCATAGTAATGCAGCTTGGCTGGACCGATCGGAAGCACACCGGCAGCATAATGAACGAACCGGGTTTCCTGTCGCGCGCCATAGTCGGCTTCAAAAGCGGTGCTGATCTTGAACAGGCTTTCGGTGCGCTGTCCAATCTTGCCCGCGGTGCCAATGACGATCAGCAGATCGGCCTTACCGGCAATGGCGAGCACCGATGCCGCAGTGGCCGCGGCGACTTTCCCTATGCCTTCGCAGGCAAGCAGGATCTGCTTGCCGCCGTGGTTGATCGATCGTGTGCCCAGTCCCGCCAGCTCGATCATGTCGCCCTTCCCTGGGGCAAAAGCGTCAAGCTCGAACGCCACGCCCGAGACGATGCCAATCCGCTTGATCATGGTTCAGTGCCCCGGAAATTCGATGAGGGTATCGACGATGATGCCGTCCTCGCGAAGGCGACGCGAACCTTTCAGATCGGGCAGGTCAACGATGAAGGCTGCGCCGGTCAACCGAGCGCCCACGGTACGCAGCAGGCTGATCGCCGCGAGCGCTGTTCCTCCGGTAGCCAGCAGGTCGTCCACCAGCAGGACATGAGTGCCCGGGGCGCAGGCGTCGGCGTGAAGCTCCAGCCGGTCCATGCCATATTCAAGACTATAGTCTATTCCGACACATATGCCCGGAAGCTTGTCGCGTTTGCGCAGCAGCAGCGTGCCGGCACCCAACTTATAGGCCAGCGCTGCGGCGACGATAAAACCGCGTGCCTCAATACCCGCCACCAAATCGATAGGTCGTCCGGCCACCCGTTCAGCGATACGATCGATTGTGGTGCGAAAGGCAGCGCCTTCCAGCAGCAGTGTGCTGATGTCGCGAAACAAAATGCCCGGCTTTGGATAATCCGGGATCGTGCGGATCAGCGCGGCAAGATCGCTGTTATCCTGTTCGCACGCGGTCGAGGTCATGCGGGCGTCACCTTCGCCGGAACAGCAACGACAGATTGTTCGCGGGCATGGGCATTACCGCGTGCAGATTCAGCCGGCATGCCGCGGCCAGTGCTCGTACTCGTTCCAGATCGCGGATACCCCATGCCTGATTTCTCTGCCTAAGGTCAGCATCGAAGGCAATGTTGCTGGGTACGGCGGCGATGCCGGGTTGGAAAAAGGGGCCGTAGAGATAGAGCAGCCCACCCGACGAAAGCATCCGTTTCGCTTCGACCATCAGTGCCTCGGTTGCGGACCAGGGGCTGATATGCACCATGTTGATGCACAGGATCGCCGCGACATCCGTTACCGGCCAAGGACGGTCATGAACGTCGAGATCGAGCGGCGCCTTGACGTTCGCAGCCTGCTCTGCCGCGATCCGGGCGGCAATCGCGGCGCGGGCGCCTGCATGAGGATCGGAAGGCTGCCATTGGAGATGAGGAAAAGCACGGGTAAAATGTACGACATGCTCGCCCGTGCCGCTAGCGATCTCGAGTATAAGCCCCTTTGCTGGAAGCGCGCTGCGTAGGACGTTGAGGATCGGGTCGCGATTGCGCAGCGCAGCCGGAGAGCTGGGCAGAGAGGCGGACGGGTGATTCATCCGCCTCTAATGCCCGAGGCCATTATCGATTCACAACCACGGCCTATTTGACGAAGTTGTCCGAGATCGAGCAGGCGGCTGGGCCAAGGATCACGATGAACAGCACCGGCAGGATGAAAAGGATCAGCGGCACGGTCATGATCGCCGGCAGACGCGCGGCCTTTTCTTCGGCGCGCATCATCCGTTCATGCCGGAATTCCGCCGAAAGCACGCGAAGCGCGCTGGCGAGCGGCGTGCCGTATTTTTCGGTCTGGATCATGGTGGTGACGACGCCGCGCACGGAGTCCAGATTCACGCGCTTGGCAAGATTCTCGAACGCCTGGCGCCGTTCGGTGAGGAAGCTCAGCTCGATCGCGCACAGAGAGAATTCGTCGCCCAGTTCGGGGTAGGCGCGGCCAAGCTCCTTAGCGACGCGGTGGAAGGCGGCATCGACGGTTAGACCCGCCTCGGCACAGATTACGAGCAGATCGAGCGCATCGGGAAGGCCCTTGCGGATAGCCGCGCTGCGCTTGTCGATCTTGTTTTTGAGATAGATGTCGGGTGCCTTGTAGCTGCCGATCAGCGAGCCCGCGACCGCCATATATTTCTTGAGCGCCGACCATTCGGGAAACCAGTCGAGCCCGTAGACGAACAGAAGCGCCAACGCGCCGATCACGATCGGCATGACCATGCGGAAGAAGATCACTGCTACGGCAGCGTCCTTGGAACGGATACCCGCCTGGAGTAGCTTGGCCTGTGCGTCCTGAAGCTGGCTGTCCTGCAAAACCTTGAGCTTGTTGAGCAGGCTCCGCATCCGGTCGGTAGCTTCGTTGGTGGCGGTAAGCGACGCGCGCCGTTTGGTGCGCGAGGCGGTGATGCCGGCCTTGAGCTGCTCGCGGCGATCATTGAGCGCCTTCACCCGGCGCGCCATGGGATCGCGCACCGTCATTGCGGTATAGAGCGCGAACAGCACCAGCAGCACCGCGATGCCGGTCAGGCCGGTCGCGACCATGATGACATCGATGCCGAGGATCTTCGGGCCTGTGTTGGGCATGGTGTTCGCTCGCGTCCCGTCAGATCTCGAAGTTGATCATCTGTCTCATGATGAAGGCGCCGATCGCCATCCAGACGAGACCCACGCCGCCGGCCATCATAAGCCGCTCGTCGGTGAAGAAGCCCATCATGTAAGGCGGGTTGACCATCATGATCAGACCGAACACGACGAAGGGCAAAACGCCGATAATGTAGGCCGAGGCTTTGGATTCGGATGACATCGCCCGGATCTTGAGCTTCATCTGGCCGCGTTTGCGGAGCACATCGGCAAGATTCGACAGAGTCTCCGCGAGGTTGCCACCCGTTTCGCGCTGGATGGCAAGCGTGATGCAGAAGAACTGGAACTCCGGCGTGCCGAGGCGGTCGGCGGTCTCCTGGAGCGCCTGATCCATCGTCTTACCGATTTTCATCTTGTCGCTGATGGAGCGGAATTCCACGCCGACCGGCCCGGGGACTTCGTTGGCGACGACCGAGATCGTTTCCGAAATCGGCAGACCGGAGCGCAGCCCGCGCACCAGCAGCTCGATCGCATCGGGAAACTTGGCCGTGAAGGCGTTGACGCGACGATTGATCAGTGACCCGATCACCATGTGCGGCAAGCCGATACCGATGAAAAGGCCAAGCAGCAGGGCAAGTGCGACGGGCATGCCCTTGAACCATGCGCCGCCCGCCACCACGATGAAAATCACGATTGCAGCAGTCGCGTAGTGGGTCAGCGTCCAGTCCTTGCCCGTCATGGCGATGCGTTTGCGCAGAAGATCGGGCTTCGGCACGAATTGCATGAACCAAGCGTCGAGCTTGGTCTCGCGTGCTGCCATGATACGGCGCATTTGCGCCTCGACCGCTGTCGTCGCGCCGACTCCGTGGCGCATGCGCACGGCGTCGAGCCGGCGCGTCTGTGCTTTGCCGCTTCCGGATGAGGCAAAAGCGAAATAGACGAGCAGGATCATTGCTCCGATAAGGAGCGCAAACATGGCGAAAGGCGTCATGCCCGCCATGTTTAAGCGGCCTTGGGCTTCTTGCTCGGGATCTTCGTCTTCAGCTCGGCGAGCTTGCCGAGGAGCGACTTGCCCGCAGCCGAGGCTTCGGCGTTCTTGCCGTCGGCGACGCTGATCAACCTTCCTGTGAGATCCTGGATAGCCAGGCCGACCTTGGTGGACTTCGCTACCTCGATTAGCGGTTTGCCAAGCTTGGCGGCCTGGGTCGCGAGTTTCGTATCGATCGGAATGACGATATCAACCGCGCGCTCGATCGAGCTTTCGAAGTCCTTGCGGCTGATTTCGCCGGGCATGTTCACTGCCACCCGATTTGCCACGATGAGAACACTTGCCTGCGGCGCGTTGGACTTTAGCCAGCTCAGAATGCGGATCGTGTCGCGTGTCGCGGCGAGCGTGAATTCCGTAACAACAACGACGGTTTGCACGTCATAAAGCAGATGCGGGTGCTGAACCAGCATGCCGCGCGGAAGATCAATGACGGTACACTCGAACGCCTGCTTCATCTCTTCCTGAAGCTGAAAAAAGGCGGTGCCGTCGTTGGTCATGGGCGTGTTGATCGGTGCCTCGGCAGACAAGACCGCGAGCTTGTCGTTGGCTTTGACCATCGCACGCTCGATGAACAGCCCGTCGATACGTCCCGGATTTTCGATGGCGTCCGTTAGCCCGCGACCGGGCTCCAGATCGAGGGCAAGCGCGCCGGTCCCGAAATGCACGTCGAGATCGAGGAAGGCGGTCGAGCGATTCTGCTTGTTGCTTAGCTGCCAAGCCGCCGAAGCCGCCAGAACCGAAGCGCCGACGCCGCCGCGAACGCCGACAAATGCGGTCATCATGTGGGGGTGATCGACCACCATCTCGCTGGCGCGCGGGCCAGCCAGAGTCTGCTGTGCCTGGTGGAATGCCTCGCGGATCTGCTCGGGGCTCAGCGGCTTCAGCAGATAATCCTGAATGCCGCTGTTCACGAGATCACGATAGAGCCTCACGTCATTGACGTGCCCCGCCGCAATCACGACCGTTCCCGGCTCGCACACTTCGGCGAGCGCACCGATGTCGTTGAGCGGATCGCCTGATTCCGAAAGATCGACGAACAAGATCGCCGGGCTTGCGCTCACCGACAGGGTCTGGACGGCGTTGCGGAGCCCGCCCTTGTTGATGTGGCCCTGCTCCCATCCATTTTCGCTCGCGATCGGCTTCAGCAGCTCAACTGTCGCATCGTCGCACACGAAGGCGGTGAAGGGTTCACGCGTCGCGGCGCCCCGGATTTGGAATGGTGCGTTCATTATTTGCCTCCGGCTGCTTCTTGCTTGAGCTCGCCTTTGCCGGTGGGCTCTTTCTCTCGATAAGTCTTGATCGCGCGGGAAATTGTCAGCGGATCGTTGCCGCCGCCGCTACGCCCGTGAACGAGATCGGTCGGATCGGCTATCATCGTGGCGAGGTTGCTGTTAACCGCGCACCCGAAGTTGGACATGGTCGAAGCTGCGAATTCCGGCTGAGCTGCACGGCTCCAGTTCGGGCAATTTGGTACGTTCGCCATGCCACGACTGACGACCACGCGAACACCCGTAAGCTGGTCTGATCCCTGGGTCACCGGCGCGGTTTCCGAGAGCAGCAAGCCATAGCGCGCGACAACTGCAGCAATGGCTTCCCGCGCACTATCGTCACCCGCGTGATTGTCGATGGAGACGCGATCTCCGTAACCGAGATGTAACGCATCGAACCAGTCGATCAGGCGGCGTTGCTCGCCGGCGCTGAGGCCGCCGCCGCTCACATCGAACACATAATCGGTGCGCTGGACGACCGGCTGGTTGACCGAATTCAAGCTGCGGTTGACCGGACCGCAAGCGCCGAGTGCAAGCGCCGTGACAAGGGCCAGGGTGGTGCAGGAGACACGCATAGTCTTACTCTCCATCATGATCGCGACCCTCAATTGAACGAGAAGCCGGGATCGGCGGAAGCGGTTGTTGGCGAAGTCTTTTTCTTCGCATCGGCCTTGCGGGGCGGAGCTGCGCGGTCATCCGACCGGGCCGCCTGCCGCTCTGCCGGCTGGACCGGATCGAGGGCGCCGATCGTCGGCCGGGTGACGGGTGCTGCGGGGGCCGGAGCCGGGCGCTGCTGCCCGGACTTGCCGGAGAAGGTCTGGCCCATCAGCAGACGCTGCGCGTCGGTCGCTCCCAGATAGCCGTCGGTCGGGAGCGCGACCTGGTTCGCCGAGACCGGCTTCACCAGATAGGGGGTCACGATGATGACCAGCTCGCTTTCGTTGCGACGGAAGTTGTTGGAGCGGAACAGCGCGCCGAGGATGGGAAGATCCCCGAGGCCGGGTGCCTTGTCGATCGAATTGTTGTGGGTGTTGCTGAGCAAGCCGCCGATCATGAAGCTCTGGCCGGAGCCCAGCTCCACCGTGGTTTCCGTGCGGCGGGTCGAGATGCCGGGAATGGTGAAATTGTTGAGAGTCACCGACCCTGCGCTGGTGAGCTGAGAAACCTCGGGCCGCACGCGCATCGAGATGCGGCCGTCAGCGAGCACGGTCGGCGTGAAGGCGAGGCTTACGCCATATTGCTTGTAATTGATCGTGACGGCGCCGAGCCCTTCCGAGATCGGGATCGGGATTTCGCCGCCGGCCAGGAAGCTCGCGGTTTCACCCGAAAGGGCCGTGAGATTCGGTTCGGCGAGCGTTGTTACGAGACCGTCCGTTTCGGCAAGGTCGAGTGCGGAAGCGAGGTTCATGCCAAAGAGGTGGCCGGCCATGGCAAGCGTCGTTCCGACGCCGTTATTCTTGAATGTAACCGAACCTGTAGTGTTATCGATCGTCACGGCGCCTTCGCGGCCCTGGCCAATCCCGAACAGGAACCCCCCGGTGGTATCATGCGAAGTTAGGTTGACGCCGATCCGCTTCACCAGATCGCGGCTGACCTCGGCGATCTTCACATGCAGCGAAACCTGCATCGGTGTGGCGGTCTTGAGACGGCTGACAACCTGCGTTTTGTCGCCCACGAAGGCCTGCGCGAGACGCTGCGCTTCTTCGACATCTCCGGGCGCGGCCACGGTGCCGGTGAGCAGCACGAGACCATTCATCGGCGTCGCGGTGATCGCGGCCTCAGGCATGGCCAGCTTGAGCATCGCGCCGACGCTGTTGAGATTCATGCCGACGCGGACATTGGCCGAATAGACCATGCCGCCGCCCTTGGCGGTCGCAAAGACGGTGGTTTCGCCTTCGCCCTTGCCGAATATATAAAGCTGGGTAGGCGAGCGCACCTGCACGTCGGCGATCTTGTCGTCGGCGACGAACAGATCGGCCATCGGGCTGGAGAGCCGGACCAATTGGCCGCGGCCGACCGAGAGCGTCACCGTTTCGGACGGCTGATTGCTGGCCGCCGCAGTCACCGGCGTGGCGGCCGTAGCGATCAGGCTCGCGCCGAGCGATGCCGCGGCCAGCGCCAACGCAGAGCCGCTACGTTTTATGGATTTGAACATCATTTTACTTGCCCCCCACGGCAACAAATTCGACGGTGTTACCGCGTGCGATACGCACGCTCGGGCCATCCGGCTTCGCCTGGCCCGCGCCACCGGCGCCGGCAGTCTGCTCTTTCGGTTTGGCGGGCACGGTTCGGCGCTGGAAGCGCGAGACGTCGCCGCCGACGGTGAAGGTGGTGTTGGTGTCGATCGGGCGTGAGGCGATCGCGAGCATCATGCTCTTCTCGGCCTTGGGATCTGTGCCTTCGGGCACGCTGATCTCGCCGGCGGCTATCGCGCGTTCGAGTTCCTGGGTGTTATCCGCGATCGAGCGCAGCGCAAGCGAGAGCTGCCCGATTGACTGGGCCACCTGGATCTTCTCGGCGATCTTCGGGGTGACTTCGAGCGTCACGGTCGAGAAGGTCACGACCTGGGTCTTGCCCGCATCGTCGGTCTTGTTGTCAGTGCGCTGGTCGGTCGCGAGAACGCGGATGTTAGCGACAACCGTTTCGGTTGCCTTGAGGGGCGGGCCATCGCCGCCGCCGGTGACCTCCTGTGTCAGCATCAGGTCGACGCGGTCGCCGGGAAAGACGAAGCCCGCGACGCTGCTCTGCGCGGAAACGGGCACGGTCACGGCCCGCATGCCCGGACCAAGCGCGGCGGCGAGAAATCCGCGGTCGCCCGGCTTCACGAGCGCGCCGTTGGTGAGCGGCTGGCCTGCAGTGATCTGATAGCGCACGACGGTGCCCGCAAGTGTGGCCGGATCGGCCTCGCCCTTGATGTAATAAGCGTTCTTCATCAGCTCCTTGGGCCAGGGCTGGAAACGGAAGCTTTCCGGATCGATGATCGTGCCTACCGGCAGCGCCTTGGTGGCTACGAGAATCTCCGGCCCGTCAGCGACGACGGGCTGCACCGGGGCGGCGGCAGTCGCTTCCTGCGTCCCGCTGGCTCCGAACATGCTCTTCGCCATGAAGGCGGAGATGACGGCCAGAACGAGGGCGCCGACCAGAAGGGCTACTTTCTTAACATCCATGACACCAGTCGCTTTCCAATGAAGTGCGAGGTCAAATTCGGTCTATGGACCGGAAATGGTTAATAGATCGTTCGCGAGCACCCACAGTCCGGCCACGCTGATCGCTACCCCATAGGGCACTTCCGGAGAGCCGGGTTGCTTGCGCAGGCGATGGAAGGCGAGGGTGGCGAGCGTGACGATTCCGCCCAGTACGGCCATCATGAACAGCATCCGCGCGAGTGGCGAAAGCGGTAGCCAGAGGCTCAGCGCGGTAATCAGCTTCACGTCGCCGCCGCCCATCGCGCCTATAGCGAAACAGCCCGCGAAAATGATAAATATGATGGTCGCGAAACCGATCTGGATGGCCACGTCGGGCCACAATCCCCAGCCATTCGTCCACCACCACAACGGCGCGCCGGCCGCGATGGCGATATTCAACCAATTGGGAATGGTCCGCGTCTGGAGATCACCCCAGGCCGCGCGCAACAGCGCTATCGCCAGCAGAACGGCGATCAGATAGCTAGCTCCCCCATGCATGTGTTAACACTAGACGGTGTCGCTTACCAAAAAGTAACCAGAGCCGGATGTTGAAGCCCGCACTCGACCGACGCGCCCGACCCGGCTGGTTGCTGCTCGACCAATGGATCGCCCCAGGCGGCTGGCGGCTGCGGCGATTTCGGGCAGCGCCGGATCAGGACACGACACGCGGTAGCCTGATCTTCCAGACCGGCAGGGCTGATTTCCTCGAAAAATATATAGAGGCTTTCGATCACTGGCGCTCCCAGGGTTGGGCGATCGAGGGGTTCGATTGGCGCGGGCAGGGTGGCTCGGGCCGGATGCTGGAGGATGCTCGCATTGGCCATGTTCCGCCTTACGAAACGATGGCCGCTGATCTTCTCGCCTATTGCCGGGAGTGGCTGGAGCGAACCCCTGGCCCGCATATTCTCATTGGCCACTCGATGGGCGGGCATCTCGTGTTGAAAGCGCTGACCGAGACTGACCTGGCGGTGGATGGCGCAGTGCTGCTGTCGCCCATGCTCGGCCTCAATACCGGCCTGATAGGCGAACGGATCGGGCGGCTGGTCGCGCGCATGCTTTGTCGGATCGGCTGGACCGAGCGTCCTGCATGGTCCGAGGAAAGCAGCAAGGGCAGCGGCCACCGGCAGCGCAATCTAACCCATAGCGAAGCACGTTATGAGGACGAGCTTTGGTGGCGCGCGGAAGACCCTGCACTCGATGTCGGGCCGCCAACGTGGGGCTGGCTGCGGGATAGCTGGGTCTCTATTGCGGGCTTGTTTCAACCGGCGGTCCTCGAGCGCGTGAAGACGCCGATCCTAATGCTCTGCGCGGAGCATGACCCATTGATCATGACATCAGCGGTGAAGCTGGCCGCGCGGCGGCTGCCACACGTCAAGTTGATCTGTCGCCCCGGCGCGTCACACGAGCTTCTGCGCGAAATTGACCCGATCCGCGAATGGACTCTCCAAGAGATCGATTCCTTCATCGGCTCGTTCGGGCAAATCGCATGAGAAAGGCCGATATTGCGATCATCGGCGCGGGAATGGCGGGAGCAAGCTTGGCTGCCGCAATCGGCGATACAGCGCGTGTGATTCTGATCGAGGCCGAGTCGCAGCCCGGCTATCATTCGACCGGGCGGTCGGCCGCTTTTTGGTCCGAAACTTACGGTGGGCCCGCCATACAGCCGCTCACAACCGCTTCCGAGGCCTTTCTTCAAAAGGGAGGATATCTTCGTTCCCGCCAAGCACTGACTGTCGCCACCATCGATGACGAGGGGCTGCTGGATGCGTTTCTCGAGAATTTCAGGGAAAGTGGCGTGGCTCTCGATCCTGTGTCCAGACCGGGAATCGATAAGATCGTTCCCCAACTTCGGGCTCATTGGACATCGGGCGTACTGGAACCGAGCTGCCAGGATATCGATGTGGCAGCGCTCCATGCTCATTACCTTGCGACAGCGCGCCGCGCCGGCGCCGAATTGCTTTGCGATGCCCAAGTCGCGAGTTTGCGTCGCGACGGTACCGGCTGGTGGATCGAAACCCGCAATGGCCCGGTACGGGCGGGAATTATCGCCAACGCGGCGGGCGCCTGGGCGTCATCGATCGCGGCGATGGCGTCGGCGGCTCGGATCGCCGTCGAGCCTTATCGCCGGACGGTGTTGCAACTCGCCGTCGATCCTGATGCCTTGGCCGGCCTTCCGCTCATCATGGATGTGCGAGGGACGTTTTACGTCAAGCCGGAGGCTGGAGGCAGGCTATGGCTCTCGCCCCATGATGAAGTGCCGACGGCGGCTTGCGATGCCGTGCCGGAGGATCTCGACATCGCGGTTGCCATCGATCGGTTCGAAAAAGCCTTCGACTGGCCGATTGTCAGGCTCGAGCGGTCATGGGCGGGCCTGCGCAGTTTTGCGCCCGATCGGGCACCTGTCTATGGTTTCGATCGCGATGCTTCCGGTTTCTTCTGGTTTGCCGGGCAGGGCGGGTTCGGAATCCAGACGGCGCCCGCCGCCGCCGCGATAGGCGCGGCACTGATCCTCGACAGAGCGACGCCTGAAGAGGTCAGGGCGATAGATATTGAGCGCTATTCGTCCAACCGGTTCTGATCGGCGAACTTCAACGCCTCGGCGCAGGCAAGCGCGTCGACCCGCTCGTTGTCGGGATCACCATTATGGCCCTTCACCCATTTCCACTCGATCCGGTGGCGCCGCGCCGCTTCGACCAGTTCTTGCCACAGATCGGCGTTCTTGACGGGCTTCCTGTCGGTGGTGCGCCAGCCGTTGCGTTGCCAGCCGTGAATCCATTTGGTTATGCCGTCCATTACATATTTGCTGTCGGTCGAAAGCGTCACCGCGCATGGCCGCTTGAGCGCCTCGAGCGCGCGGATCGCCGCCGTCAGCTCCATGCGATTGTTGGTCGTGAGCGGTTCACCCCCCGATAGTTCCAATTCCCGCTCCCCAAAGCGGAGCAGCGCCCCCCATCCGCCTGGACCAGGATTGCCCTTGCATGCGCCATCGGTGGCAATCTCGACCTGCTGCAATGTAACGCTCATCGGCCGAGCAGCAGCGCGGGATCGGCTTCGGCATAAAACTCCAGGCGTCGGAGGAAGGCGAGGGGATCCTTGCGCGTTACCAGCGCGCCGGCCGGCGTATTGAGCCAATCCCAGGCACGTGTGAGGGTGAAACGCAGCGCCGCGCCGCGCGCCAAAATCGAAAACGCGGCTCGCTCTTCAGATGATAGCGGCAACCGGCTTTCATAACCCTCTATCAGCGCAGCCGCCCGTGCGGAATCATAGCCGGTGCCGTCATTCTCAAAGCACCATGCGGCATGGGTCACCGCGAGATCCCAGGCCCGGACCTCGCTGCACGCGAAGTAGAAGTCGATGATACCCGTCACATCGTCATGGTGAGTTAGCACATTGTCGGGAAACAGATCCGCATGGATGACCGAGCGTGGAAGATCGCGGGGCCAGTGCTGATCGATCACTGCAAGTTCGGCTTCGATCCGGCCGCGAAGGTTGGGTTTGATCCGGTCGAGATCGTTGCCACAGCGTGCTGCGAGCGCCGCCCAACCTTCCGGCCCTAGCACATTGGGTCGCTCCATCGTGAAATCAGCGAGGGCTAGGTGCATCGCGCCGAGCGCCTCGCCAGTGGCACGTGCTTGGGTTGGAGACGGGTGAGTGACCGAAACTCCGGGCAAGAACTCGATCAGGCACGCTGGTCTACTGGCCACGATCTGGATCTGGATGCCCTGGCGATCCCTCAGTGCGCGAGGGACAGGCAGTCCGCGATCGGCCAGATGATCGAGGAGCGCCATGAAAAAAGGCAGATCACCGGCATCGACCCGCTTTTCGTAGAGTGTGAGGATGAAGCGGCCTTCGTCGGTATCGACCAGGAAATTGCTGTTCTCGACTCCTTCGGCGATTCCCTTGGCCGAAACTAGCTCGCCTACATCGTAACGGGCGAGAAAATCTGCCATCTCCTCCGATGAAACCTGCGTGTAGACGGCCATCGGAGGGTTCAGGCGGCAAGGACGCGCGGAAGCTTGAACAGCATCGTTTCGGATGTCGTCTCGACCTGCTCCTCATCGACGGCAAATCGCATCGCAAGTCGGTCGACCACCTCGCGGACGAGAATTTCCGGCGCGGACGCACCAGCGGTGATGCCCAGTGTTTCTACCCCGTGCAACCAGGCGAAATCGATGTCATCGGCGCGCTCGATCAGTTTCGCGCGGATTCCCGCTCGCTCCCCAACCTCCGCCAATCTCAGCGAATTGGACGAATTGGGCGCCCCGATAACAAGCAGGGCATCGCATTGCGCTGCAACCACTTTGACTGCCGCCTGCCGATTGGAGGTCGCGTAGCAGATGTCCTCGCCGCGCGGCGCCTGAATCTTGGGAAAGCGCGCCCGCAGCGTTGCGATGATTTCCCTTGTGTCATCAACGGAAAGAGTTGTCTGCGTCAAAAAGGCGAGATGGTCCGGATCGGCGGGTTGAATAACACGCGCATCTTCGGTCGTCTCGATCAGGGTAATGGCTCCCCTCGGGACCTGGCCGAAGGTACCGATTACTTCCGGATGGCCCTGATGGCCGACGAACAGGATGTGCTTGCCACCCTGCACAAGGCGCTCTGCCTGGCGGTGGACTTTCGACACGAGCGGACAGGTCGCGTCGACATAGGTTAGACCGCGCTCCTCAGCTTTGGCTGGCACCGCCTTGGGCACGCCATGGGCCGAAAACACGACCGGAACGCCATCCGGCACATCATCGAGTTCCTCGACGAAGATTGCGCCCTTTGCCTTCAGCGAATCCACGACATAGCGGTTATGGACGATCTCGTGCCGGACATAGACCGGTGCTCCCCATTTCTCGATCGCAAGCTCGACGATCCGCACCGCCCGGTCGACGCCCGCGCAAAAGCCTCGCGGCGCGGCGATCAGGAGCCGGAGCGGAGGCTTGGAGGAGGACATGGACCCGCCTCTACGCGATTGCTTGCCCTGACGAAAGGCGCTTCCTATGATCGCCATGCTATCCGTCATGCGGCGCCTGCCGCGCGATCATAATCGGGGTGAACTCGTGCCGTCCTTCAAAATCCTGCTGCCCTCGCTCCTCGCTCTGATCCTTGCCGCATGTGCGCGAAGCGGCGATTTCGATGAAACGGGCGGCGTCAAGATCATCAGATCCGCCTGTCCCGCGATCGCTGTTCCTGCCTTCACCGGGGACCTCACGCTATTCAATCCGCCTGCCAGCCGTGATGCCAGCGCGATCGATGTAGTCGCAACCATTACTAACGTTCGCACGAGTTGCAACGATGGTGGCGAGACCGGCGCGCAGATCACGGCCACAGCCAATTTTGAGGTTTTGGCGCGGCGGGCCAGTTCGTCGGGATCCCGTGAAGTTATATTGCCCTATTTCGCGACCGTAACCAGGGCAGGAAGCCAGATCGTCTCAAAGCAAGTCGGCAATGTTGTCTTGCGCTTCGAAGATGGCCAGGTCCGCGCCCAGACCACCGCCACTGCCACGGCGACGATCTCGCGTGCGGAGGCGGCGCTGCCGCCCGCCATCGAAGAGCGGCTCAACCGCAAACGCAAACCGGGGGATGCGGATGCCGCGATCGATCCAATGACTGAGCCGGCAATCCGATCCGCGGTCAGCAAGGCGAGCTTCGAATTGCTGGTCGGCTTCCAACTCTCGAACGATCAGCTTGCGTATAACGCTACCCGGTAGAGTTGTTAGATCAGCTCATGGCGAGTACGAGGTTACGGATTTGCGGATAAATCTGCTTTTCCCATTTTTTGCCCGAAAATAGGCCGTAATGGCCGACGCCGGGCTGAAGATGATGGCGCTTGAGATGTGGGCGCAAGCTTGAGCAAAGGTCATGCGCGGCGGCCGTCTGGCCCACCGAGCAGATGTCGTCGCGCTCCCCTTCAACCGTCAACAGCGCCGTTCGCTTGATCGCTGAGGGCTTCACCGTGCGGTCGCGATGCTCAAGCTCGCCTTTCGCCAACAGCGCGCGCTGGAATACCTTGTCGATTGTCTCGAGATAGAATTCGGCGGCAAGATCCAGCACCGCGAAATACTCGCCATAGAAATCCTTTATCACGGCCGCGTCGGCAACGAGTCCATCCGCCAAAAGCTGATAGAGCGTGCGATGTTGGCCCGTATGCCGGCTGAGGTTCATCGACATGAAAGCGGTGAGTTGGAGAAAGCCGGGGTAAACCCGCCGCCCGCGGCCTTCGTAACGCAGCGGGACATGCGAGATCAGATTCTCCTCGAACCATTCGTAGGATTTTCCGGTCGCCAGTTCGTTGACGGCGGTTGGCGAAATGCGGGTGTCAACCGGCCCGCCCATCAGCGTCATGGTTCGCGGCTGCGCCGGATTGTCGTCCTCCGCCATGATGGACGCTGCTACCAGCGCTGGCACGCAGGGCTGGCACACCGCCAGCATGTGTGGTCTCGGCCCGATCTCCTCCAGGAAGCGGATCACATAATCCGTGTAATCGTCGAATCCGAAGCTGCCCTCCGACAAGGGGATGTCGCGGGCATTGTGCCAGTCGGTGATATAGACATCGTGATCCTGCAGCAGCGTCGCGACGGTGTTGCGCAGCAGCGTGGCGAAATGGCCAGAGAGCGGCGCCACCACGAGCATCTTGGGCTGCAGCGCCTCGATCCCGTCTTTGGCGAAGTGAAGCAGATTGCCGAAGGGCAGGGTGAGCACCACCTCTTCGCGGATCGGTACAACCCGGTTGCCAACGCTTACACTATCGATGCCGAACGGCGGCCGCTTGTGAGTGATTCGCGCATTGGCGGTCACGTCGATCAGTGCAAATAGGCGCCGGGATATTTCGCCATGGCCCAGCGGCCAGAGCTGGTCTCGCATCGAGAGGGCGAAGCGCGCGACCGTGCGATATGGCGTCATCGCGTCAGTCCATGCCTGAAAGGCGCTATATAGCATCGGCACTTTCGCCCCCGATTCGATTGCGTCTTTCCCGGCTTCCCCTCGGTCGTATTTTATGCATGATTGCTGCACTGCGTCATCTGGTCAACAGCAATCCGATGCCGTGGATATAGTATAGCGGGGGCAAGCAATGCCAAAGGCGGAATTGGCGATCTCCAGCAAGACTTATTCGGCCTGGTCGCTTCGGGGCTGGCTGCTGTGCAGACTCGCCAGCCTTGAGATCGAGGAAAAGAAAGTGTCGATCGACGATCCGGCAAATCGTGCCGAACTGTTGCTGCTCTCACCGTCGGTGCTCGTCCCACGCCTGACTCATGAGGGTGCAGGCGTCTGGGATACGCTCGCCATCGCCGAATATCTGAACGAGCTTTATCCGGATGCCGGCATGTATCCTTCCGACCGCAAGGCGCGTGCGCACTGCCGCGCGATTTCGGGAGAGATTCATTCGGGTTTCGCAAACCTGCGTTCCGCCCTGCCGATGAACCTTAAGGCGCATCACCGGAATTTCCGCGTCTTCGCCGGCGCTAAGCCCGATATCGAGCGAATCGAAACAATCTGGAGTGAATGCTTCGACGCCTATGGCGGACCTTTCCTGTTTGGTGAGAGGCCGACCATCGCCGATGCTATGTTCGCCCCGGTAACGCGTCGTTTTCTGAGCTATAACGTAGCGTTGAGCGCACCCGGCGCCGCTTATTGCCAAACGATCAGTGATTGGCCGCACATGATCGAATGGACCGAGGCCGCGCTTGCCGAGCCCGAGGATCTGGAGGAACTCGACTTCGAATTTTGAGGGACCGAAAATGACAAAAGGGGGAATGCCGATGGCTGTTGACCGAATGCCCTAGGAGGAGCTGGCAATGGAAACCGTATTGCAAGAAACGTCCTTTTCGCACGTCAAACCCGGCGACACGTCCTACACGTCCGATGGCCTCCGTGACTTTTTTCTCTATCGCGATCTCGGCGTCGCCAAGGCGACCAACGGCAGGGTGATCGCCCATCTCGTCAAGGCCAATCTGCCGCCTGCGGACGGTACGGGCTGGCACCACCATATCGCCGATTTCCAGATCGTCATCATGATGAAGGGCTGGGCGAAGTTCATGTATGGTGATCAGGTCACACTCGTTTCTGAAGGCGATTGTGTCCACCAGCGGCCGGGAATGACCCACTATCTCTTCGATTATTCACCCGACATGGAATATCTTGAAATTGTCGGCCCTGCCGACTTCGGCACCGTGGAGGTGGAAGGCCCCTGCGCGGTGCCCACAGTTACCCCCTGGTCTTAGCGGGCGCAGCAAATCGCTGGTTGACCGAATCGATAGGAACGTCCAAGCCCGACCGGGTCGTCGGAGGAAACTCCGCTGGCCGCGCGGGAGAGCGCCTTGGATCATCGATCCGAAGGCCGCCGAAGGAGCAACCGCCCCGGAATCTCTCAGGTCAAAGGACCGCGCGGGCAGACAGCGACACTCTGGAAAGCGCGGCGGAGCGATCCGTCGCCACCGAAGGGGTAACTCCGGATCGGGTCCGGGGGAAAGCTCTCAGGTTCCGTGACAGAGGGGGTGATGTGTGAGCCGGCTACGGGCCGGGTCAGCATCGCCAATCTGTGCGGAGATCGTGATGAGTGAGACCGTAGCCGAGATCGAAGACCAGGCCCTGCCGCTCGACGGCTGGCATCGCGGGCGCGGCGCGCGGATGGTGTCCTTTGCCGGCTATCAGATGCCGATCCAGTATGAAGGCATCATCGCCGAGCATCTGTGGACGCGCGAGCATGCCGGGTTGTTCGACGTCAGTCATATGGGCCAGCTCAACCTGTCCGGCGAGGGCGTGGATACTGCGCTTGAGGCGCTGCTGCCCGGCGACATCAAGGGCATCATGCCGGGCCGTATCCGCTATTCGCTGCTGCTGGCCGATAATGGCGGCATTCTCGACGATCTGATGGTCACGCGCCTGGCCGGCGGCAATCTTTACGTCGTCGTCAACGGCGCCACCAAATATGACGATATCGCCCATATGCATGAGCATCTGCCCGAGGATGTGACGCTCAATCACATGGACGAGCATGCGCTGCTCGCGCTGCAGGGGCCGGAAGCCGTGACCGCGCTGGCCCGCATCCTGCCGGGCGTCGAAGCGCTGACCTTCATGACGGCGGCTGCGTTCGATTGGCAGGGTACGTTGCTCTGGATCAGCCGTTCGGGCTATACCGGCGAGGACGGCTTCGAGATTTCGGTTCCCGCCGAGAGGGTCGAAGCGCTGGCTGAAGCGCTTTGTGCCGAACCCGAGGTGAAACCGATCGGTCTCGGCGCCCGCGACTCGCTCAGGCTTGAGGCGGGGCTTCCGCTCTACGGGCATGATCTCGATCCCGCGACCACGCCGATCATGGCCGATCTCGGCTTCGCGATCCCCAAGCGGCGGCGCGAGGAGGGCGGCTTCCTCGGCGCCGAACGCATCCTGATCGAGCGCGAGCAGGGGCCGGTGCAGAAGCGCGTCGGCCTGCTCGTCGAAGGCCGCCAGCCGGTGCGCGAGGGCGCGCTGGTGCTTGACGGTGAGGGCAATGAAGTCGGCAAGGTGACGAGCGGGGGCTTTTCGCCCTCGCTCGAGCGGCCGATCTCCATGGCCTATGTTCCGCTTGCGCTCGCGGCGCCCGATACGGCGATCCAGCTTGAGCAACGCGGTAAGATCTTCCAGGCGACGGTCGCGCCGCTGCCTTTCGTCCCCCACCGCTATCATCGTTGAGGAGCCGCCAGAATGACGCTCTATTTCACTCAGGATCATGAATGGATTTCCATCGAGGGCGGCAGCGCCACGGTCGGGATCACGGACTATGCGCAGGCCCAGCTTGGCGACGTCGTCTTCGTCGAGGTACCGCCTGCCGGCACGCAGGTCACCAAGGGCAAGGAAGCGGCCGTCGTCGAATCCGTGAAGGCCGCGTCCGACGTCTATGCGCCCGTCTCCGGCGAAGTGACCGAGGGCAATGGCGCGCTCGAAGCCGATCCCGCGCTGGTCAACTCCTCGCCCGAGGGCGACGGCTGGTTCTTCAAGCTGACGCTCAGCGATCCGGCCGAGCTGGAGGGGCTGATGGATGCCGCCGCCTACAAGGCATTCGTGGACACGCTGTGACCAATATCAACGCCGCCAGCCGCTGGGAACCGGCCGATTATGCGCAAAACGCCGCGTTCGTTCCGGCGCTCGGCGCGCCTGTGCTGGCGTTGCTCGATCCGAAGCCGGGCGAGCGCATCCTCGATCTCGGCTGCGGCGACGGCGTGCTGACCGAGAAGCTGGTCGAAGCGGGTGCCAGCGTGCTCGGCGTCGATGCGTCGGACACGATGATCCAGGCCGCCAGGGCGCGGGGTATCGACGCGCATGTGATGGACGGGCAGTCCCTTCCTTTCGACGCTCAATTCGATGCGGTATTTTCCAACGCCGCGCTCCACTGGATGCTGGATGGCGAAGCGGTCGCGGATGGTGTCTTCCGCGCGCTGACACCCGGCGGGCGCTTCGTTGGCGAGATGGGCGGGCAGGGCAATGTGGCCACCCTAAGAATGGGGTTGCGCGTCGAGCTGCTCCGGCGTGGCTACACGGTGCCGGACGAAGACCCCCAATGGTATCCCGGTGTTGCGGAGTTCAGCGCGATCTACGAGGCCGTTGGCTTCGTCCGGATCGACGCGACGCTGATCCCGAGGCCCACCCCCTTGCCGGCAGGGGTTGCCGGCTGGCTCAAGACCTTCCGCACGGGTTTCATGGATCATGCCGACGTGCCCGACGATCAGCAGGACGATGTCGCCCGTGCCGTCGAGCAATCGCTGGAATCCAAGCTCCGCAAGCCCGATGGAACCTGGGAGGCCGATTATGTCCGCCTCCGCTTCACGATGAGAAAGCCAGACTGATGCGCTATCTTCCGCTCACCGACGCCGACCGCCGCGAGATGCTTTCGGTAATCGGAGTCAGCTCAATCGACGATCTGTTCGGGGACGTGCCGGAAGGCGCCCGGTTCACCGGGCCGATCGCCGGGCTTCCGGCCCATGCATCCGAGATCGCGGTCGAACGGCAATTGAGCGCGCTCGCCCGCAAGAATCTGGCTGCGGGCGACGCGCCTTTCTTCCTTGGCTGCGGCGCCTACAAGCATCATGTGCCTGCCAGCGTCGATCATCTGATCCAGCGCGGCGAGTTTCTGACGGCCTACACGCCCTATCAGCCCGAGATCGCGCAGGGCACGCTGCAGGTTCTGTTCGAATTCCAGACGCAGGTGGCGCGCCTTCTTGGCTGCGATGTCGCCAATGCCTCGATGTATGACGGCTCGACCGCCTGCTGGGAGGCGATTGGCATGGCGCGCCGGATCACGCGGCGGACCAGGGCGATCCTCTCGGCCGGGCTGCACCCGCATTATGTCTCGGTCGCCAGGACGATGGCGCGCTTCACCGGGGATGTCCTCGACACCGCGGTTCCCGAGCTGACCGATGGTGCGCCGGGGGGCGACATGGCGCGCCTGCTGGGCGCGATCGATGGCGAGACGAGCTGCGTCGTCGTCCAGAACCCTAACATTCTTGGTCATGTTGCCGATCTCTCCGAACTCGCCGCGCGCTGTCATGAGAAAGGCGCGCTGCTGATCGCGGTTGTCACTGAGCCTGTGTCGCTCGGCGCGATCCGCTCGCCCGGCGAGATGGGGGCCGATATTGTCGTGGGCGAGGGACAGTCGATCGGCGTGGGCCTTCAATTCGGCGGGCCTTATGTCGGCCTGTTCGCAACGCGTGAGAAATATGTACGTCAAATGCCTGGGCGGCTTTGCGGCGAGACCGTCGATGCATCGGGTAAGCGCGGCTTCGTGCTGACGCTCTCGACCCGCGAGCAGCATATCCGCCGCGAGAAGGCGACCTCGAATATCTGCACCAATTCAGGTCTTTGCGCGCTGGCTTTCTCGATCCACATGACCTTGCTGGGTGAGAAGGGATTGCGTGATCTGGCGGCGCTCAATCATGCGCAGGCCGTGATCGCGGCCGAGCGACTGGGCAAGATCCCTCGTGTCTCGATCGTCAACAGCGCCTTCTTCAACGAGTTCACGCTGCGCTTGCCGACCGAGGCCCGGCCCGTCGTCCGCGCGCTTGTGGATCGCGGCATATTGGGCGGCGTGTCGCTCGGGCGGCTCTATCCGGACGAGGCAGCGCTGACGAACGGCCTCGTCGTCGCCGTCACCGAGACGAGCACGGTGGAGGATCTCGAAACCTTTGCCTCGGCGCTTGAGGAGGAACTGGCATGAGCATCAACGCGAGCGGCTGGCGGCCCGAAATGGGCGGCGCGGAGCAGGGCGAGGCGGCCACTTTCACCGGCAACAGGGCCCTGATGCTGGAAGAAGCGCTGATTTTCGAGCGCGACAATTTCAACGGTACGGGTGTCGAACTGCCGTCTGCGCCTACGATCGCGTCGCGCCTCGGCGGGCTGGAGCGCAACCGCCCGATCGGCCTGCCGGGCCTGAGCGAGCCGGAGACGGTACGCCACTACACCCGCCTCAGCCGACAGAATTACGCCATCGATCTCGGCGTCTTCCCGCTCGGCTCCTGCACGATGAAGCATAATCCGCGCCTGAACGAAAAAATGGCGCGGCTGCCGGGTTTCGCGGACATTCATCCGCTCGCCCCGGTGCAGAGCGCGCAGGGCGCGCTGGAGCTGATCCATCTGGTCGGCGAATGGCTGATCAGGCTCACCGGCATGCAGGCTGTGGCGATGAGTCCCAAGGCTGGCGCGCATGGCGAGCTGTGCGGGCTGCTCGCGATCCGCTCGGCGCTTGAGGCCCGTGGTGACGCCCGCTCGGTGATCCTCGTGCCCGAAAGCGCGCACGGCACCAATCCGGCGACGGCGGCCTTCTGCGGCTATGCGGTTGAGAATATCCCCGCCACCGCCGAGGGCCGCGTCGATCTCGAAGCGCTGAAGGCGCGGCTCGGGCCGGACGTAGCGGCGGTGATGATCACCAATCCCAACACCTGCGGTCTGTTCGAGCGCGACATGATCGCGATTTCCGAGGCGGTGCACGCCGCAGGTGCGCTGGTCTATTGCGACGGCGCCAATTTCAACGCCATCGTCGGCCGGGTGCGGCCGGGCGACCTCGGCATCGATGCCATGCACATCAATCTCCACAAGACCTTCTCCACGCCGCACGGCGGGGGCGGGCCCGGCGCGGGGCCGGTGGTGTTCTCGGCCGCGCTGGCGCCCTATGCGCCGCTGCCCTTTGTGGAAAAGCAGGAAGACGGCTTCCATCTCGTCGAGGAGGAAACAGCCGGCGAGCATCATGCGGGCAGCTTCGGCCGCATGGTGGCTTTTCACGGCCAGATGGGCATGTTCACCCGCGCTGCAGCCTATATGTTGAGCCACGGCGCCGACGGCCTCCGCCAGGTCGCCGAGGATGCGGTGCTCAATGCGAATTATGTACTGCGGCGGCTTGACGATGTGCTCGACGCGCCCTTCGGCGCTAGCGGCCCCTGTATGCATGAGGCGTTGTTCTCGGACGAGGGGTTCCCCGATGGTTTCACCACGCTCGACGTGGCTAAAGGCCTGATCGACGAGGGCTTCCACCCAATGACGATGTACTTTCCGTTGGTCGTCCACGGATCGATGCTGGTCGAGCCCACCGAGACCGAGAGCAAAGCCGCGCTCGATCAGTTCATTGGTGCGCTGAGAAGCGTGGCAGAACGGGCGAAGGCGGGTGACCCCAGTCTCAAGTCTGCTCCGCATTTCGCGCCAAGGCGCCGACTCGATGAAACGGCGGCCGCACGTAAGCCGGTGCTGGTCTGGCGAGAGCCCGAGCAGGCGATCGCCGCTGAATAATCAGAAAGGCCAGTTCGTAGCCGTAACGATCATTATTTGAGCCGAACTCAGCCTTGCGCAGGTTTGTTGAGGTTAGCGCCGTGCTACCCACATTGTCTCGATGGATGACAATCGGGTGATAAGAGTTTTGCAGGATCGCTACACCCACGGAACGATTGTCGGCATTGAGTGTTTGCAAAATTGCTCACTGCGTCAGTCGAGGTAGATGCCCCGGCTATCTCCCAGGAGGTAAAGGATGAAAAAAACATATCTGGCCCTGGCGCTGACGGGAGCTCTCGCTCTCGGCGCCTGCACGAAAACTCCGCCGCCCGAACCGCCGCCCCCACCGCCACCGCCTCCGGGCGCGATCTCGGGATCGGTTGCCGCCGACACAAATGGTGACGGCATTGTCGACGGCTATTATACGTCGGATGGCGTTTACCATGCCAATCCGCTGCCGCCGCCTCCACCACCACCTCCGCCGCCCCCACCGCCGCCGGCGCCATCGGGTGAGCGCGGCTGACAAGGGAGTCGCCAGGGCGCGGTCTTCGGGGCCGCGCCCGCTCATCCATGAGAAGCATATTCTTAAGGCTGGTTATCGCGCTGGCCGTACCAGCCGTCGTCATCCAGACACCTGTGACGCCGTCCATAGCCGCCCCTGCGGCTAAGAGCGTTCCGGATCAAATCAGGTCGGCCTCAAGCGGCAAGTTCAGGAAATTCTATAAGGCTCGCGGCTATCTGCCGATCTGGGCGCGCAAAGGCACAATAGGCCCGGAAGCCGACGCGCTCATCACCGCGCTGCGGACGGCCGATCAGGACGGCCTGCATCCTGACGACTATGCGCCTGACGCCCTGAAGCTGGCGGTTGGCGAAGTTCGCGCTGGAGCTTCGGACAAGCTCGGCCGCACCGAACTCAAGCTTTCCAAGGCGTTCTTCGCTTATGTGCGCGATCTTCGGGATCCGCGATCCGCACGTTCCGACGACATGATATATGCAGACAAAAGACTGGTCCCGAAGCGGCTGACGCCTGCGGACGTCCTGGTCCCGCCTGCAATCGCGCCGTCGTTATCGGACTATATGGTCGACATGGCCTGGATGAGCCCCTTTTACGTTGATCTGAGGACGGCGTTTGCAAAATTTCATGAACGTTGGGCCCCACTGCCGGACGTGCCGATCGCGATCGGCCCACCGCTGCGCATGGGAGCGAAGAATGACCGGGTCAGTCAGCTTCGCCGACGCCTCGCCCTGCCAAATTCGGCGCGGTTCGACGCGGCGTTGACGCGGAAACTCAAACTTTTCCAGGCGGATCACGGCCTTCGCACCTCCGGCATTCTTGATGAGGAAACGCTTGAGGCCCTCAATCGCGGGTCGAGCGACTATGAAGCCCGCATCCGGTTCAACATGGAGCGCGCCCGTCTGTTACCGCCGGCGTCGACGCGGCACCTTGTCGTCAACCTCGCTTCGGCACGTCTTTGGATGATCGACGGCAAGCTCCGCTATGCCGACAGCATGCGCGTGGTTGTCGGGGCGCCCGACGAGAAGACGCCCGTCATGGCAGGAATGGTGAGCTACGCTATCCTCAACCCTTACTGGAACGTCCCGACCGACCTCGTTCAGAAGCGCGTGGCTAAGAGGGTGCTGAGCGGGCAATCCTTTACGGGCTTGCGCTATGAGGCATTGTCGGATTGGTCAGCCAATGCGACGGTCATTCCTCCAGAAAACATCGACTGGCAGGCCGTAGCGGATGGGCGCCGCGAGTTGCGGGTGCGCATGCTGCCCGGTGGCGAGAATTTTATGGGCAAAGTTAAGTTCATGCTTCCCAACGATCTCGGAATCTATCTCCACGATTTTCCCGACAAGAGCATATTTTCCGAGGCTGAGCGCCATATCAGTTCAGGTTGCATCCGGTTGGAGAATGCCGAGCGTCTTGGCGAGTGGCTTTACGGACGCACGTTGAAGGCAACCTCGGCCGCGCCAGAGCAGGTCATCAGCCTGCCTACTCCCGTCCCTGTCTATTTGACCTATCTGACCGTCGTGCCGCAGGATGCCAGCATCGCATTTCTGGACGATCCTTACAATCGCGACGGAAATCTGCGCTACGCCACCCGCTGAGTTGCTCCGGCGTCAATAAAGATAAGGTATGTTGTAATAGCCGTAGACCTGCTCTCCATAGGCGCGGTCAAATGCAGGCTCACGTTCACGACTATAACGGGGCGCCTTTTCCAGCACCTCTTTGTCCATATCAACCACATAACCACCCTGCCGGGTATCATATTCAAGGATTTCCCAGAGTAGGGGAAAATAGTCGCTGCCCATGCCGAGGAATCCCTCAAACGACAGCACGGCATATTCAGCCTTGCCTGAACGCTTGTCGACCATGAAGTTCGCTATCGAGCCCAGCCGCTCGCCATGGCGATTGTAAACGGCCGTGCCCTCTACCTTATCCGATGCGATGAGACGGTTGGTCTCATCGGTTGCGACATCAAGTTCCGCCATTTCGGCCTCCATTCGTTGATATCGAACCAACGATCAGAACCCCCGGTATATCCCATAACCGCAAACGGATATGATGGGGCGAAGCAGAGAGTCGGCAGAACGCGCCGTTTACAGCCGGGGAAGCGTCACCCCACGCTGGCCCATATATTTGCCCGCCCGATCGGCATAGCTCACTTCGCAGGGCTCATTTCCCTGCAGAAACAGGAACTGGCAGGCGCCTTCATTGGCGTAGATCTTGGCCGGCAGGGGGGTCGTGTTCGAAAATTCGAGCGTGACATGGCCTTCCCAGCCAGGCTCGAGCGGGGTCACGTTCACAATGATCCCGCACCGCGCATAGGTCGATTTCCCGAGGCAAATGACGAGTACGTCACGGGGCACCCGGAAATATTCCACTGTCCTCGCCAGGGCAAAGCTGTTGGGCGGGATGATACAGACCTCGGTCTGGCGGTTGACGAAGCTGTTCGAGGCAAAATCCTTGGGATCGACCACCGCATTGTCGACATTGGTGAAAATCTTGAATTCATCGGCGACCCGCGCGTCGTAGCCATAGGAAGAAAGCCCGTAGCTGATGCAGCCGTCGCGTCGCTGCCCCTCGACGAAGGGCTCGATCATCCCTTCCTGGGTCGCGCGTTCCCTGATCCATTTGTCGGACATGACCGGCATGAAACTTCAACCCTTGATATGAAGGACGCAGATAAGCGTGAAAAGCCTGCGCGCGGTATCGAAATCAAGCGCGATCTTGCCTTGCAGGCATTCGATCAGGATTTCGGCCGCCTCATTGTGGATCGCCCGGCGAGCCATGTCGATCGTCTCGATCTGCTGCGCGGTTGCCTGGCGCACGGCTTGAAAATAGCTGTCGCAGATCGCGAAATAATCCTTGATCGATCGCCGGAAGCGCGAAAGCCCGAGGATGATCGTTTCGAGAAGTTCGCTGCTGTCGCGGAATATCTCAATCGCCAGCCGCCCCTCTTGAACACTTAGTCGGACGCGATAGGGGCCATTATAGCTGTCGGCATAAGCGCGCTGGGGCGCGAAATAATTGCCTTCGAGTAGATCGAAGATGGCGATGCGGCGCTCCTGCTCGACATCAGCGTTCCGCCAGATGATCGTTTGCTCGTCGAGTTGAACGGCAATGATGCGCGGATCGGCCATGCCAAATCTGTATCGAAGGCCACGCCCCTTGGCAAAGGCGCGGCAATCCGTGTCAGTTCTTGACGTGCACCGTCACATGCGCACTCCAGCCGGAAACGAGGCTACGGTCGGGTAGTTCGTCAAAGCCCAATCGAACAGGCACGCGCTGCGTAACCTTGACCCAGTTCCCGGTCGCGTTCTGGGCAGGAAGGACGGAGAACTCGGAACCGGTTCCCGCGCCGATGCCGGTAACGTGCGCTTTGAATGTGCGCCCGGGAATTGCGTCGATGGTTATTTCGGCTCGTTGGCCGGGCCGGATCTTGGCGAGCTGAGTTTCCTTGAAATTGGCCTCGATCCAGGGTTGGCCGCCACCGACGATGCTGATGTTGCCGAGCATCAGCATCGCCATCGCACCGGGAGCGAGCCGGTCTGTTTGGGACACCACGCCACCGATCGGCGCACGAATTTCCGTGCGCGCGAGATCCAGCCGTGCCTTGGCGACCGCCGCTTCCGCCGCTTCCACCTGAGGGTGGCCGCCATTGCCGCTTCGACCGAGCATGGCGCGTGCTGTCTCCGCATCCGCGGAAGCGACGTCGCGCTGCGATTCCGCTGCGGTGAGTTGGGCGCGTGCCTCGTCAAATCGAGCCCGGGTGGTGAATCCACGCGCGAGTAGTTCGCTTTGCCGCGCGAAATTTTCCTTTGCCAGCTCCAGATCCGAAACCTTCGCGCCGATATCGGCGACCTTGGACGAATAGCCGCTGCGCATTTCCGAGATCTGCAGTCGCGCGGTGCCGAGCGCGGCTTCCGCCTGCATCAGTGCGATGCGGAAGGGCTGGGGGTCGATACGATAGAGCAAATCACCCTTTTTAACCCTCTGGTTTTCAGTGACATAGACGTCGGTGATCCGCCCGCTAATTTCAGGCGCGACACTTACGACATGCGCGATTACCTGGGCATTCTCGGTCGAAACCGTTCGGCCACTTGTCAGCCAGAAAAACAGGCCGACGGCCAGCAGGACGGCGGGCACCGAGAGCATCAGAAGTGGCCTGATCCAGCCGCGACGCGTCGCCGCATCGGCGGGGATCGTCTCCCCTTCGATCTTCCTCACGAAATTCATGCCACGTCCTTTTGTACTTCCAGCTCGGCGCGCACACGCCGAAGCCCCTCGCGCACCTGCAGAAGCAGGGAGGTCAGTTCGTCGCGCTTTTCGGCCGGAATATGTTTCATGACACCGGCCTCCAATTCGGCGCTAATAGCATTCAACTTTTTTACAATTTCATAAGCCGGCGGGAGCAGGTGCAGCCGCCAAACCCGTCGATCGGTCGGATCCGCGCGTCGCTCGACCAGCCCATTGTCGACTAGGCGGTCAACCATGCGGCCAGCCGAGATACGCTCGACGTCGAGCGTATCGGCCAGTTCGGTTTGAGTAGGCCCATCGTTATGGGAGAGGAAGAATAAGGTGCGCCATTGTTGTCGGGTCACCCCCAGGTCGCGGGCCTTAAGGTCGAAGGCGTGACGCATCTGGCGCGCGATGTCATGCAAAAGGAACGGTGTTGTAAGCAGGGTATCTGTAAGCATGCATACAAAATAGGAGACTTATGCCGTTTCCGCAAGTGCGGAGGCATCCGTATGTCCTTCTCATTTCCACAGCATTGTCCACTATAACTTCATCGCAAGCCGCTTGTTTCTCCAGTCGGATCATCCGATGGTGATGCGATGGCCGAACCGGTTCGCCTCGTAGAACCCCAGCCGCCCGCCATGGGCGCGCTTCCGCACAACATAGAGGCGGAGGCAGCATTGCTCGGCGCGCTGATGATAGACAACCGGCTTGCCGAGGATATCCAGCTCAAATTGCGAACCGAGCATTTCCACGAGCCGATCCACGGCCGTATCTACGAGGCGATTCTCAAGCTGGTCGACCGCAATATGGTCGCCAATCCGGTTACGCTCCGGCCGATGTTCGAGAGCGATGAGTCGATGCGCGCACTCGGCGGCCCCGGCTATCTGGCCCAATTGACCGGCAGTGGTGCCGCGCTGATCGGTGCCCGCGATTTCGCCACCCAGATATACGATCTCGCTTTGCTGCGCGCGCTGATCGGCGTGGGCCGGGAGATGGTCGAAAAGGCGGTCGATACCAGCGAAGCGGTCGACCCCAAGAGCCAGATCGAAGAAGCCGAGGTCGCTTTGTATCGTGTCGCCGAGGAAGGCGGCGAGCAAGGGAGCGTAAAGAGCTTCGGTCAGGCCACAAAGCTTGCCGTGGAGCAGGCGGAGCGTGCGCTCAATTCAGGCGGTCACCTTTCGGGCATCACCACGGGTCTCGACAGTCTCAACGGCAAGATGGGCGGCCTGCACCGATCCGACCTGCTTATCCTGGCTGGGCGTCCCGGCATGGGCAAGACCTCGCTCGCGACCAATATCGCCTTCAATGCGGCCCGCCGCCTCGTGCGCGACCGCGAGGATGGGATCGAGGACGCCAGGTCTGTCGGCGCGGCGGTAGCCTTCTTCAGCCTGGAAATGTCGGCTGACCAGCTTGCGACGCGTATCCTTGCCGAGCAATCGGGTATCAGCTCCGAAAATCTTCGCATGGGCAAGATCAGCCAGCAGGATTTCCGCAATCTCGCTCGGGCCGCGGCCGAGCTCGAAAGTCTGCCGCTTTATATCGACGATACGCCGGGCCTGACCATCGCGGCGCTTCGCACGCGTGCGCGACGGCTCAAGCGTCAGCGCGGCGTCGGCTTTATTGTGGTCGATTATCTCCAACTCCTCCAAGGTTCGGCGCGCAGCTCAGGCGATAATCGCGTCAACGAGATCTCGGAGATCAGCCGTGGCCTCAAGACGCTGGCCAAGGAACTCCACGTGCCCGTGCTGGCACTTTCGCAGCTCAGCCGTGCTGTCGAGCAGCGGGAGGACAAACGCCCCCAATTATCGGATCTGCGCGAATCAGGTTCGATCGAGCAGGACGCCGATATCGTGCTGTTCGTCTATCGGGAGGATTATTATCTCGCTGCGCGGCAGCCATCGGACGATCATCCCGATCTTGCGAAATGGCAGGAGGACATGAACCGGGCCTTTGGTCTAGCCGAAGTGATTGTGGCGAAACAGCGCCACGGCGCGACGGGCAAGGTGAAGATGAAGTTCGAGAGCAAGATCACGCGGTTCAGCGATCTCGCCGACAATGGCTATTATTCCGGCCCCGACGACTAGGTGTTTGGTCCCGGCGTTTGATGGTGCGGATTTAGGCTGAAGCGTTCGGCTTCGGTTGTCCAGCATTTGCAGATGTATTCGTATGGCGTGAGGCCGCGCAGGGTCTT
>Ga0081455_10000176_pt1 | contig 80007 bp, 67 predicted proteins | sample TabmetS3T2R1_FD_70207 | JGI IMG/M metagenome (GOLD analysis project Ga0081455, IMG submission 70207) | Tabebuia heterophylla rhizosphere microbial communities from the University of Puerto Rico - S3T2R1 | ecosystem: Host-associated > Plants > Roots > Rhizosphere ...
AGAGCTAAAGAGTGCGCCGATGCCCATCGCGCTCAATAGAAGCCCTTGGCCAGTGGCGCCAACTTTGAGAATGTCACGTGCAAACACCGGCAGCAGCGTCATGAAGGGGATGATAAACAGAGACGCGAAGACTACGATCAGGAGACTCGCGCGAACGGCCTCATTTCGCCAGCTGAACTTCCACCCTTCGATGATGCTCTGCCCCAACGATTCCTGGTGAGCCGGATCGCCACGAGATCTCACAAGTGGCCGCTGGCCGGAACGCAATTGCACGGTCCAAATTGTCGCCAAGAGGTAAAAGATCGCTTGAGCCGTATACGATCCGGCGGTGCCGCAGACGGCAATGAGAAACCCCGCTAGAGCGGGGCCTGCGCTACGCGCCACATTAAAGACAATCGAGTTTAGACCGACGGCATTGGTCAATTGATTCAGGGGCACAGCATCACCGACCATGGCAGCTCTGGAGGGTTGCTGAAAAGTCCATACGATCGACATACCGAACGCGGTCACATACACGTGCCACGGCTGGATCTGGCGTGTAAGTATCAGCAGCGCGATCACGCCGTATAACAGCCCGTCTAGCAATTGAGCCACCAGTACCTGCATTTTTCGCGAATGGCGGTCTGCGGTACTCCCCGCCAGCGGGCTGAGCAAGAGAATCGGTATGGCTTGAATTCCCCGCACCAGACCCAGCTGGAACGCGGAATCCGTTAACTCATAGATAAGCCAACCACGAGCGACCTGGTCCATCCATGTTGCCATGGACGAGAATATCTGGCCGTACCAGATCAATCGGAACTCACGATGGGCGAGTGCATCTAAGATGCGTAGCTGGCGCAAAGCATAGAGAAAGCGCCAGCTTGGCCCTGCGGTTGCTGCCCCGCCAGCATCGATAGCCGGCGCTTCTGCTTCTTCTTTATCGGTTGTTGGTGTTGGTGAAGGCAGAAATAGACTCCAGGGCTTGCTCAAAGCGCGGGTGTCAATGGCCCCGAGCTAACCGGTCGCAATATTGAGCGACTTAAACCATGTGCAGCCGTGCAGCATGCAGTTTGGTGCATAGTGAGAAAAGTAACGGAAGGTGGAACGGGGAATCGGATGTCATCCAACCTTATCAGTACATCAGTTTCACTCGATATGTCTAGCGCTGTGACCACGTCTTGCTTACTTGCCAGTGTCCTGGTCCCAAAAGAAGTCAGAGTCTCCCAACCAGTCATGCTCGCGAAAGCGGGCATCCAGAACCCCCACTACATCTCCCCCTTTTGCTAAGGGGAGACGAAGAGGGGGGTGGACCTCTGGGTCGCGCTAGCTTCAGCCTTAGGCCGATCCGTCCTCTGACGGACTCGTCAGCTTGCCCGGAATGACACTCAAATTATTCAATGGATTTCGGAAACACTACACTAGACCAAATTGACACAACGCTTCCCTATTGCCTGTCTTTGCGAAGACTGGATCAGGGAGCTGGTTGTGTCTATCGCGCAAATCCTTAACTTCTTAAGGCTTCGTCGGCACGCGATCGTTGGAAGAATTCTTCGGTTCTCAGAACAGAACCAACAGCCAGATCATGAAGGAACACGTGACCGAACAGATCCGAGAGAATGTTGGGAGGCGACGATGGAAGTTTATGTTCGACTACATATCGTCAATACGACTGGACGATCCTGCTGATCATCCATGGACTCTTGGCGGTCGCACTGTTAAGCAGATTCAGAGCTTTAGATTGTAAAAGCGTCGCGCGTTTTCACCGAGCAGGTCAGCTTTTTCCGCGCCGGTTAGAGCCTCAGAACCTTTGATCGCCTGAACTCGGTCCCATTCCATATCGCTGTGGGGATAATCGCTGGCGTACATGAATCCTTTGCTGCCCAGCTGGTCCAAGATCGAGCGCAGGTTTTCATCTGTTTCAAAGCCGCTCAGGATTCTCCCTTCGAGGATATCTTCGATGGGCTCGTGAACCGTAGACGGCAAATCGTAAGGCTCCCTTCCCCAATTGCTTTCTTTGCGGCCCGCTCGTGGCTCCAGCACATGCTCAATGTGTTTCCCGACCCACCAATTCCAATAGGGGAACCAACTCGCGCCGATCTCCAGAAATGCGCAGCGCAGATGAGGTAACGTCCTCAACAGTCCCAAACGAACCATTGACATCATCGCCACCATCATCGAGAAGGGCATCGCGGTGACGTGCGTGGAGAAAAAATCAGTGAAGCAATCCGCCCAGGGAGTGGAGTGCATACCGGTTACGGCGTGGAATCCAATGGGCGCGTTCAATTCATCCATCGTCTCAAAAAAGGGAATGAATTCTTTGGCGTGAAGCGGCTTGTTTCCCACTATCCCGGGAATGACAACGCCGAGCAAACCGAGCTTTTGGATGGCGCGCCGCGCTTCTTCGGCAGCCAACGACGGATCTTGAATCGGTACCAGAGCGACACCGTTCAGTCTCTTGGACGCTCTCGCGCATTGATCAGCGATGTAGTTATTGTAGGCACGGCAGACCGCGGCCGCCAATTCTTTGTTTTCCAGATCGAAAACCCAGACCAGAGCCGTGGGGTAGACCACCTGAAAATCAATTTCCATCTGGTCCAGATCGTGGAGTCGGCCTTCGATATCGTCCAGCGAGTTGTCCTTGGCTCTCATCTGGGCGTGGCGCGGCGTTTGATATCTGAAGCCACCGCCGCCAACACCTTTGGTGAAAGGAAGACGCGGCACAAGCCGTCCCTCGACCATCCAGCGCCCTTCGTCTCTTTCCTCGTCCCGCAGTTCCACGACACGGGGACGCATCGAATAGAACTCTTTGTCTATGTAGCGTTCAAAGAGATCGAAAGGTTCATGTAGATGCCCGTCCGAATCGATGACTTGCATGGCTTTTCTCCCGTAGGCGGTTTCTTTCTAGCCATTATCGGACGGTGCTTTCGGTGTCAAGGAAACGATCTCGATCGTCGAGGTCACAGCGACTCCAAGAACGCCAGCAATTGGCTTTTCTCCGTGTCGGATCGAAGGTCCGCCACCTGACTGGCGTCTCCGGTGACGACGTTCTGATGGCACTCCCTGCAGCTCTGTACATTATACGTCGGCCCAAGTCCGTCTTGAATCTTTTCAACTTCCTTGAAGATGAACCGGTTATCGTCAAACAAGCGCCACGACTGTGTCCTCGCCTGTGCCTAATAGTCGCGTGTTGATTTGACTGCGTTACAGCTGCATTTCCAAGGAAAATTGCGTTAGAAGTTCTGTGAATTCTGGAGGTCTCAACCGTCAGTGCCTGTAATTTCCTACCTTTTGGAATGGTTTGAGTTCATGGATCGAGAATGTGAGAAATGAAGATCTCGCGATCGCAATGCGCATACTTTCTAGCACGAGTTTTTTCTTGCTAAGCGATCATGATCGCAATAGAGTTCCGTCCTGAGGAATATCGGTGGCGAGTTTGACTTCGAATTAACTGAGCCGACGTGCTCGCGTTAGAGGGCAGCTCCTCACAAGATCGAGAACCTCCGAGATGGAAAGCCTATCAGATATTTTTCTGGCTAAAGACCTCATCATCGCGGTAATCTGTTTCACTGTGCTGATCGGCGCCCGTGGAGAGTTCGCCCACGCCAACCCATACCTAGCAAAGGCGGGTGAACCGGTCGTAAAGACGCGCGTGGGAACCTGCGCAGTGACGGGTGGTTTCATTCACCTGTACACCGCCCTTCATAATCGGATCTTCGACAAATACGGGCTCAATACCGAGCACGTCGTGCTTCGCGGCGGTGTCGTCGGTATGGCAGCGCTGGGGTCGGACGAAATCCAGTTTCTTTACTGCAACGCTGACACCAATATCGTCCGGATCGCGACTGGCGCCGACGGCAAGCTGGTAGCTTCTCCTCTCGTGGGGCTGCCTTATGTGGTTCTGGCTCGAAAGGACATAACCAAACCCGCGGATCTCAAAGGCAAGAGTATCGGCGTGACGCGTCCCGGTGACTTGCCCCACCGGCTCGCACGAGCGTTTCTCAAAAAATCTAATCTGACTGAGACGGAAGTAACGTTGCGTCCCCTGGGCGGTACGCCGACCGAGCGCTATAGCGCCCTGTTGCAGGACATCGTCCAGGCCACGCTCATCCAACCGCCTCTGGATGTTCAAGGCAAAAAGGATGGCTTCAACGTCATCTATCACCTCAACGATCTTGGATTTCCCTTCATCTATAGCTCGGTCTTCACAAATTCTAGAACGTTGAAGGAAAAACCGCTGCTCGTGCAGAGGTTCGTGGCCGGCCTCGCCGAAACGGTTTACTTTGTGGAGAAAAATCCGCAGCAGGCGATGGCTGCCGTAGGCAAGACGTTGAGCATCAAGGATCCGGACGTCCTTCAATCCGCTTACGACGCCTACGCGGTGAAGCTCGTCAATCGACGTATGATCGTACCGGCAAAATTGGTTGCAGAGACGATCGAGACAGCGCGCGAGGAAGGCACTCAGATCAGGAGGAAACCGGCCGAGGTTTTTGACAACACGTTTGTCGAGAATTTAGAAAAAAGCAGCTTTCTCAAAGAACTCTGGAGAGGAGAAGTCCCGGAGGCAAGGAAAGCGCCCTGACAATAGCGAGGCAGCTTCGATCGATAAAGCGATGCACCGTTGGCATTTGTGTTGTGATACGCTGACGAGTATTTTGATTTTGTGACAGCAACCAATGGTGAATGTTCTCTTTGACCTCGACGGCACATTGACCGACCCACGCGAAGGTATCGTTGCATGCCTGAAGCACGCGCTGCTGCGCCTGGGACGCAACTGCCCTTCTGATTCAGAGTTGTCCCGTTTCATCGGGCCGCCATTGCAGGAGATCTTCGGGACGCTTCTCGGCTCAACCGATCCCAAAGACATTGATTCCGCCGTGACATTGTATCGCCAGCGATTCTCTTCGATGGGCATGTTCGAAAACAGTGTCTATCCCGGCATCCAGTCGGCATTGACCACACTTCGCGGGAGCGGCGCGACGCTGTTCGTCGTTACTTCAAAGCCGCACGTATTTGCCAAACGCATCGTGGAGCACTTTGAGCTGGTGGGTTATTTTCGTGCTGTTTATGGCAGCGAACTCGATGGCACACGTTCCAATAAAAGCGATCTCATCGCGCACGTTCTCAAGAGCGAGTCTCTGTCACCGCATGCGACTGCCATGGTGGGCGATCGCGCCCATGATATCGTGGGCGCCAAAGCCCACGGCGTGTTTCCAATCGGCGTATTATGGGGTTATGGGTCGGACGACGAACTGATCGCTGCAGGCGCCACCACACTCTGCACGCAACCGGCGCTCCTGCATGATATCCTGTTATCCAATTTCGATTTGAAACGAACCATGCCAAGCCAGCGCGTCTGAGCGCAACGTGGCCATTCCATCAGAGGGTAAATGACCAACAAATATCAAGACAAATTTGGTTATCCTGTGGAGCGCACAAAAAAAGTCACGATGGGGTCAGGTCTTTACTTTTGCTGCTCTCCAACATCCGCAACTATGCGGCTGATCGTCGAATAGTGGAGACCCAAAAAACTCGCCACCTCCATTTGGCTATATCCGTAGTCTGTAATAGCTTTCACAATGAGTGGGTCCCTTGATACCTTGCCGCGGCTGCTGTCTGAAAACACTCTCTTCAAGCTCGGTCGCCCCACGAATCTTTGCCCCTTCGGTATCTCTCGGACCTGCTGCTTTCCTCTCACCAGAGGGCGCAACCCCTCGGCAAAACCTTCCACTCCCAAAAGACTTTGGGCTTCAAGATTCTCCCAAATCGAAGCACTATCGATCCCAGCTTGAACAAATTCACCATACCATTGCTGTGCGATAGCCTTACGCTGTCCGAAATGGCTTAGAATTTCGTCAACCGTGAGGCAAACGTGAGCCGGAACCGTCCCGGTGGTTGCTCGGTAACTGCTCCATTTCCACTGCCTCGGATGGCTGACCGCTTTGGCTCTGACCGGATTGAGCACCACATAACGGCACACCTCCAGAAAATGGCTGTCCTTCTGAACCAGAATTGCTTTAAACCGCCCCTGAAAGACATGGCCAACACGGTGGTGTCGCTGGTTAAAGGCCTGGGTATAAACACCGTTAAGCTGCCTCATTCCCTTCGATAGATTTCCATCGGGTGTTTCAATCACCAAGTGATAGTGATTGTTCATCAGGCAATAGCCATGGCAAATCCAGTGGTATCGCTCCGTGACCCGAGCCAGGGTGTTCAGAAACAGTTCCCGGTCGCTATTGTCCCTGAAGATCGCTTTGCGATCGTTTCCGCGGGAGGTGAGGTGGTAGAGTGCGCCATCGTACTCGATTCGTAGGGGCCGTGCCATAGCTCCCCGACCCTATAACAAATCATCCCGATAGTCAAATATAAAGACCTGACCCCAAAGCCCCAAAGTTCACGTTTCCGCCTCTAGGCGTTGCAAAACTTCCATTGTCTCAATGGCACCGTGTTTCCCGCTTCCTGGTGTGTGTTAGACTTGCACTTGTCGCCATCCTTGAGCGTTAAAAAGACGGGGAGATCTATCGTGATTGAATCGCTCTTACTTTCGGTGACGCGGGTCGCAACGTTGTTGGGAGAACAACTATTGACCAATGCCACCGGCTTTTTCTTCAAGCGAGACCGCCGATTGTTTCTCGTGACCAATCGACACGTGTGCCGGACGAGGCGAGCGATCATCGCCCTGACCGGCTGCAAATCGAGCCGCATGTGGATCCCGACAACGGCGCGCTGACAACCAATTTCATCATCCCACTCTACCGAGGAAGCCAACCTGCGTGGCGCGAGGGCATCGACCCGGGCGGCGCGGTGGACGTCGTCGCCGTGCAACTCGAGCGCCCGGCGCTGCCCAAAAAGCTTCTCCTTCAGCCCTTTACAGCCGAGCATCTGATCGAGCAGCTGGATGAAATAGAAGTCGGAACGCGAGTGCTCATCGTCGGCTTTCCACTCTAGTTCTTTGCAGCCAAAGACTCTTCTTTTCGTTTTGCCCAGTAATCGGCGGATGCCTTCGACTTGTCCAAAGCCTCGGAAGTTTCAAATCCGGGCGCCATTCCTCCCGACGTTCCGGCCAGCACTTGATGGTGCTCGATGTTTAGTAAACGCAGCCAACTCTGCTGGCCCATGGTCAGGGCGATAAAACAACCGAGCTCGACCAGCTCCGGCTCGGAAAAATGTTCATCTAGTCGCTGCCAAAACGCGTCATCGGTGTCGAGATGCCAGGTAACGGCTTCAGCGTAAGCCAGAGCGGCTTTTTGCCGTGCGTCATACCGCGGTGACTTCTCGAAGTTCAGCAGATCATCGTACTGCGCCTCTTCGAGGCCTGCCTTGGCTGCTTTGAGCGAGCGTTGGTTACCGCAGTACTCGCAGTTAATCGATCTTGAGACATAGACCCGGCAGAGCTCCTTGATACTGTGGTCGCAAACGCCATTCTTGAAAATATCGCGCCAAGAATTAGCGAACGACCAAAAGCAAGCGGGCACGTGGGCACGGATCGCGGAACTCTCAGGGCGTGGTGTCCCCTCGCGCCGGCAGCGATCGAGCTCTTCGAGCATCGCCGGATCGGTGAGTGTTGCCGGGTCAACATAACTGATGCGCTGTTTAGCCATAGCGATCTCCTCTCTCAAGCAGAGTTATAGGCGAAATCCGGAAGGGAAGAAAGTGCCATCCGACACGACCAAGTCTGTTTATCATACACAAAGTGCCGTAATTATACCGATCAAGCTTTGCTCTCCCTCTCGCAGTTTTCGTTGCTTAAATTGCTGCATTCGATTAAACTTACAGACCAATCTGGATACCGAGGCCCAATACTGGAAACTAACAGCCGCACAACCACGCTAGCTGTCAGCCGATTGCGTCTAAAGAGAACTCTAAGAAACAAGGGCGTCGATACTCGTAACAGCCGTCTGCTTTGCTCACAAGAGCCTCCTTTATTGTTGGGCCAACCATAACGACTATCACGAGAGATTAATCCTCCGCCAGCATCGGAAAATAACCGCCGATCCAATGGAAAATGATGTAGCCGAAACTAAAATCCGCATCCTTCGCGAGGCGATCCGGAGCAATGTCGAGGTGGTACGCAGCGGCAGAGTGAAGCCCAAGACGTTGCCCAAACCCATGCCCCCTTTGTGGCTGTGGGGCTCTTTGCTGATCGCCAGTGTCATTTACCTCGCGTTCCCCTCGCTGGTCGTTTCCCGAAGTAAGGAACCGTCGTCCAAGGCTACCGGCGTGGATACGACGAAGGCATCGTCGGTCAATGCTGATGCGATGCAGGCGGCGGTCCCTCTATCGACTCCATCCCGGTTAAACCGAGCAGTGCTTCCTCTTACAGTCAAGAGAATCGTGATCGATCCGGGTCATGGAGGCAAACAGCACGGCGCCATATCCGAGTCCGGAGTCTCGGAGAAAGATATTACTTTGGATATCGCACTACGACTGCGCCGGCTCATAGAAAACGGTTCTTTTGAAGTGCTCATGACGCGCGACGCGGATGAAACCCTGGCGCTTGAGAAAAGAGTGGCTTTTGCCAATGCCCACAACGCCGACCTTTTTGTTTCGATCCATGTAAACTGGATGGAACCCCGTGAAATCCGCCCGCTGGAGACCTACTACGTCGGCGCGACCAATGACCCGGCAGTTATCAAACTCGCTGGCATTGAAAACCGGGAGTCCGGCTACTCTTTGGCGGACTATCGCCGCCTGCTGGACAAGATCTATCTCGACACGCGCCGTGACGAGTCCCATCGGCTCGCCAAGGCCATTAACAGCGAACTTTATCAGTCGCTCAGCCTGATCAATCCCGAACTCGAGAATCGTGGCGTTAAGATGGCGCCGTTTGCGGTCCTCATCGGCACCGAGATGCCCGCAGTCTTGGCTGAGGTTTCCTGCCTGTCGAACGAAGATGATGTTAAATTGTTAACCAACGCTGACTATCGAGAAAAAATCGCGCAAGCGCTTTTAAGAGGCATTCTTTCTTATGCGAACAACCTCAACGGTTCGGAAAAAAAGGTAGCTGAATTATGGAAGAAACCAACGAAACCCTCTGCATCGGAATAGATCTAGGTACCTCTCGAAGCTCCATCTCGGCTTCCAACGGCGAGCGCCACGTGGTCGACAGCTATGTGGGTTGGCCGCTGGATATGGTCGCCAGAAAACTGGTGAAGAAAACGGTCCTCGTCGGTCGCGAAGCGCTCGACGCTCGTTCCATGCTGGATCTGCGCCGGCCGCTCGAACGGGGAGTCATCAAGGACGGGTCGGCAAAGGATGAGGAGGCGGTCCAGGAATTGCTCCGCCATTTGATTTCGTTGATCGGCATCAAGCACAAAAGCAAAACCAGAGGGAAGGTGCGTGCCGTCGTCGGCGTTCCGGCCGAGGCGTTTCGGGTCAGCAGACAAAGGCTCCGCAGCGCTATGGACGGGGTTGCCGATAGCGTGATGTTAGTATCTGAACCTTTTGCGGTGGCTTACGGTCTGGAAGCACTGCTCCACGCCATGATTATCGATATCGGCGCCGGGACCGCGGATTTCTGCGTCATGCAAGGCCGTTATCCCACCGAGGCGGATCAGCGTACGTTGCCTAACGCCGGTGACTCCATCGACGAACGCCTCTTGAAGCTGATGCAGGACCGCCATCCCGAGGCCCAGGTTTCCATTCACATGATTCGTGACTGGAAGGAAAAGTGGAGTTTCGTCGGTGAACCGAAAAGTCGGGTGATAGTTACCGTGCCGGCCAAAGGAAAAGCGACTGAATTCGACATCACAGACGAAATGCGCGCGGCCTGCGAATCTATTCTACCGCCCATCTCGGAGACCTTGATCGATCTGCTTTCCCGGGTTGAGCCCGAGTATCAGGACCAGGTCCGCAATAATATTATTTTGGCAGGGGGAAGCTCGCTCATTTCCGGTCTACCGGATGCAATCGAAAAGGCTTGTTCGGAACTGGGAGGTGGGCGAGTCACCATCGTTAACGACCCTATTTTTGCAGGGTCCGACGGTGGGCTTTCGATCGCCCGCGATGCATCCAGCGCCGATTGGGACAAGCTTTCTCTATAAGTTCCGGCTTGCGGCCTGTCCTTGGCCACCCTTTAGTAAAAATCGAAGATAGACTAGAATACGAGGTTTGCAGGTTTTTATCGTGGGAAGACTTTATCTTTTAGTCTTACTGGGTTTCCTCTCTGTCTCTTGCACCGCTGCAAATACCCAGATTTCTCAGGTTTCCATTGACCCGGAGGCATCATTTCGCGCCTTCGAGATGTCCGATCCAAGAAATTTTTCTCAGACCGACGGTATGCCAAACCTACTTGCCCCCGCTAGCAAAACTCTGGTGATGAGCCTCGGCCCAAAGCTCGTGGAGTTAAAAGCCTCCTATCTTGAAAAGCCCGAGCAGCCCAGTGCGTCGAACACTACGACTTCACCGGATGGCAACTTACGGCGATACCTAAGTCTATTGGCAACGTCATCCTTTGCCGGCACCGGTCTGACAGGTGAAAGTGAGCTGACTTACAGCCCGATCAATTCTCTGCCGGGTCAGTGCGCGTGCAAAGAATGGCCAAAAATGCTCCGGCTCGGGCTGAAAAGTCGTTGGGAAGGCTTAAAATACGGCGCGGACTACAAATCCACAGATCGAGGATTTGTCTCCATCAACGGAGTCGCAGCAGATCAGACACGCAATGAAGCCCAACTTTGGGGGGAGCGTAGCTTTGGCCCCTTCAACATCCGTGGATCCATCGGTGAGTCATGGGAAAAACCGCTGGATTCGAACGCCCTACGCGTAACCCGAAACGCCACTGCGGCCCTCAAATTCAATCGCTCCCAATGGGGAGCGCAGTTCGTATCGAGTTATGAATGGATAGAGCAGGACACCATTCAGAATCAGCAAACGACGGCTTTTACGAATACACTCACCGGTTCTTATCGTCCACTCGATGTCTTGTCGGTCAACCCTAATTTCAGCATCAAGGAAGAACGAAACCCATACACCGGGACTAGGACCGAAACTCCGAGAACGGAGCTAATCTTTGCCTATACTCCGTTCCGCGATGCCAAGCTGACGGGCACGACGTCATTTGCCCGAAGCTTTGGTGCCGAGGGATTGAACACTGCAAGGGGCTTCGGCACAACCGCAGCCATAGACTGGAGAATCGGGAAATTCCTCGGTAAAGAGGATTTCTTATCTTTCAACTTCAATTACAACCAACAACCCGATTTCATCTCATCAGCCAATCCCCAAAAAGACCTCTCCGGAATGCTCCAGTTGAGAATCACCGGATTCTGAGGGCAGCACGGTAGTGGCAATTTTTCATCGCTAATTGACTAATCGCCGTTCGCCCCGTCTATTCGCTTCAGAATCTACACTCGCAATCGCGAAATCGATTTTTTTGAGCCCGGATTCCGGAGTTAATTTTTACGACCTTGCTGGGCAAGCGTGAGCCTGGAGCAGCGAACGCACAGAACCGTAATGTTTCAAAGTCATTTTTTGTTATTCGGCACTCGGGCCGCAACGGTTGAGGACTCCGCTCATCAAGGCTGCTGGCAACTTTGCTCAGAGACACAGACCTGTCGCGCTCGCTGCGGAGGCTTGCGCTTGCCGTTTGATTCGCCGTCAACTGTGAAATCCGGGTTGAAACCGAGAAGCGGCTCCTGTATTTCCTAGCGAAAGATTTCTATGTCTAGCTCACTCTTCGCGCGAAAGCCCGCCCACCTATTATTGAAGGAAATGGGAGCGGAAACCCGTTTGCGACCTGTCCTCGGCTCAGTCCACCTCACCAGCCTAGGGGTCGGCGCGATCATCGGCGCCGGTATCTTCGTCATCATCGGCTTGGTGGCCAAAGACAAGGCCGGGGCGGCAACAATGCTATCGTTTGTGATCGCCGGCTTCGCCTGCGCTTTTGCCGCTCTCTGCTACGCCGAATTCGCCTCGATGGTACCAGTGGCGGGCTCAGCATACACCTACGCCTATGCGACTCTGGGCGAGCTCTTTGCCTGGATCATCGGCTGGGATTTGTTGCTCGAATATGGTGTGGGTGCGGCTAGTGTGGCACATGGTTGGTCACACTATCTTACAGATTTTCTCAAACTATTGGGCATAGCGTTGCCACACGCCTTCACCAATGCCCCCTTCGACTTCGATCCGTCGACTGGCAGGTTCATCTCCACCGGCGCGGTGATCGATCTTCCGGCTTTGCTGATCTCTGCGTTGCTCACCGTAGTCCTAGTGATTGGTATTCGAATGAGCGTAACTTTCAACGCCTTCATGGTCGCGATTAAGCTTTCGGTCGTGTTTTTGATCATTGCCGTTGGCGTCTTCTATATCGATCCGCGGAACTGGCAGCCCTTTGCACCTTACGGCTATTCCGGTATCAGTTTCTTCGGCCAAACGATCGTGGGACAGCACGGCGCGGGCGGCGAGCCTCTGGGCGCAATAGCAGGCGCCGCGATTGTTTTTTACGCCTACATCGGCTTTGACTCGGTTTCGACCCATGCCGAAGAGGCGCGCAATCCCAGTCGCGACGTGCCCATCGGTATCGTTGCCTCACTTACACTTTGTACGGTTTTGTATATCGCCGTAGCGGCAGTACTGACGGGCATGGTGCCCTACGACCAGATCGACATCGATGCGCCTCTCTCTCGAGCTTTTAGTCGCGTCGGGCTTCCCTGGGCGCACTTTCTCATTTCGGTGGGCGCGCTCACCGGGATTACGTCGGTATTGATGGTGCTCATGCTCAGCCAACCGCGCATCATGCTGGCCATGGCACGTGACGGGCTGTTGCCCGCCGCTTTCTTCGGGTCGGTTCACGAGCGTTTCCGCACGCCCTGGAAATCCACCCTTTTGACTGGGAGCCTCGTGGGCCTCATGGCAGCGTTCTTGCCGCTCAGAATGCTCGCCGAGCTAGTTAATATCGGCACTCTGTTGGCGTTCGTCATTGTCTGCGCCGCTGTTCTCATCATGCGTTACCGTCATCCGGAGATTAAGCGACCTTTCCGCTGCCCGCTTGTGCCTCTCGTGCCCATCCTCGGTATGGCCTTTTGCTTGCTGTTGATGTTTTCGCTGCCCGCGGAAAACTGGTTTCGGTTGATTGGTTGGTTGGTGCTGGGCATTGCGATTTATTTCGGGTATGGCAAGCATCACAGTGTTTTGGCGCGGATGCGAGACCGAAAAATCCCGGCCGGTTCCCGCCCTGCTTGACCGTCATCGGATAGACCTCGCGCCCGGCAGAGCGAGAGAGATCCCCAGCATGATCAGCGCGCCAACCGCGCCCATTGATGCGACCGTCCACTGCGCCCCGATAAGCGATGACAGCGCTCCGTAGAGCATTGCTCCTACCGTTAGCACGACCTGGCTCATGTGGAAGATAGCCATGGTCCGACCGCGAAATTCGGGAGGAGAGTAGGATTGGATGACTGTTTGTACAAGCGCGTGGGAATGCACATGACACAGGCCAATGATGACCATCAGTACCATGGACGGCCAAAACCAGGGCGATAGCGCAAACATCACGGTAAAAACCCCATAGAGCATCACGCTGACCAGCATAAGCATGCCTCTCGGCAAGCTATCCCCGGCGGAAGCGATGAGCACGGCGCTGCACATTGCGCCCACGCCCATGGCGGTAAGCAATAGCCCCTGCCCGGTGGCACCGACTTGCAAGATGTCGCGTGCAAACACCGGCAGGAGGGTCGTGAAGGGACCGATGAACAACGAGACAAACATCACGACCAGCAGCGCCGTGCGCACGATTTCGTTCTTCCAGCTGAATTTCCATCCTTCGACAATGCTTCGGCCGAAAGACTCCCCGTGGACCGAATGACCTAGCAAGCCGCCGCCAGAGTCCTCGGGGGGACGAAGCTGGGTGGTCCAGATCGTCGCCAGGAAGAAAAAAAGCGCTTGAACTGAATACGCTCCGCCGGTACCGAACTGGGCGATCAGCACGCCGGCAAGGGCGGGGCCGGTGCTGCGCGCCGCATTGAAAACAACCGCGTTGAGACCGATGGCGTTGGTCAGATTATTGGGCGGAACGGAGTCTGAGATCAGGGCGGCCCGTGCTGGCTGCAGAAAGACCTGAACGATGGCCATCGCCACGGCGGTGACGTAGACGTGCCAGGGCCGGATCTGACCCGTAAAGATCAATGCTGCTGTCGCTGCGAGCACTATGCCGTTGGCAATTTGGGTAAGCACCACCTGCATCTTGCGCGAATAGCGGTCGGCAACGCTGCCCGCTACGGGAGATAACAAGAGAAAAGGTATGGCTTGAATCCCTCGCACAAGGCCGAGTTGGAGCGCGGAGTCCGTCAGCTCATAGATAAGCCATCCGCGGGTGACCTGATCCATCCACGTCCCCATGGACGCGAAGATTTGCCCGTACCAGATCAATCGGTATTCGCGATGGCGCAGTGCTTCGAAGGCTCTGAACCGAAGCAACGCACCGAGGGGACCCCGAAACGGCCGTTGCGTTTCCGACGGAGCAGCTTCGGGGGTCGGCGCTTGAGGCTCTTCTTGATGAATCGAAGGTGAACGCAGAGCAAGTCTCCACAGCCGGCGAAAAGAAATATTGTCTGTCTATGTCCTTAGGCCGAGGAGTGAGGATTATGACGTGGCTATAACATGTGTGACGGCATGGCGTCCAGTAACGCATCGGACTATAGATGCTGCTTCGATTGATGCAAGCTTTTGTTTTGACAAAGATGGAGGTTTCTGGATATGAGAGGGAATAGGATAGTAAGAACGCAAGTCGTAAGGAGGAATCCACATGGCAACCGCGTACGATCCTGCGAAGCACTACGAGATCAAAGTCTGGGATGTTGAGTTCCGCCGCAATCCAGCGCGTAGTTTGATGGCGCGCATTTACCAGCCGCAAGGCAATGGGCCATTTCCAGTGCTGCTGGATCTTCACGGCGGCGCGTGGAATAACCAGGACCGCACGGCCAATGCGCCGATGGACGAAAACTTGGCCGCAAGCGGCCTGTTAGTTGTCGCCATTGACCTGCGCCGCGCGCCGGAAGCACCCTATCCCGCCTCGGTGCAGGATGCCAACTACGGCGTTCGCTGGCTAAAGGCAAAGGCGCGAGAATGGAACGGCGACCCAGCCACAGTTGGCGCGCTGGGGAGTTCCAGCGGCGGCCACGAAATCGAACTCTGCGCCATGCGCCCGCATGATCCTCGCTATAACGCACATCCTTTGCCCGAGGCCCCCAATATCGACGCTACTTTGCCTTACGTCGTGGCGCGCTCGCCGGTGAGCGATCCGTTCGCACGCTACCAGCAGGCGGAGAAGAGGCAGTGGGCGGAAATGATCCAGAACAGCAAAACTTATTTCAATCCCTGGGAAACCATCTATGAAGGCAATCCGCAGCTCATCCTCGAACGCCGCGAGCCGGTGACCTTGCCGCCGCTTTACATCTTGCAAGGGGAGCTGGACGATAACGTCCTGCCGGCCGTGCAAGAGAGGTTTGCCGCCACTTACCGAGGCGCCGGCGGAGAGTGCGAATTGGAGATTTTTCAAGGCTGCGAGCACCGATGGGTCGCCAACCCGGGGCCACAAACCGACCGCGCCTACGAAAGAATTAAGGCGTTCATCGCGCGTCAGCTCAGCGCGCGGCGTCTGGCGGCATAGGCGGCCTTTCACCGGAGCTAAACTCCGGTGTTTGCGATTCTATAAACGCGTGCCGCCGTGTCATGAAACAGGGCCCGGTGTTCAGCGGCCGAATACCTTTGAGTAATCCGCTTGAAAGCATTCCAAATCGCGACGTAGGAATAAGACGCTTTGTCGACGGGGAAGTTGCTTTCGAACATGCAGCGATGGGCGCCGAATTTCTCTACACAAAAGTCGAAATAAGGCGCCATCGTGTCCGCCAACTCAGCTGACGCCGGCTGGACCGCCCGCTCGTGCCAATCATAGCCGGACCGAGTCGATCCAAACCCGCCAAGTTTCACCGTCACGTTAGCACAACTCGATAGATCCGCGATCCCCTTGCTCCAGACTTGGAAGACCTCGTCGCGTTTTCCCCTATACGGGCCAACACCCAAGGGCCCGCCGATGTGATCGAGAATAATCCTCACATCTGGAAAGGCGCGTGCCAACTCCACGAGCTCCGGAAGTTGCGGATGGTAGAGCCAGGCGTCGAAGCTCAAGTCGTAACGGCGCAGGCAGGAAAAACCGCGGCGGAACGTCTTGTCCGCCAGTAAACCTGGCCGGGCATCGCTCCTGATCGTCTCGCTCTCGTCCCAGGTGGTCGAGTGGCGAATGCCGCGGAAGCGGTGGGGACTAGCTGCCAAGTGCGCCTCGATCACCTGGATCACTGCCTCGCCCAGACTGAAGTCCGCGTGCCCGACAATTCCTGCTGCGACTCGAGTCCGGTTGCTTGGATCCAAGGCAGCTCGATCGGCGACCTTATCAAAGAACTCGGTCTCTCCTACGGGTTTCATTGTCTCAGGACCATCCATGCGGTACATCGCGCGATTTTCTACACAGACGGTGGCAATGATATTGTGTCCGGAGCCACTATCTTGAATAAATTCGTCGAGGAAATAGCGGTCGTTGGGTCGCTCTCGCAAGTGGTGGTGCGGATCACAAATCGCCAGATCGGGCTCCAGTGGAGGCTCGGCTGCGGCGGAGGGCGGTTTCTCAGATACGGTTGCCATATCCTTTCCTTCACTTATCCATGTATCAGCGCCGCGCAACTTCCTGCAAACGCTGATGCTTGGTATCCGAATCAGCGTTGACATGAGAAAGACAGCAGTGTTAATCGAAGGTTCTATGAGAAAAGCACTCTGGCTGGTGGTTTTTGCGATCTGGACATCAGAGCTCTGGGCTCAGGGCCCGTTTTATCAGGGGAAGACGGTTACGGTCGTGGCTGCGGCTAGTGCCGGAAGTCTTTACGACTTGTACGCTCGGCTTGTGGCGCAATTTATCGGCAAACACATTCCAGGCAATCCTAACTTCATCGTCCAAAACATGCCCGGGGCAGGATCAATAATCGGCGCCAACTATATCTATAACGTCGTCAAACCCGATGGACTGAGCATCGGGGCGATCCAGCCATCGATCTATTTCAACCAGATCCAAAAACAAGCCGAGGTGAAATACGATTGGGGAAAATTCACCTGGATCGGCAGCACCGATAAGTCGGATCATTTGCTTTACATGCGCGCCGATCTGCCTTACAAAAACCTGGCGGATGTGCGTCGAGCCAAGGAGCCGCCGAAATGTGGCTCCACTGGGGCTGGCACCTCGGGGAGTTACATGCCGAAGCTGCTGGAGGAAACTCTCGGTACAAAATTTACCGTCATCGCAGGCTATCAGGGTGGCGGAGAGATCGACCTGGCAGTGGAGCGGGGAGAACTTCACTGCCGCGCGCTCACGATTCAGGCCTACCATTCCCGCGAGCCGTATCATACCTGGCGTAAGAACGGCTTTGCGCGCATCCTGATGCAAACCGGTAAGACGCGGGATTCACGACTACCTGATGTTCCCACACTCTATGAGCTGATGAATGAACACAAGACTCCCGAAGCGGAGCGACGCCTGCTGCCCTTGGTTTTGGCCGCCACCGATTTCGGTCGCCCGATTATCGCTCCGCCCGGCTTTCCCCCAGACAAGACCAAGATTTTCCGCGAGGCTTTCATGAAAGCCATGAACGACCCTGAATTACTCGCCGAGGCAAAAAGGAAAAACTACGATATCACACCCACCAGTGGCGAGGAGCTTGAAGCATTAGCGAAGCAGGTCATGACGCAATCACCCGAAGTGATCGAACGGGTGAAGATCATCATGAGTCAGTGATGCGGCGAGAGAAAGTGATTGACCGAAAAAGAATGTTCTAATCAAAGGAGGTTACGATGTTCGATATCACGGGACTTAGAACCTTTGCCATGAGTGCCAAGGATCTCAACAAATCTGTGGAATTCTATACCAAAGTGCTTGGTGGCCAGATCACCCGGCGAGTTGAACCCACCGAGGAGCAACTAAAAGCCGGCCAGGTGAAAGAAGTCGACGTTCGTCTGGGCAATTTCGAAGTCCACCTATTTGACGCGTCGATAAAGCCGCGAGAAGTCGATCCCCATCACACGCTCAACATCCCCTGGCAAGAGCTAGAGAAGGCTTTGAACGCCCTAAAAAACATCGGCGCCAACATTGAAAAAGTCCGGCCTCATAGGGACAGCCCGAACTATTCCATTAACGTCTTCGATCCCGATGGCAACCGTTGGGAGCTATCGTTTACACAGTGAACGACGTCTGAACATAAGGGTGCGCCGACATTCAAGCATCCTGCCTTAACTTCAGCAACATCCTCAGAGGAGCAGATAGGATGATTCAATAAGGGCGATCCAGCCGATGTAAAATAGGGCAGGTGCACAGTGGGGGAGCGACGAAACGGCTGGCCGGTTGTCGATTCCAAACTGTGGGTGACATAACCTCCTCTCCCCCTAAAACCTGTTTACAAAATCCTGACATTTCACCTGATCAGTGTAGGGTTTTCTTGACAGCGAGCCTGTGGACAATTCAAAAACAACAGTCCTTTCAATAGCGGGCATCTTGTTTGCTGTACGATCACTGAAGGACGAACAACTGAAGCATGCGGGAAATCTAAATCTGCTGACGACCGCCACTAACTCCCATCCGTTTTTGTCAATCCTTCCTGCCGTTGCCTAGCACCGTGTGCTTCAGCTTGTTCTTAATGTGGCGGCTCGATGTTCTGGATTGAAGGGGGTGCGCGGCGTGAACTATTCAAATAAGCGTGCAATGATTCAGCATATATTAGAAAAGAACGGGTATTCTAATTGGTACGTCGCTCAACCGGACACCCAAAATCCTGATAGTCATGATCCCAGGTGCACCTGCTTAACCTTGAAAAGAAGCGAGCCGAGCTTGTGATTCCATACGAGTGGTTTCGACGATATCACCGAGTCGCAAAGCTGATCGCATTGGCGATTCAGCATCATTCTCCACGATCTTCACTACGCTGGTAATCTTCAAAGCGCACAGCTTAGTTCGATATCGCCAATCTCATGAATAGGATTCCCGCAGTACTCGCGTAGGATCTCGTAAATCTTGCGGCAGAAAGCAGAATTTTCAAACAAAAGACAACCGATGTATTCAGCCCCCATATGCTGCATGATCATGAAACATCGATCCGGCGGATCAATTTCAGAAAGTATAACTTCCCGCAGTATACCGACCTCACCATAAGGCTTGGCGTCGCCGCTACCGGCTCTCCAGAGCCAAGCGGGAGGCCAATTGTGCACACCCGCGCGTGACATTAAGGGATGGTCCCTCAGTTTCATTTCCGTAACGCCTTACTGTAAATGTCAGGATTATTGTTGAAAATGTAATCATCAGATGACCACCGTCAAGATGATTCGTAGGAAATTGGAAAGGGCTTTTAGGGGTGGGACTCGGGGAATCGCCTTAGGTGCGATGGGATGGTTGAGAGACGTTGATGCATTACGAGGACGATGCATTAAACATCATCGCTCCGCTTGGCGTCCATCCCAAAGGGTTTTTACGCGGCAGTTTCCTTCGCGTCATCTTTCCTCGCACTCACTACACATTTTGTTATTGCTCAATAACGTACACCTCGGACGACGATGCAGCCCGGTTCACAACCGGGCTAATCTTCCCATCCGTATTGTCCCTTGAGCTTTACGAATTGACATTCACCCAGGTATTCTTCTCGAATTCCTGCTTTATCTTTGCGAATGCGCACCAGAGTTTGAAGCTCCTTCTCCCCCATTGGGAATACGAGATAACCAGGTGTCTTTAACTGTTCAAGCAGAGGGCGAGGAATACAGGGGGCAGCGGCGGAAATAACAACGGCATCGTACGGCGAATGCTCCTCCCAGCCAAGGGTGCCGTCTCCCATGAGCACGGATACGTTCCGGTAACCGAGGCTGGTTAAGAGATTGCGGGCTTTGGATGCAAGTTTTTCGACGGTCTCAACAGAGAAGACTTCGGCACATAGCTCACTCAGAACTGCCGCCAGATAGCCCGAGCCGGTTCCTACTTCAAACACTCGTTCCGTTCCTTTGAGTTCGAGCGCCTCGGCCATGAGCGCTACCATGTAGGGTTGCGAGATTGTCTGATTCGCCCCAATAAGCAACGGATGATCCTCATACGCCTGGTCCCACAATTCGCTTTCAAGGAACAAGTGACGTGGCACCCTGGCCATCACCCCAAGCACCCGCGTGTCATTTATCCCACGGCTTACAAGCTGTTCCTGGACCATCCGTTCACGCGCTCGGGCGTAGTCGATCATCTTATTATCGTCCGATTATGATCAATCGCTTTTTTGCCGCTTTGAGATAGCCTATTCGATGCACGGCTTCGATTCAACGCCGGGTGAGAAGACCGCTTGCCGGGCAATAATTTCGCGCAGGTCGAGCTTCAACTTTATGCCTGGCCCGGGTTAACCAAAACTTTATCGGCTAGGTCTGCACCCGTTTCTACTTGTCCGCTTCGCCGGCATGGTTGGAATTCTCGAATACTGGAAAGCGCTGGGCGCGCCCGGCAGAAGAGACGGCACGTGACCCCTTTATTCTTTCATTTTTCCCGGCTCCATGCCGTGGCGCTTCATCAACGCTCTCTCGTCTTCCGGACTGGGCGGTATTTGTCCGGACCACAGCGTCTGCAATTCTTCAAAGTATGTGTCCATGGCCGGCGCATGAATGACCAGCAGACGGGAAGGTGTCGCGGCTGCGTTGCCAAAGGTGTGAGATACGCCTCCGGGAACATGGACGAAGCACCCGGGCCGGCCAATGACCGTATCGTCGCCGAGGAAGAATTCAATCTCTCCGTCGAGAACGTAGAAAGCCTCCTCACAGTTTGTGTGGATATGAGGCGGCGGCTTCTTTGCCCCAGGAGGGAGCGTGCGTTCCATCAGCGAAAAGGCTCCGTTCGTGCTTGCACGAGTCGCCTTAAAGAACATGGTGCTTCCTCGAGCGCTAAGCACTTTGCCCTCGCCTGCCTCGAAGACAATCGCCTTGTCTCTCATATTCACCTCTATTCTTCTGAACTCACGTTTCTCGAGTAGGCGAGCCGTGCCGGCGGTGTGAGGGCGCCCTGACTCCCTCAAACATACCCGGACCGTTTTCACATACTGTCACTTGCTCCCCATCTCCCGCTGGGCCTCCCTAAGAATCGACAGATCGGCGATGTCGTTGAAAGACATTTCGCGGCTGCTCTTCACGGTTTTCTTAGTCTCATCGATCACGAGCCGCAGTCCTTTCTCACAAATATTGATATCGTCGTCGTAGACCTTAACGACGCCGTCGTACGTAGCCGTAGCGACCTCGCGATCGAGCTTCAACCATTCAATTAGAAACTGAATCGTTCCGTCGCGATTGCTGCGAATATAGCGGTTGGCCTTGATGCCGGCTCGAATCACTCGCTTGATCTCATCGGGCTTGTCTTGAATTTTCTTCACGCTCGTCACCAATCCGGTCTCAGGGAAAACCAAAACATCATGAGCTCTGGCAAGTATATTGAATCCCTGCTTCCTCGCCTCGAAATCCAGCGGCGGCCCGAGTACGGCGGCGTCAACCAATCCCTGACTCAGCGCGGCGAAGCGCGCGTCCGGAGGACCAACGGCGAGGTACTTCAAATCTTTCTCGGAATCGAGTCCATAATGCTTGGCCACGGCCCGCGCCGCAAAGTGCGCAACGCCACCAAAGATGAGCACCGCAACCGTTTTGCCTTTGAGGGCTTGGACCGATTTGATTTCAGGCCGGGCGACCAGAGCGAGCACTGGAGCGGGTACATAGCAGGCCACCACTTTGATCGGCACTCCACTGAGCGCGCTGCCGATGGCCGTACCGCCAATGCCCGTCGAGTAATCGACTTCGCCGCCACTCAACGCTGCTCTGCCCGCAGCCGCGGAGATCCGGATGATCTCGGCTTCGATTCCCTCCTCCTTCAGAAAACCTCGCTTCTGCGCCAAAGGGAAAGTCATGAACTGGCCGGCGAATCCGGTCATTGAGATTCGAATCTTGTCGGCGGCGTGAACCGAGCTGTGGACAAGAAAAACCATGAGCAAAGCGCCGAATACTTTAGCCACGCGCAATCTCCGCGGCACAATCATCGCTTGTTTTTGTACAGCCCGTCGATGAAGCCGTTTTCATCCAGCTCTCTCACGAAACTTGAGTCGGCAAAATCATCAGGCTTTGCGCTACGGGCTTTGGGATCCTTCTCGCCCAACTCCAAGAGAACTTCTTTGATCCCGTCCAATGGAGGATAAGGTTTGGACGGAACAACCGGAGAGAAAAACTGGTAGCTATCCTCCACGGCGTCAGGATCGTTCACCCGCATATGTTTCGCGATGACTCGCTTGCTGAACTCTCTCTGAGTTTTATAGACGAAGATTCCTTCAACCAAAGCTCGCGTGAAACGCCGAACGGTGTCCTTCCGCTCTTTGATGAAGGCACCGGTAGCAGCGATGGGCGTGTTGGTATAGGCACTGCCAAAGTCCGATGGCTCCGCAAGACTGTTGAGTCGGGCCTTGCGCGCAAGCGCCGTCACCGGTGGCTGAGCAACCAGCCCGGCGACTTGCCCGTTTTGGACGGAGGCAAGTCTCGTGGGTTGACCGCCGGGTATCTGGATAATAGCGACATCCGTATCGGGCTTCAGTCCCCATTTGATCAAAATCTTGCGTGTGGCATAGTCCGAACTGGAGCCGTACCGGCTAATCGCCAGTTTCTTACCGCGCAGATCCTCCGGCCGTTTGATATCCGGATGGACGATCAAACTATAAGCGAGGACATTGACGATGCCTGCGATCAAGGTAACATCGCCGCCGCGCAGGCGCGCTGCGACCGGCGAGTTGCCCCCGCCTTGAACCATCGGCACATCGCCCGAAAGTAAAACCTGGACCGCTCTGGACCCGCCGTCTAGATAGATGAGCGTCGTGTCGAGGCCGTGCCTCTCAAACAGTCCGGCCTCTTTCATGATCCACGGAACAGCCTGCGAGCCAGCGATGGCGCTCCAACCGAACACGAGTTTATCGCGGCGCGCGAAGAGCCGGGAAGAGAGAGTATGAGCAACAGCCCGAAAACAAACGACGAAGGGCAACATGATGTCATCTGTTTAAGCAGCGACCCTCTGAAACCATCGATCTTCATCATCGTTTGCTCCAAATGAGGAATCTCGTGAGATTGCCTGAGTGATATTGCTCAATGGTTCTAAATTTTATCTGCCTTAACGTTTGCCGGCGCCGATACAAGCTATCGCCTCGATCTCGACGAGAATCTCGGGGGTCGCAAGGCTTCTGACTTCAACCAATGTCGAGCAGGGGAAATCTCCACTGAAAAACTCCTGTCGGGCGCGCCACACTTCGGTGTTGTTCTTGATGTTGACGACGTAAATGGTCACTTTCACGACGTCCGCCATGGCCCCTCCCGCGGCCTCCACAAGGTGTCGGATCTTACCGAAGATCAGTTTTGCCTGCTCGTATTCACCCCGGCCCTCGATGGTCCTACCGTCACTGCCGCGAGCAACCATTCCTGAAACGAAGAGCATGTCACCGACGCGCAAACCATTGGACCATCGGTCCGGCGGCGGCTCAGGGACATGAGGGCTGGTGATTCTCTCGATCTTCATGGTCTCTCCCTTAGGATATTACCGATTGGGTGATCTGCGAACTCGTTGGTTTCGCCGATACCCCAATCGTCGGTGAAAAATTTGTTTGATGCGTCTCGGTCTGATGGGGTTCACTTGTTGCTCGACCACATGCCTCTCTCCTTGCAGGCTACTCTGTCCTTAGCCCCAGTCGTTCGATTCGCTCCGCCTGACTGAAAGGCGTCTGTAGTAGCGCAATTACCTCCTTGGCGAGCATCCGCACTTGCCCGACATGCGTTTCGCTTGGACCGTAGGGACGCATGACAAACTTGGTGGCGCCGGCGTCGATATAATCTTGGATCTTCCTTCGCACCTGATCGGGTGTACCCAAGGCGGAATACTCCGATGGCGCAATGTCTTGTCGTCGGCGAATGGAAGAGCCGGCAACCCTCAAAGCCTCTTCGCTGTCATTTGCGAAAACATAAGGAACCAAAACTCCGTAGTGATCCTCGGGAACCCCCCGGCTGACCTCCGCGGCGTGATCGCGGATCGCTTCGATGCCCATCGCGACTTCACTGGGTGTCACCGACGAAACTAGCCAACCGTCCGCAAGCCGCCCCGCGCGCCGAAAGGCAGCTTTACTTCGGCCACCGACCCAGACTGGCGGGCCACCGTTCTGGTAAGGACGTGGTAAGAGAGTTAGGTCTTTGACCGAATAGAATTGCCCCTGAAAGTTAACCTGCTCCTCAGTCCAAAGTTTCTTCATCAGCACGATGGCTTCATCACCGCGTTTGCCTCGCTCTTCTTTCCGCACCCCCGTCGCTTCAAAGTCACGCGAGTCATCACCGCCGATGCCGACCACGAGCAAAAGCCTTCCCTTACAGAGGAAATCGAGCGTCGCGAGCTGCTTGGCGAGGACAACGGGATGGCGCGTCGGCAACACCAGAGCGCTGGTGCCGAACTTCATGTTGCGCATGCGCGAGGCCAGATAGGCCATGAAGACAACCGGGTCGAGGGTGGGCCTCGGCGCAGCGATGCGATCGCTGACCCAAACCGAATCGATGTCCCAACGCTCGCAGTCATCGATAAACTCGAGCACGCTGTCCGGCGATTCGCTGTCCAGCGCACCGTCACCCAAAGCGATCCCGATTCGGATCTTCAAAGGCACCCCCATCTTAATTTTCCCCCATCGAGGGGGCAGATTAACTCATTTTCCGCGCGCGAAATCAGATCGAGCGATACTCATCATGTTATGCCTCCTCCGCCATCCTTTCCCGTGATGGGGAGATTTAGTGGATTTGGTTTTTTGATTGCGGCTCGCCCTCGCTAGGTTCTTTGCTGTTAAAATTATCCTTCGTGGACTTTGCGTCCTTTGCAGCAACAAGTCTTCATAAATGCGGCATGATTTCTTTGGCGCAAATGTCGAGATGTTCCATCTCATCGAACATCGGATTGAACACGATGAACTGCGCACCGGCACGGACCAGCTCTTGAATTTTCCCTGTACATTCCGCGGCGCTTCCCCAGATCGACACCCGGGGTCCGAGATCGGCGTTCTTGTAACGCCTTGCAAACCAGTCGCGAATGCGTTTTTCGCCGCGCTCCTTGTTCCCGTCGACAGCGAGATAGACTCGCTTGCCGTAACTGAAAGTCGCAGGATCTCGCTTCGCATCCGCAAGGAATTGGCGAATCATCGCCGACTCACGAATAAAGGCATTGGAAGATGACGAGCCTGCTCCCATCCAACCGCTACCATACTTCACTGCCCGTTTGAGCGCATTTTCGTGATGGCCACCGAACCACAAGGGCAAGTGCGGCCTCTGGATCGGCTTGGGCTCCATGGAAACATCTTTAAAACTCCAATAGCGTCCTTGAAAACTCGCCTTCGGTTCGGTCCAGAGTAGCTTCATGATCTGCACAGCCTCGCTGAAGCGGGTCACGCGCCCTTCGCGCGTGTAACCGAACACATCTTCATGCGAACCAAGATGACCGCCGCCAAGCCCGACTCCCATGACGGCGCGACCGCCACTCATGACATCCAGTGTCGAATAGGCTTTCGCCAGTTGCAAAGGGTTTCGCAAGGGCAGCAAGATGACCGAAGTTCCCAATCGTAACTTAGTCGTGATCGCCGCCACGTAGCTGAGCAGAGTTAGTGGTTCCAACATGCTGAAACCGCCAATGATTCGTTCCTGCAGCCAGAGGCTTTCATAGCCGAGAGTCTCCGCCCTGGTGACGAATGTGCGGATATGCTCCATGTCGACGGGCCCGTCAAAGAAGACTTGAGGAATCTCGATACCGCAAGGTAAATGAGTCGTGCTCATAGATCAGTTGCTCCCCTCGGTGAGCGTCTCAATTCACACCGTAAAGCCGCGCGCAGTTATCCCAGAGAATCTTTTTCCTGGCGCTGCTCGGCATTTCCATTGCCATGAAGTGATTGATGGCATTCGGCCAGTGCGAATCCGCATGGGGATAGTCTGTCGAGATCACGACGTTGTCATCACCGATTCTGCGGATGACGTCGCCCACCAGATTTTCCTCCACGTCGACCGAAATAAAGCACTGGCGAAAAAAATAGTCGCTGGGTTTCATGCTCAAAGGCTCGTCGGCGTAGTCTTTGCGCAGCTCCCAGCGTTCGTCGAGTCGATAGAGCACCCAGGGTAACCAGCTGCAGTTGCCTTCGAGGAAAGCCACTTTCAATTCCGGGAAGCGTTCCAGAACGCCGCCGGCGCAGAAGCTTCCCACCGCAAGTATCAGCTCGATGGGATTGCGAAACGCGTTGATCAACACCGCTTCGTTAGCATGGCCTTTGAAGCGATGTACGACTTGATCGGTATTCGGATTGGCCGCCGGGTGAAAACATATCGGCACGCCGAGCTTTTGCGCTTCGTGCCACACCGGGTCGTAGTAACGGTCATGAACATGACGGCCATTGGCCGGCTCCGGCACGAGGCACAGGCCAACAGCGCCAAGCTCCTTAATCGCGCGGCGCGTCTCATCGACGGCGAGATCGACATCATGCAAGGTGATCAGGGCCGATGGTCTAAGCCTCTTAGGATCGGCCTTGCAAAAATCCGCCATCCAGTCATTCCAAGCGCGGCAGAGGTCGTTGGCATACTCTGGCTCAAGGCTGTCGTCGCAGTGAAGTGGAAACGTTCGAAACAGCACGGCCACGTCCAGACCTTCTTCGTCCATCGCAGCGACCTGCGAGAAGGCGTCGTAGTTTTGTTTGAACGGCTTTTCATAGCGATGGGCGACGGAGTCTTCTCCCGGAGCGGCCTCACCCGCGATGGGTTTGGGGGTCGCGGGGGAAAGTGCCTGCACTCCGGATGATCTAATGGGTTTGCCGTCGGCGAAGGTAAACCTGATCTGTCCATGCTTTTTACGCGGTTCACCGCGGGGGATGCGCTCGCCCCATTTAGGATTCATGTATCTCAAATAAAGATCATGGGGTTCGAAGACATGCATATCACTGTCGAGAATCTTGAATCCGTTTTTTGCCATGTGTCTGCCCTCCTTCTGTTCACGGTACTTAACGCTTAGTCTCCGGCCTCCGTCCTGTCAATAGAAAAGACCCTGATTGGCAAACTTTGACACTCGCTAAACGACCTTGACATCTGGCGGTGGAGCTGTAAAAGATTTCGCATCAATCTGGCGATTGGATCAATTGACGGAGGTCCAAATGGTCTGTAAAGGCAAGCAACGATTCGCGGTCACTTTTTCAGCACTCGCCTTTTTACTGGGCAATAACGCGGTCGCAAACGCCCAGACTCGGGTCTCTATCGGCGTGACCGAAACGATCGAGACCGCCAATCCTTACGGCGATAGCGTCTCACTCTTGTACGGGATCTGGAGCGAGATCACCGGGCCTTTCTGTACCTACAATTACGAAAAAGGCGATTTCGAGGGGCGTTTAGCAGAGCGTTGGAAAGTGGAAAATCCCACCACTTGGGTCTTCTACCTGAACAAAAATTATAAATTCAACGACGGTTCTGCAGTGACTGCCGATGACGTGGTCCATTCCATGATGAACCGTGTCATCGGCGATCCTCAATCAAAGCAGAAAGCCTCAGTCGCCGGTCCGATCGTCAAAGCAGAAGCCATCGACAAACAGACAGTCAAATTCATCACCGACAAACCCGCTGCTCCCCTGTTAAGCTTCGTCTGTGATCGTCTAATCGTTACGAGCAAAGCTGCATATGACAAATACGGCAAGGACATCGCAGATAAACAACACCTGATTGGCGGTGGTCCCTACCGGCTCAAGGAATTGATCCCTGGTCAGCGCCTAGTGATCGCCAAGAACCCGGATCATCCTGAAGCGAAAAAACACCGGAATGCGCCCGACGAAGTTGTCTTCCGCGTAATGCGTGAGACCGAACAACGGGTTACGGCCTTGCTGAACGATGAAATTCAAATCGCCCAGTTCATCCCTCCCCATTTGCGCCAGCGCGTGGAAAAAACGCCCAACGTGCGGATCGCGGGAACGGACTCCATAGAGATCATGTTTCTGGCCATGCAGCCGAAACCACCTTTCGACAAGAAGGAAGTTCGCCAAGCGGTTTGCCACGCGATCAATCGCGATCAAATTATTGCCACGCTCCTCGAAGGCTTTGCGAGTCGCCTCGACGGCCCCATCGGACCGGGTCAATATGGCTATGATCCGAACCTCAAGCCGAAAATGAACTACGATCCCGAGAGGTCAAAAAAGCTTTTGGCGCAGGGCGGTTATCCAAACGGTGTTGATGTCGAACTGCAGACTCCGGTTGGACGTTATACGCTGGACAAACAGGTGACCGAGGCCATGATCCCGATGCTGAATACCGCCGGTTTTCGCGCCAAGTTAGCGACCCCGGAATGGCCGACGTTGTGGGCAAACGTGCAAAAGGGCACCATCCCCTTCTATTATATGGGTCGTGGTTCAGTGCAAGATCCCAGCGCGGCTTTGCACCAATATTTTTACACCGCGGAAACCCCGCGGATCGGCTACTCTAATCCCAAGCTTGATGAACTCTTAGACAAGGAGCAGGCGGAATTCGATCCAAAAAAACGGAAGCAGTTCCTCTCGCAGGCGATGAGCATCCTTACCGAAGACGCTCCAGCCTGCTTCATGTGGAGGCATAAACTGCTCTGGGGCATAAACAACCGGGTGGAATATAAGCCGCTACCCGATGCTCGCATTTATGCGCTTGATATGACGGTGAAGAAATAGTGCCGCGACCCTCAAGGGATCCGGTGCAATACCGCAACCTGCTGAGGAGAAAGCAATGATCGGTGAAAAATTTGTCGATGTGGACGGAATCCGCACGCGCTATTTCGAAAAAGGTAGTGGCCCGGTCATTGTGCTTTTTCACGGCGGTCACTTCGGCTCCCACGATGCCGCCGACTGCGCCGACGATTGGAGCTTAAACTTCGACGATCTCAGCCGCTGGTTTCACATCTTTGCCGTCGACAAAATCGGTCAAGGCTTCACCGACAACCCTAGGCGCGACGAAGACTACACGATGTCGTCCGTGGTACAGCATGCCTACGGTTTTCTTAAGGTTTTGGGGCTGCGTCATGTCCACCCCGTGGGCCATTCGCGCGGTGCATACCTGGTCGCGCGTTTGACGTTGGAGCATCCGGAGCTGTTCAACACGTGTATTTTGGTTGATACGAACACGCTCGCTCCCGGCATCAGCAAAAACGAAACGGTCATGGCCAATCCGCCCCTGCCGCGCCTAAGCCGGGAAAGCCAACGATGGATTTTGCAAAAGTACTCGTTTGCTTTCGAGCATATCACCGAAGAATGGCTGGACGTTATGATGCGCGTTGCGGCGCTGCCTAAATACCAAGCAGCGGTAAAAAAGATGGAGGAAGCCGGACTAAGAACGACTCGTTTTCTGCCTCACCTGGCCCGGCAAAAAGACGAAACTCTCGGCATCATCCGTGATCGGGGCTTCGGCAAACCCACGCTGCTCGCGTGGGGATACAACGATCCGACGGCGACCATCGATCAAGGCCACTCGCTCTTCGACCTCATCAGCGGCAGCACACCTGACTCGAGGATGTACATCTTCAATCGCGCGGGCCATTTTTCCTACCGAGAGCAACCGGCGGAATTCAACGAAATGTTGCGCAGCTTTGTCCAGCGCGCTGCTTGACAATTCTCGGACGAGATGACGAGAATCGCCCCAGCGCATCGGAGTCGTACCTGAAATGGCGGGTTATCTCGTTCAACGTTTCGTAGGAACCGTTCCTGTTTTGCTGCTCATCAGCTTGCTCGTCTTCTTGTTGATTCACGCCGCTCCCGGTGATCCGACACTCATGCTCCTGGGCGAGGAAACAAACGCCGCCGAGGTGGCCAAGGCCAAGGCGCAGTGGGGATTGGATCGTCCGCTTTACGTGCAATATTTAAAGTTCGCCGCTTCAACTCTCACGGGAGAATTCGGCAAGTCATTCAAATACGCTGAGCCTGTCAGCCAGGTCATCAAAGCCCGTTTACCGGCGACTATCGAGCTAGCCATTTTCTCGATTATCATTGCCGTTGTTTTGGCCATACCGTTAGGCGTCTGGGCCGGTTCGAAGCCCAACTCGTGGCTGGACAATGTTGGAACAACCTTCGGACTTTTTGGCATCAGCATGCCTAGTTTCTGGCTCGGCATCATGTTGATTCTCCTGCTCGCGGGTGTTCTGAACATCCTCCCCACGGCCGGCCGCAGCACTTATGGAGTCGCGGGACCAGAAACCACCGGTTTCTACTTGCTCGACAGTCTATTGCACAGGAATTGGAAGGCGGTTTGGGACGGATTGACACACATCTGCATGCCGGCATTGGCCCTCGGCGTGAATATGCTTGGCATCTTGATGCGGGTAACTCGCTCTTCTGTTTTGGAGGTGATGAACGAAGAATATGTTGTCACCGCGCGTGCCAAGGGACTCGCGGAAAAAAATATTGTGTGGCGTCACGTCACCAGCAATGCCCTGATACCGGTCATTACCGTTGTCGGGCTTGAGCTGGGGACACTGCTGAGCGGTTCCATCATTGTTGAAACCGTCTTTGCGTGGCCTGGCGTTGGTAGCCTTCTGATCACTGCCCTGAACGCCCGTGATTATCCTCTCGTCACGGGAATCGTCATCACCTACACCGCGGCTTTCGTTGTCATCAACCTGATTATTGACGGACTTTATGCAGTCATTGACCCTCGAATCCGCTACTGAAAAAACGCCCGGTCTCGTGGGCCGACTGACCCCGCGATTGCATGTAAAGGCCTTCACGGGAGGCCTAATCGTGTTAACTTTCATCGTGGTCGGCATCCTGGGTCCGGCCCTCGCACCCTATAACCCTAACAAGCAGGAACTGACCGCAATGACAAAACCACCTGAAGGCATCGGCTCTCTTCATGTCCTGGGAACGGACAATCTGGGGCGCGATGTTCTCAGCCGGGTGATATATGGTGCCCGGGTTTCGCTTTTGGTGGCGTTTGCGGTGGTCTTCATCTCCGGATTCATCGGCATAGGTCTCGGAGCGATTTCAGGCTATTTCGGCGGCAAAACCGACTTCGCGATCCAGAAGCTGGTCGAGGTCGTATGGGCTTTTCCGCCCCTGTTGCTCGGCATCACGATTATGGCGTTTCTCGGTCAAGGCCTGTTCAACCTGATTCTGGCCTTGGTGGTACAACGTTGGATTCCTTATTGTCGTGTGGTCCGCGGTCAAGCATTGAGTTTGCGCACGCGTGAATTCGTAGTCGCTTCTCGCTGTTTGGGAGCCCGTAACGCGCAGATCATTCTGCGTCATATCCTGCCAAACGTGATCCAGACGTCCTTGGTCATCGGCACCTTTGCCATGGCATCGGCAATCATCGCGGAAGCCAGTCTTAGCTTTTTGGGTGTCGGGGTTCCACCCGAGATTCCCACCTGGGGCACCATGCTCGCCGATGCGCGCATCTACATCAGCACGGCGTGGTGGCTGCCGCTTTTTCCCGGTCTTTGCATCTTCGTCACCGTGCTCGGAATTAATCTTCTCGGCGACGCACTGCGTGACCTTCTCGATCCGCGTTTGAAGCGAGCGGGCTCGGGCTTGTAGCATCTCCTTCGTTCTATTTCTTTGATTCTCTCACCGAGTCGTGTAAATTAATGAAAATGCGAAGGACAAAAATCGTCTGCACTATCGGCCCCGCCAGCGCTTCTGAAAAGGTTCTAAGACAACTTATCCAGACTGGCATGAACGTTGCGCGTCTCAACTTCAGTCACGGCGACTATGCGTTCCATCGACGCATTATCCGCATGATCCGACGACTTGAACGGAAGCTCGACCGCCCTGTCGCCATCCTGCAAGACCTGCCCGGTCCCAAGATCCGCATCGGCGCCGTGGAAGGAAATCACGTCCGCCTCCGGAGCCGTCAGACTTTAGTATTAACCACTCGCGAGATGATCGGCAATGAAGAGATGATCTCCGTCAATTATCAGGGTCTCACCTCATCGGTGAAGAACGGTGATCCAATTTTGCTCGGTGACGGGGAGATCGAACTAGAAGTCGTCAAGGTCGGAAAGCCAAGCGTTGCCTGTCGGGTCGTGGTTGGCGGTATTCTCGGTTCGCACAAGGGCATTCACTTTCCGCAAAGCAGCCTCAACCTTCGCGCTCTGACGAGCCGCGACAAAAAGGACCTTGCTTTCGGCATTGAGCACAAAGTTGATATGATTGCCCTCTCCTTCGTTCGCAATAGCGACGATATCGTCTATGCGCGCCGTGAAATGAAAGCTTGCGGCGCTTCGGTTCCGATCATCGCCAAGATCGAGAAACATGAAGCCCTCGATCATATCGACGGCATTCTGGAAGAGGTCGACGGGATCATGGTGGCGCGCGGCGATCTCGGACTCGAGATCGCGCCCGAAAAGATTCCCGCGATGCAGAAGATGATGATTCGGAAGGCGAACGTTTTGGGCAAACCCGTCATCACGGCCACACAGATGCTGCGCTCTATGGTTCAGAATCCGCGTCCAACGCGCGCCGAAGTAGCGGACATCGCCAATGCCGTCCTGGACGGAACCGACGCCCTGATGCTGTCGGAAGAATCCGCAGCGGGCGATTATCCTGTACAGGCCGTCCGGACGATGGCCGAAGTCGCTGAGGAAACCGAACAAATTCTGGAGCCCCGCTATCAATTCGCTGGCCGCAAAAAAAGTATACCCGAGGCCATCAGTTTCGCTGCAATTTCGCTGGCGCGTGATCTGCAAGTCGCAGCTTTTCTCATCCCGACATCTTCGGGGAGCACGGCGCGCATGATCGCCCGCTATCGACCGCAGCATCCAATCATCGCGTTCACCCCGGAAAGGCCGAGTTTGAAGACTCTTTGCCTCGTTTGGGGTGTCTACCCAATCGCAGTCTCGGCTTTTCAGAGTACTGATGCGATGCTGCGTGATGCCCAGAAGCGAGCGCTGAAGTTGGGATTCGTGAAACGCGGTGACTTGGTCGCCATCACTGCCGGGCTACCGCTCCAACAAGCGGGAACGACCAACATGATCACCGTCAAGCCGATCGAGTGATAGACTGGAATACTGGAGTGGTGGAGCACTGCAGTAATGCTTTTGTCAAACCCGATACTCTGGACTACATTACTCCAACACTCCATTTCGTTGCTTGTTGTCGACTGTTGCAACTCCGAGCCGAAATGGTCTAGAAGTCGGTTAACAGGAGGATCAATCTATGGCTGATGCACTGAGGGCTTTTGAGGAAGAATTAGAAAGCAAAAATTTCAAGGGCTATTGGCAAAATATCCAGGGCGACGTCTACCGCGAGCCGGTACCTTCGTTCGAGCCTTGCCACTGGAAGGGAAAGGATCTTTTCACCGCCATGGAAAAAGCCGGCGATGTGATCGGCTTGGACGTATCCTTCCGGCGCGTTATCCAGATGTGGAACCCGTCGCTCAAGAACGGTACGTCGCGCACTCTGGTTTTGAACCTTCAGCTGCTCAAGCCCGGCGAAGATGCGCTATCGCACCGCCATATGGCCGGAGCGATTCGTTTCATTCTAAAGGGTCATGGCACGCGTCTCATCGTTGAAGGCGAATCATTCGAGATCGGCGAAGGTGATTTTGTTACCACGCCGAGCTGGACTTGGCACGACCATGAAAATCACGGCGGCGAGACGATGATGTGGCTCGATGGACTGGACTCACCTCTGGTCAGACTATTGGAAACCGATTTTCATGAACCCGATCCACGCAAGAAACAGACGGTCACGAAACCCGACGGCTACACGCTGGCGACCGTCGGCGCCCTGCGGCCGGCCTGGACAAAGCCGAATTCAATCCAGCCACCTGCCTTTTGCTACAAATGGGCAGATACCGAGCGAGCCCTGAGTAAAGTGGGTGAACAACCTGGCGATCCCTATGATGGAATCGTATTGGATTACGCCAATCCGTTGACGGGTGGACCGACCTTGCCGACCATGGCCTGCCAGATCCAGATGCTCCGGGGCGGAGAAAAGACCAAAAGCCATCGCCACACCAGCTCGACCATTTATCACGTATGGCGCGGTAGCGGCGTCAGCACTGTCGGCGATAAGCGCTACGAATGGGAACAGGGCGACTCCTTCGTCGTACCGCTCTGGAATTTTCATCATCACGAAAATACGTCTAAAGATCCCGCGATATTTTTCGTGATGTCCGACAAGCCATTGATGGACGCCATCGGTCACTACCGCGAAGACGTGCACGCTGAGTAATTAGAAGAGCTAAGGATGAGCCGATAAAAGGAGATACCTGTTGTGTTCAAGCTCGAGCGCAAACTAGACCCCGACGAATTCATCCAGACATTTTCAGAGGTGAACAAGAACGACCACCAGCGCCCGCCGCATCCCTGGGAGACTCTGTTTCGCGAAGGCAAGTGCACCCGGGAACAACTCCAAGGCTGGGCCAAGGAACGCTATTACTTCGTCAAAAACGTCCCGACGAAAGAATACTCCATTCTTTATAATTGCCCCCATCTCGAAGTGCGCCGAATGTGGCTGCCCAAAGCCATCGAAGAAGAGGGTGAGGACTTGATCGGCAAGCCGGGCAAACCGCATCCCGATTACTGGCTCAAGCTCTGCAGCGCCCTCGGTCTCAGCCGCGAATACGTGATCAACTCCGAGCCGCTGTTCGGCGTCAAGTTCGCCGTGGATAGCTTTGCCAATGCCGCATTTAAAACCTCCTGGTTGCTCGGCGTCGCCGTGTCCGAAGGCGACGATACGGCGCGCGCCATGGCGCGCGATCTCGATATCTTCCGCAAACAATATCCATGGGTGAACGACGACGCTCTGGAATTTTACAAGCTCCACGCCGGCGTCGACGTGGAACACGGGCTCATCAGAAAAGAAATTCTAAAAAAATATGCCGACACGAAAGAGCTTCAAGAAGACTGCATCAATGCCCAGCTCATGAAAAACAACATGCGGCGGGTCATGGCCGACGCCATCTATATGGCTTATGTCGTGCAAGGTGCCAGGGTCACCGTCAACGGCGCCGCTGCCGAGACTTCCTTTCCCATGTGACGTCCTCTGCGATGCACGGTCTGTCAGCCCTGGTGGTTGCGCTGATTCTCATGCTTGCCGGCGGGAAACCCGCCGGCGCAGGCCCGGTGCGCATCGCCTACAGCTCTATCAGCGGTGCTATGCTGCCGCTCTGGGTCGCGAAAGATAAGGGCCTCTTCGATAAATACGGTGTCGAAGTTGACCTCGCCTACATCCGCGGCGTAGCGATCGAGGCGTTACTATCCGGCGAGGTGCATTTCGTCCGCGCTTCCCCACCGGCGGTAGTTCGCTCAACGCTCCGTGGCGCCGACCTCGCCATCATTGCGAATACCATCAACGTCGCGGTTTTTTCTTTGATGTCGAAGCCTGACCTGAAAAGGCCCGAGGACCTTAAGGGTAAGAAGATCGGGGTAACCAACCTTGGAGATTCGCCGGATCTTGTCTTGAGCCTGCTCCTGGAAAAATGGGTTTGCAGCGCAACAAAGATGTGGCGGTGCTTGGTATTCGCGGCGGCATGCCGGAACTGCTGGTTTCTGTCAGCAAGGGATTCGTCGACGCCGGAATGATTTCGGCTCCCAGTAATTTACGCGGCATGAAACTCGGGCTAAGGGAATTTGTCAATGTTGCAGACCTGGGGATTCCTTATCTCAACTCGCCTCTAAGCACGCGACGTTCGTATATAAAAACCCAGCGCGACGTCGTTCTGCGCGTTCTCCGCGCCTATTACCAAGCGGTTCAAGAGACGCGCAACGACCGCAACTCGGCTTTAAAAATCCTCGCAAAATATGTTCGCGTCGACGATACCGAAATCCTCTCCCAAGTCTACCGCATTTATGGGACAAGCCACTTACAGAAAAATCTGACCATTGATCTCGAAGGCGTCAGAGGCCTTCTGAATGGTTTGGGAACCGAAGCCACGCAAGTTGATCCCGCCTCTTTCATGGATATTTCGCTGCTACAGGATCTCGATCGCGAAGGATTCTTCCAAAGAATCGCTAGCGGCCAATTAACCACGACGATCATCACACCGTAGTCCTCCGACTAATTTTTCCAGATTGTCGTAAGGCTTCGGTCTAAGTTGTAACGATGTGTCAAAGATTAGCAACTTTTGTCTAACGGTTTCCATCTTGCGCCGCGTCTCTTGAATTTTGAACTCGAACAATATCAGTTAAATTCTCGTAAATTTCTTGACTCTGCCCTAGTTGCGAAGTAAGCCGATGCTAGAAGTTAGATCCGTCCCGCTGTTTAGACAAAACGAACGACTGCATCGACTGCTGCGAAAAGAGGTCGGCATCATGTACAACGGCCACTTCGGGTTCCTCGAATCGCCTTTCAGTGTTACGCCTGATCCGCGTTTCTTTTACACCAATCCCGTCTACCTCGAGGCCTTTGCTACCTTGCGCTATGGGATCGAAACTAAAAAGGGCTTCATTGTAATTACCGGAGAGGTTGGAACCGGGAAAACCACCTTGCTGCGTAAACTGTTGCACAACTTGGAGGACACCGTCCATTCGGTATTTATCTTTCACACCTACCCAAGTTTCCCGGAATTGCTCCAATTCACGCTTCACGATCTCGGCTTAGCCCCTAAAAACACGAGCAAAGTGACGATGCTTCAGGAGTTAGGCGACTATCTTATTCAGCAGCACCAGCGAGGCCACACAGTCGCAGCGCTGATCGATGAAGCTCAAAACCTAAACGATGCGGTTCTCGAAGACTTAAGACTTCTTTCGAATCTGGAGACCGATCGAGAAAAGCTACTTCAGATTGTGCTGGTAGGCCAACCCGAGCTTGAGGCAAAGCTTGAAAAACCTGGGCTCCGGCAACTTAAACAGCGGGTGGCCCTTCGATGTCGGCTGGATCCGCTCAAGCCCGAGGAAGTGGCCGCGTATATCGATTTTCGGCTTCGAACGGCGGGCTATGAAGGAAAAGGCTTGTTTCATCATGATGCGGTTCAGCAAATCGCTTTCTATTCGCAAGGAATTCCCCGACTGGTGAACATCATCTGCGATAATGCCCTGCTCATCGCCTATGCGGAGTCTAAGAAAATTGTTTCGCCAGCTATGATCAAACAAGTGGCCAGCGATCTCAGGATTGGATCGGAAGTTCAAATCACAAAGCGGGAACCCAACCCTGCTGTTCGCGCATCTCAGCCCGAACCAAAAACCATCATCCGTGAAGTACCCAGCCGGGTTCCCGAGCACAGACTGAGGCGCATCGTGCGCACGGGAGTTGGGGCTCTTCTGGGAATCGTACTTCTTGTTGCCGCAGCATCGCTCATCGAGCCACAAAGTACGCCCCAGACTTCAGGAAAAAACCTTGAAGTTGTCACGCACACACTGAGACAGGAATCCGTCCCGGAAAACGTCAATGCTGAGGCCGAGCTCAAGCGGAAGGACCATCGCTTTACGATCCCGTCTGGCGCAACGATCTTCAAAATTGCCATTGATACCTACGGGCCTAACACCGCGCTCGGCATGGACCTCATCAAAGAATTCAACCCTCAAATTGACGATCTTAATTGGATAACTGCAGGGGAAGATCTCTCGCTTCCTTCCCTAACGCGCGAGACATTGCTACGGCAGCAACCCGACGGTTCGTATCGTCTCATCGTGGGATCATTTCGTAGGCAAACCGGAGCCGAGGAATACGCCCGCCTCCTGAGCAACAAAGGCTATCAAGTCACGATTAGACCGAGAAGGGTTGCGGACGATCTATTGCTGCATCGGGTTGAGATTGACGGTTTAAAAAACCTGGAAGAGGCCAATCAAATTTGGCATGCCGGGCTAGGGAACGAATGGCTCGCATTCGCCGACAACGTGGGAGAAGCAGTTAGGCGGACAAATAAAACTAACCGGTAAACAACACAAGGAAACCCGGGACCCAACTAATGAGATCCCGGTGCTTAAGCGCCCTTGCGCTTCTTGATCTCTTCGATGAGCTGAGGAACGACCTTAAAGACGTCGCCGACGACACCGAAGTCAGAGTACTGAAAGATCGGCGCTTCGGCATCCTTATTGATCGACACGATGAACTTGGAGGTTTTCATTCCTGAAAGGTGCTGCACGGCGCCGGAGATGCCGCACGCGATATAGAGATCCGGCTTGACCGTCTTACCCGTCTGTCCGATTTGCATCGCGTAGGGAACCCAGCCCGCGTCGACAGCGGCCCGCGTCGCGCCCACAGCGCCGCCAAGCGCGTCAGCTAGCTCCTTCAACATCGCGAAGTTTTCTTCGCCTTTGAGTCCACGGCCGCCGGAAATGATCGTTTTGGCGCCGTCCAGCTGCGGTCCTTCTCGCTTTACCGCCACGCGCTCTTTCATGTGAACTTTTTGCAGCGCTGCGTCTGACGGAGCCTGGATCTCCTCGACCGAGACGGGCTGCTCATTAACTTTCGGCTCGAAGGACTTGGGCCGAACTAACAGTAATTTGGTTCCGTAGCTGACCAAGGTGCTCGTGTTTTGATAACTCGCGCCCAATGCTGGAATCGTCGCTTCCACTGAGCCGTCTTTCAGAACGAAATCACCGACGTCACTGATAGCGCCGCAATCAAGTCTAGCGCTTAAGTTGGCGACGATGTCGCGTCCCGTGTAACTCGATGCAAATAGCATCACCGCCGGATTATGCTGTTGAATGAGTCTCGCAACCGTCTCCGCAGCCGGGAGTGTCAGGTAATCACGATATACCGGATCCGTGGATCGGTAGATCTTGCTGGCGCCGTAGTTCGCCAAGGTTTGTTCGGCATTGCCTGGAGCAGGACCCAGCAGCACGGCCTCGGCTTTTCCTACTTCCGCCGCCTTGGTCAGCATTTCCAAGGTCGTAGGAGTAAAGCGCTCGTCGTTCAGTTCGGCATAGACCCAAATTACATCCGCCACTTAAATCACCTTGATTTCGGCTAGAAAGTCCGCAATCTGCTTGCCGCCTTCGCCTTCGTCGGTAACGACTTTTCCAGCTTGCCGTTTCGGCGGCCGGCCGATGGTCAAAACTTTTTCCCTTGCGCCCTTTTCTCCCACCTGATCCGTCGCCAAACCGAGATCCGCGGCGGCGTAAACTTTGATTTCTTTTTTCTTGGCCGCCATGATGCCTTTGAGTTGAGGATAACGCGGCTCGTTGATCCCGCTGCTGACGGCCACCAACGCAGGTAAGGTCGATTCCACAATATCGTACCCGCTTTCGCTCTGCCGCTTGATCGTGATGTTGTTGCCGTCGATAGTGATTTCCTTTGCGAAAGTCACAGGCGGGACCCCAAGCAGGTGAGCGATCTGTCCCGGCACGATTCCCGAATAACTGTCGCTGCTCTCCGTCGCACAGATAACCAAATCAAACGGCTGCTTCTTGATGGCTGCGGCCAACAGTTTGGCGGTACCCAAGGTATCCGATCCGGCCACCGCATCATCGAGTATATGGACCGCTGAAGTCGCTCCCATGGCCAGGGCGTTGCGAATACCGATCGTTACGTCGCTGATCCCCATCGTGATCAAGACCACCGTACCGCCGTGCTTTTCGGTGAGGCGCAATCCTTCCTCGACGGCGCTCGCCGCGGCCGGATCCAGCTCATGGGTGACGCCTTTGCGCACCATGCGCTTGGTATTGGGATCAATCTCAATCGTGACGGAACTTGCGGGAATAACCTTACCGCAGACGATAACGTTCAATGTTCATGCTCCTGTCAATCGAAACACCGGCCTCAGATATGACGAAGGCGCCATCAGGATCAAGGCGCCTCGTCGATACGGAAAACTTGCCGATTAGAAATTCGCTGGCGACCACACTACGACAACCATTCTTTGACGTTGCCCTCCATGACCACGTCCAATATCTCCTTGCAATCCGCGATCGCCTTATCGACGACTTTGGGATCGTCTTTAAGATGCGGCATAGCAGAGTTCACCGCGCCTTTCAGCGCTTGAATGAACTCTTTGAACTGTTGATCTAAGGCGTCCGTATTGGCGGCTGGCTGCATGGTCTTTCCCTAAGTGTAGAGCCGTCCTTTGTTGGGATCGGGGAGCTGCAGACCCATTTTCAAAATCAAGGCGTCGATCTCGTCCTTGTATTGTTGACGTGCCACAGCATTGGGCCGCCGCTTCAGACCCCAAAACATGTAGCGTTCCGAACGGTAGGACTTGCTGTTGCCGAACATGTCGAGACCTTTGGCGTACCAGTAGTCCACTGCTTTTTGGATTCGTTCTTTGGACTCTCCACCTTTCGCGGCAAACTCAGCCGTCGCATTGGTACCGAAGTCGACGTGCCCTTCCTCCTCTCGAATAATGTCCGGATCCTCGACGACACGGGCGAGAGGCTGATAAGTTGCGCCGATAAACTCCTCGAGCTGAAAACGACCCACTCGGTCGATCAAGAAACCAAAAACCGCATAATCTTCCCATGTCGTTATTTGGCCGCGAAAGGCTTCGACGTACCGTTCCTGATTGGGCCGGCTGAGCGTGTACGAAACATCGACGCCAATATCACCAGCCAAGCGCGCCATTTTTCTGAAATGGTCCATCTCTTCCGCTGCCGTGCGAGCGACGATCAGCTGATCCAATTTGGTCGGCGCGTTAGGCAAGATATCCTTGACATAAAGGTTCGGGCCGCCGATCTCACAGTCCGCTTGGATCGCCAGTACTCGCCGCAAAAGATCCTGATATTCCGGGTCCTGTTTTTCGAAATCCTTAAGTTCGACTTTGTCGGTAAACATCCGCCCTCCTTTGGTTGCACACCGCAGTCAGCCTACGAGAAATCCTTAACAAAACAGCCCAGATAAATCAATAGTGAACAGGCGTTCGTTCGCCTTTACTTGGGCGCAATTGTACACTAGACTCCGCTCATTCATTGGACCCCACGTGAATACCACAAACAACCTGGCGTTGTTGACGGATCTCTATCAGCTAACCATGGCTCAGGGTTATTTCCAAAGCCAAAGGATGGCGCCGGCGACGTTTAGTCTTTTTGTCCGGTCCTATCCCCCAAACCGGAGTTACTTCGTCTCCGCGGGCCTGCAAGATGTCTTGGAGTTTCTCGAACAATTCCAAGTCGACTCTGCCGGCATCGACTACCTCCGCTCGCGTCGGATGTTTACGGACTATTTTCTTGATTTTCTTAAGGGATTGAAATTCACAGGCGACATATGGGCCATTCCCGAAGGACGCTTGTTCTTCAAGGACGAGCCGGTGATGGAAGTCACCGCCCCCATTGTCGAGGCCCAGATCGTCGAGACTTTTATCATCAATCAAATCAACTTTCAGTCGCTGATCGCCACCAAAGCGGCTCGCTGTGTTCATGCGGCGGGCGGGCGATCGGTAGTGGATTTTTCACTTCGACGGACTCACGGCATCGACGCCGGGATGAAGGTCGCCCGCTCCAGCTACCTTGCCGGTGCCGCGGGAACCAGCAACGTTCGAGCCGGACAGCATTATGGGATACCGATCGTCGGTACAATCGCGCACTCCTTTGTCTCCAGCTTCGAACATGAGATCGATGCCTTTCGTGCATTCGTCTCCAGTTTTCCCAACAACTCGACTTTACTGATCGACACGTATGACACCCTGGCGGGCGCACGCAAAGCCGTGCAGGTGGCCAAGGAAATGGTAGCCTGTGGCCAGCGCCTCCAGGGCGTGCGCATCGATAGTGGCGATCTGGCAAAATTGGCGGTCGATGTTCGCAAGATATTTGATGACGCCGGTTTGACCGAGGTAAAGATTGTCGGCAGTGGCGGCCTTGATGAGTATGATTTGGCTGAGTTTTCCGAAGCCAAGATCCCCTACGACAGCTACGGTGTGGGAACCAAAATGGGTGTCTCGGCCGATGCTCCCTGGTCGGACGTAGCTTACAAGCTGGTTGAATATGATGGCCGGCCGGTCCTGAAACTAAGCACCGGGAAAGTCTCTTCGCCGGGTAGAAAACAGATATTCCGGGTATGCGACGAACAAGGCCAACTACACAAAGATATCATCGCCCTGCGCAGCGAAAACGTCGCGGGGAGCGAACCTTTATTAAAACAAGTAATGAGCGCAGGAAAGATCACCGTACCTCTCCCGTCTCTGGAAGAGATTAGATCCGTTTTCATGTCTGAATTTGCTAGACTTCCCGAAGCGATCAAGGCGGTCCGGAACCCGTCGCAGTATCTCGTCGAACATAGCGCTAGCTTGCAAGCATACTGCGCGTACGTTGAACAGCGAGTCACTCGCCTACGTTAATTGTGACCGCACTAGCGATGAACCCGGTCTAACTCCGGGTGAGCTAGAATTGCACCACTGCGGCGCCCCAGGCAAACCCCGCACCAAAGGCATTCAAGAGCACGATGTCGTCCTTGTGAATCCGGCCTTGGCGTTTGGCTTCGTCGAGAGCAACCGGGACTGATGCTGCAGAAGTGTTGCCGTACTTGTCGACGTTGACCACGACTTTGTCCATGGAAATGCCGAGACGGTCGGCCAACGCCACGATTATTCTTCGGTTAGCTTGGTGCGGAATAACCAATGAGACTTGCTCGATTTCTACTCCGGCTTCTTCGAGCGCCTGACGGCTGATTTCTTCCATCGAGCGAACCGCCACCTTGAAGACTTCTTTGCCGTTCATGGTTATCGTATGCTCATTGTTCTTAACGGTTTCCGGCCTGGCCGGCTTCAGCGATCCGCCCGCCGGCACATAGAGCGTTTTGACGTAGGAGCCATCCGTGCGGAGCTTCGTACTGAGAATTCCTCCGCGGCCATTTTCGGACGCTCCCAGCACCACCGCACCCGCGCCGTCGCCGAACAGAATACAAGTCGTACGGTCTTGCCAGTTGAGCAGGCGACTGAGCGCGTCGGAACCGACAACCAAGGCGTTACCCACCTGCCCGGTCCGGATAAAGGAGTCGGCCACCGATAACGCGCTGAGAAAACCTGAGCATGCCGCATTGACATCGAATGAAAAGACATTTTTAGCCCCGAGCAAATCTTCGAGGACACACGCCGAGCTGGGGAAAGGATAGTCCGCTGTGCAGGTTGCCATGACAATGGCGTCGAGATCCCTGGCTTCCATCTTCGCATCGTCGAGCGCACGCTGGGCTGCGTGAACCGCCATGTCCGCATTGCCTTTGCCTTCCTCCAGTACACGCCGTTGCTTGATGCCGGTTCGAACCGTGATCCACTCATCACTCGTTTCAACGATCTTCTCGAGGTCGTGGTTAGTAATAACTTTGGCTGGAAGCTCCGACCCGGTACCGAGTATGACGCTTCGCCGTCGCGCTCCGCTCATTCACCCCTCCTGAAAATCACACACGCATTTGTCCCACCAAAACCGAATGAGTTTGACAGGGCCACGTGTATGTCGGCCTTGCGCGCCTGATTTGGTACGTAGTCAAGGTCGCAATCGGGATCGGGGTTCTCGTAGTTGATCGTCGGCGGAATAATTCCATGCCGCAACGCGAGCACAGAAAAAACGCCTTCCACAGCGCCGGCAGCGCCAAGCAGATGACCGGTCATTGATTTGGTCGAACTCACAGCCAGCTTGAAGGCCTGTTCGCCGAAAACCTTCTTGATTGCCTGGGTCTCATTGGTGTCGTTGTATTCCGTCGAAGTCCCATGAGCGTTGATATAGTCAACCTCGCCGGGCGCAATCCCCGCGTCTTTGAGCGACAACCGCATGCAACGCGCCGCGCCCTCGCCTTCAGGAGCGGGCGCAGTCATATGATACGCGTCGCCATTGGCGGCATATCCCACGACCTCCGCATAGATTTGCGCGCCACGCTTTACCGCCCGATCCCTTTCTTCCAAGATCAAAACCCCCGAACCCTCCGCGATGATGAAACCGTCACGCGCTCTGTCGAAAGGACGGCTAGCGCGCTGCGGTTCGTCGTTGCGGGTTGAAAGCGCTTTCATCGCGCTAAACCCGCCCACCCCAAGGGGCGTGATGGCAGATTCCGCCCCACCGGCGATTACCGCGTCCTGCAGGCCACGCCGAATCAGGTGAAATGCTTCTCCGATGGCGTGAGTTCCCGAGGCGCACGCCGACGTGGGGGTCCAATTGACTCCCTTCGCTCCATGTCGAATAGCAATCTGCCCCGGCGCAAGATTTGAAATGACCTTGGGAATGAAGAAGGGAGAAATTTTGCGCGGACCGCCGTCTAGATACGCCCTCTCGGTGACCTCGATGGTGTCGATCCCGCAAAGGCCCACGCCGATAATGACACCCACATTTTCGGCCTCCTGAGGATCGATCTTTAACCCGCTATCCTCCATCGCCATATTAGCGGCCGCGACGCTGTATTGAATGAAGAGATCCATCTTCTTGATCTCTTTCGGTTCGATGAAATCTTCGGCACGAAAATCAGGGACCTGCCCAGCGATGCGTGACGCAAAGGCATCAATATTCGGGAAGCGATCGATCTTCCGAATACCCGACTTTCCGGCGACGAGTGCTTGCCAATTTTTTTCGAGACCGACTCCCAAAGGCGTAACCAGACCTAAACCCGTCACGACAACTCTATGTTGTTCGGTTGCTCCCACAGTCAATCTCCGATTGTGAGGTTAATAGATAAAACAGTCTAGCGAGAGGGTCAATACTATTTTTCTTTAGCGATACTTTTCGCGCACTTGGAGGATTCTGCGAACCAGAGACTCGATTCTGTCGCCGCCCGTTTTGGCATTTTCCATGGTCCGCGAGCTTTGCTGCATGACCTCGAGTACCGCCGCAACAGAATGGTTTAGCGCAGCAAGATTGTATCCGCCTTCGAGCAAGAAAGCGATTTTGCCTCCGCTGTATTGATCCGCCAACTCAAGCAGCAAACGCGCCATCGCGGCGAAGCCCGCCTCCGTCACCTCCATGCCGGCCAAAGGATCGCGCCGGTGGGGATCGAAACCAGCGGAGACAAGAATCCATTCAGGTTCAAATTTCTTGGCCGCCGGGACCACCACATCATAAAAGACACGCAAGTACTCCGCATCACCGCATCCGGCTGGAAGAGGAATGTTCAACGTGTAACCTTCGCCTGCATTCACACCCACTTCATTGACGGCGCCGGTTCCGGGATAAAAGGGAAATTGATGAGTCGAAATAAACAAGACCGACGGATCTTCATAGAAGAAATCCTGTGTCCCATTGCCGTGGTGGACGTCCCAATCCATGATCATGACTCGCTTGACCTGATAGGCATTCTTCAGGTGCTGCGCGCCGATCGCGATGGTATTGAAGAGACAGAAACCCATCGCGCGATTTTTGAGCGCGTGATGTCCCGGCGGGCGCACCAGAGCAAACCCATTTCGTGATTCCCCAGCGGCAATGGAATCAATGAGGCGCAAGAATCCCCCCACCGCCAGCAACCCCACACCGAAGGAATCACGGCAAGTAATCGTGTCCCCGTCCAGTGCGTAATGATTGGCCTTCGACGTCGATTCAATCAATTTGACATAATCGGCGCCGTGGCAACCCTCGATGTCCGATCGGCTCGCGGCCATGGGCGGCAAGATCTGGAATCTTTGGTGATCGAGTTTGTCCGCAAGATCGAGCAAAACCTTAATCCGCTCGGGTCTTTCCGGATGAAACTCACCGGGATCATGTTTCAGATACTCGGGATCAACCACAACCGCCGAACGAGCCATGCCAAAAGCCTACCACCTGGGCCGCCACGCTGCAAAACAGCCAGCCTCCAAGGCTGTGACGACCTGGCTGAAAGGGAAGAGCGGGAGCTGAGCGATGGTACTCAACTTGATAAGCAACATAAAATCGAATAGCTTAGGCTCATGTTCGGCATCGGCATGCCCGAGCTGCTTTTGATTCTGGCTCTGGCGCTCATCGTGCTCGGTCCCAAGAAGCTCCCAGAGCTTGCACGCGCCCTCGGCAAAGGTATGGCGGAATTTCGTCGTGCCACCGATGAGCTTAAAGACGAGCTGCGCCAGATGGAGCACGAAATCGAAGATGCCTCTACCGACTCCACAAACAAGGATGATTCTCCCCTGGAAAAACCATCTGACGCCGTCTCTCCATCCCCAGCAACCGTCGCAGAAGAAAAAAAGTGAACAAGAGCCGAGGTAACGGGCCCGCCGCTGATGTGCAGATGCCCTTTACCTCCCACCTGGCAGAGCTCCGGTCTCGCCTTGTAAAGTGCTGCGTAGCGATCGGTGTCGCATTCCTGGGCTGTTTTGCCATTGCCGAGAGACTTTTCTCTCTGCTCACTGTCCCGATTCGACGCGTCAATGTCACCGGGCTCACCCTCATCGGTACCGGAGTTCCTGAAGCCTTCTTTACAAAAATGAAAGTGTCGTTTGCGGCGGCAATCATCGTCGCTTTGCCGGTTCTCTTGTGGCACGCTTGGCAGTTCGTTGCCCCGGGCCTCTACGAACACGAAAAACGCTACACCCGCAGCTTTGTTTTTTTTGGCTCGCTTTTTTTTCTTGCGGGGATTTTTTTTTGTTATGAAATTTTCCTGCAATTCGGACTCGAATTTCTGTTGCGCAGGTATGAAGCCATCGAGGTACAACCATTGATTCAGATGGGCGAGTATTTTTCTATTGTATCGCGGCTGGTTTTGGCATTTGGCGTGATGTTTCAGCTTCCGGTTGTCGCCTATTTTCTTTCACGCGTCGGCTTGATCGATCACCGTTTCCTTATCCGGCATATTCGCTACGCGGCCATCGGCATTGCCATACTTGCCGCGCTTCTCACCCCGCCGGATCTAATATCTCAAATGCTTTTCATGGTGCCGCTCGCTTTACTCTACGCTGTCAGCATCATTGTCGCATTCTTCGCGCGACAACGAGGTGGACCTCCAGAAACTCAATCCTCTAGAAGTTAAAACTCCAATTTAACCCGGATTCCGCAGTTCAATTGTATGACTTGTGCTGGGCGAGGCGTGAGCCTGGAGCAGCGAACGCATAGACCCGTAATGGTTCAAAGTTTTTTTGTTACTTGGCACTTCGTTCGCAACGGTTGAGGACGCCGCTCATCGCACCGATGCCCGCAACTGGGCTCAGAGGCACAGGCCTGTTGCGTTCGCTACGGAAGGCCTGCGCCTTGGCCTGTGCTTCGCCTTTAACTGAATCCGGGTTTAAGTGGCCGTTGCGGCAAAAACCGCCCGCTTACATTTCGGCTGCACGGTCTCGGGTTAGTAGTTTATGTAGGGGTTAAACCGGCTTGTCGTTTCGAACATCCAGGCTGTCGTCATTGATAAAAACGCAGGCGGCAAAGACAGTCGTCCACAACCCGTCCTTGTTACCGATCGCAGACTGGGTGATATTGGATGTGCGAACTATCTTTTCCGACATTTTGAAGAGCTGTTCACGCTCGTCCCAGGCGGTATCCGGGTTGAATTCGATACCTAAAGTTGTCGCGAGCATACTGGCGGCAAGATCTTCTGCGTATTCGCCCGCTTTTTCATCGGTCTCGCCAAAAGAGTGGTGCTCGGAAAGGTAGCCGTACTGGCTATCATCGGCGGGGATCGCCACTCCCACGGAGGCCGCCACCAGACGGTTGGGTTCGTTGGTGCTCTCACGGTCATAGACGCAAAAGACAATCTCTCCGGGACGCAGGAGCTTCGTTCCCTCTTCCTTAGATATCCTCTTGCAGAATGGCGGATAGATGCTGGAGACGAGCACCAGATTGCAATACGCCAGCCCGGCGGTCCGCAAGGCCAACTCAAAAGACGCCAGCCTCTCCTTATGAACCCCAACGCCCTTAGTAAAGAAGCACTTTTTCGGGACCATCGCGATTGGTCATAGCATGAATGAAAATCGGTGACAAGAATTTCTGACGTAAAAAGTCTGTTCCAAGATTTTTACTCGATCACGATCAGGATCGCACCCCCTTCGACCGCGTCACCGGCCTTCACTTTGATCTCTTTCACCTCACCGGTAATAGGACTGCGCACCTCGTTCTCCATCTTCATGGCTTCAACGATAACTAGCCCCTGTCCTTTTTCGACGCTATCCCCTTCCGACACGAGTACCTCGATGACCTTTCCCGGCATCGGCACTGAAACCCTCTGCCGGCCCTGGAGTTGGAGGTCCGACTGCGCGCCCCCGACACGTACGCGGCGCTCGTCAACCAGGTTGACGTGGTAGTTTCGGCCGTCCACTAAAACCCGATACTCATCCTCCGCATTGTCGACCTCGATTTCGAAGGAGCGATTGTCGACGATCAAGGAATAGTTGGTGCGTCCGGTCTTCTTACCGTCGACGAGGAACTCGTTGCCATCGACCGAGACCCGGTAAAGCCCTTTCCCGATCTCATCGATCTCCACCGTGTAGGTTTGTTCGCCAAGTTTCGCAACGAAGGCCATAGAGACTGATTCTCAAGAACGTCGCCAACCTCGGCTTGGAAACGCCGGAAGCGCCCTCAGAGAGCTTCGTTTGCCTTGCTCTCGCCATTTCGACGGCTCGGCGGCACCCTTCGCAAGCAGCCCGAGAGTTCGCTCATGCTCTCGATGGATGGCGGCGATCGCTGCGGAAGCCAAGGCAATCTCCTTGTGCGGATAGAGTTCTTCCTTGCTCATGGAATGATATTCTTCGTCAATAAAACCGGTGCTAAAGTTCCCGGCCATGAAACGGGGATGGCGCAAGATCCACTGGTGAAAAGAGATATTGGTTTTTATCCCCCGCACTTGATATTCGCGCAGCGCCCGGCGCATCCGCAGAATCGCTTCCACACGATTCTCGCCCCATACGATGAGCTTTGCGATCATCGGATCATAGTAAATCGGCACCTCGGCTCCCTCATAGACGCCGCAGTCGTTCCTCACGCCGAGCCCTTCCGGCAACCGGAGCCCTTCGATTTTGCCAGGATAAGGCATGAAATCGTGCTCGGCGTCCTCGGCATAGATCCGGCATTCGATGGCATGTCCGGTTTGAGTGATGTGACGTTGGCGCCACGGCAGATAGCCGCCCGCCGCCACTTCAATCTGGGCTTTTACCAGATCAATGCCAACCACGCGTTCCGTGATTGCGTGTTCCACCTGGAGCCGCGTATTCATCTCGAGAAAATAGAAGTTCTTGTCCTGATCCAAAAGAAATTCGAGGGTCCCGGCGCCAACGTAGCCTACCGCTCGGGCTCCCTGGATCGCGATGCGGCCGATCCGTCGCCGTGTGCGATCGTCCATTCCGGGCGCGGGAGATTCTTCGATGATCTTTTGATGACGTCGCTGGATCGAGCATTCGCGGTCATACAGATGAATCACCCTGCCGTATTTGTCCGCCAAAATCTGAATCTCTACGTGCCGAGGTTTTTGAATGTATTTTTCTACATAGAGCCGCGGGTCGCCAAACGACGATGCAGCCTCCGACCGAACCGCACGATAAGCCGACGAAACTTCTCGGGAAGAACGAACCAGTCTCAGCCCTTTGCCGCCGCCGCCCGCCACGGCCTTTAGCATGAAAGGATAACCGACCAGTTCTCCGACGTTGAGAACCTCTTGTTCGGAGCCCAGTACGCCATCAGAACCGGGAACCACCGGCACACCGGCCGCCTTCATAATTTGACGTGCCTTCACTTTATCGCCCATCTGATCGATGACTTGAGGAGTCGGGCCGATAAAGACAATGCCTTCTTCCTGGCAACGTTCCGCAAACTTGCTGTTTTCGGCTAGAAAACCATAGCCCGGATGAATCGCGTCGGCATCGCTTTCCTTCGCGACCTCGATGATCCGATCGACGGCCAAGTAGCTTTGAACGGACGGAGCCGGACCGATCGGATAAGCATAGTCCGCATATTTTACGTGGAGGGACTCGCGATCGGCCTCCGAGTAAACCGCGACGGTTTCGATGTCAAGCTCGCGACAGGCCCGGGTGATTCGAACGGCGATTTCGCCGCGATTGGCGACTAAGATGCGCTTAAACATAGCAACGCAAACATGAGCCAACGCCAAATGTAGGACCACCGGCGGGTCGTCCTACAATCATGCCTTTCGTCTCATGGCTCTAGCCTTTTACAAGGGTATATTCCCGTGCTTCTTTGGAGGATTATGATCCTGCTTGTTCTTGAGCATTTCCAAGCAACGAATAAGTGTCGGACGAGTATCCTCTGGATAGATCACCGCATCGACATAACCGGACTCCGCCGCCTTGAACGGGTTGGCAAACTTCTCCCGGTATTGTTGGACCATCTCGTCGCGGGCTTTGAGCGCATCTGTGGCTTTTTTGAGCGCGTCGCGAAACACGATACTGATGGCGCCCTCCGGACCCATGACCGCGATCTCTCCAGTCGGATAGGCAAAGTTGATATCGCCGCGGAGATGCTTGCTCGACATCACGATATAACCGCCACCGTAAGCCTTTCGGGTGACAATCGTCACTTTAGGCACGGTGGCTTCGGCATAGGCGTAGAGCAGCTTCGCCCCATGCCGGATGATGCCGTCATACTCCTGCGATGTGCCCGGCAAAAAGCCCGGCACATCGACGAAAGTTACGACCGGTACGTTGAAACAATCGCAAAAACGAATGAATCGCGCGGCTTTGACGGAAGCATTGATATCGAGACATCCTGCCAGATTCGCAGGTTGATTGGCGACGATTCCCACCGGACGTCCACCCAAGCGCGCCAAGCCAACTAGGATATTTGGCGCGAATTCGCGCTGTACCTCATAGAAATAGCCTTCATCCACAACGGCAGCAATTAACTCCTTCATGTCGTAAGGTCGGTTGGGATTGCCGGGTACCAGGTCGCGAAGTTTCTTGTCGCGCCGCAGTGGATCGTCATTAGTCGGGTGAAACGGCGGATCTTCCTGGTTGTTGCTGGGCAAGAAGCCGATCAGCTCGCGAATCATGAGCAAACAGTCTTTTTCGGTGTTTGCAGTGAAGTGTGCGACCCCACTTTTGGCGCTATGGGTCTCGGCGCCGCCCAGATCCTCCTTGGTAACCTCCTCGTGGGTCACGGCCTTAATAACTTCGGGCCCGGTGATAAACATATAGCTGTTGGTTTTCACCATGAAGATAAAATCCGTGATCGCCGGCGAATAGACCGCTCCGCCTGCGCACGGTCCCATGATCGCAGAAATTTGCGGTACGACCCCTGAAGCCAACACGTTTCTTTGAAAAATCTCTCCATATCCCGCAAGGCTGGTGACACCTTCCTGGATGCGAGCGCCTCCGGAGTCATTGATGCCGATAATCGGCGCGCCGTTCTTTACTGCCATATCCATTACCTTGCAGATCTTTTCCGCCACGACACCGCTTAGGCTGCCGCCAAACACCGTAAAATCCTGTGAATAAACGTAGACCAGCCGGCCATCGATGGCGCCAAAACCGGTGACCACCGCATCGCCAAGAAACTTTTGCTGATCCATACCGAAATCGCTGCATTCATGGGTACGGAACCGATCTAGTTCGACGAAGCTGCCGCTATCGAGGAGAATGTCGAGACGCTCTCGGGTCAACAACTTGCCCTGTTCATGTTGGCGCTGTGCCCGTTGCGCCCCGCCGCCGGCTTCGGCTTTCTGGTTCAGCTCGCGCAGCTTGTCGAAATTGCTCGTGGTCGGCATGGAGAAAATTTCCTTGGATCGAAGTAAGGCTCGAATTTATCAGTGAATCCGCGCATCATAACAAAAGCGCCTAGTGTGTCAACAGAATTTGCCCCTTGTTCGCCTTGAAGTTCCGTTGTGAAATTGCTAACTTAAGAGCTCCACGGACGAGCGAACGCGCACCATCTCGCGCACCCAACAACACGTCATGTTCGAAGCCAAAAGCAACCGGCCCAAAAGCAAGAAACAAACGGCCGCTGGCCCTAGCCCACGCGAACTCAGAAGCGACCAGGCAATTCTTCTCGTTTCCGCCAGCGAAGGCGACTCCAACATGCTTTACGCGGCGGGCTTCTTTGTTCCAGATCCGTTTATCTTCTTTCAGCACAAGAAAAAGAGCTACGTGGTGATGAGCGATCTGGAGATCGACCGGGCCGAAAAACAGGCCCACGTGGATCGAGTTCTGTCGCTTTCGCTGTACCAGAAAAAGTTGCGTAAGATGGGAATCCCAAGCCCGGCGATGATCGATGTTCTCGATCTACTCTTTCGCGAACGGGGCATCCGCTCGCTCATCGTTCCGGCAAATTTTTCTGCGCTGTTGGCCGACCAGTTGAGAGGCAAAGGGTTCACTGTGCAGATCAAGCGGGATCCTTTTTTCGCTGAACGGGAAACCAAAGCCGACGACGAGGTCAGACACATCACTGAATCTTTGCGCGTCGCAAAATTGGGGCTCGAGGCTGGCATCCGGGCGCTCAAGCGCACAAAGATCGGCCGCGATGGCTACCTATATCTAAACGGTTCGCGCCTGACTTCGGAAACCCTCAAGACCGCCGTTAATACGACGATTATGGCGCAAGGTTGGTTGCCCAGTCACACCATTATTTCTTCGGGCAATCAGTGCGTGGACCCGCACCACGAAGGCGCGGGTCCGATCAAAGCGCACACATCGATTATTTTCGATATCTTTCCCCGTTCCCAGAAAAACGGCTACTTCGGCGACCTGAGCCGCACGTTGGTGCGTGGGCGTGCCTCCCACAAGCTCAAAGAGATTTACGCGACGGTGCAAGCCGGTCAACAAATCGGCTTCGACATGATTCGCGACGGCGTCAATGGCCGGGATGTGCACCTAAAGATCCTGGATTTGTTCGCGGCACGCGGTTTTCCGACCGGGAGAATCAACGGAAGAATGCAGGGATTCTTTCACGGCACGGGGCATGGTCTGGGTTTGGATATCCACGAACCTCCTCGGATCGCGCCGGTTGAAGCAACACTACGAACGGGGCACGTGGTCACCGTGGAACCGGGACTTTATTATCTCGGCGTAGGCGGCGTGCGCCTTGAAGATGTTGTCCTCGTCACGGAAAAGGGAAACCGCAACCTTACCGATTGCCCGCAGTTTCTCGAGATCTAGTCTTCCGTTCAAAGCTTAGTCAGCTATCCCATAAGCGCATGAATAGTGGCGACGACAAGATCGCTACACTGCTGGCCGACCTGGAGACGTCGGACAAGCCAACTCTCCGCAGAGCAGTCGATGCACTGATCCCTATCGCAGCCGAGGATCCGCAAATCGTAGCGACTCTGCGCGAACTGCTTAATAACCCGAGCGGCAAGAGTCGTTGGCCGATCGCGTACGTATTGGCCAGCCTCCCCTCACCAACCCACTCCAGCATTCAGGTTCTCAGCGAAACGCTTGAGCATCGAGATCCGGACATTCGCTGGGCCGTTGCCCTTATCCTGATTCGGCTGGCAAAGACGGACAGACAAGTCTTAAAATTACTCATCGAACTCGCCGCAAAGGGAACGGCGAATCAAAGGCGAATGGCGATCTACTCTCTACGCGACGTGGGGTTGACCGATGAAGAGAGCGTACAAACGCTTATGAATGCTCTTCATGATCCTGATCCGATGGTTCGGATAGCCGCCGTGACCAGTCTGAAAATCTATTCAGGGCTCAGCGAGCGGGGAAAGAGTGAACTACTGGAGCTGTTTCTAAGGGACGCGGACTCAAGAGTCCGAAACACCGTGCTGATTACGTTAGCTTATTTAGGAGCACCGTCCGAGGAATTTCTAAGCGAACTAATGAAGGCAACCACGAGTGAAAACGCCCAACTGAAAAAAGCTGCAAACGCAGCTTTTGACATCCTAAAAAAAAGGTCCGCTCCATCCGGTAGCTAATCTTACCGTTGGAGCGGACCCCTAGGTGGACTGAGGGGGATTCCCAGGCTCCAGGCCTGAACCCCCGTCAAAGATCCCGCCTAGAGCCTAAGTCTCAGCCACCTCGCAGACAGTACATTTATCATCATTCATGTCTGGACCACCTCCTTTCCCTGCTGGTTCGTAGTCTAAGGAAGTGATCCTCAACTGTCAATCGAAAACCGACGAAAATTGATGTTATGGCGAACGAAAAAAATTAGCAGATTAGGATGCCCAGCCGATGAAACTGAGCTGTCGACCGGTTGCTTTTTTTTCGCGCCGATATGAATAGAACTCATCCGGCGCGCAACTTGTGCACGGACCAACCTGATAGATTTGCCGCGAGGGTACGCCGGCTTGCTCCAGTAGTGCATGATTGAGACGCCGCAGATCGAGAAAAATCTTGCCCTCCCGGCTCTCGACACAAAGCTCGGCGATTTTTCCCCACCTTTCGACCAAGGGACGCGAAACGTCCTGCTGGACCTCGTAGCAGCACGGACCGATCGCCGGTCCCAAGGCGGCTTCGATCGCGCTGGCCGAAACACCGTGCTGACTTTCTAAGAGTCGCACCATCTTTGGCCCGATGCCTGCCAAGGTGCCGCGCCAGCCGGCATGAACCACCGCCACGATCTTTTCCACGGGAACGACGAAAAGGATCGGCACACAATCAGCCGTGAGGATTCCCAGAAAGGCTTCTTTCTCACGCGTCTTCATGCCATCGCCTTCGCCGGCTTCCTTAACATTTCGGTCCCTCACGTCGAGAATCTGATCGCCGTGGACCTGCCTCATCGTGATGATGCGCCCGTCATGAATGCCCACAGCTAGCTTCATGTCGCAGACATTTTGGCTGACGACCTTGGCGTCGTCGCCAACTCGATAAGAGACATTGAGTCCGGCATAAGGACCGACGCTCTTACCGCCGCGCCGGCCCATGAAACCGTGCAGCAAACTTTGATATTTCTCCCACTGAGGAACCTTAAGCCACGTGACTTCCATGATTGAATTATGGTTGCATCCTTGAACTGATGCAACCGTGCCCGTCAAGATGGCTTTCACCGTCACCAAGGCGTAAACAAAAAAGCTAGAAAACTCTTGCATTATCGTTTATCTTCACCTTCAAATAGACTTGAAATTAATTCATGGCCGCCGGCAAATATATAGATATCCTGAAGGACCGAGGCTTTTTCTGTTTTTTCTGGACTCAGTTCCTCGGCGCTTTCAATGACAACTTCTACAAGATCATCGTCACTTTAGTCGCCTTGGACATCCCCGCGGAGGGTGGCATCCAATATATTCCCCTGATCGGGGGTCTTTTCATTCTTCCCTTTCTGCTTTTTTCCGGTTACGCCGGATTCCTCGCGGACATTTATAGCAAGCGCACCATTCTGATTGCCATCAAGGTTTTTGAGATCTTCGCCATGGGGTTGGGGTTTTTTGCGTTCTTTGTGGATCGTATGGAACCGATGTTGACAGTCGTATTTCTCATGGGGCTGCACTCGACATTCTTCAGTCCCGCAAAGTACGGGATTCTTCCGGAAATGCTTCCTGAGAAAGATCTCTCCCGCGGCAACGGCCTGCTCGAGATGAGCACCTTCATGGCGATCATCCTCGGCACTGCATTCGGCGGCACAATCTATGAAGCTTGGAAAGATCGCTTGGGTTGGATCGGCGTGCTCTTGATCGCCATCGCCATGCTGGGAACACTCACCAGCTTGGGAATCACCCGCGTGCCGCCCTCCGGCGCGTCCAAGAAATTCTTGGTCAACCCTCTCGCCGAAATCTGGGACGGCACCAAACGACTCTATAGGGACCGGCCGCTCTGGCTCACCGTGATGGGGATATCCTACTTTTGGTTTCTCGGCGCATTTCTCCAAATGGTCCTGCCTCTGTTTGGAAAGGAGATCCTGCAGCTAGGTGAGACACGCATCGGACTCCTCTGGACTTTCGCCGCCGTCGGCATCGGCCTGGGCAGCCTCGCGGCCGGCCGTTTATCGGGCGATAAGATCGAACTCGGGCTCGTGCCGCTGGGCTCCGTAGGAATGGGAACATTCTCGGTCTTGCTTTTTCTTTCTCAGCGTTCCTTCGATCTAGCAGCCATTTGTCTGGTGCTGATAGGATTCGCGGCCGGATTCTTTGCGGTTCCCTTGAACGCCTTATTGCAGCAACGCAGCGGACGGGAGGACAAAGGCCAGCTCATCGCGACGAACAACGTGTTCAACACCATCGGCGTCCTATTAGCTTCCGCCATACTGTGGGGACTCGCCACCTTGCTCCATTTACCGGCGGATCACATCATTTTGATCCTGGGGCTTTTGACTTTTGTCTTGACGCTTTACGCGCTCTATCTCTTGCCCGATTTTTTCGTGCGCTTCATTCTTTGGGTGCTCACCCATACTCTGTATCGCATTAGAATTGTCGGCCAGGAGAACATTCCCCTCCAGGGTCCCGCACTGCTGATCTCGAATCATATCTCCTTCGTTGACGCGCTTCTCATCGGCGCCTGCTTACCCCGGTTCATTCGCTTCATGCTGCATCGCGAATACTACGATATCCGTTCGCTCAACTGGCTTTTCCGCCTGATGAAATCCATCCCCATCTCGGCGAGCAACCGGCGCGATATTGTCCATGCGTTGCGGAGCGCGCGCCAAGAACTGGAACAGGGCCAGGTGGTTTGTATCTTCGCCGAGGGCGGCATTAGCCGCATTGGGCATGTGATGCCTTTCAAGCGCGGCTTCGAAAAGATCGTTCAGGGCACAAATTTCCCGATCATTCCGGTTCACTTGGACCAGCTCTGGGGCAGCATCTTCAGTTTCAAAGAAGGCCGTTTCTTTTGGAAGCGGCCGAAGCTGTTACCCTACCCCGTGACCGTGTCTTTCGGAGCGCCTCTCCCATCTACAGCGACAGTACAAGAAGCACGTCAAGCCGTCTTGGAACTGGAAAGCCAAGCATTTGAATATCGCCGTGGGACCCATGGCCTACTTCACGCCAGATTTATCCGGACGGCAAAGCACCATTGGTCGTCGTTCTGCATAGCGGACACCACGGGCACTGAGTTGTCTTTTGGCAAAACCTTGATCGGCAGCATGTTGCTTTCCCGCTGGGTGCGAAAGCATCGCTCAAACGATTCCATGGTTGGAATCCTACTTCCTGCCTCCGTTGGTGGGGTGCTGGCTAATATTGCCGTGTTCTTGGCTGGAAAGATCCCGGTCAACCTGAACTTTACAATAGGCCCAGAGGCGATGCATACCGCGATCCGTCAATGTGGAATCAACACGATCATTACTTCCCGGCTGTTTTTGTCGAAGGCAAACGTTAGTGAAATGCCGGGGATAGTTTTCTTGGAGGAGATCCGGGAAACCTTCACGTCGTTTCACAGACTGCTGGCGCTGCTCTTTGCTTTTTTCATACCGAGCCGACTCCTGGAACACCACTATGGCAAGAATCAAAAGTCACAGGGACTGGCGACAGTCATATTCTCAAGCGGCAGCACGGGAACCCCCAAAGGCGTCATGCTGTCGCATCACAACATCCTCGCCAACATCGAAAGCGTTTGCCAAGTTATCCATTTCAACCCAAGCGACAAAGTGATGGGTGTACTGCCGTTCTTTCACTCGTTTGGTTTCAGCATTTCACTGTGGCTTCCACTCATTGTCGGCTTTGGCGCCGTTTACCACCCCAATCCCATGGATGCCAAGACGATCGGTGAAACCGTGCAGAAATACAAAGCTACTATCTTGATCAGCACGCCGACCTTCTTCGCTGGTTACATGAGACGCTGCGCGGCCGAAGAGTTTGCCACGTTGCGCTATGCCATCGCCGGTGCCGAAAAGCTGCGCGAACAGATCCGCAAAAGCTTCAAGGAAAAATATGGCCTAGATTTATTGGAAGGCTATGGCTGCACCGAGCTGGCGCCGGTCGTTTCAGTTAACCTCCCCGATGTGGTGGACGCTCCGGAAAGACAGATAGGTCACAAACCAGGGACCGTGGGTCACCCGATTCCGGGCGTGGCGGTCAAAATCGTCGACCCCGACACAGGCCATTCCCTACCGCCCGGACAGGAGGGCATGATTATCGCGACTGGAGCCAACCGCATGCTCGGTTACATCGGACAACCGGAGCTCACCGAACAAGCGCTGCGCGACGGCTGGTACATCACGGGGGATATCGGTTCGCTTGACGAAGAAGGCTTCATACGCATCACGGACCGCCTGTCACGTTTCAGCAAAGTCGGTGGAGAAATGATTCCCCACATGGTGATCGAGGAGGCCATCAACGCGCTGCTTGGCGAAACGGCCAGCGTAGTCACGGCTGTCCCTGACGAACAACGCGGTGAAAAATTGATCGCCTTCTACAGCCGGAATGGAATCGCTCCAGATGAATTATGGGAAAAACTCAATCAGTCGGATCTGCCCAAGCTGTGGATACCGAAACGCGAGAACATTCACCGCATCGATTCGATTCCCCTGTTGGGATCGGGAAAAGTTGATCTAAAGAAAGTTAAGCAGTTAGCCCTAATCCGACATTATTTCTAAGCAGCTCAGTCGATGAGTCCTGTAGCCCTGGGCAATGGGACACTACCTCGAGGGCCACTCCACATCCCCGAGGGTGATGATTCCTGCGACCCGTGCCTTCCACCAAACTGCACGCTCAGGTGCCCACGGCTTGCGGTCTCACCGCCTTCGCCCATTACTAATGCTGTGCAAGTATTGTCGGATTAGGGCTAGCATTACAAAGGGCGGGTAAGAATCTCGCCAGTGGAGCATTGAACGCTTAGTGGGTGCATGGTACAAGCAAACGACCCGGGAGGACGAATGGATTTTCAGGTACTCGCAGACAGATCTCTTCAAGGCATCATTCCCGAGCGCGAGGAAATGAAAGCCGTGCTCAACGCGTCGGACGAACAGATCCCCGAGCTTGTCAGCGCCGCTTTTAGAGTGCGTCATCATTATTTCGGCAAACGGGTACAGATTCACATGCTCCAAAACGCGAAGAGCGGCCTGTGTCCGGAGGATTGCCACTACTGCTCTCAATCTGCCGTATCCGAGGCGCCCATCGATCGCTACCCATTCCTCTCGAAGGAGCAGCTCCTGGAAAGCGCCAAGCGCGCCAAAGCAGCCGGCGCCGTGCGTTTCTGTATTGTCAACAGCGGGCGTGGACCCACGGACAAAGAAATTCGAGAGATCGTTGGAGTCGTGCGCGAGATCAAAAGCCAAGTGAGCATCAACATCTGCTGTTCCCTGGGCCTAATGGATGAAGACAAAGTGCAAGCTCTCAAAGAGGCAGGGGTGGAACGGATCAACCACAACCTCAATACCAGCGAGCGTCATCATCCCAACATTTGCACGACGCACACTTACCGAGACCGCGTGGCGACGGTGAACAGCGTCAAATCCGTTGGGCTCTCCTCTTGCTGCGGCGGCATTGTTGGCATGGGTGAAACCGACGAGGATATTATGGATCTCGCGCTTTCCCTAAGAGAGCTGGGAGTGGATTCGATCCCGCTCAATTTTCTTCATCCCATCGACGGCACACCGTTTGGCGGATTGAATCATTTGACACCCCAACGCTGCCTTAAAATTCTCTGTCTCTTCCGCTTCGTCAATCCCGACAAAGAACTTCGCGTCGGCGGCGGGCGAGAACTTAATTTGCGTTCGCTACAGCCACTGGCGTTATATCCGGCCAACTCACTTTTCGTGAACGGCTACTTGACGACTGCTGGACAAGAGGCGAGCGAAACCCATCGGATGATCGCCGACCTCGGTTTTGAAATCGAAGATCGCCTCCCTAACTGATCCTGCCGGCTTCGCGCCCGGTGACCCTGGTCTTTCGTGAGTGCCGAAGGTCATCAAACCGAGCGAACAAGACCTACGCCCAACCAGACCTTATCCGCTCTCACGCGGCGGTTTTTTTCGCAGCTGCGGTCTTCACTCCAAATCGGCGATAGCGGATAGCGCGTCGGGCACTCTTGGCTCTGAACTTGATCTTCATTCTTTCTTCAGCCTGGGTGTCGCCCCTGCGTGAAAACGTCTCATGTTCTCCCGTTTGTGGATTGAAAAATCCGATGTAACCGCCTGGGTTGACGCCGAAGGACCTCAAGGTCTTGCCATCATGAATGCGGCCGAGAAAATCGTTTCGCCCACCGAGTTCCTCACTGCCAGTGAAGTACAATGGTAGCACAAAGTTGGAAACCTCGATGTCGTCGATCTTGTAGGTTTCCGCTTGTACGGCGTCGCACATTTCGTACCAGTGAAAGACATCCAGCTTCGAGTTGGCCGGGTGCGGGCCGGCCACCAGCAAATTCACCTCCGGATCGGCGATGAGTTCCAGAGCTTCGTGAGACAATGTCACAGTCCAACTTTCTCCCAAGCTCTTGGACAGTTCGGTGAAAACAAAACCAAAGGGAATGCCGCGATTATTTCTATCATGGTAACCCAACGCGTTCGCCACATTGACGTTGTCCCAGAGATAAATAACGGCATCTCCGCGCATGTCCGATGGTTGTTGCTGCTTGGGTTTTGCTCCCGCCTTCCCCTCCAATCTCAGCATCGCCCCCAAACTCCAGTAAGGTTCAAAGTCCTGCTGGACCTGGCAGTTGATGGCGCGAAGCGCGTGCTGTACCTCTTCGTCGCCAAGCTTGCCGTTGGTATGATTGATGATGGAAATGATCATGGGGTTCCTCCTTTTATTATCTTTTGGTTAGTCAGGATAACGCCAGGCTTTTCGGCACCCGTAAAGATAGCGCAGACAAGCCTCCTCGCCACTGTAACAGAACCCTATGGACCAGACCCCTGGGCAGAGACGTTAAACTCATTGCAAACCTCTGAACCCTTCATCTGACTCAGCTCCAGGGCGAGGCCGCCAACTCAATGAATAGTACTCGCCACGATCACGGGCCCACGGGTCGAACCCGTTTACCACCTCTGCTAGCTCCGGCGCCAACTCCGGAATTGTCCGCATCAAGACTCGTTTCAGCGGTGAGACCTCGACCTCGTGACCGTTGGATTTGACTTTCTCTTTGATTATGCCGTCGGGTCCATTTTCGTTGATCCACTGCACGCCCAGATGGGTGTAAAACTCCGGGCGAAAGCTCGAAGTAAAAAACCGGTCGCTAAAGAGCCGGCGTGACGCGTTGAGGATAAAAACCTGAAATTGCGTTTCGGAGATCGCGAAGCCATGCGGCCGGTGAAACTCCGCGAGCATGCCGACGACCGTATCGAGATCTTCGATGTTGTCCACCATACTTCCATCGGGGTGCCCCAGGCAATCGTTAATCGGCGTATGCTTCTCGTCGTCGTTCACCTGTGCCGTGGTGATGATTTTCGAAGCATCGCACTTGTGCTGTCCGTACACCTCCCGCAGGACGGCCACCAACCGCTCCTGCTCCCCCAGCTCGGGCATACCTTTGGGCAGCCGCCGATCAACAAAATCGTCGAAGCTCGTCAGTTGCCTGAGACCGTACTGCCGGCGAAATTCATTAAAGCGCGGCACGCCGCGCTCGCGGTCGCGGATAATATCGAGCGCCGCCACATCGATTTTCCCGGTCCCGCTCTGCAGCCGGGGCAGTCCCAGATTCTGCAAGAACTGCGGGTGATTCTGCAGCGTGAGTGCTCCCAGTCGCTGACGCCCCATGGAGAGCGCCCAGCTTGCCAAGCCGCGCTGGCGCATCGCCGCGCTGGCGCGCCCGCGGAAGGTGTCGACCACCGGGATCTTGTCAAGAATCACGTTCGGATGTTTGCCCCACTCGCGATATTCGATCAGATCGGGAACCATCGCGTGCAACCGGTACACCGTGATGAACTCTTCCGGAAAGTTGAAGGGCGAGCCGAAATGATTGGTGCCGCCGTTGACGTGATCGGGGTTTTTCAGGCTCCAGATATCGGTTTTTTTGCGGTCGTATTTCGAAAAGATCGCGTCGTCCGCATAGACATGACTGCCGAGACCGAAGATTCCGGGGCCCGATGCGAAGACCGAGTACCACTCGCCGGCTTTCTTTGGATCTTTCGACCGGCTAAAGTTGTTGGCCATGATTTTCTCTAGCGCAGCCTGGACCATATCCTTGCCGCGAAACAACCCGTGCCAATTGGCGTTCATAGCCAGGGTAAGTGGCTTATCGTACAGCAACTGTGGCGTCCATTCGATGGTGTGTATCTTGGCGATCTCCGCGGCGACGACCAGCCGCGCGACTTCGAACAGCTCATCCGGCGTGACATTCTTATATTGAATCTTCTCATCTGGCCGCGCCGGATTGCGCAGGCCCGAATCTTCATTTGGATTATCGGCAACGCGCTTTCTGAACTCATCGACAAACCGGTTGTGCTCGCGGGCAAAGACATTGTGAAAAAAACTCAGGCCGACGGTCCAGTTGTCGGGGAATGCCGTCGCTTCCTGACCGGCCCACTGCGGATTGATTGGATCGGAAGCGCCGAACAGCGGAAGATAGCCCTGCGGTTCACCAGTGCGTGCCGATACCATTAGCAGCTTAGCCGGATCGGCGGGATCACGCTTGACGCGCCGCTGCGAGACGTCGTCCCAGCCGTAAATCTGCGAGGCGTCCCACCATGCCGTAACGGTATTGCGGGTCGTCTTGTAAGCACGAGTTAAATAATCTTTCCCCCGATGCGTGAAGCTTGAAGGTTCGCCGACTTGAGCCACATAGCTCTTGTCGATCCGATCTCCGGGACGGCAGCCCAGTTTTGCAACTTGCTCTGGATTCAACGGCTGTTCGATGTCCCCGATGCGCTGCGATGCACAGCCCACCCTCATCATCTCAGACGAGTTGTGTCCCTCCTCCAGATGAGAGAACCAATCGTGGGTCATGAACTGGATCCAGAAAGCCGCTAACACGTTGAAGAACGGTGCCTTTTTGTAATCGCATTCCGCTTCGGCGGAATAGCCTGGAAGCCCGTGTCCCGCGCGGCATTTTTCAGGATGCGATTGGATGCGCGTGAAGAGCTTGCGGCTGATCACCTGCGGGTCTGGCTTTAGTAGGCCCAGACGATCGCCGTGCCGGTTGCGCGCATACAAGTTTTCGCCCAGGTCCGGGAAGGTGGCCTCGAATTGAACATTGCGGGCGAATGGCTGAAAGACCGAGCCCATGAGCGGATTTCTGATGTCGTTGCAAATTCCGGTCAGGTTGCGGAAGCGAATCAACTCGCCCTGGCAGAGCTGCTTACCGTCGCCGCCGACGGCTGCATACTGCGGATGCTCTTTGGGCAACCGCATCTCATCCCAAATTTTCAGGGCGGCTCCGTCAAAGCCGTCGCGGCCCTGAATATAGTCTCTATACGTGCCGCTGTTGTCGAAGAGATTGAATTTGATCAATTCCATGCGCTGATATTCGAGATCGAGCAGCGCGCCGTTGATGCCGCGGCCGTTAGGACTTAAGTGTCGAAGCTTGAGGAAGGGTTCCGGTGCCTTGCTATCGATGTCACCCGTTGCCCAATAGTTTTGCCAGTCGACCCAGGGGCTTGCCCTTAAAGCAACTGCCCGTTCGCCGCCCCGGCAGCGTGCGGTCTCTGCTTGGACTTTTCCCTGGAAACGATCGACCCGTTCTTCGGCTACCTGGCGCAATCCTTTCCATGCGACTCGGCCGCAAGACGCTAAATCCTCCGGCTTGCTCGCGCAACCGGCGAAAAAGAGCATCGCGACGATGATCAAGCTCTGGGCTGGCGGACTCGGAAGCGAAGGCGAACGGCGAATAATCGACCTTTCACATCTCAGGCGCTTCAGCTCTTCCTCAGCAGGCGAGATCGACAACGGGGGCAGTGCCGAATCTTTAATAATTTTTCTCATCCGCGAGAATCACGTCGGTTGCCTTTTCCGCGATCATGTAAACCGATGTGACGATGAAGAATCCCGGAATCTTTGGGAAGACCGAGGCATCAACGACCCGCAGTCGTTCGGTCCCATAGACTCGGAAATCACCGTCGAGCACCGCCATAGGATCCTCCTTTCTGCCGATCTTGCAAGTGCAGGATGCGTGGTGGCCCCAGGCATTGTCTTTTACGAATTGGGCCAAGCTCTCTCGCTCATTGGCATTGGGCGACTCCTCTTCATCGAAGACATCCGGGATTTGCGAGTTAATCGAGCGGACAAATTTGATTCCGTCGACGACGGAGTCGACATCTTGCTGCCAATCGCCGGTGCCTTCGTGGAAGTAGCAGAAATTGATTTCGGGCATATCGCGCGGATCGGCTGAATTCAACGTCACCACGCCTCCGGTGTTTTGCGTGTGCGCCTTCAGGATTGCCCAGGTGAGATGGTTGTGATGAAGAACGGTTTCCTGCGAATAGTTGGGCTCATAGCCGCGGAACCTACCCACCAGTGCGAAACAAAAGAGATCAGGCAGAGGACGCGACTTGTCGGACTTTTTGATAACCGCGAGAACCGCGCCGTTGGTAATATAAACCCCGTGCCCGCTCTGCCACATTTTGTAGTGCGGATCGCGACTACCGAAGGCAGCACCCTCAAGGACCTTCCAATCCGACTTCATCCGGTTGATAACGCCCACCTCGTAGCGGTCCTGAAGATTTTGCCCCACCCCGGCAAGATCGACGCGCACATCGATGCCATGTTTTTTTAGCTCGTCCTTCGGGCCGATGCCGGAAAGCATCAACAGTTGCGGCGTGTTGAAGGCACCGCCGGCGAGAATAACTTCGCGCGTTGCTCGGACGGACTTCTTTTCGCCGGCTTGATCGCTCGGATTACAGTGCGCGCGGTACATCCGCTCACCTTTAAGGTATTCGACGCCGACCGCTCGATTCTTCTCGTCGAACAGGATCTTGGTTGCGAGGGCGTTGAGCTCGAGGGTGAGATTACCGGGAAATCTTTTCTGGACGCTCAGCAAAAACTCCCGCGTGCCATTGCGGCGGCGCTGGTGCGTGGCCAGAGGCGGCAGACGAATACCGACCGCGTTGTTACTAACCAGGCGCCAATCGTTGGGATCGAGCCGGCCAAGCAGAAACCAGCGGATGCGCTTCAACGGCATCTCCACCGCCTTTGCCGCCGCTTCTGCCGCTCGCGCGATAACTTTCACCAGTCGTCTGTCCTGCTTCAGAGCCTGCACTGGAACCGCAACTTGGGTGGAAAGCCAGCCGCCGTAACCGTGACGCGTAGGGTTTAAGAGTTGATGTATCCACCTCCAAGGAAACCTGCGGTAATGACAGTTCTCCATACGCTCGAAGTACTTGCGCATGTTCTCTGCCTTCCACGAGGGATCGCCCGTCAAGTCGGCAAGATCGTCCCAATCCTTGTTATGGGGATACACTGTGATCATGGCATTGTGGGTTGTACAGCCACCCAACGCCCCCGCCCGCGGATAGAGTATCCTGGGCTCTCCGTTGATCTCGCGATGCTTGACGTCTTTCTTCTGCTGCTGATCATCGCTGTAATGGCGGACCCAGAAATCCCAGCGAAGAGCGTCACTCTCCGTGGAAATTCCGTGGAAGCAGGGGACGTTATAATCGTCCGGCAAGCTGACTCTTTGCGAGTCCCACCGAACGCCACCGGTCATTTTTTGCGGGTCGCCTCCGGCTTCCAAAACAATCACTTTGTGGCCGGCCTCGGCTAATCTCGCGGCAACCGTCCCACCGCCGGCGCCGGAGCCGACGACAACAAATTCATAGTTGTCTTCCGACTTACTCATCTTTCGCCTCCTCGGGATATGCCTGGATCGAGCTATAACATCGTTAACCCACTTTCCGTCCCTTTATGCGCGCCGCGCTCGAAGGGTCGTTGCGGTCGTTGCGCCAGGTGGGATGGCTGAAGTGGACAACGAAATCGCCATTGTAAGAAGCGACCGCGTTATCGAAGACTATTCTTCCGATGCGGCGCCAATTTTTGAACGTGCGCCGTTGAAAGGCTGGCAGGCCTCGCGTCGATCCTTCGTCGGTCACTTCGATATTGAAAGTAAGGGTACGCTTGGGCTTTGGATCGCCCTTGTCGAAGATCTGCGCCATGATCTCGTCGCGAAAATCCATCCCTGCGCCTTCGATCCTGGGCTGGTTCGGCCCCACCAACAGTCGCATGAACTCTGGCGCGCGCGTGGGTTCGCTGCCGGGTTTGCCCAACTCGGCGATCTGGTAGAGCTGGCGCTGGGTAGGTTGTTTATCGACGCGGCGAAAAACCTCGCCGGTGACGAGCAACACCGGCAAAGCCCTGCCGCGCCGCCATGCCCGGGTGTCGGGTGCGTTGCGAACCTCGGCGTCGTTGATAAAGTCGCAGTAGTCTCCGCCAAAATCCTGCTGAGTGATGAAATTTGCAGTGCGAAGCGGCTCGGGGTGATTAGGGTCCATCGTGGGATAGAGCTTCCCCACCAAGGCTAGAGAGCGCGCGTGGCCGCGCCGCGTTTCCGTACAGCACGTGGAATAGCGTCCGATCGCCAGCGCCCGACTGCCTTTCTCGAAGTAGCCCGAATACGGACTTTCTTCCGTGATGTCCCAAAAGCCCGTGAGGCAGATGCCGTTTGGGTGGAGCAAGCGGCGATAACCCTTGCGGTCGGGGCCCCAGCGCAGGTCAGCATGCGAATCGACGGCGCGCTCTGTGGCCTTGCGAAACAGATAGGGCGCGCCGAACGGCAGTACGCCGCGCAAAACGCTCCCCGTCGTCACTTCGTAGACCGGCAGCGGCGGCTCGCCAGCACGCCCCCACACTTTTTGATAGGGATTGGCGAAGAGCGCGTCGCGCACTTCCGAGAAGCGCGAGCCTCTGTAAGCCCGATCTTCATCGGTGACCCCTTCAATCCCGAAAAATTTCGGCTCCATGATTCGCCCTCCATCGATCAACTCTGGCGAACCGCGTTTCGGCAACGCTTCCAAGCGATAAACAGGCCGATAAGGATCAGCAAAATGACAATGAGGACAACGACCGCCGCCATCACGGTCATCTTGATCTCCTTGCAGCAGTTAGCAGTCGCATCGCTGAAGAACGCCACGGTGTCACCCAACGAGGCAACTGCGCCGGAGGCGCCCAGAGGCTCTGCCGGCTTCGACGCTATATCCTTCTCATCCCACTTCTCTGCGAGATACGGGAACTCTTTCAGGAATGCTTTGTCGTTGACCGTCGCCCGCGGATACTGCGGGCTGTCGATGTAAGAGCTCTCGACCAGCGGGCAGTCCCCCTGTTCACAAGTCAAAAGAGCCACATCGTCAGTCAATTTTCGCCCGTTGGGAAAGCCGATCGGATATTGCGTGGTGTAGATCATGACATCGGGAAAATAGTCGTAGGGGCGGATCTTGAACAGTGGTTGATACGCGTTCACCAGTGGCGGCAAGTATTCCATCAGCGACTTTTCGATTCGCGCTCTGGTCTGGTTGTGCTGCTTGATCGCCGCGACGTGCTGGCTTGGATGGAGCGCGTTGAGGAAATCGAACCGGCCCTGCTGCGAGCGATTGGACCGCCCGACGTGGTCGATCTGTACGCTGTCTTTAATCCGCGTCGAAGTGCCCCACAAGATCCAATCCTTTTGGCCCTTGTTGGCAAACGACGAAAAAGGGATGCTCAGCACCATCGCAATGGTGTTGCGCTTGAAGAAACGCGGGAAGATGAATGGGTCGTCGCGCACTCCGGTGAAGAGCTTGATGCCACCGGTGTTTTCCAGACCTTCGTATTTGACGCTGTTCAAAGTGGCGTCATTCTTGAGTCGGATTTTTATCGTGACGTCCTCTTTGATGTCCTCGGGTTTGGCGATGGAGCCGCCGTAACGCGCGCGCTCCTCGGCATTGTCGACGGTAACTTTGCTGTGAAGGTCCATGTAGATCGCAAACTCGAAGGGCTCGAGCTGGTACGGTGGCGGCGTGGTCAGGGCGCGCCGGGTATTGAGGATCACGATCATCTGATCGCCGTCCGGAAAGGCGAAGAGATCGGTGATGCCGGATTCCAACACCTCCAAGTTGACCGGATCGGCATGATCCGAGCTTTGGAGTGCCGATGGAAGAAAAAGTAGCGCGAGACCAAGAAACAAGACCTTGGTATTTCCCATACGTGATTCCCTTTCACTGAGGTGTTGCACAATGAGCTAGAATGTTTTCAAAAACTCAATCAGCGCCCACTTGTCGTCGTCGCTGAGTCCGGGCTCGTCTTTATCTTTGAAATAACGGGTGCCGAAATAATGGCCGCGGTTGACCACGAAGTCGGGGCACTTGCTGAGCTTGAGCAAGCTATCCCCGACGCCGGCGAAGAGCTCCCGCGCCTGCTCGTCGGTCGCATTGGCGGGCAGAGATTTCAAATCCTTGCTGGCCTTTTTCAGCAAATCAATCAGCTGTTTGAAGTGCGCCTCTCGATCTTCCAGCCGCGTACTGTCGGAAACGAGTGGCAAATTGGCCACCAGGCCGACCGGCGTCCCCTTCGGTATCGGGCCGACCTCGAGCCCGTTTTTGCTAAAGAGCCAGGGGAGCCAGCCGCTCAGCCAGTCCATAAACACCGCAAATTTTCCCGGCAAATATCCCCACGCGACTTTCAAGTAGCTGCTTGTCGTGGTGCGCTGCATGTAGCCGGGGACTTTCTCTCCCAGCAGCGAGTCCTTTTGACGCTTTTCCGGCCAGAGCATATGTTGGATCGACTCGTTGAAAGACGCCAGACGCGCCTCGACACTCGGCTCTCCGTAGAAAGGTCCGACAGCGTTATTGAGCAAGAACGGCGCCGTCGACCACAGGCTGATCAGTGACGCGGGCCGGGTGTAGCCGCGGCCATTGCCGGGCATGTCATACTCCCAGGCGTCGCCCGTCTTGGGATTGTGGACCGTAAATTTACCGACGGCCGTCAGATCCTTATAGGTCGTGGAAGTGAAATTGTCCCAGATGTTGTCGCGAACACCGTTGGTCGCGAGCGGGCTGCACGCGTTGGTTTCGAGCAAGGTGACAGGAACGCGAAGCTCGGTGGAGAGGAAATTGTCCTCAAGAAAATCCGCGCGCATCACGATCTCGCGCATCTGCTTCTTGAACGCGTCGGTCTTGGTCCAGCTCCAGTAGCGGTTCCAGCAATCCAAGTAACCGGGACCGCCGCACTTGGCGTAGTCGATTTCCGGCGGTGCCGGCGGCTGCTTGCCCGAGTGGCAGCGGGCGCAGTTCTCAGCAAAGACGATTTTGCCGCGATTGAGCCTAGCCAAGTCCTTGGTCAGATAGTCCGTGGCGCCGGGTGCTTCTTTCAAGTAATCGGGTCGGGCGCTCGCGAGGAAAAACAGCGCCACGTCGGGAGTCTGCGCCACGTTCGCGTTCCAGTAGGTGGAGTTTTTCTCCAGTACGGCGATCTCGATGGGCGTGATCCTCTTTGCCGGAAGGTTTCCTATCAGCGGCTTGAAATGAAGCAGCCATTCCTCGCTGAAAAGACCAATATTGATATAGACGCGGTTCAAAGCGCCGAGCACGCCGACCGAATCGGCACCGTCTTTCAGAACATGGGGCGCGAGTACGGTTTCCGGTGGTATGAAGTACTTGGAGAGAACTTTGGTTCTGTCGAAGTCGTTGAACTGCTTGTTGTTGCGCTCCCCGCCCGTCAGTTGTTCAGGATGAAACTCGGCCATCTTGAGGCGCGCCGCGATGCTGTAGACGGCATTCATCGTGCGCGGGTTATTAATGTTGTCGCTGGAGACCAGCGACGTGTCGAGCGATCCGGGAAGCGAGGTGTGAAAGAGCTGATAGATGAAATTCTCGTGCCGTTTATACGGATTCCAGAAAAAGATTCTGTCCAGCCAGAAGTACTGCGCGCCGGGGTTCGAGTTGAGATTTTTCCATTCCGGGTTCTCGGGATCTTTGGGGGGATCGATGGGGCTCGGACCGACGTGGCAGAAGCCGCAGGACATGCCGACCCGATACGGGCGCACCAGGTTTTTGTCGCTATAGTAGTCGGGATCGTTATAGTACCTGACCGGATCCCATTTTTTTTTCGCCGCTTCGTCGAAAGCGGGATTGGGAAAGAGTCTGAGGCCGACGATGCCGCTCGCGTAGCCGTAGTAGGAGCCGGCCGGAACAGTCTTCCCGCGCGCTCCGACGTTTACGCCCGGATATTTCTTCTCATCCTCGAACGGGTCCGGAGCACCGACTCGCTTGTCGAGCCAGAGGCCGAAGCGGTTGGAATCGCCACACTTGCCATAGGGTTCGGCGTCGGTTTTCTTGTCGTTCCTCCAGTCGCAGCCCTTGGGGTCCCACTGCTGGAATCCCGGCTCGTTCACCAGGCCGAGGTATTTCCAGCGGTTCTGCCGAGACACGTCGTAGAATTGCCGGTCATCGCCCTTGCAATCGTCGTCCTCGTCGTAAGCCAGGTAACCCGGCGGATACGGCGCCGGAGGAGATTTATCCTGGACGTATTCGGACTGTTTGTCTTTTGCGTATCCCGGCTGCCTTTCCTTGCTGTAATCGCCGCCCTTGCCGCCGTCGCCGTAGCCGTATACGGGGTTCTTGTTGCCGCAATACCTGATGCCCGGATGGGAGGAGACAATCTTCAATAGATCGAAAGCGCCGAAGGCGTTGTTAGCCAGGTAATCCCAGAGCGTATCGTTGCCGGCGGTCCAGACGACCCAATTATTGCGGCCTCTATTGTAAGACTTCCAGGCCTCTTCCTTGGACAGAAAGGGCAGCGCTTTATGTACCGCGTCTTCATCTAACCCACGATCCATGGCCCGCAGGTAATCGTCGTCCGATCCCGGCAAGTCCTTGGCGGTGAGACCGGCCTTCATAGCCTCGTCCACTACGTTGCCCGGCCTCGGCTGATCTCCACAATTAGCGAGGGTGATCGCACAAAGCAGAATCGATATTCCGACACAACAATTTTTCCGGGTCATTCTTCCTCCTGCATCCATTTAGCAATTTTGCCTATGACGCGGTCGGCAATCTTTCAACGCAACGCTGCCACCAAGTAGAACATACCCGCCGCACAAATCCCGGCAGAACCGTACCGCAGCACGCGTTCCGGAATTAAAGTCGATTGCTGAGACATCCGCTCGCGCATCATTTTTAGCGCGCAGAAAATTGGGAGAACGACCATCTGATGGCCAATCTCGACGCCTGTGCTGAATGCGGCGATCGCCAGACCCACGGCCAAACCGGCCATTCCTTCCATCGCGCTGAGCAACCCACCGGCGAAGCCGAGGCCGTGGAACAGACCAAAAAAGAAGGCGACGCAAAGCCTGCCCGTGCCACGGCTGCGCTTAGGCACAATCACGTTCTGCAGGGCGACGAACACGATACTCCCGGCGATCATCGGCTCGACGATATTTTCCGGTAGCCTGACAACGTTCAGCACCGAGAGCGTGAGCGTGATCGAGTGGGCGAGGGTGAACGTGCTAATGACCTTGACCAGGTCCCACAAGGTCGCAACAGCGAGCGCAAGCGCGGCGATGAAAAGAAGATGATCATAGCCCGACAGGATATGCATAATCCCATGATGAATGTATTCCTTGGCCATCCGCGCTTTATCCAGGCCGGACGTCATCCGGTTCAAATCGACAACGAGCGGCTGATTGGAAACCAACAACAAGCCCTCCAGGGCAGGTCCCCCTTCCCGTCTCACACGCACCACGTAACTGGCTTCCCATGGATTGCCCGGCGCGAACTCGAATTCGCGCAGCACGTCCTGCTGGAAAACGACACGGGAGGGCGCGTCGTCCATGGAACGATATTCCAGCTCGTAAGCTGGCCCGCCGTCGGCTTGTTCAGGAGCTTTGGCCACGTGTCCGTCGAGCGGCCGTCCGTCCGCCGCGATACGGAAATGCGCGAGCAAATACGCGCCGTGCGCGTGCACCATTTCCGGAGCCGAAGCATTTTTCTGCCCGCCGTAAGCCGCGGCCACTAGGACTTCCTCCATCGAAACCCGCGCGGTCACGCTGACGCGTTCTGGAAAAATGACGATTTCCAGCGCCCCCTGTGCCACAGGATGCGCCGCGGAGATGCGCGGCGTCAGGGCCAGGCAGGCGAAGAGGAGGATGAGCATCGGTTTTAGCCGTTCAGCGATGAGCATGAAAATTCTCGTAGCCCGGGTTGATCTCTCCGGCTTTTTTCAGGAGCTGCTTGCCCTGGTCGGTATTTCCGGCGGCGAGATGGATCATCGCAGCGTGGAAAAACAGGTGCGCGTCCTTCACACCGGAGGAGAGCGCTGCACGGCTAATCTTACGAGCTCCTTCGAATCGGCCGGCGCGATACAAAGCCCAGGCGAGTGCATCCTGCGTGGCGAAGTTGGGACGCAGCGCGATGTCTTTCTCGGCCCATTCAACCGCCTCGGCGCCGTCTCCGCGGGCATCGGCATAAAATGCGGAGAGGTGGTGGTAGTAGTTGACTTCGCCGCGCGCCGCCGAATCGAGATAGCCCGCAACCGCCTTGTCGTGCCAGGGCTTCGCCCGATCAGGCTTGCCCATGAACGCGTAAAGATCGCCGAGTCGCTGGTAAAGCTCCGGCAGCGGCGCGCGCGCGACCACCGACTCGTATAGCGAGGCCGCCGCTTCGAACCTCCTGGTCGCGCCCAGAAGCTCGGCCATGTGCTCATCGACGAGCCAGTAGCCTGAATATGCCTTTCCGGCCTTTTGGTAATGGGCCATCGCATTTTCATATCGGCCGCGACTCAAGTCCAGCAACCCTCGCTGCAGCTCCACCCAGGCATAGGAGCGCATCTCCTTCGCCGACATTTCATTCTGCGCTTGCCCGTATAGACCGTCGGCAAGATCGGGATCACCGAATTTGGCTTCCCAATAGGCGAGGCGCGCCAGATTATCCCATGTCGGGTTCTTCTCAATGGCGCTCAGATATCCTCTTTTCGCCGCTGCGTATTCACCCTGCTGCAAAGCAAGGCTTGCTTTCAGGGCTACGACTTGCGCGTTGCCCGTAAACCGCGAAAGCGTCGAAAGACCATGGCTGGTTTTTCCCAGCCGGTGAAGCCTAAAATCGAGATTGGCTTTGAGAAGGTATAAATCCGCCAACGGACCGATTTCCTGGATAGCGCGATCAATCGCAGTCTCCGTTACGCGTAAATCGGCCGCGCTCCCGGTGAGGGAAGCGCGGTGATAGAGACGGTGGACGAATCGAGTCGCCTTTCCAATATCGACCGGAGTGGATGATCCAGCGTCTTTGAGTTCAGCGATGTCTTTCTGAATCCGTGCCAGCTCGATTTCATAGTCCGTTGGCGCGCTTGGCCTGCGATGGCTGAGACTGGCCAAAGGGAACGATAAACACAGCGCTATCGCTGTGACCAATATTCGCTTAAGCAATCGCATTAGCATAGTCCGATACCCCGGGGGTTACTCCGCTCTGAGGCCTCACCACGGCTCTGCCAGATAAGGAAACTCCTTGAGAAATTCCTTATCGTTCTTCAGCGGATTGGGCGGCGTCTTCGGTTCGATTGGCGCATGGTTCCACAAAGATTGGTCGCCCAGAGTCTCGAGGTTGTAAGGCTTGCCGTTAATTTCCGCCTTCATATCGAGAAACAACGCCAGAAACCGGCTGGCGACCTGATCCTCCGGGCGCCGTCCGAATGGCCACGTGCCCGTCGTATCCATGTCGATGGCGTTGACGTTGGGGATGAAGATCTCGATCCCGCGCCGCAGCGGGATGTTTAGCTTTTTTTTGTTCCACGTGTCGTCCGGCATGTTCAGTTGCTGGAGCACGACTTTCTTAACCCGCGGAAAAGCCTCTATTGGGGAGGCGTAGGTCTTGTGCACGGAAATCGGCGAGTTGTCATGATCGAAGGAAGTGCGTAGTCCCAATGCAGTGATCGACGGTCCGAAGCCCCAGCCGAGATGGGCGAGCCGGGTAATGAAGTGGGGCGCGAGCCAGAAATTGAACGCTCCCAATTGCCGGTCATCCTCCCGCTCGCTCAAACCGGCATCGGCGAAAGCCTGGCCGTCGGTATCGACAAGCTTGTATCTTTTCAGCTCGTCGTCGAGCTGGTACTCGGGCCGCGCGAGTTCGGGCTTCTGGGCGGCGAACTTACCAACGATGATGCCGTACCCAGCCCCCAACACCACAAGCAGGATGCCCAGAAAAAAATGGATCCAGGAACCCGCCAACCGCTGCGATCGCCTTCTCAGCCCCCAAAGAAACAACAGCGCGCCGAGCGCGATTGCCACACTGCCCACAAGCCAGGGATACTGGAGCAGAAAGGGTCCCCTAACCGGGGCACGATTATCCGGGATCGTTTCAATTTTGTGAGCCGCTTTGAGGACCCAGCTCTCGCCCCAGGTGTTGACGATGCGGTCCAGATCGGGCGACTTCGTAAGAAAAGCCAGAGGCATTTCGAGAATAATCGCATTGACGTTTCTGCCGGCTTGCGCGTCCTTCCCGCTGTAAACAAAGCGGTAATTGCCGTTGTTGTCCTTGAAATATTTATTGCCGCTCCACGTGAGCGGGCCTGCCGGTAGTTTAAGCTTGACTCCTTGGCCGTGCTTGGGATTGGCCGGGTCAAAATTGAACAGCTTGTTGCCTTCCAATTCGATCAAGGTTTTGGGTATCTTCAGCTCGCGGGTATCTGTCATTGTATGCGGAACGTCGTAAAACTGCGGCGCATAGTTGATGGAGCGGAAGAAACCGGGCAGATCATTGAAAAACGCATCGTCACGGCCACCGATATAAACTTTGAGCGAGTTTCCGTCTGGCGCATCGATCGCAGTGACCTTATTGGTGTCGATGACTTTTACAAAGCTGCCGCCGGGAAACCCGATGAAATTAATCTTCGCTCTGCCATCTTTATCGACAGTCACCCGGATTTCCTCCGGCTTGAGGCTCGCATACCTGGTCTTGATCGCCTCGAAATACTTGAGCACTACTTCGAGGCCGTCATCATCTTTGAGCTGCGGCGCAACCCGCGGGCTCGGACCGACTAGAATTCGGTACAACATGTCGGAATCGAAGACGCCAGTCTTGGGAACCGAGGCGAAGGTGAGGGCAATCACAACTTTTTCCCCGCCGGTCGTGTCGTCCGCAGGCCATCCGAAGATATCGTAAAGGTCGGCCGCGCTAACGTCGATGTCCGAGAAGATCGAGTTAACGCCATTGGGATCGTTGTGATCGGCGGCGGGTGAAATCTCGAGGAGGATTGCTCCGGCTAATGCGGCGATGCAAAGCATTACAAAGACGTCGCCGATGAGCCGAAATTTCATATTGAGCCTCCTCCCTGAGGCAAAGCTTTGAGCGTGATTCAGTCGGAGGACTTATCGCGCTCATTTGCTACCACGTCCTTACGGCTACGCGTTCTTTTCATCGTCAGTCGTCAAAACTGTCAACGCGCCTTGGGCCAGTTAATACCGGTCCAAGACTCGTTCCTGATCTTGTCTTGGGTGGGGGTAACCAAGGTCAATCACAAAATCCCATTCGAAGACGCGAACGGGTTCTCGAATGCAGTCTATCGATGTCGTGCCGTTCCCAAGCTAGCTGTGGAAGGACCGCGCGTGCCTTGCGTTGAAGCCTCGTTGATCACTTGGACGTAGCCTCGTCCTGTTAAATCAGCCAACCCCTCCACACAAGAATATAACGAGAAGCTTTTTATCTTCGGGTTGTTCCTTCAGTAGCTGGAACAACCTCAGCAAGGAACGCCTCGCCGACCTACGATTTAAAACGTGGCTATTTCTTGCATAGGAACAATCTCGCTGTCAACAAAATTTTGCTACAACACAAAATTTTGCACGAACCTGTTGCCGGAATTTCCAAGCCCTTAGCAAGATTAGCCGAACGGCTCTTAGTCACTCACGCGATTTTGATTCGGGTTGAAACGAAGGGATGCTTCTGTCAGATTCGAAAGTGATCCGAAACATGAAAACAAAAACGGCGATTATTTCGGTTGATAACCTGAAGTCGGAGGATCTGCCGCTACTAGAGCAAGCGCTTCAAAGCGTTCCGGGGGTGGACAGCGTCGATTTCAATTTAGAGCGCAGCGTTGCCGTCGTCGATTTCGATCCAGCTCAGTCTCACATCGATGACTTTTTGCGTGCAGTGCTAAAGGCAGGCTTTAAGGTACTCTGAAAGTTCAACGTTCCATGTTCAAGGTTCAACGGTTCGAACATCCGAGATTTACACTTTGAACGTTGAACCCAGAACTTTGCACCGAAATTCAATTTCCCGCCACGGTCATTTGAGAAATCTTGATGGTGGGCGATGCAATTTTACCGCGCATTTCAAGATCGGCTCCCACCATTTCGATATTTTGAAACATCTCCTTGAGATTTCCGGCGATCGTCACTTCTTCCACGGGATAGCTCAGCTCGCCGTCTTCAATCCAGAGACCGGACGCCCCACGGGAATAGTCGCCGGTCACCATATTGACTCCGAAGCCGATCAACTCAGTGACGTAGAAACCTTGCTTCACCGAGCCGATAATTTCATCGGCAGACTGCGTCCCTGGAGTCAGATAGAAATTCGACGGTGCCACACCCGGTGGTTCGCCGACTGAACGTGAAGCATTACCGGTGGATTCCATCCCCAATTTTCTGCCGCTGTAAGTGTCCAGCAGGTAGCTCTGCAGGCGACCCTTTTCGACGATGATTTTTTTGTTAGTTGGTAGTCCCTCGGCATCGAAGGGCCTCGAACCTAGACCGGCAGGAATGGTTCCATCGTCGATCACGGTGACAAACTCCGAAGCGACCTGCGTCCCAAGTTTATCCAACAAAAAAGACGCGCCCTTATATAACGAATAACCGGAAATGGCGGACGATAAGTTCCGCAGCAGCGAGGCCGCTATCTCCGGATCAAAAACGATGGGAACTTCGCAGGTTTTAACTTTCCTAGCCCCGAGCCGCCGGAGAACCCGCTGCGCCGCTTTCTCGCCGACTTTTTTGGGCGATTCCAACTTAGAGAATTTCCGATTCGATGAATACCAATAATCCCGTTGCATGCTACCGTTCTGTGCGGCAACCGGCGCCACCGAGTGACCAAAGGTTGAGCCCTCATACTCACCGGAAAAGCCGTGACTGCTGATATAAATAACCCGGCCGAACTGATTGGAAAACTCTCCACCTTCGGAGTTAGTAATCCGCGGGTCATATGCCAACGCGGTTTTTTCCGCCGCCAGCGCCATTTGGATTTTTTCCTCCACCGGTATGGATCGAGCATCCGCGTCCAATAGATCCAGCTCGGGAATCTCGCGAGCAAGTTTCTCAGGCGCTGGCAGCCCGCTATTCGGATCCTGCGCCGTGGCTCGAGCCATCCGAGTGGTATCTTCGACCAGACGAGCAATCGATTTTTTTGAAATATCCGAAGTTGAAGCCGAGGCCGAACTAGAACCAAAAAACAGGCGAAGCCCCAGTCGTTTTTCTTGAGCCTGACTGATTTTCTCCACTTCGCCCATGCGTACCGTAACGAAGAATGAGTCGCTCTCCACCATTACGACATCGCCCTGGGAAGCACCCTGGGATCTTGCCATGGCGAGAATATCCCGCCCCAATTCTTGACTTAATTCCAGCCGTTCCATATCCCTCCAGCTCTCGTTCAGGTAGTTCAAAGCATTCAAAGGGCAAGAGGATTGCACGCGATCCTAACGCCTTGAACCACTTGAACGCTTTGAACCATATTCCTTATGCCCTCGTGCCACCGACGGTGAGGCCGTCAATCTTGATAGTCGGAAGCCCTACTCCGACGGGCACGGATTGGCCGTCTTTGCCGCACGTTCCAACGCCCTCATCGAGCTTTAGATCCGAGCCCACCATAGATACCCGAGTGAGAACATCCGGTCCGTTGCCGATCAACGTAGCGCCCTTGACCGGCTTGGTTACTTTTCCGTCTTCGATCAAATAAGCTTCGCTGGCGGAAAAAACAAATTTGCCGTTAGTGATATCGACCTGACCGCCGCCGAATGAAACTGCGTAAAGTCCTTTCTTCACCGAGCGAAGAATGTCTTCCGGCTCGCTTTGCCCCGCCAACATGAAGGTATTTGTCATCCGCGGCATCGGAATATGGGCGTAACTCTCACGCCGCCCGTTTCCAGTTAAGGGCATCTTCATGAGCGACGCATTGAGACGATCTTGCAGATAACCTTTGAGAATACCCTTTTCTATGAGAACCGTTCGGTGGGTCGGTGTGCCTTCGTCGTCGACATTGATGGATCCGCGACGCGAAGGAATTGTCCCATCGTCAACTACCGTACATAGCTCGGAGGCAACCCGTTGACCGATTCGACCGCTGAAAGCAGAAGTCTGCTTGCGGTTGAAGTCACCCTCGAGTCCGTGCCCGATCGCTTCATGCAGAAGAATACCCGGCCAACCCGGGCCCAGAACCACGTCCATCGTGCCGGCGGGTGCGTCTTGCGCACTCAAGTTCAAAATGGCTTGCCGCACCGCTTCGCGCGCGTAACGCTCATAGTCCTTCGTATCGATGAAGAACCCGAATTCCACCCTACCGCCGCCACCAAAACTCCCGACCTGCCGGTCGCCGTTTTCCTCGGCGATACAGGTCACATTGAGGCGAGTCAGCGGCTGAATATCGCCCACTACCAAACCCTGTGAAGCAGCGACCAGAATGACTTTGTATTCACTGGCAAGAGAAACAAAGACATTTTTCACCCGCGCATCTAGACCCCGTGCAAATTTGTCGATCTCGTAAAGCAGCGCCACCTTCTGGTCCAAGGAGACATCGTTGACCGGAACTTTGATCGGGTAGAGATCATGGGCTTCGCTCGCGGAGTGTCCCACAGAAATAGGCAGCTGCGATTGCTGATTTTGAGCGATGTATTGCGCAGTGCGCGCCGCCAGTTCCAGATTTTCGATGGTGATGTCATCGGTGTATGCGTAGCCGGTTTTTGTCTCCGCCAAAACCCGTACGCCGACGCCGTTGGCGGTCGACTGAGAACAGTTTTTGACTAGCCCCTCTTCCAGGCTAATGCCCTCGTTCCTGCGGTACTCAAAATAAAGATCCGCGTAGTCGGCCTTCTTACCCAGAGCGGTGTTCAGAATTCTCTCTAGATCGCTGCTGCCAATACCAAAATTGCGGTTAAAAAAAGACTCTCCAGGCAGGTTTTCCTCAGCCATATACTCCCCCCTTTACTGCAATTTTTAGCATATATGTGGTTGCCCTTAAAGACGATTACCGGCTTTCCCAGGCGGTAAAAGTAAAGCTCACTTGACAGCCTTATCTGTTGATCGCACACAGCTCTTGGGTTAGAATCCGCACAGCAAAAATTCAGGTGGGGATATGGCTCATAAAAAAATTGTGCACGTGGTCGGAACCGGAACCATCGGTGAACCGCTGATCGGGATTCTCTCTACGTTCCGGGAACAGTTCGGGATCGACGAAGTGACATTTCACAAGCGCACTCCCCTAGTGACCGATCGTTCGAAAGTCCTTGTGTTGGGGAGCAAGGGCGCCAAGCTCTGCGTCGACAAAGACCGCTGGCAGAAGTTTGTCGATATGGGAATGGAACCGAGCTTCGAAGCTGAAGAAGCCATTGATCGGGCCAGTGTCATTATCGACTGTACCCCCGTCGGCAACGAAAATAAGAAAAACCTCTACAACAAGTACGCAAGCGATGGCCGCGGTTTCATCGCCCAGGGCAGCGAGTATGGTTTTGGCAAGATGTATGCTCGCGGCATCAATGATAAGGCACTCGTCAAAGACAAGGACGATTTTATCCAGGTCGTCAGCTGCAACACGCATAACCTCGCCGTCCTCATCGACACCGTCGCGCTAGGACCAGAGAAAGAAGACAATCTCGAAGAAGGGCGTTTTGTCTGCATGCGCCGGGCCAACGATTTAAGCCAGGAAGGTGAGTTTATCCCTGCGCCAGAGGCGGGCAAACACGACGATACCGAATTCGGCACGCATCAAGGGCGGGACGCGCATTACCTCTTTAAGACGTTGGGATTGAATTTGAATATCTACTCGTCGGCATTAAAACTGAATACGCAGTACATGCACACGATTCACTTCAATCTCAAGCTGCGCCGCGGGATAAACAAAGACGAGTTGATGCGCCGCTTCCAGTCGAACGGACGAGTAGCCCTAACGAATAAGAAGTCGTCGGCTTCGGTATTTTCCTTCGGTCGCGACCACGGGTTGTTCGGACGAATTCTGAACCAGACCGTCATCGTGTCCCAGAGTCTGGCGATGAGAGGCGACAAAGAAATTATCGGCACCTGTTTTACGCCGCAGGACGGGAATTCTTTACTCAGCAGCCTGGCGGCAACCCTGTGGTTTTTGTATCCGGATTCTTATGAGCAAAAGCTCGAGCCGGTGAGACCCTACTTCTTTCGCGAGATCTAACCCTAATCCGACATTATTTCTAAGCAGCTCAGTCGATGAGCCCTGTAGCCCTGGGCAATGGGACACTACCTCGAGGGCCACTCCACATCCCCGAGGGTGATGATTCCGGCGACCCGTACCTTCCACCAAACTGCCTGCTCAGGTGCCCACGGCTTCCGGTCTCACCGCCTTCGCCCATTACTAATGCTGTGCAAGTATTGTCGGATTAGGGCTAATTGTTGTAGCTACATTCTGAA
>Ga0081455_10000177_pt1 | contig 79964 bp, 77 predicted proteins | sample TabmetS3T2R1_FD_70207 | JGI IMG/M metagenome (GOLD analysis project Ga0081455, IMG submission 70207) | Tabebuia heterophylla rhizosphere microbial communities from the University of Puerto Rico - S3T2R1 | ecosystem: Host-associated > Plants > Roots > Rhizosphere ...
GAGCGGGGAACTTCCACGAGTGATGGAGGATTCGATCGAGACCGTCGAGCCTCACCGGGACGATGGGGACATTGAGACGAGCGGCAATCATCGCCGCCCCCGGCTGGAACTTCCCGATGTCCCCCTGCTCGGTCCGGCGCCCCTCGGGATAAATAAGGATGGAGAACCCTTCGCCAAGCAGCTCGCCGATGTAGCGCAGCGTCTGCCGGGTGCCACTTTCGCGCTGTGGCAGCGGAAACGCATTGAAGAAGAGCGACGCGAGATAGTAGTTCGTGCTGTTCTTGAGGTAATCGGCGCGACTGAATTGTTCGGGATAGAAATGCGCCTTGAAAAACTCCTTCGCCATGGCCGGCGCGACCCGATAGCGCCAACGCGGCGGGAGCGCGTCGAGGATCGCCGGCGTATCGAAGTGACTCTGGTGATTGGCAGCGAAAATCACCGGACCGTTTAGATGTTCAAGGTGTTCCAGGCCGCGCGCGTCAACCTGCGCGAAGATGCGGCCAATTGGAAGGATCCATGACGGGAGACTCGCGCGCCGAAGTGCTCGCGCCACTCGCGATCGATTCCAGGATGGAAAATCAATCGGCTCGGTGGCCGTCAGCGTCGCCGGTCCGGCGGCCGGGCCCTCGTCGGCGCGTCCGTCGGGGTAGCCCGCGAGCACCCGCTCGGCCTCGCGCCAGCTCGAGATGCGGGCGCCGCGCGAGGCGCGCACCTCCTCGCCGGAGCGCAGCGAGTCGACCAGCTGGGCCGCCGACTCCGGCGTCTGGTTGTCGAAGAACTCCCAGTTGACCATCACGACCGGCGCGAAGTCGCAGGCCGCGTTGCACTCGATGTGCTCCAGCGTGATCTTGCCGTCCTCGGTGGTCTCGTCGTTGCCGACGTCGAGGTGGTCCTTGAGGCGTTCGAAGATCGCATCGCCGCCCATGATGGCGCACAGCGTGTTGGTGCAGACGCCGACGTGGTGCTCGCCGACCGGACGGCGCTTGTACATCGTGTAGAAGGTCGCGACGGCGGCAACCTCGGCGGCCGTCAGGTTCAGCACCTCGGCGCAGGCCTCGATGCCGGCGGTCGTCACACAGCCCTCAACCGACTGCACCAGGTGCAGCATCGGCAGCAGGGCCGAGCGGGCCTGCGGATAGCGCCCGGCGATCTCGTGCAGCTCGGTCAACGTCTGGCTGGACAGCCGCGGCTCGTCGGCCTTGCCGGAGGTCGGCTCGGTCACCGGTCGACACCTCCCATCACCGGGTCGATGCTCGCGATCGCGACGATCACGTCGGCGACCATGCCACCTTCGGCCATCACCGAGGTGCACTGCAGGTTGACGAACGACGGATCGCGGAAGTGCGCCCGGAACGGCCGCGTGCCGCCGTCGGAGACGACATGACAGGCGAGCTCGCCGCGCGGCGACTCAACGACGCCGTACGCCTGACCCGGCGGCACCCGGAACCCCTCGGTCACCAGCTTGAAGTGATGGATCAGGGCCTCCATCGACTCGCCCATGATGTGCTTGATGTGCTCCGCGGAGTTGCCGAGGCCGTCGGAGCCGAGCTGCAGCTGGGCCGGCCAAGCGATCTTCTTGTCGGCGACCATGACCGGCGCGCCCTCGAGTCCGGCCAGCCCGTCGACGCACTGCTCGATGATCCGCAGCGACTCCCACATCTCCTGCAGCCGGATCCGGAACCGGCCGTACGAGTCGCAGGTGTCCCAGGTGACGACGTCGAACTCGTAGTCCTCGTAGCCCCAGTAGGGCTGCTTGCGCCGCAGGTCCCAGGGGTAGCCAGTGGCCCGGAGGACGGGTCCGCTGGCGCCGAGCGCGAGACAGCCGGCCAGGTCGAGGTAGCCGACGTCGACCAGGCGGCCCTTGAAGATCGGGTTCGCGTTGCAGAGGGCGGCGTACTCCGGCAGCCGCTTCTTCATCAGCTTGACGAAGTCGCGGATCTGGTCGAGCGAGCCGTCCGGCATGTCCTGCGCGACACCGCCGGGCCGGATGAAGGCGTGGTTCATGCGCAGACCGGTGATCGTCTCGAACAGGTCGAGCACCAACTCCCGCTCGCGGAAGCCGATCGTCATCACGGTGAGCGCGCCGATCTCCATGCCGCCGGTCGCGATCGCCACCAGGTGCGACGAGATCCGGTTCAGCTCCATGAGGAGCACCCGCATGACCCGCGCCTTCTCGGGCACGTCGTCGTCGATCTCGAGGAGCCGCTCGACGCCCATGACGTAGGCGGCCTCGTTGTAGAACGGCGACAGGTAGTCCATCCGGGTGCAGAACGTGACGCCCTGCGTCCAGGTGCGGAACTCCATGTTCTTCTCGATGCCGGTGTGCAGGTAGCCGATCCCGCAGCGGGCCTCGGTCACCGTCTCACCGTCGAGCTCGAGGATCAGCCGGAGCACGCCGTGGGTCGACGGGTGCTGCGGACCCATGTTGACGACGACACGCTCGTCGCCGGACTCGCTGGTCCCGGACACGACGGAGTCCCAGTCCTGGCCGCTGACCGTGAAGACCGTGCCGGTCGACGTCTCTGTCGTGCTCGCGTACGGATCGCTCATCAGGCGTATGACCTCCGCTCGTCTGGCGGCGGGATGGTGGCGCCCTTGTACTCGACCGGGATGCCACCAAGCGGGTAGTCCTTGCGCTGCGGATGGCCCGGCCAGTCGTCGGGCATCTGGATCCGGGTCAGCGCGGGATGGCCGTCGAAGACGATGCCGAAGAAGTCGTACGTCTCGCGCTCGTGCCAGTCGGCCGTCGGGTAGACCGCGACCACCGACGGGATGTGCGGATCCTCGTCGGGCGCGGCGACCTCGAGCCGGATCCGGCGGTTGTGGGTCATCGACAGCAGGTGGTAGACCGCATGCAGCTCGCGGCCCTCCTCGTCGGGGTAGTGCACGCCGGACACGCCGCTGCAGAACTCGAACCGGAGCTCGGGGTCGTCGCGCAGCAGCTTGGCCACCTCGAGCAGATGATGCCGCCGGATATAGAAGGTGATCTCGCCCCGGTCGACGACGACCTTCTCGATCGGGCCGCCCTCGGGGCTCGAGGTCGCGACGTCGGAGAAGCCGGCCTCGAGTCGGTCTGCCACGTCGTCGTGCCACCCGCCGTACGGCCGGCGGGACGGACCCGGCATCGCGACCGGGCTTCGCAGCCGACCGTACCCCGACGTGTCTCCCGTGCCCTTGGCGCCGAACATGCCCTCGCGGACCTCGACGACCTCCAGCTGGGTCGACTCCGGGGTCGCGGGAAGGTCCTCGCGACCCTCGTCGGGGGCGCCGCCAGACTCGTTTTCGGTCACCTCAGCAGACCCTTCATGTCCGATGTGGTCGACGCCGTCAGCGCAGCGTGCTCGCGCTCCTCGATCGCGGCCTCCCGGTTCTCACCGAGCGGCATCGTGCGGATCTTGTCGTGCAGCTTGAGGATCGAGTCGATCAGCATCTCGGGCCGCGGCGGGCAGCCCGGCAGGTACATGTCGACCGGCACGACGTGGTCGACGCCCTGGACGATCGCGTAGTTGTTGAACATGCCGCCGGAGCTGGCACAGACGCCCATCGCGAGCACCCACTTCGGGGCCGCCATCTGGTCGTAGATCTGCCGCAGCACGGGCGCCATCTTCTGGCTCACCCGGCCGGCCACGATCATCAGGTCGGCCTGCCGCGGCGACGCCCGGAAGACCTCCATGCCGAACCGGCCCAGGTCGTAGCGCGGTCCGCCGGTCGTCATCATCTCGATGGCGCAGCACGCCAGGCCGAACGTCGCCGGCCACAGCGATGCCTTGCGGAAGTAGCCCGCGACGCCCTCGACGGTCGACAGCAGGACCCCGCTGGGGAGTTTCTCTTCGATGCCCATGGCCTACCTCCTCTCGGCCTCAGTCCCACTCCAGGCCGCCGCGCCGCCAGACGTAGGCGTAGGCGACGGCCACGGTGCCGACGAACAGCAGCATCTCGACGAAGCCGAACCAGGCGAGCTGATCGAAGGCGACCGCGAATGGGTAGAGGAAGATGATCTCGACGTCGAAGACGATGAACAGCATCGCCGTGATGAAGTACTTCACGGGGAACCGGCCACCGCCGATCGGCTGCGGTGTCGGCTCGATGCCGCACTCGTACGAGTCGAGCTTGGCGCGGTTGTAGCGGCGGGGTCCCGTGAGCCATGCCGCGACGACCGAGAAGACGGCGAATCCGCCGGCCAGCAGTCCGAGCGCGAGTATCGGGACATAGAGGTCCACGTCGATGCGCTCCCTTCTCCCTCCGCGTGATTTCGGGCCGGGCGTGGGGCCGGCTCGTCATCCTAGTGAGCGGTGCCGTATTGACTTGGGTCGGGTCAGGCCGCGGGCGTCACCTTCGACAGGGCGTTGATGATCCGGTCGGAGGCGTCGCCGCCGCGCGGGTCGGTCAGGTTGGCCAGCAGCTTGAGTGCGAATCGCATCAGCCGGGGGTGATGCATCCCGTGGTCGGTCGCCACCTTCATGACCGACGGATTGCCGATCATGCGGACGAACAGGCGCCCGAGTGTGTAGTAGCCCCCGTACCTTGCGTCGAGCGCGGCGGGGTAGGCCTGCAGCGCTCGCTCCCGCTCGGCGGCGGGTCGGCCCCGCGCCTGGACGATCGCGTCGGCGGCCATCTCGGCCGACTCCAGGGCGTACGCGATGCCCTCGCCGTTGAACGGGTTGACCATGCCACCGGAGTCGCCGACCAGCAGCAGGCCCCGGGTGTAGTGCGGCTTGCGGTTGAACCCCATCGGCAGCGCGGCACCGCGGATCGGGCTGATTCGATGGGGCTCGCTGAAGCCCCACTCCTCCGGCATGTGCTCGAGCCAGCGCCGCAGCAGCTCCTTGTAGTCGACCTTGCCGAACGCCGCCGACGTGTTGAGCAGCCCGAGCCCGACGTTGCAGGTGCCGTCGCCGACGCCGAAGATCCAGCCGTAGCCGGGCAGCAGGTTGCCCTGCCCGGGCTCGCCGTCCCACAGCTCCAGCCACGACTCGAGCCAGTCGTCGTCGTGGCGAGGACTCTCGTAGTAGGTCCGGACCGCGACTCCCATCGGGCGGTCGTCGCGCTTGGCCATGCCGAGCGCCAGCGGCAGCCGGGCCGAGTTGCCGTCGGCCGCGACGATCAACGGCGCGGTGTACGTCGTCGGCTCGCCGACCTTGCGGCCCTTGTCGTCCACAGGCCGGGCCTGCACTCCCACGACCCGGCCGGTCCGCTCGTCGAGGACGGGGTCGGTGACCGCCGTACGTTCGAGCAGTTGGGCTCCGGCCTTCTGGGCATGCCGGGCCAGGATCTCGTCGAAGTCCATCCGGGTGCGGACCAGGCCGAAGCTCGGATACTCGGAGAGATCGGGCCAGGGCACCGCAAGCTGCTGCCCACCGCCCACGATCCGAAGGCCGTAGTTCTTGATCCAGCCGGCCGACTCGACGTCGACGCCCATCCGCAGCAGTTGGCGCACAGCCCTCGGAGTGAGTCCGTCGCCGCAGACCTTCTCCCGCGGGAACGCGGTTTTCTCCAGCAACATGACGTCGACGCCGGACCGCGCGAGGTAGTAGGCCGTTGCGGAACCCGCAGGACCGGCGCCGACGACGATGACGTCGGCCTGCCGCTCCTCTCCGGTGATCCCGGTCATGCCCATCCCTCGCGTGCAGGAGAACGCGCACGATACTCGTGCGTTTGTGAATCACTTCACGAATGCGTCGGCGTTAGTCTATGCCTCTCCACCCGAGCGATGCGACCGGGTTGGGTGCTGTGCACAGGGAGGGCGTGGGCGGGGGTTATCCCCAGGATGAAGTCGGCGGTGGTGAGCGCGTCGGGGCGGTCCTAGGTTCGGCACGTGATCGACGAACGCGTGCGCGAGCTGGTCGGCGAGCTCCGGCCGGGCACCGACGCGTGCCCGCCCGACGAGCGGGTCGATCGGATCGCGGCGCTCGATCGCGCCATCAACATCCTGCACGCCGCGCTGAGCGTGGAGACCGCCGCCTTCGCCGAGCAGCGGCGTGCCGAGGACCTGGCAGACGGGATCGCCGGCGACAGCGCCGGACGCGGAGCGGCGACCGAGCTCGGCATGGCCCGGCGAGTGTCAAAGGAGACGATCGACTATCAGCTTGCCTTCGCCAAGCCACTCGTGGACGACCTGCCACAGCTCCTCGCGGCCTGCCTCAACGGCCAGGTCTCGCAGGCTGCGGCCAAGCACGTCGTCAAGGCCTGCGAGACCCTCGACCGCGAGCAGCGCCGGGCGCTGGACGGCGATCTGACCGAGCTGGCAGTCCGGCTGACTCCCGGGCAGGTTAGGAAGGCGGCGGATCGTCGAGTGACCGCCGCCGACCCTGGCGCCGCCATCGCCAAGGCCCGCAAGGCGCGGGCCGAGAAGAGCATCCGGGCCATCGTCAACGGTGACGGGACTGGGACATTGCTGGCGACGCTCCCGATCGAGCAGGCCGTCGCGTCCTGGCAGGCACTGGACCACGAGGCACGCGGCCGACGCGCGGACGGTGACGAGCGCCCGATCCGGGCGCTGATGTGCGACCTGTTCGTCGAGCGGGTCACCGGACGCACAACGGCAGTCGATCTGAACCTCGAGGTCGGCGTGGTGATCTCTGCCAGCAGCCTCCTTGGCGTCGACGACCAGCCGGCCAAGGTCGTCGGTCACCAGGGCGGTGACTACGGTGTCCTGCCGGCCGGCCTGGCTCGCGAGCTCGCCGGGTCGGAGTCGGCCTGGGCTCGCCGCCTGGTCTGCGATCCCTTCGATGGCACGTTGCTGTCGATGGACACCAGGAAGCGCCGCTTCGACGGCGCCCTGCGTAAGTTCCTGCTCTACCGCGACGGAGCCAGCCGCCGCCCGTTCTCCGACGCGCCGATCTACGAGATCGACCACGCGATCCCCTACGCCGACGGCGGCTCGACGGCAGCTGCCAACGGCCACGGCCTGGCCAAGCGGGACCACCGGATTCGCGATCTGCCTCGGTGGCGGATCGAGCCGATCGACGGGGACACCGCCAAGGGATGTCGCTGGACCACTCCGACCGGACATACCTACACATCGCGGCCGCCGCCCATCCTCGGGCACGGCAACGCCCGCGCGGGGCTCCAAAGGCGCCGCGCCGACGAGTGACGCGTAACACGACCGACGGTGCTGCTGCTGGGCTGACTAGCATCGGGGGGCGTGCCCAGCCCTATCGACCGTGCGCTCGCGCCGATGGATCCCGGCTATCGCGACCTGCTCGAAGCGCTGGTCGCTGTCGCCGAGCCGGACGATCGGATCCGGGCGGTGTGGCTGGGCGGCTCGATCGCCCGAGGCGTATCGGACGCCGGCTCCGACCTCGACGTGATCCTGGCGGTTCGTGACGAGGCTCGAGCCGCCTTCGAGGCCGGCTGGCGCGAATGGCTCGACTCGATCGCGCCGATTCTGCTGGCCGAACAGGTGCCCGGCGTCCCGGGCATCTTCGCGGCCACGACTGTCGACTGCCTCCGGCTCGACATCGTCATCGAGTCGGTCGGCGAGCTGGCCGAGACGCCCTACCGCACCCGCCTCGCCGTGATCGACCGGGACGGCCTGACTGGCCGGATCCCTGCCGCCGAACCGGAGCCGGGCCCGGACCGGGATCGAATCCGCGCCCTGATCCACGAGTTCTACCGGCAGCAGGCGATCTTCCCGGCGGCCGTCGTGGCCCGAGAGGATTGGCTGCTCGGCGTCATCGCGGTCCACGAGATGCAGCGCCTGCTCTTCCAGGTCTTCGTGGCATGCAACGCGCCGCTGCCCCCGATGGGCGTGAAGCAGTGGAGCAGCCGACTCACCGCCGAGCAGCGGCGCGTCCTCACCGAGCTTGCGCAACCGACCGCCAGGCGGGCCGAGGTCATTGCGGCGATGCTCGACGTGCGCGAGGCGTTTCGCGAGTACGGGCGGAGCCTGACCGCCTCGGTCGGTGTCGGCTGGCCCGACGTCGATGCGGCCGTCACTGCGTACTGGCGCCGGGTCGGCCTGGTCGATTGAGTCGACTCCAGGCGACCCGGCGGCGCTAGCGTGCTGTCCGTGACCGCCGATGGGGACCACAGCGACGACCTGGTGCTGCCCTTGTGGCGAGCACTCGTCGTGTTCCGAATCGTCACCTGGGGCTTCGCGGTCGTCGCGGTCTACCTGCGTCGCGACGAGATCGCCCACATGTCCGGCGCCGTCACCGTCCTCGCCGCCATGGCAGTGTGGACGGTCGTCGTCTCGGTGGCCTACACCCGCGACTGGGGCCGCAACTGGCAGTTCGCGGCAATCGACCTGGCGGTCACCCTGGTCTGCATGGCGGGCAGCGTCCTCGCCTACCCACTCGAACGGATCCAGGATGGCGCGTCGATCCTGACCTCGGTGTGGGCCGCCGGGCCGACCCTGGCGCTTGCGGTCGCGGCCGGATTCACCGGCGGCCTGATCGGCGCCGGTGTGACCAGCCTGGCGCTGCTCGGCATCCGGGTGCGCTTCACGACCGTCGAGGTCAACAACATCCAACTGCTGGTCATCGCCGGGCTCGTGGTCGGCTATGCGGCGACGACCACCCGGCAGGCTCAGGCCAGGCTCCGCGAGGCGATCGCCGGCCGAGCCGCCGCCGAGGAGCGGGAGCGGCTGGCTCGCTCGATCCACGACGGCGTGCTTCAGGTGCTGGCGCATGTGAAGCGCAGGGGCGCCGTGCTCGGTGGCGAGGCCGCCGATCTGGGCGATCTGGCCGCCGAGCAGGAGGTTGCCCTGCGTTCGCTGATCACCCGCCGACCGCAACCCACCGACGGTCAGGCCGATCTCTGCTCGGTGCTGTCCGATCTGCAGACCACGACCGTCGAGGTGGTCGTGCCGGCCCAGGCCGTGCCTCTGGACGGCCACACCACTCGCGAGCTGCACGCCGTGGTGACCGAGGCGCTGGCCAACGTGAGCCGCCACGCCGGGCCCGACGCCCGGGCCTGGGTCGTCGTCGAGGACCTGGGCAACGCCGTCGTCGTGTCGGTTCGGGACGATGGCATCGGCATCGCACCTGACCGGCTCGACGAGGCTGCCCGCGACGGACATCTCGGCGTCTCCCGGTCGATCCGCGGCCGGGTGCACGGCCTCGGCGGCCGGATCGAGCTCGTCACCGCACCCGGGGAGGGAACCGAATGGGAGATCACGATCGACAAGCCGAGCCGACAAGCATCCGGGTGATGATCGTCGACGACCACCCGATCTGGCGCCAGGGCGTCGAGCGCGACCTCACCGAGCGGGGGTACGACATCGTCGCCACCGCAGCAGACGCGGCGTCCGCCGTACGCATCGCGGCCGCGACCCGGCCGGACATCGTGCTGATGGACCTCCAACTCGGCGAGGGCTCCGGAGTCGACGCGACCAAGGAGATCCTGCTGGCGCTTCCCGAGACGCGAGTGCTCGTGCTGTCAGCGAGCGCCGAGCACGCCGACGTACTCGATGCAGTGAAGAACGGCGCCTCGGGCTACCTGGTCAAGTCCGCGTCCGCGGCCGAGCTCGATAACGCCGTCCGCCGCACCGCCGACGGTGACGCGGTCTTCAGCGCCGGGCTCGCCGGTCTGCTGCTCGGAGAGTACCGGCGGCTGAACGACGAGCCGGAGCCGGACGCGCCGAAGCTGACTTCCCGCGAGACCGAGGTGCTGCGGCTGGTCGCCCGCGGACTGACCGCGCGTCAGATCGCGTCCCGGCTCGTCCTGTCCCATCGCACGGTCGAGAACCACGTCCAGAACACCCTCCGCAAGCTCCAGCTGCACAACCGGGTCGAGCTGGTCCGCTACGCCATCGAGCACGGAATCGACGACGCGGACCAGGACGAGACGGACTAACCGGACTGCCGCACCGCTGCCGGCGCCGACTCGGACTCCGCAGCGACATCGGCCTCGTCGACCTGGCCGTCACAGGGCCGCGAGCAGTCTGGCGCGACCACCGAGTCGGACTTCTCCGCGGGCTTGCGTACCCGATCCTGCGACACCGCGACGCCCGCCAGCACGATCAGGCCGCCGATCGGCTGGTACCACTCGATGCTCTCGCCGAGCACCGTCGTGCCGACGATGACCGCGAAGACCGGAACCAGGTAGGTCACGGTCGCCGCTCGACTCGCGCCGATCAGCCGGATGTTGCGCATGTGGATGACGAAGGCGAGGCCGGTGCCGAGGGCGCCGAGCGCCAGCACACTCCCGATGACCTTGAGCGACAGGTCGGTCGGCGCCGGTGGAGCGCCGGCCACGATCGGGGCGACGATCAGCAGCCACCCCGTCGCCGCGATCAGCATGCCGGCCGACAAGGCGGGGCCGGACTCCTTCGCGTCGGCGATGAACCGCTTCTGGTACGGAATGGCGATGCCGTAACACGTGGCGGCGCCGAGGCACATCAACTGGCCGGACAGCTGGCCGCCGCTGACCCCCTGCCAGACGCCGAGCACCGTCAGCACGCCGATGAAGCCCAGGAGGAGTCCGGCCAGCCGGTGGATCGTGAACCGCTCGGTACGGAACACCAGGACCGCGATCGGCAGGACCACCAGCGGGGTCGTGCCGTTCCAGATGCCGGCCAGCAGCGACGGGATCCGCTGCTCGCCGTAGCCGAAGAGCGTGAACGGCAGCGCCACTCCCACGGCGCCGAGCACCACCAGGTGCATCCACAGGCGAGGCGACCGGGGCAGCGGATCGCGCCGGATCGCCAGAATGATCAGCAGGGTCAGCGCGCCGGTGAGGACCCGGCCGAGCGTCACGTAAGTCGGATGCAGCTCCCGGATCCCGACCTCGATGAACAGGAAGCTGCAGCCCCAGATGGCGGCGAGTGTCACGAGGCCGGGGAGCCAGACTCCGAGGGCGGGCGTGTCCGTCGTCGTTTGCGCGCGAGCAGTGGTGGTCACCGGACCAGGATGACTCACGGCGCCGACAGACGTCTGGCGGTTTTCGGCCACCGGACCATGACATCCGGACAACCAACGCCAGGACAGCGAACGCTCAGGCGCGGACGGCGTGGTGCAGCGCCACGATGCCGCCAGTGAGATCGCGCCAGGCGACGTCGCGCCATCCGACGGCCGCGATCCGCTTCGCCAGCGCCGCCTGGTCCGGCCAGGCCTGGATCGACTCCGCCAGGTAGACGTAGGCGTCCGGGCTGGACGACACTCGCCGGGCGACCGGCGGCAGCGCCCGCATGAGGTACTGCAGGTAGACCCGTCGGAACGGCGCCCAGGTCGGGTGGCTGAATTCGCACACGACGAGCCGCCCGCCCGCCTTGGTGACCCGGGCGATCTCGCGCAGCGCGGCGTCGGGATCGACGACGTTGCGCAATCCGAACGACATCGTCACCGCCTCGAATGCGCCGTCGGCGAAGGGCAGCCGGGTCGCGTCGCCGGCCGTGAACGGCATCGTGGGCCGGGCCCGCTTGCCCTCACGGAGCATGCCGAGCGAGAAGTCGCAGGGCACGACGAATGCCCCCGCCACCTCGAACGGCTCGCTCGATGTACCCGTACCGGCGGCCAGATCGAGTACCCGATCGCCGGGTCGCGGTGCCACCGTGCGCAGCACCTCACGCCGCCAGCGACGCACCTGACCGAGGGACAGGACGTCGTTGGTGACGTCGTAGCGACGGGCGACCGCGTCGAACATCGCGGCCACCTCGCGCGGCTGCTTGTCCAACGTGGCTCTGGTCACGCCTCATACCCTCGCACGCCTCCGACGACAGCGGCATGTCTAGGGTGGTCGACGGTAAGGGTGCGGATCGGCAGGGGAGCGGGTACGTGAGCGAGCGTGCGAGCGAACAATCCGACGCAGCAGTGAGTTCGCGAGCGGAGCCGACGAGCGGCAGCGAGGAGGCGCCGTGAGCGAGCTTGCGCCGGGTCCGTCGGATGCACCGACGGTCGTCGTACGGACGATTCGGATTCCCGACCCAGGCGGTCTGCTCGCCGTACTCCCCCAAACCGACCCGATGGCGTGGGTACGCCGCTCCGAGGGCATCGTCGGCTGGGGCACCGCCACCCGCATCGACACGTCTGGTCCGACCCGGTTCGCCGATGCCGACGCCTGGTGGCGCGATCTGACCGGCCGGACCGTCGTACGCGACGAGGTCGGACTGCCGGGCAGCGGGCTGGTGGCCTTTGGTTCATTCGGCTTCGCGGACGATCCCGGCAACTCCAGCCTGATCGTGCCGGAAGTGGTCGTCGGACACCGGATCGTCGACAAAGAGCCGATCTGGTGGGTCACGACGGTGGGCGTGGGTGGCTTCGCCGCGACGCCGAGCGTCGTACGGTCGCCGTCGCCGCTGCCGCCAGGCGACCTGACGTACACCGACGGCGCGATGTCCGGCGTGGCCTGGGCGCACCAGGTACGCGAGGCGGTGCGCCGGATCGGCACCACCGAGCTCGAGAAGGTCGTGCTCGCCCGAGACCTGGTCGCGAGCGCCGGCGAGCCCATCGATGTGCGCTGGCCACTGCATCGGCTCGCGGTCGCCTACCGGTCGTGCTGGACCTACCACGTCGACGGGCTGCTCGGCGCGACGCCGGAGATGCTGGTGCGACGCGAGCGCGGCCTGGTCACGTCGCGAGTGCTCGCCGGCACCATCCAGATCACCGGCGACGACACCCATGACCTCGCGCAGGCTGGCGCCCTGGCCAAGAGCAGCAAGGACCTCGAGGAGCACGAGTACGCCGTGCGCTCGGTCGCCCACGCACTCACGCCGCACTGCCGGAGCATGAACGTGCCGGAGACGCCGTTCGTCCTCCACCTGCCGAACGTCATGCACCTCGCCACCGACGTCACCGGGGTGATCAACGCCGGCGACTCCGCCTCGTCGCTGGCGCTGGCCGCCGCATTGCATCCGTCGGCCGCCGTCGGAGGCACACCGACCCAGCTCGCGGTCGAAGCCATCGCCGAGCTCGAGGGCATGCCGAGGGGCCGCTACGCCGGTCCGGTCGGCTGGATGGACGCGTCCGGCGACGGCGAGTGGGGCATCGCGCTGCGTTGCGGCGAGGTGTCCGGTTCGCGAGTACGGCTGTTCGCCGGCTGCGGCATCGTCGCCGGGTCCGACTCGGAGGCCGAGCTCGCCGAGGCACAGGCGAAGCTGGTGCCGATGCGAGACGCGCTCGGCCGTTGACCAGACGGATCTTGAGGAATTCGGGTAGCGATAGCGACCCCGATCGCTCAAGACTCGTGCGATGGACCGATCCGACCGGACCGAGGCGGAGCGCCGGCTCGATCGCGTACTCCGGGCCGCGGATGCACCCGGCCTGCTCGAGGCGCTGACCGAACGCCTGCCGCCGACCGACCTGCAGACCCTGCAGCTGGAGGTTTACCGACGACGGGCTGCCGACGTCACTCCGAGCCAGCTGCTCGCGCGCTACGAGAGCAACCGCTTCGTGGCGCTGTCGCCGGTCGACCCGCTCGCTCACGCCCGTCTGGACGCGACAATCCACGAGCGACTGGTCGCCCACGGCGTCACCGGCGTCACGCTGGCCCCGGTCACTCCGCTCGGAACCAACTCCGCGATCGCGACTGTTGACCAGAACAAGGTGCTGACGACGATCCGCAACACCGAGGTCGTCGCCGACGCGACCAACGTCCTTGCCCTCGAATGCGCGCTGCGACGTCGCGAGCCGCTGCAATCCGACCCGCGGGCTCGCGATCGGGTACGGATGGGCGCGACGCATCGGGTGATCCGGGCTCAGCAGTTCGAGGGCCGCGGCACGATGGCGCACTTCGCTCTGCTGTCGCTGTGTACGGCCGGTCGCGATGAAGGCTCGCTGCGGTTCGAGACGTCCGCCCTGGTCGAGCAGATCGAGGTGCATCTGGACGTGCTCACGCGAGTGCGCGAGCTCGGTTGCCAGGTCTCCGACGTACGGGTCTCCGTCACCGATCTGACCGGTGGACGGCATCGCGACGCCTTACGCGAGCGGGTCGTCGATCGCCTCGCGTCCGGTCACCCCGACGTGTCAGTCGACTTCGACGACGAGCGGCAGCACGGCGTCGGCTACTACGTCGACGCCTGCTTCGAGATCCACGCTCGTACACCCGACCGAGCCGAGCTCAGCATCGCCGACGGTGGCCTGACCCGATGGACCGCGGCCCTGCTCCACAACGCTAAGGAACGCCTGGCGATCAGCGGCCTCGGCATCGAGAGGCTGCTGGCGGAGTTCGGGTCGGAAGGATCTTGAGGGATCGCGGTCGCTACGCCGACTCCGCGACCCAGTGCATCGGGTCGCCGGCGCCGAGGTCGGTGATACCGGCCGAATGCAGCGCGCCGATCACGACCGTACGACGGGTCGTACCGAAGGCCAGCACATGGGCAAGCATGCCGCCGTACGTGAACACCTCCGGCGGATCGCAGAGCGCGTCAACGAACGACTCGTCGAGCCGCCCTTCCCGTACGAGGTCATCGACCAGCGTCGTGAACTCGGAGCTGGCGCGCTGGAGCCGCGTACGCATGCTTGAGACCGACTCGTGCTCCTCGACGCTCCAGTCGTAGTCGCGACCGGCGACGGCGCAGTCCCACATGTCGAGCTGCCCGATCAAACGCGACAACGCGGACCGGATCGACACCCCGTCGTCGAGGTACTCCACCGAGATCTCGATCGGGCGATCCAGTGTCTCGTCGTCGAGTCGCGCGGCCCGGTCGACGATCTCGCCGATCAGCCAGACGTGATGTTGCACGATGCGCTGGAGGAGATCCATGCCCGTGACCTTTCTGCGAGCGGGGACGCGCAGGCCCCCAAGCGGGTGGTAGTGGACGCCACTCGGTGCCTCGATCTGCAGCCGCGGCCCCGGCGTACGCCGCCACTGCGACGGCGGCAGGCCGTAGGCGCGGGCGAACGCCCGGGTGAACGCCTCATGCGAGCCGTAGCCGGCGGCGACCGCGATGTCGAGCACGCTGTCGTGGCCGGCGATCAGCTGATAGGCGGCCCGTTCGAGCCGGATCCGGCGCCGGAACCGCGCGGGTGTCTCGCCCGCCGCGGCCGTCACGACGCGGTCGAAGTGGAACCGCGACATGTGAGCCCGACTCGCGACATCCTGACCGTTCAGGCCGGGGTCGTCGAGGCCGTCGGCGATGACGTCCACGAAGCGGCCGAAGGTGTCGACAGTCGTACTCACACGACAATGCTCCTGCGCCGGTCAGCCACCGGCTTGATCGGTTTTGCCGAAGGCGAACAGATCATGCTGAGCCGAAGGCGAACAGATCATGCTGAGCCGAAGGCGAGCAGATCATGCTGAGCCGAAGGCGAACGTGATCATGCTGTGCCGAGGTCAGTCGACCGGACGGCTTCCTTGGTGAGGGGTACGGCGGGCGCCGCCACACTCAGCTCGCGGACGCCCAGCCGCAGCAAGGTCGGGACCGCCTGCGGATCGGCCGCAAGCTCGCCGCAGACCGCCACGGTGACCCGGTCGCCGGCGCCCTCGCAGGTGGCCTGGATGAGTCGCAGGATGGCCGGATGCATCGGATCGACGATGCTCGCAACGGCCTCGTTGCCGCGCTCGGCGGCCAGCGTGTACTGGGTGAGGTCGTTGGTGCCGATGCTGAAGAAGTCGACGTCCTCCGCGAGCGTCGCCGCTGTCAGAGCGGCTGCCGGAACCTCGACCATGATGCCGACCTCCAGATCCGGCGGCTGACCCTTGCCGACCCGGTCGATCGCGTCGGCGAGCAGCCCACGTGCGGCCGCGACCTCGTCGGGAGTGGTCACCATCGGGAACATCACGCTGACCGGCGTCTGGTGTGCCGTCCGCACGATCGCCGTGAGCTGATCGCGCAGCAACTCCGGCCGGGCCAACGCGAGCCGGATGCCACGCAGCCCGAGGAACGGGTTCGCCTCGGGCGGCATCGGCAGGTACGACAGCGGCTTGTCGCCGCCGACGTCCAGGGTCCGGATCGTCAGGCGGCGGCCGCCCATCGCCTCGGCCAGTGCGAGGTACGCCGACTCCTGCTCGTCGACGTCCGGCGCTGATGTACGGCCGACGAACAAGAACTCCGACCGGACCAGGCCGGCCATCTCGGCGCCCGCCGCGGCGGCTGCCTCGGCCTCGTCGGTCGATGCCACGTTGGCGGCCACCGTGATGGTCGTACCGTCCCGGGTCACCGCCGGCTCATGGGCCCGCGCCTGTGCCTCGCTGCGCCGGTCCTGCTCGGCCCGGGCGCGGCCGGCGAACCGCTCTCGGGTCTCGGCATCCGGATCGATCACCAACTCCCCGGCGCCGCCGTCCATTGCCAGGGTGACGCCGGCCGCGACGTCGAGCACCCGCGGTCCGGCCGCGACGAGCATCGGAATGCCACGGGCCCGGGCCAGGATCGCCGCGTGGGCGGTCGGACTGCTGTGGGCCAGGACGACGCCGGTGGTGCGTTCGGAGTCGAGGGCGGCGGCCTGGGCCGGAGTCAGGTCGGCCGCGACCAGAATGCCGTCGCCCACCAGCGACTCGATCGGCTCGCCGGCGAGGGCCCGAAGCACTTGGTCGCCAACGGCCCGGATGTCCGCGGCCCGCGCCGCCATGTAGTCGTCGCCGACCGCCTCGAGGTCGCGGGCCGCGGCGGCCACCTTGTCGGGCCAGGTCGACGGCGACTCGGCCGCGGCCGCCAGGTCGTCGAGCACCAGCAGATGGGCGTCGAAGATGGCGGCCTCGGCAGCACCGGCGGACCGAGTGGCGGCGTCCCGGGTCCGATGCAGTTCGTCACGCACCTGCTCGATCGCGGCCGACAACGCCGCCCGATCGGCCTCGGGGTCGCCGGTCGACACGGGCGGCGGCGGTGTCGGCCGGTCGGCGAGCCGCCACGCCGGTCCGACGACGACGCCGGGCGAAGCCGCGAAGGGGCCGGTGTCTGAGACCGTCGGCGGTGGCGGCGGCGCGTCCACGTCGTCGAAGTTGCGTGCCGCCAGATCACGGGCGAAGCCGACCGCCGCCTCCGCGTCGGGTCCGTTCGCCCGTATCTCGACCTGGTGCCCGCGCATCGCGCCGAGCGCGGCGACCCGAGTCAGGCTACGGGCCGGTGCCGGACCAAGTCCGGTCGTGACGTTGCGCATGGTGATGTCGGCGTCGAATCCGGCGAGCCCGCTGACCAGTCGCGCGGCCGGCCGGGCATGCAGCCCGTGGACCGGTGTCACCTCGAACTGCTCGACGGCCTCGGGTCCGGCCCGGGTCGGCTCGCCGGCCCCATCGGCCGCGGCCCCGGCGCCCGCGCCAGCCCCCACATCGGATCCAGGCTCGACGTCGCCGACCTGCTGCTGCTTCGCCGCCAGGGCGCCGACCGCCTCGGCGAAGACGTCGGCCCGACTCGCGCCACCGGCGGCCGAGACGCTCGCGGCGAGCAGCCCCTCGACCAGCGGACCGGAGCACAGACTCACCCGGTCGCGCTGCTCGTCGGACAGCAGCTCCAACGCGAGCTCCGCGCTCAGCACGGCGCTGCCGATGTCCATCAGCACGAGCACGCCGGCGCCGGAGTCGACTTCCTCGATCGCGGCCATGATCTGCGTCGCGTCGGTGCCGAAGGTCGCCTCGTCCAGCCCGGCGGCCAGGGCCACGCGTACCGGCTGGTCGGCCAGCATCTCGGCCGCCAGGTCATAGGCCGCCGCGGCGAGGGCGTGACTGTGCGAGACGACGACGATGCCGACGGTCGATGCTGACGAATTCTGAGGGGTTTGGGCTGCCATGGCTACCCGTACCCCTCAAGATCCGTCGGAGACCATGGCAGCCGCGAGCGTCTCGAACAGCAGGGTCGACGACGCGGCGCCCGGATCGAGGTGCCCGATGCTGCGCTCGCCGAGATAGCTGGCCCGGCCCTTGGTGGCGAGCATCGGGATCGTCGCCTCGCGTCCGGTGGCGGCGGCCTCGGCGGCGATCTTCATCGCCTCGGCCGGCGACTGACCGGCGCCGAGCGCCTCGTCCAAGGCGTCGAGCGCCGGCATCATCGCGTCGAGCATGGTCTTCTCACCGAGCTCGGCCTTGCCCCGCGCCTTGATGCCCTCGCATCCGGCGCGGAGCGCGGCCGCCAGTCCGAGACCGTCGATCGACGTCGCGTCGCCGGCAGCCGCACCCATCCGCAGGAAGAACGTGCCGTAGAGCGGGCCGCTGGCCCCGCCGACCGTGCTGACCAGCTTCATGCCGGTGCGCTTGAACAGCGCCGCGAGATCGGCCGGTTGATCCGGCAGATCGCCAGCGACCGCGCTCATGCCGCGCGCCATGTTGATGCCGTGGTCGGCGTCCCCGATGGCGGCGTCGAGCTCGGTCAGCCAGTCCTTCTGCTCGGTCACCCGATCGGCGAAGCCCTGCAGCCAGGCCGTCGCGACGCCGACGTCGAGTGCAGACTCGCTCATCGGACCGCCTCGCTCGTGTTCGTCACGCTCACGCGCGAATCTCGCCGCGTTGGACTGGTCGCTCGCGAGTTCGCTCTCATACCCCCCACCGTAGGCCCGGCGTCGAGACGGGAGCGTCCCACAGACGGAGCAGGTCGTCGTCGGCCTTGAGCAGCGTGACCGAGCAGCCAGCCATGTCGAGGCTGGTGATGTACGGGCCGACCAGCGAGCGGGCGATCGAGATCCCGGCCTGATCGAGCAACGCGGCGACCTCGGCGTACATCACGTACAGCTCGATCAGCGGCGTCGCGCCCATGCCGTTGACGAACGCGATGACGCCGTCGCTGCCGGTGAAGTCGTAGTCCTCGAGGATCGGCTCGACGAGCATCCGCGCAACGTCACGAGCCGGGGCCAGCGGCACCCGCTCGCGACCGGGTTCGCCGTGGATGCCGATACCGATCTCCATCTGGTCGTCCGGCAGGTCGAAGGTCGGCTTGCCGGCCGCCGGCACGGTGCACGACGTCAGTGCCATGCCCATGGTGCGGCCCTGGCCGTTGACCTTCTTGATCACGTCGACGACGCCGGCCAGGTCGCGCCGCTCCTCGGCGGCCGCACCGGCGAGCTTCTCGACGAGCACGGTCAGACCGACACCACGCCGACCGGCGGTGTAGAGGCTGTCCTTGACCGCCACGTCGTCGTCGATCACGACGGCCTCGACCTGGACCCCGCTCTCGGCGGAGGCCAACTCGGCGGCCATCTCGAAGTTCATGACGTCGCCGGTGTAGTTCTTGACGATGTGGACCACGCCGGCGCCGCCGTCGACCGCGGTCGTGGCCGCCTGCATCTGATCGGGCACCGGTGAGGTGAAGACCTCTCCCGCGCAGGCCGCGTCGAGCATGCCGGGTCCAACGAAACCGCCGTGCAGCGGCTCGTGACCCGAGCCTCCACCCGACACCAGACCGACCTTGCCCTGCACCGGTGCGTCACCCCGGATGACCAGGCGATGTTCGCGGTCGACCCGCAGCTCAGGATGGGCCAGGGCGACTCCTGCCAATGCGTCACTTACTACGGCGTCCGGGTCGTTGATCAGCTTCTTCATCGTGCGGCCTCCGGGGTGCGTGAGCCTCTTACCGGTCCAGAAGGTACGCCGCGCTACCTCTCCGGCGCCAGAGCCATCCCGACCGCTGTACGGAGCCGTTGGTCGAGATTGCGCCGGTTGACCCGATCCAGCGTCACCTCGACGACCTCGATGCCCTCCGGAGTACGCCCCAACGCCGCGCGCAACGCGTCGGCGTCGGCGACTTGTCGCCACGGGACTCCATGCGCCGCGCACAGGGCCGACAGGTCCGTCCCGGTCGGTGTGCCGAACAGCCGCTCGAAGTGCTCGGCATGCGCCGGCGCACCGGGCTCGATCACCGCGAACATGCTGCCGCCGTCGTCATTGGCCACGACCAAGGTCAGGTCCGGACGCGGCTCGTCCGGCCCGATCAGCAGCCCGTTCGCGTCGTGCAGGAACGTCAGGTCGCCGAGGTACGCGATCGCCCGCGACGACCGTCGGGCGAGCGCCACGCCGATCGCCGTCGACACCGTGCCGTCGATGCCGGACAGCCCACGGTTGGCCATCACCCGGCGCCGCTGGCCGACCGGCGGCGCCGTCGCCATCAGATCGAGGTCGCGGATCGGATGCGACGCGCCCACGACCAGCAGCCCCCGCGGCGGCACCGACTCGGACACGACGCGGGCGACCTCGTACGGCGTGAGCACCGGCTCGGACGCCAGCTCCTTGGCGATCGCCTCGGAGGCCACCGCGTCGGCCTCCCGCCAAGCGGCCAGCCAGTCGGCGTCGGCGTCGCCCCCGGTCGAGTCGGCCTCCACGGCCGCGGCCGGGATGACTCCAGCGGCCCGTTGGCCCGGATCGTTCCACCGGCCGCTCCGATCCACCACAATCAGATCCGCGTCGTCACGCGATAGCAGCCTGGTGATCGGTCGCGACAGGGTCGGATGGCCGAAGCACACCACGCGCTCGATCCGGTCGCCCAGACCGGGATGGTCCAGCAGCAGCCGGTAGGTCCCGATCGGATGCGAGCCGGTCCGCGAACCTGACGACGGCTCGGCAAGCAGCGGCCAGCCGGCCCGTTCCGCGAGCAGCCGCGCCGGCGGTCCGGCGGAGTCGCCGGCAACCACGACCGTCCGCGGACCCATCGGCAGCGTGACCGGCGCCGGCGAAGGCATCGGCTCGATCTCGTTCCACGGCGCGCCATCCGGCCGGCCCTCGGGCCAGTCGGCGTCGTCCGGATCCGGCAGCAGCGGCTCGGCGAACTGACAGTTCAGCTGTACCGGCCCGGGCGTCCGGGTCCGTGCTCCGGTGGCGGCTGCGATGGCCCGGGCCACGAGCGCGCGTACGCCCGGGACCTCCACCGCCGGAAGGTCGGCGAACAGCCGTACCGCCGAGCCGAACAGGTGCACCTGGTCAGTCGTCTGGTTGGCTCCGGTCCCCCGCAGCCAGCCCGGCCGGTCGGCCGAGAGCACGACCAGCGGGACACCGGCGTGATCGGCCTCGAGCACCGCCGGATGCAGGTTGGCGACGGCAGTGCCCGATGTCGTCACGACCGGCACCGGTCGCCTCGACGCCGCCGCGAGGCCTAGCGCGGTGAAGCCCGCACTGCGCTCGTCAACACGAACGTGGAGCCGCAGGCGCTCGTCGGTCTCCGCCGCCCGCAGCGCCATCGCCAGCGGCGCCGACCGCGAGCCCGGCGCGACCACCGCCTCGCGCACACCGTGCCGGACCAGCTCGTCGACGAGCGTCCGGGCGACCAGGGTCGAGGGGTTCACGTCGATCGATCCTGCCCTATCGCTCCGGCCGACCCCATGTGACCTGCGCCATCGGCTGGCCGGCGACGCGGAGATCGGGACGGCCGTCTCGGCAATGTCCGCACTCGATCAGGTGCGGTCGCACCGGATCAGGCGCGTGACTCCGCGTCTTCCGCATCGACCATTCGCGCGACGCGGTCGAGTCGCTGTTGCCAGCGGTCTGCGATGGCCGGCTCTGCCGTGACGGCGGCCAGCGCGGCCGGATCGACCTCCGGACGCAGGACCGGCAGCTCACCGTCGACCGGCCACAGCGGCTCGGCGACGACGTCGGCCTCGAGCAAGGCGCCGGTGCCGAGACCGCAGGCGTACGGCAGCGTCGGCAACGCCGCGGCCAACGCCACGCCGGCGGCCAGGCCGACCGACGTCTCTACCGCACTCGACACGACGACCGGCAGGTCGATCTGGTTCGCGATCCGGAGACAGGCGGCGACGCCACCGAGCGGCTGCACCTTGAGCACGACGACGTCGGCGGCGTCGAGATCGCGTACCCGCAACGGATCCGACGCCCGCCGGATCGACTCGTCGGCGGCGATCGGCACCCTCACGTGGCGGCGTACGGTCGCGAGATCCTCGACGTCGGCGCACGGCTGCTCGACGTACTCCAGGCCGCCGGTCGTTCGGTCCAGCGCCTCGATGGCGCGGATCGCCTCGTTGACGGTCCAGGCGCCGTTGGCGTCCACGCGGATCCGGCCGTGCGGTCCAATCGCCTCGCGAGTCGCCTCGACCCGGGCGAGGTCGTCGGCGAGCGACTGGCCGGGCTCGGCGACCTTGACCTTCGCGGTCTGGCAGCCGGCGCTGCGCCGGACGATCGGGGCCACCTGCTCCGGCGGGACCGCCGGGACGATGCAGTTGACCGGGATCTGATCGCGCACCGGTGCCGGCCACTGCTCGTACGCGGCCTCCCGCGCGGCAGCCAGCCACGGCACGCAGGTCGGGTCGTCGTAGTCCCAGAATGGGCTCCACTCGGTCCAGCCCGCAGGCCCGCGCGCCAACATGCCCTCGCGCACGGTGATCCCGCGAAACCGCGTGCGCATTCGGATCGAATACGCCGTCCACTCCACGCACAAACCCTACGGCCGACTTGTCAGACATATCTCGCCGTGAGCCAGAAATCTCACCGACGACTCAACCTGGGAACTCCGGGAAGCTGTCGCAGAGTGCCAGAACGCGGTCCGCCTCGGCCGCAGTAACGCTCGGATCGTCGAGTCGCCAGGTGGCCACGTCGGGCAGCACCGCGGCGATCGGCCCCAGGTCGACCAGGGCCAGCAGCGACTCCGACATCCGGTGCTGCAACTGCCGGAACATCGGCTCGTCGTCCAGACCGGCGTCGGCCGCCATCACACTCGAGTGTGCGATCCAGGTCATGGCGAGATCAGCCTCGGCCGGGCCGGCGATCGCGTTGGTCCAGTCGATCAACATCGGCCCGTCGGCGGTCCGGATCACGTTGAGCACGTGCAGGTCGAGGTGCAGCAGCCGATCACCGGGCAACGACCGGCGCCGGAGGTCGGCGGGTGCTTGGACCGCGTGCACCCGGTCGTGCAGGTCCACGAGCGTCCGCATCGCGTCGTCCACGCCGTCCGGATGGTCGATCAGATCCGCCAGCAGCGTAGGACCGTCCACACGGTCCATCACGATCGCGCCGTCGGAGGAGACATCGTGGACGACAGGCACCGGAACGCCGGCCGCATGCGCGTGCGCCATGACAGCGGCCTCCGCGGCGAGGCTTCGCCCGTCCTTCGCCCTCCGGAGCACGCGGCCGTCGCCGAGGTCGTAGATCTCGGCGTCCCGGCCCTGGGCCAGCAGCCGCATCACGCTGTCCACTGCGCTTCGGCCAGCCGGCGTAGGGCCTGGCGGTCGACCTTGCCGCCAGCCAGCATCGGCATCGCGTCGAGGCGTACGAGCGCTCTCGGCGTCCAGGCGCGGGGCAGCCGAGCCGCGACCTGGTCGCGCACCGCGTCGAGCTCGACGGCTCCGTCACCCGCCACGACGCACGCGACGACCACGGTTCCCCATTCAGCGTCCGGCACTCCGACCGCGAGTGCGTCGGAGACTCCGGGAAGACCCTGCAGCGCATCGGTCACGGCGGGCAGCGGCACGTTGACGCCACCACTGACGACGACGTCGTCGACGCGACCCAGCACGACCAGGCGGCCGTCGTCGTCGAGCCGACCGAGGTCGTCGGTTCGGAACCAGCCGTCGACCAGCGCCAGGGCGGTCGCCGCCGGATCACTCTCGTAGCCGTCGAAGAGCATCGGCCCGGCCAGATGCACCCGCTCGTCCACATCGATCCGGACGCCGGCGCCGTCCAGCGGCAGGCCGTCGTAGACACAACCGCCGCAGGTCTCGGTCATGCCGTACGTCGGGACCACCCGGACTCCCTCGTCGGCGGCCTGCCTGAGGAGATCCGAACGCGTTGCGGTGCCGCCGACGAGGACGGCGTCGAACCGACGCAGCAGCGACAGCCGACCGGAGCCAGCCAGCCGATGCAGTTGGGTCGGGACCAGGGCGGTGTACGCGCGGTCGCCGCCGAGTGCTGCCACGGCGGCGTCGAGAGACTCGTAGTCGGCGGCGACGATCGGCTCGGTCCTGGCCGCGATCGATCGGAGGAGCACCTGCAGTCCGGCGACCCGGTCGACCGGCAGGTTCAACAGCCACTGCCCCGGACCGCCCAACCGCGATGCGGTCGCCGCCACCGACGCCGCCAGTGCCGAGCGCGAGAGCCGAACCCGTTTGGGTTCGCCACTGCTGCCCGACGTCGACAAGACCAGCGGCCCGTCCGGGTCGTCCCACCACGACCGTAGCCGCGGCAGCAGGTCGCGAGGCGCACCGGCCACCGGCCGCAGACTCGTCACGCCGGTCAGCCTGTCAGATCGATCCAGGGCTTGACCGTGCCAGGCGCCGGTGTATCTTAGTGACCATCAGATTCTGAATGCATATCAGATCGAAGGAGCCGCCATGTCTCTCCGTCGACAGCACTGGACGGCCGCCGACATCCCGGATCAGTCCGGACGGATCGCCGTCGTCACCGGCGCCAACACCGGTCTCGGCTTCGAGACCGCCCGCGAGCTCGCTCGGCGAGGGGCCACCGTCGTGCTCGCCTGCCGCGACCTCGCCAAGGCAGAGGCAGCGGCCGAGCGGATCCGCGACGAGATCGGGTCGGCGGGGCTGCAGACTGTCCGGCTCGACCTGGCCTCACTGGCGTCCGTCCGCGAGGCGAGCGACCAGCTCCGGGCCGACCACCCGGCGATCGACCTGCTGATCAACAACGCCGGTGTGATGGCCGTCCCGACGTTCCAGCGCTCCGAGGACGGGCACGAGCTCACGTTCGCCACCAACCATCTCGGCCCGTTCGCGCTCACCGGGCGGCTGCTCGACCGAGTGCTCGCCGTGCCGGACTCGCGCATCGTGACAGTCAGCAGCATCGGACACCGCGACGGCAGCATGCACTTCGACGACCTGGAACTGGAGCGCGACTACCACCCCTGGCACGCCTACTGGCAGTCGAAGCTGGCCAATCTGCTGTTCACCTACGAGCTGCATGCCCGGCTCCAGGCGGCGAGCGCCGGTACTGCCGCCGTCGCGGCGCATCCCGGCAACGCTCGTACCGAGCTGTGGCGCTGGACCCCGAAGCTGACGCGAACCCTCTACCGACCGCGGCTGCGCAGCCTCACGTTCTGGTTCGCGCAGAGCGCTCCGATGGGCGCGCTCGCCACCCTGCGCGCGGCGACCGACCCGAACGCCCGATCCGGCGACTACTACGGCCCGCCGGGTCGACTGCAGTACACCGGCTATCCGACCCGGGTGGACTCGAGCACCGACTCCCACGATGTCGAGGCGCAACGACGACTCTGGACGATTTCCGAGCAGCTCACCGGGGTGTCCTATCCGATCGCGACGCCGGCCACCTGACCATCGGTGAGGTCCCTACGCTGATGCCCATGCCGACGCGAGGCAAGGGCGATCGTTACCACCATGGAGATCTCCGCATGGCGCTCGTCGACACCGCCATCGAGCTGATCGGCGAACGCGGCGCCCGCCAGTTCTCGCTGGCCGAGGCCAGCCGTCGGCTGGGCGTCGCGGTCAGCGCGCCGTACGCCCACTTCGCCAGCCGCGACGACCTGCTCGCCGCCGTGGCGGTCCGCGGCTATGAGGTGTTCCACACAGAGTCCCAGGCCGAGATGGCGCGCTCGACGGCACCGATCGACCGGCTCGCGGCGATGGCCCGTGCGTACGTCCGGTTCGCCGGCACCCATCGGCCGCTGTTCGAGGTGCTGTTCGACGTCGGGCTCGACAAGCACAGCTATCCGGAGCTCAAGGCCGCCGAGCAGCCGATCAGTGAGGCGTTCGCGGCGTGTGTCGAGGCGCTCACCGACTCCGAGGCGAGCGCGGACGATCTCGCCGAAGCGGTGGAGGCGACCGCCCATGGGCATGCGATGTTCCTGCTCGACGGCAAGTACGGCCGGGGTGCCGACGCGATCGAGCGCGCCGACGAGCGAGCCGCCGCTGCGACCCGGGCGCTGGTCGACGGGCGGCACCAGCTCGGCGGCTGACGACCGGCCCTGTCAGACTGTGCGCTCGTGGCCACGCTCACGCAATGGGTCGAGGGAGCTCGTCCCCGCACCCTTCCGGCGGCCATCTCGCCGGTCGTCCTCGGCACCGGTGCCGCCATCCACGCCGACGGTGCGGTCTGGTGGAAGGCCGCGCTGGCGCTCCTCGTCGCCTTGGCACTCCAGGTCGGGGTCAACTACGCCAACGACTACTCCGACGGCATCCGTGGCACCGACGACGTTCGTGCCGGGCCGCTGCGGCTGGTCGGATCCCGGGTCGCCAGTCCCGAGGCGGTCCGGGCGGCGGCGTTCGCCTGCTTCGGCATCGCCGCCGTCGCCGGGCTAGTGCTCGCCGCGACGTCGGGATGGTGGCTGCTGGCCGTCGGCGCCGTCGCGATCGCGGCCGCCTGGTTCTACACCGGTGGCAGCCGGCCCTACGGCTACCAGGCCCTCGGCGAGGTCAGCGTCTTCCTGTTCTTCGGTGTCGTGGCGGTCATTGGGACGACCTACGTGCAGCTCGGCAAGGTCACCTGGCTCTCGGTCGCCGCGGCCGTCGGGATCGGCGCCCTCGCCTGCGCGATCCTGGTCGCCAACAACCTCAGGGACATCCCGACCGACACCGCGAGCGACAAGCGCACCCTGGCGGTGCTGCTCGGCGACACCAACACCCGGCGGCTCTATCAGGCCCTGCTCCGGACGGCGATGCTCGCGCTCGCCTGGATGGCGATTCTCGAGCCGTGGGCACTGCTCGGCCTGGCCGCCCTCCCGCTCGCGGTCCGACCGCACGAGGCCGTCCGCGCGGGCGCATCCGGACCGGCGCTGATCCCCGTACTCCGCGACACCAGCCTGACCGAGCTGGTGTACGCCGTCGCCATCACCGTCGGACTCGCGATCGGCGCCTGACTGCAGTGGCTCAGCGCCGCCGGGCGAGGATGTGGAACACGTGCCAGTGCTTCGGCCCGACGAGGGACGAGCCCTCGTGCTCGGCGATCTCCAGGCTCAGCACGTCCCAGTCGTCGAACAGCTCGTCGACCTCGGACCGGGTGTGGAAGGTCATGTCGTCGTAGCCGTCGGCCCAGCTGTCCCGGTCTCCGAACAGCTGCGCCGCCAACACCCCACCGGACGGCAGTGCGGTCTCGACCTGGCGCCACAGCGCGTCGAACCGATCCGGCCGGCAGAACGGCAGGCTGTAGCCGGCATGGATCAGGTCGACCGGCTCGAGACCGAGGTCGTCGGCCAGGTCGGCCTGCCGGACGTCCAGCCGGCCGTCGGCGATCGCGAGCGCATTCAGCCGGCGCACCGCATCGGGACTGTTGTCGATCGCGGTCACGGACCAGCCGCGGTCGAGCAGGAAGCGGGTGTCGATGCCGCCACCAGCGCCGAGGTCGACCGCCCGGCCGGCCTGCTCGAACAGCTCGATCGCGTCGACCAGCAAGGGACGCGGCGGCCGATCCGACCGGGCCTCGAAGTAGCCGTCCCAGTCCGCCCGGTAGGGACTGCCTCCTCGCTCAGGCATCGGCCCACTCGCCGCTCGCCTCGAACTTCTCCAGCGCGGCGGCGTACGGCGCGATGTCGAGACCGCGCTCGCGCAGCCAGACGTCGTCGTAGTAGGTGCGCGCGTAGCGCTCGCCGCCGTCGCAGAGCAGCGTGACGACGCTGCCCACCTGTCCTTCGGCCCGCATCCTGGCCACCACGCCCAGCGCACCCCACAGGTTGGTGCCGGTCGAGCCGCCGACGGAGCGGCCCATCATCCGGCTGCACCAGCGCATCGCGGCGATCGACGCGGCGTCCGGCACCCGCTGCATGCGGTCGATGACGGTCGGCACGAACGACTGCTCCACCTGCGGCCGGCCGATGCCTTCGATCCGGGAGCCGCGGTCCACTCGGAAGTCCTGATCACCGGTCGTCCAGCCGTCGAAGAACGCCGAGTGCTCCGGGTCGACCACGAGGATCCGGGTGTCGTAGCGCCGGTAGCGGACATAACGGCCGATCGTCGCCGATGTGCCGCCGGTGCCCGCGCCGACGACGACCCACTCGGGCACCGGATGCCGCTCGTGGGCGAGTTGCTCGAAGATCGACTCGGCGATGTTGTTGTTGCCCCTCCAGTCGGTCGACCGCTCGGCATAGGTGAACTGGTCCATGAAGTGCCCGTCGCACTCGTCGGCCAGCCGTCGGGACTCGTCGTAGACCGCGGTCGGGTCGTCGACCAGGTGGCAGCGGCCGCCGTAGAACTCGATGAGCGCGATCTTCTCCGGGCTCGTCGTCGACGGCATCACCGCCACGAACGGCAGTCCGAGCAGCCGCGCGAAGTACGCCTCGCTCACCGCGGTCGAGCCGCTGGATGCCTCGATGATCGTCGTCGTCGGGCCGACCCAGCCGTTGCACAGCGCGTACAGGAAGAGCGATCGAGCGAGCCGGTGCTTCAACGAGCCGGTCGGGTGGACCGACTCGTCCTTGAGATAGAGATCGACACCCGGCGGCCCGGGCAGCGGGAAGACGTGGAGATGGGTGTCGGCACTGCGATTGGCATCGGCTTCGACCCGTCGAATCGCCTCGGATACCCAGGCTCGGTCAGTCGACATCATCGTCGACGTCTTCTTTGCTCCTCGCACGCTCCAGCCGGGCCGTCATCTCCTCCGCTCGCGACCGGGCCGACTGGGCCAGGTCGTCGCGCAGGCCACGCAGCAGGTAGATCGACGCCACCGCCGACAGGAGCACGGCGAGCACTCCGGTAAACACGATGTTGCGGCTGGTCCAGGGCAGGAACCAACCCACAACGAGCCAGATCAGCCCGAACGTGGCGAGGAACAGGCCGAACCGGGCGGCGGTGTAGAGCAGGAAACTACGCACGGTCCTACTGTGACACCTCCGGCTGAGGAGTACGACGCGGAGGTAGGGCGGCTAGGTCGTGATCACCTCGGCGAACACCGCCGGGTCGACGTTGCCACCGGACACGATCGCGACCGATCGGCCGAGCGATGCCGGATCCGGATGGGTCATCCAGCCCGCGGTCGCGACCGCCCCGCTCGGCTCCACGACGAGCCGACTGCGTCGGGCGAGCAGCCGCATCGCGTCGGTGATCGCCGACTCGGAGACCGTGACGACGTCGTCGACGTACGCCTGGATGTGCGCCCACGGGAGGTCCCCGACCGTCTCGATCCGGAGTCCGTCGGCGATCGTCCGGGCGGTGAGCTCGACCGGCCACGCCACGTGTCGACCAGCCGCGAACCCCTCGGCGAGGTCGCCGGCCAGCTCCGGCTCGACCCCGATCACCCGGGTCTTCGGCGACAGCGCCTTGATCGCCGTGGCGACTCCGGCGATCAGCCCGCCGCCGCTGACCGGCACGAGCACGGCGTCGAGGTCGGTCGCGTCGGCGGCGATCTCGAGGCCGACGGTGCCCTGGCCGGCAATCACCCGGGCGTCGTCGTACGGCGGGATCAGGGCGGCGCCGGTCTCCTCGACGATCGCCTGGGCCGCGGTCTCGCGCTCGGCCACCGGCACGGTCAGGACCCGCGCTCCCCAACGCTTGGTGGCCGCGATCTTCAGCGGCGCGGCGTTGTCGGGGATGACCACCGTGCAGGCCACGCCGGCGGCCCGGGCGGCATAGGCGACGGCCTGTCCGTGGTTGCCCGACGAGTGCGTCACCACCCCGGCCCGGCGGGCATCCTCGTCGAGCAGCGCAATCGCATTCGTCGCACCACGCAGCTTGAACGCGCCGGTGGCCTGGAGCGATTCGGGCTTGACCCGCAGGCCGAGTACGTCGTCGTCCGGCCCGGCCGCGAGCAGCGGCGTCCGTACGCAGGTAGTGCCGATCTGGCCGGCGGCGGCCTGTACATCGGCAAGGCCGACCAAGGTCGTGTCCACGGTCATGTCGCAACCTTGTCACGGCTGTGGGGCGGTCGGTACCAGGGTTGTCCCGGCCACTTACCCTTGAGGGATGGGCAAGGTTCTCATCGTCGTCATCGTTGTGGTCCTGTCCGTCTACACCCTGTTCGACGTGCTCGCCGCGGACCGCCGCCGAGTGCGCAGCTTGCCGAAGCCGATCTGGGTGCTACTGGCGTTTCTGCCGCTGATCGGACCAGCGTTCTGGCTGACGCTGGGTCGGCCGCAGACGCCGCGCGGACCGAAGCCGGGTTCGCCCCGGACGGTGGCGCCTGACGACGACCCCGACTTCCTCTGGAAGCTCGACCGCAACCGCCGCCACAAGCCTGACGACGACGGTTCCTGACGCGGAGCCGCGGGCTCAGAGCCCCGAGTACGTGTGGTGCCCGGACGCCAGCAGGTTGACGCCGATGAAGTCGAACAGGAACGTCGCGAATCCGATCAGCGCGATGATCGCGGCCGCCTTGCCGCGCCAGCCGGCCGTCGCCCGAGCGTGGAGGTAGCCGGCGTAGACCACCCAGGTGATAAACGCCCACACCTCCTTCGGGTCCCAGCCCCAGTAGCGACCCCAGGCGTGCTCGGCCCAGATCGGGCCGGCGATCAAGGCCGCGAAGGTCCAGATCGGGAAGGCGAACGCGTGCACCCGGTAGGCGAGCTGGTCGATGGCGGTCGAGCTCGGTAGCCGCCACAGGTAGCCGACCCGCTCCTCCTCGGGGGTCTCGCGCTCGGCACGTGACTTCACCAGATAGAAGATCGACGCCGCCGCACCGATCGTGAACGCGCCGCCGGCGATCGCCGCCGCCGAGACGTGCAGGAACAGCCAGTACGAGTCGAGGGCCGGGACGAGCGGACCGGCCGGGACGTAGGCGAGGAACGCCAGACCCAGCATGCAGACGGCGAAGCCGGTGACCACGCCGCCGAGCCAGCGGGCGTTGGTGAACCGCACCAGGCCGAGGAAGATCGTGGTGACGACCAGCAGGCCGGCCGTGGCGAACTCGTACATGTTGCCCCACGGCACCCGCTCGGCGGCGAACCCGCGCGAGACGACTCCCACGAGCAGGCACAGCCAGGCGAGCACCGTCAGGCCGAGGCCGATCCGGCCGAACCGCTCAGCCGACTCGTCGCGCCGAGCCTGGGCGGCGTCGTCACCGCCGCCGGTTGCGGCGACCTTGACGGCCGTCGCGGAGCCCTGGCCGGAGCGCGCGACCTCGGCGCCGGCGGTCGATGCCTTCGCCTCGACTGGCGCGTCGGCCTTGGCCTCGGCCGCGACCGGAGCCGCCACCGTCACGCGGCGACTGCTCGACCACTCGATGAGATAGGCGATGCAGGCCAGACCGAAGATCACGGTCGCGGCCGCGACCATGTTGTTGGACAGCGTGGCCCACTGCTCGGTGTCCATGCTCAGCCCTTTCCTGACTCTGGACCTGTTGTAGGCGGTTGGGGGCTTGACCTACGAAACTCCGCGGTCAGCTGGTCGACGTCCGCCCCGAGGTCGGCACCGGACACCCGGTCCAGCCGGGCCACCTCGACGAGGGTACGACCGTTGCGCCGCCGGGTCCGCACCCAGGCCCGTCGCGGCCGGATGAACAGCGACGCGAGCAGACCTGCGATTCCGAGTACGGCGGCGCCGAGCGCCAGCATCTTGCCCGGCGAGTGCCCGATCTCGAATCGGGCGAATTGGCGTACGCCGTCGAACGAGATCGAGCCGAGACCGTCGGGAAGCCTGGCGGTCTGGCCGGGCTGGAGCAGCAGCCGCACCGGCTTGCCGTCGGCGCTCTGCAGCTGGGTGAGACCGTTCTTGTCGAGCGCGAAGACCGACTGCGGCAGGCCGTCGCCGAGCCCGAGGTCGCCGGAGTAGACGAACAGCGCCAGCGCCGGGTTGGCCGCCGCCGGGTGTGCCGAGCGCGGGATGTTGCCGTCCATCACCGCGGTCGGCAGGAAGAAGCCCTCGAAACCGAGCTCCTGCGGGGATGCGTCTGGCGCCTTGATCACCCCGGTGGAGGTGTACGACGCGTCCTCGGGCAGGAACGGCACCGGTCCGGAGAACACCACGTCGCCCTTGCCGTCGCGGACCGTGACGACCGGGGCATAGCCCTGCCCGACCAGGAAGACCGAGCTGTTGCCGACGTCCAGCGGATGGTTCACCTGGATGTCGAACGGCTGGGAGTCGGCCCCCGGCTCGGGGACGTAGGAGCCCTGCGCCTCGAACTTCAGCGGCTGGCCCTGCTGCGGCCCGTCGATCTGGAACCGGGCGTCGAACCGGTCGAGCTGCAACGAGAACGGCGTGAGTTCGCTGGCGTTGAACAGCCCACCGGCGGAGAAGTCGTCGTACTGCGTCAGCGTGTTCGAGAAGCCCTCGCCCTCCACGACGATGACGCTGCCCTTGTAGCCCCAAAGTGATCCCATCGCGACCGCGACGAGCACGACGACCGCCGCGATGTGGAAGGTCAGGTTGCCGGCCTCGCGGAGGAACCCCTTCTCGGCCCGGACCACGCCGACGCTCTCGGCCTCAGCGTCTCCGGCCAGCGCATCGACGTCGACCCGCCAACGCCGCCGGCGGAGCACGCTCGCGGCCCGCTCCAGCACCTCGTCGGGGCTCTCGTCGGTCTCGTACGAGGTCGACGCCGGCAGCCGGTCGAATCGCGCCGGTGCCTTCGGTGGTCGGGCCCGCAGCGCCCGGAGGTAGACGAACGACCGCGGCACGATGCAGCCGATCAACGACACCATCAGCAGCAGGTAGACGGCGCTGAACCACGGCGAGCTGTAGACCGAGAACAGGCCGAGCCGGTCGAAGATCGGAGTCAGCGTCTGGTGCTCCCGGCCGAACCGGATGACTGCGGCCGGGTCGACCTTGGTCTGCGGGATGAACGATCCCGGGATCGCGCCGAGGGCGAGCAGCAGCAGGAGGAGCAGCGCTGTCCGCATCGAGGTCAGCTGCCGCCAGAACCACCGGGCGAACTGCCTCGGCGGCAGCGGCGGCGCGGTACGCGCGAAGTCACGGGTCCGAGACGTCTGCTGCTCGGTCTGAGTCACGAGCTCGCCTCGCTCCCGCTCGTCGAGCCCGCGACAAAATCGGGTGCTGCGTTGGATTGTTCCCTCGCAAGCTCGGTCACACGACCACCTCGGTCCCGGCGGCCCACTGTCGAAGGTCGCCGATCAGGCCGTCCCACAAGCCGGTCAGCAGCAGGACGCCGACCAGCACGATCATGCCGCCGCCGATCCGCGACACCGCGACCTGGTGCCGTCGGACCCAGGCGATCGCGCCGAGCATGTGCCGGTAGGCCAGCGCGGCCACGATGAACGGCAGCCCGAGTCCGAGGCAGTAGACGACGGTGAGGAACGCCCCTCGCGTGGCGCTGGCCTCATTGGCAGACAGGCTGAGCACCGCCGCCAGCGTGGGACCGATGCACGGCGTCCAGCCGAGCCCGAACAGCACGCCCAGCAGTGGCGCCGCGGCGACTCCGACCTTCGGCACGGTGTGGACGCGAAGATCGCGCTGGCCGAACGGCACCAGCCCCATGAAGATCAGCCCGACGACGATCGTGACGATGCCGAGCACGATGGTCAGGGTGTCCTCGTAGCGCAGCAACTCCTGACCGAAGCCGCCGAACAGCGTGCCGTACGACGTGAACACCGCCGTGAAGCCGAGGACGAAGCCGAGCGTGCCGGCCAGCATCCGACCGCGATGGGCCGACTCCAGGTCCACCGCCGACAACCCCGAGACGTACGAGACATAGCCGGGCAGCAACGGCATCACGCACGGCGAGAAGAACGACACGAGGCCGGCGATCGCTGCCACCGGGACCGCCAGTAGCAGCGAGCCCGAGAACGCCGTCTCCTGGAACCACTCACCCACCGGAGGCCGCACTCCTGTCGTGACTGCGCACCTCGTCGACCAGATCGGCCAGCGTCTCGGGCGAGACCTGGGCGAAGATCTTGGCCGCCAGATTGCCCTCGGAGTCGACGACGTACGTGGTGGGCGGCGACACCGCGATCATCGACTCCGGCATGCCCAGCAGCGTGCTGCTGTCGGGGTCGTAGATGCTCGGGTACGGGATGCCGTACTCGTCCTGGAACGCCAGCGCGTTGGCCGTCTGGTCCCGGATGTCGATGCCGAGGAAATGGACGTTCTTGCTGGCCAGCCGCTTCGCCGCCGTCGCGAGGTCGTCGGCCTCGGCATGACAAGGGCTGCACCACGAACCCCAGACGTTGACGACGACGATGTCGCCGGCGAAGTCCGCAAGCGAGATCGGCTCGCCCTCCAGGGTCTCGCCGGCGATGTCCGGAGCCGGCTCCCGCTCGTTCGGCGCGACGACTGTGATCGACCCGTCGGCACTGATGTAGCCGCCGGCCTCCGAGTTGGTCGCGAGGTCCGACGTGCAGCCGGCCAGCCCCGCGAGCGAGAGCGCCAGCGCCGCGATCCAGCGGGTTCGCGTCACCGTCATGCGCCCGCCACGAACTTCTTGGAGACCCGTGCCGGCAGCAAGTCGCGGGCCGGCTCGGTGTAGCCGACCGTGATGATCTCGTCGCCGAGGTAGCTGAACGAAGTCACGCTGGCCAGGCTGCACTGGCGCCGGCGTGGATCGTGCACGAAATGCCGTCGGCCCTCGGCGGCCAGCCGGGCCACCCAGACCGGGAGCTGATGCGACACGATGACCGCCTCGTGGCCGCTGGCCTTCTGCCGGGCCTCGGCCATGGCGGCGAACATCCGGCTCGCGATCAGTCGATAGGGCTCGCCCCACGAGGGCCGCACCGGGTTGCGCAGCAGCCACCACACCTGCGGCCGGCGCAGGGCGCCGTCGCCGACGCCGAACACTCGGCCCTCGAACTGGTTGCTCGCCTCGATGACCCGATCGTCGATCTCTACGTCGAGGCCGATCTTCTCGGCGATCGGCGCCATCGTCTCCTGAGCCCGCTCGAGCGGCGACGACACCAGGTGGGTGATGTCGCGGCCGTCGCACCACTGCGCCAGGCGCTCCGCCATCGTCTTGCCAAGCTCGGACAGGTGGAAGTCGGGGAGCCGTCCGTAGAGCACGCCGGTGGGATTGGCCACCTCACCGTGGCGGATCAGGTGCACCACAGTGCGTGGGGCATCGCTCATTGCCAGAGGTCCTCGCTCGTCAGTCTCCCTGCGCGACGGCTGCAGCCTTGGCGGCGGCCGGCAGCGCGGCGTGTATCCGGTCCAGCGCCGCGTCGTCATGCGCCGTCGACACGAACCACGCCTCGTACGCGCTGGGCGCCAGGTAGACGCCGTGGTCAAGCATGACGTGGAAGAAATCCCGGTAGCGATGCAGGTCCTGCCTTTGGGCCGCGGCGAAGTCGCGCACCGGCTCGGTCGGGCCGAGGAAGACGCTGAACAGGTTGCCAGCGCTTTGCACGATATGTGGCACTCCGGCCGCGTCCAGCGCCTCGGCGACCATGGCCTGCAGCCGCTTGGCGGTGGTGTCGAGCCGGTCGTACGCGTCCGCGTCGGCCAGCCGCAGATTGGCGAGCCCGGCAGTGGCGGCGACCGGGTTCCCCGACAGGGTGCCCGCCTGGTAGACCGGCCCCTCGGGCGCGAGCTGGCTCAGGATGGCCGCGCGGCCGCCGAACGCCGCGGCCGGGAAGCCGCCGCCCATGACCTTGCCGAAGGTCATCAGATCCGGCTGCCAGCCCTCGATCTGCCCGTCGAGTCCCCAGTGGCCGGACGGTCCCACCCGAAAGCCGGTCATCACCTCGTCGCTGACGAGCAGGGCTCCGTTGCTGGCACAGATGCCGGCGAGGAAGCCGTTGAAGCCGGGCTCCGGCGGGACCACGCCCATGTTGCCGGGCGCGGCCTCGGTGATGACGCAGGCGATCTCGCCGCGATGGCTGGCGAAGGCGGCCTCCACGGCGGCACGGTCGTTGTACGGCAGGACCAGCGTCGCCAGGGTGGCACCGGCCGGCACACCCGGAGTACCCGGCAACCCGAAGGTCGCGACTCCAGACCCGGCCTCGGCGAGCAGCGCATCGACATGGCCGTGGTAGCAGCCGGCGAACTTGACCACCAGCTCGCGGCCGGTGACGCCGCGGGCCAGCCGGATCGCCGACATCGTTGCCTCGGTGCCAGACGACACCAGCCGGACCTGGTCGACCGGGGTCCGGGCCACGATCTCCTCGGCGAGCTCGACCTCGGGCAGGCTCGGCGTCCCGAAGGACGTGCCGCGAGCGGCGGCCGCGCGAACCGCGTCGATCACCTCCGGATGGGCGTGGCCGTGCAGCAGCGGACCCCAGGAACCGACCAGGTCGACGTACTCGCCGCCGTCGACATCGACCAGGTAGGGGCCGTGACCTTCGGCCATGAAGCGCGGCGTCCCGCCGACGGCGCCGAAGGCGCGGACCGGCGAGTTGACTCCACCCGGGGTGACGGCTCGGGCGCGGGCGAAGAGGTCGGCACTGTGCGGGGCATCGTCAGTCGCTGACACCAGGCCATTGTGCCCCACCTCCTACAGCGTGTAGGAGATGGGTTCGCGGGCGAACGAGACCAAGCTCACGCCGCACCTGACCGATATCGACTAAGGTCGGCTCTCGAGCGGGCAACCGGAGGGGCTCATGTTCGACGCTGGGCGTGCCGGCGGCGGCAGATCCAGGCTGTCGACCTGGCAGAAGGCGGCAGCGATCGTGCCGTTAGCCCTGCTCACCGGGTCGCTCACCTCCGCGGTCGGCAACGCCACGAACGGCTCGTCCGACGACGGGTCGCAGGTCGCCATCGATCCCGGCATGCCGGTCGTCCCGACCACACCGTTCAAGGCGCCGGCAAGCATTCAGCTGAACGACGACTCCCTGCCGTCCGGGATCGATCCGAACGCCGGCCCGAACGGCACGCTCTCGACGCTGTCGCAGCAGGGCATCCCGACCGCCGCGCTGGTGGCCTACCAACGGGCCGAGACCGTACTCTCCGAGGCCGATCCGGCCTGCCATCTGGACTGGCCGCTGGTCGCCGCGATCGGCCGGGTCGAGTCCGACCACGGCCGCGCCAACGGCAACGTCCTCGGCTCCGACGGTATCTCCCGGCCGGGGATCTACGGCCCACGTCTCGACGGCGCTGGCTCCACGGCCCGGATCCCCGACAGCGACAGCGGCAGCTACGACCACGACACCGTCTGGGACCGCGCGGTCGGGCCGATGCAGTTCATCCCGGGCACCTGGCAGGTCGTCGCGGTCGACGGCGACAGCGACGGGGTCAAGAACCCCCAGGACATCGACGACGCCGCCCTCGCCACCGCGGTCTACCTCTGTGCGGGCTACGGCGACCTCAGCACCGACCCCGGCGCCCGCGCGGCGGTCTATCGCTACAACCACTCCAGCGACTACGTCAATCTCGTGATGTCCATCGCCGAGCAGTACACGATGGGCAACTACACGATGGTGCCCAACGGGACGACCTCACCGACGATCCTCACCGATGTCGACCACGACGCCGATCAGGGCGGGCCGGGTCACCATCACGGCCCGGTGATCAGCGCGCCCGGTGAGGCCAACAACGGCGGTCCCGACCACACCAGCGACGGGCCCAGCCACAACGGGACCAGCGACGGCCCGACCAACGGCAGCCCTGGCGGCAACCCCACCGGACCCCACGACGGCGGCGGCTCCAACGGCGGCCACGACGGCAGCTCGGGCGGCGGCGGGCTCAACAACGTGCCCAACGACGCCGGTAACACGGTCGACAACGCAGTCGAGGTCCTCGACACCTTGACCGAGGCCACCCAGTGGTGCCAGCAGCAGCTCGCCGGCAAGTCCGGGATCAGCCCGGCCGACATCCAGACCTGCGCCAAGGCCGTGGTCGGTCAGACCGTCGACCAGGCGGCCAAGACCCTCAACGGCCTGCTCGACACGCTGGTCGGCGACGTCGTCTGCGGACTGCTCGGCTGCCAGCGCAGCGGCTGACCGGCCCGGCTCACCCGCCACTCGATTACCACGTTCTCGTGGTGATTGCGCACTCTGCACGGCGTCGATCCCATGCAGAGTGCCAACACGCCATGCAGAGTACGACCGGATCCGACTCCGCGATCCGACTTGGCTACACCGCCGTCAGCGCAGCCTGGTGGCGACTTCGGTGGCCCAGTAGGTGAGGACGATGTCGGCACCGGCCCGGCGCAGGCCGATCAGGATCTCGTCGATCGCCTGATCCCGGTCGATCCAGCCCTTGGCCGCAGCAGCCTCCACCATCGCGAACTCGCCTGAGACGTTGTACGCCGCGACTGGCACGTCGACCGCCTCGCGGACGTCGCGTACCAGGTCGAGATAGCCGAGCGCCGGCTTCACCAGGACGATGTCGGCACCCTCCTCGACATCGAGGAGCGCCTCGCGCACCGCCTCGCGGCGATTGGCCGGGTCCTGCTGGTAGGTCCGCCGATCGCCCTCCAGTGACGACGCCACGGCCTCCCGGAACGGTCCGAAGAACGCCGAGGCGTACTTCGCGGCGTACGCCAGGATCCCGGTCGACTGGTAGCCCGCACCGTCGAGTGCCTCGCGTACGGCGCCGACCTGGCCGTCCATCATGCCGCTGGTGCCGAGCAGATCCGCGCCCGCGGCCGCCTGTGCCTCGGCCATCCGGGCGTAGTACACAAGCGTCGCGTCGTTGTCGACCTCACCACGATCGTCGAGGACGCCGCAGTGTCCGTGGTCGGTGAACTCGTCGATGCACAGGTCGCCCATCACCGTCATCCGGCCGCCGACCTCCGCGACCGCGTCGGCGATCGCCACGTTGAGCACGCCGTCGGGATCGTACGCACCAGAGCCGATCGCGTCCTTCTCGGCCGGGATGCCGAACAGCATCACGCCGCCAAGCCCGAGCTCCGCGGCCTCCGCGATCACCTTGCGCGCCGAGTCACGGGTGTGCTGGAGCACGCCGGGCATCGACGCGATGTGGACCGGTTCGTCGATCCCCTCGCGGACGAACAGCGGCAGCACCAGATGGCGTGCCGACAGATCGGTCTCGGCGACCAGGCGCCGGATGGCCTCGTTGCGGCGGAGTCGGCGTGGCCGGCTCGATGGGTAACCCATGGCAGTAGTCTGCCTACCGCGCTGCGCGCCGCGGCGTGGGGGTCCGGCGACCCGACGCACGACGGCCAGCCGGACGACGCTGCGACGGACGCAGCACCGGCTCACCGGCCTCGAGCAGGGCGACCCGCCGCTCGGCCCCGAAGTCGGCCAGCGCCTCGGCTAGCTCGTCGGCCGACGGGTTCGGCGCCATGACGTCGACCCGGAGACCGTGCTCCTCGGCGGTCTGGACGGTCTGCGGCCCGATGCAGGCGATCACCGTATTGGCGTGCGGCTTGCCCGCGATGCCGACCAGGTTGCGCACCGTCGACGAGGACGTGAAGAGCACCGCGTCGAACTTGCCGGCCTTGATCGCCTCGCGGGTCGGCGCGGGCGGCGGGGCGGCGCGTACGGTCCGGTAGGCCGTGACGTCGTCGACCTCCCAGCCCAGCTCCACCAGGCCGGCGACCAGCGTCTCGGTCGCGATGTCGGCCCGCGGAAGGAACACCCGGTTGATCGGGTCGAGCACCTCGTCGTAGGGCGGCCAGTCCTCGACCAGGCCGCGCGCCGACTGCTCGCCGGACGGCATCAGGTCGGGCTCGATGCCCCAGGTCCGGATCGCGTCGGCGGTCTTCTCACCGACGACGGCGATCTTCAGACCCGAGAAGGCCCGCGAGTCCAGGCCGTACTCCTCGAACTTCTCGCGGACCGCCTTGACGGCGTTGACCGAGGTGAAGGCGATCCACTCGTAGCGGCCCTCGACCAGCCCTCGGATCGCGCGATCCATCTGCTGGGGGTTGCGCGGCGGCTCGACCGAGATGGTCGGCACCTCCTCCGGTACCGCGCCGTAGGACCGCAGCTTGTGCACCAGGCCAGCCGACTGCTCCTTGGTGCGCGGCACCAGCACTCGCCAGCCGAACAGCGGCTTGGTCTCGAACCACGACAGGCTGTCGCGCAGCTCGACCACGTCGCCGACGACCATGACGACGGAGCCCGCAAGCTCGGCCTCCTTGGCGGCGGCCGCGAGCCCGTCGAGGGTCGACACCAGCGTGGTCTGCTCGGTCGTGGTGCCACCGTGGGTCACAGCGACCGGGGTGTCGGCCTCGCGTCCGGCCTCGATGATCTCGGTCGCGAGCTCCTCGAGCGACGCGGCCGTCAGCAGCACCACCAGGGTCTGCTTGCCCACGTAGGCCGACCAGTCGATCCGGGTGTCACCGGCGCGTACGACCGCGACCTCGCGACGCTGCCGCGTGGTCAGCGGGATCCCGGCGTACGCGGGAACACCCGCCGCCGCGGACACGCCCGGGACGATCTCGAACGCAACGCCGGCCTTGCGGCAGGCCTGCGCCTCCTCCGGGCCGGTGCCGTGGAGGAAGGGGTCGCCGGCGAGCAGCCGGACCACCCGCTCGGCGGACTTCGCCTGCTTCACGACGAGTCGGCCACGCACTGCGTGGGTGAGGGTCTCGCCGTCCTCACCGATGCCGCCGTCGACCAGGGTCGCGCTCTCGTCGCCACGAACCTCGCGGACCAGGTCCGCATGGCTCGGCAGCTCGGTGACGATGACGTCGGCAGCACGAATCAGCTCGACGGCCTTCACCGTCAAAAGGTCGGGGTCCCCAGGACCGGTTCCGACGAAGCTCACCCAGCCCACCGACGCCCGGGCTGACCCACCCTTGGTGGCGCTCGAGCTGGCGGCGGTCTGCTTCTTCTGGGCGGCAGACATAGTCACGGCGGTCTTCTTCCTCGTTTGCCGTAGAGGTGATGCGGTCACGTAACCCGCTCCTTGTAAAGATCGGCGGCGCCATCGGTCAACAACTGCTCGGCGAGACGGCGCCCGACGCCGATGGCATCGTCGGGTGCGCCCACGGTGGACGTCCGCATCGGCGAACGCCCCTCGAGATCGAGGACTACGGCCCGCAGCCACAGCTCGTCTCCGTCACCACCGTCGACGATCTCCGCCAGCGCCCCGACGGGCGCCGCGCAGCCGGCCTCCAAGGTGGCCAGCAGGCTTCGCTCGGCGGCGACCGCGGCTCGGGTCGCCGCGTCGTCGGCGGCGGATCGAACCTGCGCGACCAGGTCGTGGTCGTCGGCTCGACACTCCACTGCCAGCGCGCCCTGTCCGGGCGACGGCAGCATCTGCAGCGGATCGAGAACCTCGGTGGCATCGTCGAGCCGACCCAGGCGGGCCAGTCCGGCCCGCGCGAGTACGACGCCGTCCACCTCACCCTTGAGGAGGGCCTTGTCGATGCGGGTGTCGACGTTACCCCGGATCGGGACCACGTCGAGGCCGAGTCCAAGTGCGCGCAGCTGGGCCGCGCGCCGCGGCGAGCCGGTCCCGACCCGAGCACCGGCCGGCAGCTCGCCCAACGTCAGTCGATCCCTCGCCACGAGGACGTCGCGGGGATCCTGTCGAGTCGGCACCGCCGCCAAGGCGATGGCGGCGTCGGAGGCCGTGGGGAGATCCTTCAGCGAGTGGACGGCGACGTCGACGTCGCCGCGGATCAGCGCCTCGCGGAGCGCCGAGACGAACACGCCCTGGCCGCCGAACTCGGTCAGTGGCCGGTCCGTGGCATCGCCCTCGGTGCGCACCTTGACCAGCTCCACCTCGCGACCCAGCTCGGCCGTGAGGCGATCCGCGACCTCGATGGTCTGCGCCATCGCGAGACGGCTGCCGCGGGTCCCGATCCGCAGTGCGGCGGTCATGACGTCTCCTCCTGCTGCTTGCGCTGCGACACGTCAGGTCGGATGACCGCGTCCACGGCACTTGGGTCGAGCGAGAACAGGTCGGCCAGCGCGTCCGCGTAGGACACGGCGCCCGGTCGCTCGGCGAGCTCCTTGATCCGGACCGTGGGCGCGTGCAACAGCTTGTCCGCGACGCGTCGTACGGTCTGGCGCAGCTCCTCACGTACGTCGGGGTCGACATCGTCGGGGAGCCGCCGGTCGAGCCGGTCGAGCTCAGCCGCCACGATCTCGGTCGCCATCGTCCGCAGGGCGACCACGGTGGGCGTCACCCGGGCAGCCGAGCGCGAGGCGAGAAACGCCGCGACCTCACCGGCGACGATCTCGCGTACCTGCTCGGCATCCGCCGCGATCGGCGTGTCGGCCAGGGTGCGTACCAGCGTGTCGAGACCGACCAGGACGACGCCAGGGAGGTCCGCGGCACTCGGCTCGACGTCGTGCGGCATCGCCAGATCGACAACCGCGTACGGCCGGTCGGCGCCGCGGTCCTGGACGGCGGCGGCCACCGCACCGGCATCGATGACCACGCCGGTCGCGCCGGTGCACGAGACGACCACGTCGACCTCGGCCAGCAGATTCGGCAGGGAGTAGAGCGCGGCCGCCTGACCGCCGATGTCGGCCGCCAGCACCTCGGCCCGCTCCTGCGTCCGGTTGACGACGACGACGTCGGACCCACCACGCTCATGCAGCCCGGCCGCGGCCAGCGACGCCATCGCACCCGCGCCGACGACCAGCGCCCGGCGACCCTCGATCGATCCGATCGTCGCCTCGACGTAGTCGAGTGCGGCCGCCACTACCGACGGTCCGGTCCGGTCGATGTCGGTCTCGGCATGGCCGCGCTTGCCGACCCGAAGCGCCTGCTGGAACAGCACGTTGAGCGTCGGTCCGACACTGCCGACATCCTGAGCCAGCCGCAGCGCGCCACGGACCTGGCCGAGGATCTGGCCCTCGCCGACCACCATCGAGTCCAGCCCTGCGGCGACCGAGAACAGATGCGCGACCGCGGCCTCGTCGTAGTGCACGAACAAGTGCGGCACGACGGCAGAGGTGTCGGCGCCGGCCCGCTCGGCCAGCAGCCGCGAGACGTCCTCGACGCTGCCGTGGAACCGGTCGACACCGACGTAGGCCTCGACCCGGTTGCAGGTCGAGACGACGACGGCCTCCGACATGTGCTCGGACGCCACCAGGTCGGCGATCAGCTTCTGGGCGCCGTCGTCGTCCAGCGCCAGCTGCTCCAGGACGTCGACGGGGCCGGTCTTGTGGGACATGCCCACGACCAGCACGCTCATGAGGCCGCCTCCTTCGCCGGCTCGGTCGCGGGCAGTCCCTGCATGTCGGTGCCGTCGACACTCGCCTTGCGCTGCTCGTGGTACGCCAGGATCTGCAGCTCGATGGACAGGTCGACCTTGCGTACCTGGACACCGCTCGGCACGGCGAGCACGGTCGGCGCGAAGTTCAGGATGCTGGTGACGCCGGCGTCCACGAGCCGGTCGGCGACGCCCTGGGCCTCCGACGCCGGCGTCGTGATAACGCCGATCGAGACCTCGTGGCGGTCGATCAGCTGCTCGAGGTCGGTCATGTCCTCGATCGTGTGCGAGCCGATCCGGTCGCCCACCCGATCCGGGTCGGCGTCGACCAGCGCCGCGATCCGGAAACCACGCGTGGTGAACCCGGCGTAGTTGGCGAGCGCCTGGCCGAGGTTTCCGATGCCGACGATGACGACCGACCAGTCCTGGGTGAGCCCGATCTCGCGAGAGATCTGGTAGCGCAGGTACTCGACGTCGTAGCCGACCCCGCGAGTGCCGTAGGAGCCGAGGTAGGACAGGTCCTTGCGGAGCTTGGCCGAGTTGACCCCGGCCGCCGCGGCGAGCTGCTCCGACGAGGCGGTCGCCACGCCCTGCTCGGCGAGTGCCGTGAGGGCACGCAGATACACCGGCAGCCGTGCCACCGTCGCCTCGGGCGTGCCGCGCGTCTGGCGCAGATCGGCGTTCTGCGCCGCGCGTCGATTACGTGAGTCGGTCACCATGGTCTTGGACCGCGCTCCCGGAAGGGTCCGGATTCGTCCCGGCGGGGCGACGGTAGAACCCACTCTAGGATTTTGTGAACGTGAGAACAAAATCGAGCGTGGCGCCCGTGGTCAGGCTCGACCGGCACTCGACCCGGACATTTCGGCGGCTCCCGACCAGAGTTGGTGCAATCTCGCACCGACACCGGCGCCGGCCCGCCGTTTCACGCCAACACTTCGGCGCGTACGGGAGTTGAGCGGTCAGCCGAGGGCGGCCCGGAGTCGATCCGGCTCGACCCGCCAGATGGCGTGCTCGTGCCCGTCGACGAACGTCACCGGGATCTGCTCGCCGTAGCGCGCCATCAGGTCCGGATCGTCCTGGATCTGTACGCTTCGCCAGGTCGCGCCGGAGTCCGTGCACACCTGCTCGACCACCTCGTAGGCCACGTCGCATAGATGGCAGCCCGGCTTGCCGAACACCACGACTCGTACGTCGTCGGGCACTCCCGGGGTCGTCATCCGAGCCCCAGGGCGTCGCGCCGGGCCTGAGCTCGCAGCCGCCCCTTGGCGACCTTGCCGGTGGCCGAGTGCGGCAGGTCGTCGACCACGGTGATCCGCTTGGGCCACTTGAACCGGGCCAGGCTGGTCTCACAGCGAGTACGGACCGCGTCGACCAACACGTCGGCCGGCTGGTCCGGGTCGGTCGCCACGATGAACGCCTGCACCGCCTCGCCGGTCTCCTCGTCCGGAGTTCCGATCACGGCCGTCTCGGCGACGCCGGGCACCGCCACGATCACTTCCTCCACCTCGGTCGGATAGACGTTGAAGCCGGACACGATGACGAGCTCGCGAAGCCGGTCGACCAGGATCAGGTCGCCGCTCGGCGCGAGCACGCCGATGTCGCCGGTGGCGTACCAGCCCTGGTCGTCCGGGCCGTCCACGCCGTCGGGCCAGTAGCCGGAGAACAGATTGTCGCCGCGTACCCAGATCTCGGCGGGATCATCGCCGGCCACCGTACGTCCGCTGCCGTCGCGGATCTCGAGGTCCACACCGGGGATCGCGGTGCCGACCGAGCCGGACACGGCGGCGTCCTCACCGGCGGTCAGGGTCGACGTCACGACCGGCGACGCCTCGGTGAGCCCGTAGCCCTGCTGCACCGGGACGGCGGCCGCCGACTCGAACTCCTCGGCCAGGTCGGTGTCGAGCGGAGCCGCGCCGGAGAGTACGAAGCGGACGCCGGTCAGCTTGTCCCGCAGATCCTCACGACCGGCCCACGCCGCGATGACCGGCGGGGCGACCGGCAGGTTGGTGATCTCGTGGCGTACGACCAGGTCGAGCGTGGCCTCGGCGTCGAAGTGATCGAGCAGCACCAGCCGGGCGCCCTTCAGCAGCACCTGGCCCAGCACACAGTTCAGTCCGTAGACGTGGAACAGCGGCAGCAGGCCGAGCACCACGTCGTCGGAGCGCATCGGCTCCGGGTCGATCGCGGCGGTCTGGGCGATGTTGGCCAGCAGCGCCCGGTGGCTGAGCATCGCGCCACGGGGGCGGCCGCTGGTGCCCGACGTGTACAGCAGCAGGGCGAGCGACTCTGGATCGGCCGGGCTCACGACCGGCCGGCCGGCGCCGGACAGCAGGTCGTCGAACCGGAGCTCGCCGGCGACCGCAGCGCCACCGGCGATTGCGATCCGCGGCACCGTCGAGCGCGCCCGCAGCTCGTCGTCGGCGCCCAGCAGCGCGTCCTCGAGACCGGAGACCGCTGACCGCACCATGGTGGCCGTCTCGGCGTCGCCGATCACGATCCGGGCTCCGGAATCGGCCAGCATCCGCATCAGCTCGCCGGTCGCGCCACGCGGATTCGCCGGCACCGCGGTGAGTCCCGCGCGCAGCACACCGAGGTACGCCGTGACGAAGTCGATGCCGTTGACCATCGAGATCGCCACCCGATGGCCGGTGACCAACCCCAGCTCGGCCAGGCCCGAGGCACAGGCGTCGACACGTCGTTCGAGCTCGGACCAGGTCACCGAGCGTTGGTCGCCGTACGCCTCGACGAGCGCGACCCGATCAGGAGTGGCGTCGACGCGCGGGCGTAGGAGATCCGCCACGTTCGCATAGGGGAGCGGGGAGTAGTCCTCCGAAGATGTGGCCGTTTCCGAGGTCACCCGAGTCAGTCTGGCACACGGTCGCGACGGCGCTCCGGCGAGTTGTCTGTCACTATTCGCGCGATAGCCGCCTCGTTGCTGCCAGGGCGGGGCGCATGCGCCGTAGGCTCATGGCCGTGAGCCCGAAAACGTACGAGCCGCCACGAAACCTTCGGGCGCGTTCGGTGCTGGCCGGTCAGGCTTCGGCGGCCTCCGCCGAGGTCGAGTCGGCCCTCACGCCGCCGCCGGATCCGACCGCCGGAGCGTTCTTCGACGTCGACAACACGATCATGCAGGGCGCGTCGCTATTCCACCTGGCCCGCGGGCTGCATCGCCGCCGGTTCTTCACGACCCGCGACATCCTCAAGGCGGCCTGGCAGCAGACGTACTTCCGGATCATCGGGGTCGAGGATCCAGATCACGTCGCGGACGCCAGGGCCTCCGCACTCGCCTTCATCGCCGGTCATCGGGTGGAGGAGCTAGAGCAGATCGGCGAGGAGATCTTCGACGAGGCGATGGCGCACCGGATCTGGCCGGGCACCCGGGCGCTGGCGCAACTGCACCTGGACGAGGGGCAACGGGTCTGGCTGGTCACGGCGGCGCCGATCGAGCTGGCCCGGATCATCGCCCGGCGGCTCGGTCTGACCGGCGCGCTGGGGACGGTCGCGGAGTCCGAGGACGGCGTCTACACCGGCCGCCTGGTGGGAGACATGCTGCACGGCCCGGCGAAGGCCGAGGCAGTACGTGCCTTGGCCGACCGCGAGGGGCTCGAGCTGGACCGGTGCTCGGCGTACTCCGACTCCTACAACGACCTGCCGCTGCTCAACCTGGTCGGGGATCCGTGCGCGGTCAATCCCGACGCCAAGCTCCGGGCCCATGCGCGGGCGCAGGGCTGGCGGATCCGGGACTACCGCACCGGACGGAAGGCGGCCCGGATCGGCGGCTTCTCGGCCGGAATCGCGGGTGCGGTGGCCGGTAGCATCGCGGCCGGAGTGGTCCTGCGGCGACGGTTGCGCTGATCGCAAAACGCCCGAATCTCCCACTGTCCACAGGCTGGAGACGGGCGGTAGGCAAGATCTTTACACGCGGGTAGTATCGCGCGGAGCGGGCTCCGGGGCGCCGTAGCGCTCTGGGGCGGAGGGAGTGGGATGCGGCTGTCGAGCCGGCCTTCGGTCTATGGCCCTGAAGACCTGGCCGGGCTGCGGCATGCCGTCCTGACGGTCTTGATGTCGAGTGCCGGCCAGGGGCCGGTGGGACCGACGCTCGCGCCCGACAGCGGTGACGTCGAGCCGCCGGACGACGCCGAGCAGCACCGCATCGTCGCGCTGGTCGACCTGGCCCGAAAGGGTGATGTCGAGGCCTTCGGCCAGCTCTACGACCACTACGTCGACAGCATCCATCGCTACCTCTACTTCCGGCTGTCCAGCGTCAGCCTCGCCGACGACCTGACCAGCGAGACGTTCTTCCGGGCGCTGCGCGGCATCGGCTCGTTCCGCTGGCAGGGCAAGGCCTTCGGCGCCTGGCTGACCACGATCGCCCGCAACCTCGTGACCGACCACTACAAGTCGAGCCGGTCCCGGCTGGAGATCGTGGCCGACGAGCTTCCGGAGCGGCCGGCTGACACCAAGGGTCCCGAGGAGGGCGCCATGGCCGCCCTCACCAGCGAGGTTCTGGTCGAGGCGCTGCACCGACTCGCCCCCGAGCAACAGGACTGCCTGGTGATGCGGTTCTGCCAGGGCCTGACCATCGCCGAGACGGCCAGGTCCCTCGGCCGCAGCGAGGGCGCGGTCAAGCAGCTTCAGCTGCGTGCCATCCGCAATCTGGCCAAGCATCTGCCCGAGGACCTGCGATGACTCCCGCCGTAACCTTCGCCGCCTGCGGATCGTTGTCCTGGTCGACACCGCGTCAGCCCCATGCATTCACGAGGACGAGCCGATGAGATCGCGTCTGTCGCGCCGCGACGCCGACGTGTTCGCCGCCGCCGTCGACGGCCACGCGCCCGAGGCCGCTGACGCCGCCCGGGCCGAGCGCCTTCACGAGCTCGTCGACGTCGCCACGCTCGTACGCGAGACGTCCAGGCGGCCGACCGCGCAGCGGGACTTCGTCGCTGTCCTGCGCAGTCAGCTGATGGCGGCAGCCGCCGACGAGCTGGCCGGCCTCGACGAGACGCCGGAGCCCGAGGCCCACGAGGCGGGGCACGGCGCTCCGGCTCAGGTCCGCGTACGCCGTCGGCTCACCGCGGCCGCCACCGCCTTCGTCGTGGTGGGTGGCTCGTTCGGGATCGTCGCCGCGAGTGCGCAGTCGATGCCCGGCGAGATGCTCTATCCGGTGAAGCGGGCGACCGAGCGGGTCGAGATCATGCTGCGCTCGGGCTCCGCCGAGGGCCGTGCGATGCTCGACAACGCGTCCACCCGACTCGACGAGGTGGCGGCGCTGGCGGCCGAGGGGAAGCCGGATGCCGACAACCTGATCGCGGACACCCTCACCGACTTCACCGACGAGGCCAACGACGGCGGCGATCTCCTGCTCGACTCCTATCAGAACAATGGGTCGCAGTCCGACATCGCCGAGGTCCGCAAGTTCACCGCCGCATCGGCCGATCGGCTCGAGGACCTCGCGGTCTCGATCCCGAGTGGTGCGGCGACGGAGTACGCCGACGCTGCCCGAGCGATCACCGGCCTGGACTCGACGGCGGTCAACGCCTGCCCGGCCTGCGGTGGCCAGCCGCCGGTCAACGTGAACGGCGACCTTCTGTCCGCGGTGGCCTACGTCCTCGACAAGGCGAACACCGACGGCATCGATCCGAGCGCCCAGGCCTCCGGCCGGAGGCACGAGTCGATCAGCCGGCACAAGTCCGAGTCGTCGAGCCAGCAGCCTCCGGCGCAGGGCGATCTGCCGCTGCTGCCGGACGACCCGATCACCGACCCGCCGACCGACAGCCTGCCCGGCACATCGGACGGGTCCGATTCGTCGGGCACCAACAGCGGCCCCAAGAATGACAGCAGCCTCACCGACGAGCTCCAGGACACGACCCAGGACCTCACGGGCGGAGGCTCGAATCAACCGAAGTCGGGGGGCGGCCAGGACACTGGCGTGAGCGGTCTGCTGGCGCCGATCACCCAGCCGGTGGGCGAGCTGCTCGGCGGCGTACTCAACGGTCCGTGACGTAGCGGGCCAGGCCGCGAAACCGCACCGGCCGCTCCTGCAGCTCCTCGAGGCAGTGCGCCGTCCAGCCGGCGACTCTGGCGGCCGCGAAGATCGGGACGTCCGGATCGAGATCGCCCAAGTAGGCCAGCGCGGCGAGGCCGAAATCCACGTTGGGGCGATGGTCGAGGCGTAGTCCGGACTCCCGAAGCACCTGTTCGACATCGGCACGTCGCTCGGCCGCCGCGGGCAGCTCCCAGGCCGCCTCCAGCAGGGGCTCCAGCCGTGGGTCCCCGCTCCGATAGACGGTGTGCCCGAACCCCGGTAGCCGCTCGCCATGGTCCACCCGGCGGCCGACGGCCTCGGCTGCGCCGGACTCGGCCGCCTCGCGCAGCAGCTGGTAGGCGCCGACCGCGGCCGAGCCGTGCAGCCGTCCGGCGACGGTGGCGATGCCGGCGGTGAGCGCGGCGTACGCGTCGGTGCGCACCGAGATCGCGACCCGGACGGCGAGCGTGCTCGTCGCGAGCTCGTGGTCGGCGAGCAGGATCAGCGCCCGGTCGATCGCGGCGACCAGCGGCGGTGTCGGCGACGGATGCCACCGCCGGGCGAACCGCTCGGCCATCGTGGCCCGGCGATCCCGGCCGGAAGGTCCGGAGGCGACGGCCAGCAGCCGGCGAGCCGCGGCGGGCGGATCGTCGTCGGCGTGGCGGGCGCCCAGCACCGTGGCTGTCACCATCAGCCGCTGCAGGGCGGTCGCCGACGGGCCCAGCGCATCGATCGCCTGGGCGCAGGCAGCGCGGTCTCGGGTGCCGGCCGTCGGCCAGATCGGGCGGTCGGGCGGCAGACTGCCCGTCCACAACAGCTCCGCCACCTGCTCGAAGCCGGCCGTCCTGGCCAGGACGACGGCGTCGTGCTCGCGATAGGTCAGGCGGCGCTCGTCGAGCCGGGTGATGGCCGACGAGATCTGGACGTCGATGCTCGGTCGCGGCTCGGGCGGGCGCCGCCGAGAGCGCGAGTGCAGCCGGTCGAGGTCGTCGAGCGAGTACATCGACGTCTTGCCGTCGATGGCGGTCTGCCGCTCGATGAGCCCGCGGCTGACGTACGCGTAGAGCGTGGCTCGGCTGATGCCGAGGCGATGGGCGGCCTCACGGGAGCCGACGTACAACGTCATGCGGCCCAGCCTGGTCGCTCCAGGTTGCGTAATCAATGTTGATTCGATCAACGTTGATTACGCTGTCGCCCGACCCGACACTCGTGGCATGACGACATCTGCGCTCGACGTACCCGCCGGCCTCAACGGCGTCGCGGTCGCCGCCACCGCACTCGGCGACGTCCGCGGTGAGGAAGGCTTCTTCCACTACCGCCAGTACGACGCGACTCAGCTGGCTCGGACTCGGAGCTTCGAGGACGTCTGGTTCCTATTCACCGCGGGCCGGCTGCCTGACCCGGACGAGTTGGCCGCATTCCGCGCGGAGATCGCCCAGCGTCGCCGGGTGCCGCCGTCGCTGCGGCCGGTGATCGACGCCGTGGCGGCCACGCCAGCAAGTCCGCTCGCCCGGCTGCGGACGGTCCTGTCGGCTAGCGCCGGTCCGCTCGGCCTCCGGCCGCTGGTCGACCTCGACCCGGACAGCCGGACCAGCCAGGCGCACGCCGTCGCCGCCGTGACTCCAGCCGTGCTGGCCGCCCTGCATCGGGCCGCGTCGGGTCTGGATCCGATCGAGCCGGACCCGGTGCTCGGCCACGTCGCGGCCTATCTCTACGAGTCGACCGGCGAACGACCGGGTCCGGAGGCGATCCGGGCGCTCGAGCAATACCTGATCCTCACCGTCGACCACGGCTTCAACGCCTCGACCTTCACCGCCCGGGTCGTGGCCTCGACCGGCGCCGATCTCGCCGACGTCGTGTCGGCCGCCGCCGGCGCGCTGTCCGGCCCGCTGCACGGCGGTGCGCCGAGCCGGGCGCTCGACGCGCTGGACGCCATCGGTACGCCGGACCGGGCGGCCGACTACGTCCGGTCCGAGATCGCCGCCGGTCGCCGGATCATGGGGTTCGGCCACCCGGTCTACCGGGCGCCGGACCCCAGGTCGACGCTGCTGCGCGAGGTGGCGCTCGGACTCGGCGGCGAGCTGGTCGACCGCGCCGTCGAGGTGGAGGCGGCCATCCTCGCCACGTTGGCCGAGCTCAAGCCGCACCGGCCGCTGCCGAGCAACGTGGAGTACTACGCCGGGGTCGTGATGGCCACCCTCGGACTGCCGAGGGAGATGTTCACGCCGACCTTCGCCGTCAGTCGGGTCGTCGGCTGGACCGCGCACGCCGTCGAGCAGGCGGCAGCAGGCAAGGTGATCCGGCCCGGCTCCCGCTACGTCGGGCCCGCCGTCGAGCGCTGAGGCACTTACGGGCGAATCGACATCACGGGGTCATCGCCACCACGATGTCGATTCTCCGGTCGTTCTAGAAGAAGACCCGGTCGCGCGTGACGAGCAGGCTGTGGAGGGTCTGCTGGATCGTCTCGCGGACCTGGTCGGTGAGGTTGAACACCAGCATCGGATCGTCGGCGGCGCCGTCGGAGTAGGCGTCGGTACGGATCGGCTCGCCGAACTCGATCAGCCACTTGCTCGGCAGCGGGATCAGGCCGAGCGGGCCGAGCAGCGGGAAGAACGGCGTGATGGGGATGTACGGCACGCCGAGCAACCGGGCCAGCGACGGGATGTTGCCGATCAGCGGATAGATCTCCTCGGCGCCGACAATCGAGCACGGCACGATCGGCACGCCGGTCCGGATCGCGGCCGACACGAACCCGCCGCGGCCGAAGCGTTGCAGCTTGTAGCGCTCGGAGTACGGCTTGCCGATGCCCTTGAAGCCCTCCGGCCAGACGCCGACCAGCTCGCCGTGGGACAGGATCCGCTCGGCATCGGCGTTGCAGGCCAGCGTCGCCCCGCCCTTGCGGGCCAGCTCCGACACGAATGGCATCGTGAACACCAGATCGGCCCCGAGCGGACGCAGATAGCGATCGGCGTGGTCGTGTACGGCCAGCATCGTCATCAGGGTGTCCATCGGGATCGTGCCCGAGTGGTTGGCGACGACCAGCGCACCGCCCTCGTCGGGGATGTTCTCGATGCCGCGGACCTCGACCCGGAACCAGTTCGTCGCGATCGGACGCAGCGCCGCCATCAGGAAGCGGCTGGTCAGCTCCGGGTCGAAACCGAACTCGTCGACGATGTAGTCGCCGGTCAGCCGCCGCCGGAGGAACGCGAGCGCCTCCGCAGCCCGCCGCTCCCACTCCTCCCCGAAGACCTGCTGCGCCGCACCCGTGAGCGCAGAAACTATCTCGGTGACAGGAACCCCAGACGGCGTAGACGATCCGTCACTTAGGCTCCGACGATCCGCCGACTGATCAGGGGTCACGTCGTTGTCCTCGGGCGCCGATCGTCGCGGCCTGAGTGACGGATCGTCTCGTTCGGGACGCGCCGACCCTGACAGGGATCTTGCTGCTGCTGATGGGGTGGTGCGGCCGGTGCCACGGCCGGGGCGGCCGCGGACGCCGAGTGGAATGACGTTGGCCCCGTCGGAGCTCGAGCTGTTCATGACCCACCTCCCGTCCTGGTCAGCGCACTGAGCTTGGCCTCGGCGGCGCGGATCCGGTCGGCCCGGAGCAGCCCAGCCGGCACCGCGTCCGCGAACTCGTCGAACGTCTCGGCCGAGGAGTGTTTCGGCCGGTAACCGAACGTGTCGGCCAGGGCAGTGGTGTCGACCCCCCGGCCGTACGTCAGGAACTCCACCAGGTCCGGCGGGATGTCGACCCGTACGGTCCGCGCGACCATCTGCCCGACGGTCGACAGCCCGAACTGCGGCACCGGAATGGTCGGCCGCCCGAGCCGCCGGATCGCCTGTGACAGCATCACGATCCCGGTGCCTGCCACGTTGAAGGTGCCGGCGATGTCGTTGACCACCGCCCGATGCAGCACGGCCAGGGCGTCCTCGTCGTGGAGCACCTGAAGTCGCGGATCGAAGCCGAGGACCGTCGGGATCACCGGCATCCGCAGGTAGCGACCCAGCGGCGAGTCGACCTGCGCGCTGAGCAGTCGCGCCATCCGGAGCGTGGTGACCAGGATGTCCGGGCGCCGGCGGGCCAGGCCGCGGACGTAGCCCTCGACCTCGACGGTGTCCTTGGCATAGCCGCTGCGCGGCGTGCGTTTCGGCGCCATGTCCTCGGTGAACATGGCGGGATCGCGCGGCGACGCGCCGTAGACCTCGGTCGCCGACTTCAGCACGAGCTTGCGTACGCCGGGTGCCCGCTGACAGGCGGCGAGCAGCTGCATCGTGCCGATGACGTTGGTTTCCTTCATCGACGAGCGGCCGCCACGGCCGGGCGAGGGCCGGACCGACAGATGTACGACGGTGTCGACCTCTTCGACGGCGAGCACCTTGCCGACGACGGGGTTGCGAATGTCGGCTCGGACGAACTTCACGCCGTCCAGCTGAAATCGCGGGGGCACCAGGTCGACCCCGACCACCTTGCTGAGCTCGGGATCGGCCGCCAGTCCCCGGGCGACCCGCGCGCCGAGATCACTCGACACCCCGGTCACCAACGCGACACGACCCATTTCGTGGTCCCTACGTGTGTTCGCGGGCTTGGCCATCGGCGCCAGCGTACGACGCCGGGAACTCGTTTCCGATGTGTGAACTTACTTGCCGAGGCGGCGGCGCTGCACGCGCGTCTTCTTGAGCAGCTTGCGGTGCTTCTTCTTGGACATGCGCTTGCGGCGCTTCTTGACAACCGAGCCCACGGTTCACCCTTCAACTGGTACGAGATCCGGCAGCAGCCAGACGCTCAAGCGTAGCCGTACCTCATCCCCGAAGGCGAAATGACGGGTTCAGCCGGCCTGGAAGTAAGACTTGCGGAGGTAGTCCTGCACGGCCCGCTCGGGGACCCGGAAGGAGCGACCGACGCGCACTGCCTCGAGCGCACCACTGTGCACCAGCCGGTACACAGTCATCTTCGACACTCGCATCGTCGAAGCCACTTCCGCCACGGTGAGGAACTTGACTTCGGATACGTTGCCGTCCTGCCCGCTAGACGAGGCCATGGCACACCGTTCTTCCCATTCATCGCGCGACGAACCGGCTTCCCTTCCGGCATGACGACGCACGTGTACTGGCGTGAGAGTAGTGCCTGATGGTGCGAATGGGAAAGTCCTGTATACAAATCGGCACCGTCAGGGCATCGGATCGAGGCCGTGGTACGGAAAGACCTCGGTCCGGGTCGCGTGGACGGCCCGGTCGAGGCTGCTGCCCGGGTCGTAACCGCCGCTCCAGTCGCGGAAGTCGGTCGGCCGGTCGTCGGTCATCGTCGCCGGGCCGGGACGGCCGATCAGCTCGCGCACGTAGGCCTGCCAGACCTCGGGAATCAGCGTCGCCGGATCCACCGGGCTGTCCGCCACGGTTGCCAGCAGATGGGTCCAGGCTCGCGGCACCACGTCGACCAGGGCGTACCCCCCGCCACCGGTGACGACCCAGCGACCGTCGCAGACGTCGTGGGCGAGCTCGTGCAGGGCCAGGTACGACGCGCGCTGTCCGTCGACGCTCAGTTGCAGATGCGCCAGCGGATCTGCGCTGTGCGAGTCGCAGCCGTGCTGGGTCACGAGGATCTCGGGGGCGAAGGCGCGTAGCAGCGGGGGAACCACGGCATGGAAGGCCCGCAGCCAGCCGGAGTCGGTCGTGCCCGGTGGCAGCGCCACGTTGACCGCGCTCCCCTCGGCGCCCGGGCCGCCGGACTCGGAGGGCAGACCGGTGCCGGGGAACAACGTCATCGGCGACTCGTGCAGGCTGATCGTGAGCACCCGCGGATCGTCGTAGAACACCGTCTGCACACCGTCGCCGTGATGGACGTCGACGTCGACGTAGCCGATCCGGCTGACGCCCTGGTCGAGCAGCCACTGGATCGCGACCGCCACGTCGTTGTAGACGCAGAAGCCGCTGGCGTGGCCGGGCATCGCATGGTGGAGTCCGCCCGCGATGTTGGCGGCATGCAGGGCCTCGCCGCTGTGGACCCGGCGGGCCGCCTCGACGCTGGCGCCGACCACATGCGCGGACGCGAGGTGCATATCGGCGAAGGTCGGGTTGTCCTCGGTGCCAAGGCCGTGGCTCAGGTCCCGGTCGTAGGGCGAGTCGCACTTGCGCACGGCCGCGATGTAGTCAGGCGTGTGCACCGTGGCGACCAGGTCGTCGTCGGCCATCGGCGCCGGGACGATCGGGAGCCCGTCCGGCCCGAGCAGGCTCAGCGCGTCGGCGAGCCGGACGGTCAGGTCGACCCGGACCGGGTTCAGCGGATGCGTCGGGCCGAAGTTGTACTGCGTCAACTCCGGATCGAAGACCATGCACGCGGAGCCCGCCATATCGGCACCCTACTTCGGCGTACAATTGACGCTATGCATGGCGTACGAGTGACCGCGTGGTGGCCCGCCTGACGGCGGCCGCCCGAGCACGTACGCATTCTCGATCCCGACCGCCTCGACGCAGGCGGTCGTGTCATGTCATGAGGCGAGCTCCGGTCGAGGCCTTTCCACCGGAGGAACCCATGACCCGCATCCTCAGCGGCATCACGCCGAGCGGCCATATCACGCTCGGCAACTACCTCGGCGCGCTGCGGCGCTTTGCCGGAGGCGAACCAGACGGCACAGCGGCAGCAGGAGGCGAAGGCACGTACTTCGTGTCCGACCTACATGCGCTCACGACCGAGCACGACCCGAGACGACTGCGTGCCGTCACCCGCAAGACGGCCATGCTGTTCCTGGCCAGCGGCATCGACCCGGAGCGGAGCACGGTCTTCTTGCAGTCGCAGGTAGGCGAGCATGCCGAGCTCGCCTATCTGATCGAGTGCACGGTCTATGTCGGCGAGCTCGGCCGGATGATCCAGTTCAAGCAGAAGGGCGGTCGACCCAGGACGAGGGCGAGCCTGTTCACCTACCCCTGTCTGATGGCCGCGGACATCCTGCTCTACGACACCGACGCGGTGCCGGTCGGCGGCGACCAGGATCAGCATGTCGAGCTGGCCCGCGACCTGGCGATCCGGTTCAACCGGCTCTACGGCGAGACGTTCGTCGTGCCGCAGCTGGCGAAGGCCGCGATCGGCGCCCGGATCGCCGACCTGTCCGACCCGGCGCGGAAGATGGACAAGTCGGCTCCGGACGACGCGCCTGGGGTGATCCGGATGCTCGACGAGCCGGATGTCGTGCGCCGCAAGGTGATGCGCGCCGTCACGGACAGCTCGAGCACGGTCCGCTACGACCCCGAGCGGCAGCCCGGCGTCGCCAATCTGCTCGACATCCTGGCCTGCTGCACCGACGAACCCGACCCGTCGACGATCGCTGGCGACTACGACTCGTACGGTGCCCTGAAGGGTGCCGTGGCCGACGTCGTCGTCGACACGCTCCGGCCGATCCAGAAGCGGTACGCCGAGCTCGCCGCCGACCCGGAGTACGTCGACGGCGTAATCGCCGATGGAGCGGCCCGCGCGTCGGATCGGGCGCAGGTCGTGCTTCATCGGGCGAAGCAGGCGATCGGCGTCGGCTGACCGACCAGGCGGCTGGGCAACCTCAGCGAGCCGCGAGATAGTCATCTTGGCCAAGAAGGACGGGCGGGGGCCTGCCCGACGCATCCACACCCATGGGCGGCGAACCATGCGACTCCACCAGCGACTCCTCACCTTCTCGACCAGCGCGGCGGCACTGCTGTTGGCCGCAGCCTCTGCATTGGCGGCCGACGGCGCCGCCACGGCGACCGGCGCGGCCGTAGCCCCACCTTCCTGTCAGGGCGTCCGGGCGACCATCGTCGGCACCGAGGGCGACGACGAACTGACCGGCACCGCCCACCGTGACGTGATCAATGCCTACGACGGTCACGACACAATCCGGGCCGGCGGCGGCAACGACCTGGTCTGCGCCGGCGGCCAGGCCGACACGATCGACCTCGGGCCGGGCGACGATGTTCTCCGGGCCCAGCACGGTTTCGACGTCATCCACGCCGGTACCGGCGCCGACTACGTCCGAGCCGGAGACGGCGGCGACACCATGTTCGGCGCGAGCGGCAACGACGTGCTGCTCGGCGAAGGGGACGGCTGCCAGGATCGTTCAGGTGTACCGCACTGTTCGGGAGACCGCACCATCGGCGGACCCGGCAACGACGTGTTCGACGCGGCTGGATCCATCTGGTTCTTCGACACCTTCGACTACTCCGGCGCTCCACAACGCATCGCGGTCGACCTGGCGGCTCGGACCGTGAAGAGCGGCGGTTTCGTCGATCGAATCCGGGCCGGAGTGCCCCGCATCATCGGCTCCCGATTCGGCGACGACTTCAAGGGATCGGCCGCCCTCGACCTCTTCCGGGGCGGGTCGGGTGCCGACACCTTCCGGACCGGTGCGGACAACGACCACGTCGACGGCGGCCCGGGCGACGACTCGATCTGGACCAAGCTCGGCGACGACCACATCGACGGTGGCGACGGCTCGGACGACGGCGACGCGGACGGCGGAACCGACACCTGCGTCAACACCGAGACCGTCGCCAACTGCGAGGACTGACGGTCCTTCCCGTGGCTACTCGGGCCGACCAGCCGCCAGCGCGCGGGAGCGGTTGCGGGCCGCCTCGACGGCGGTGAGGAAGGCCGCGCGCACCTTGTGGTCCTCGAGCTCGCGGACGGCCGCAGCCGTCGTGCCACCGGGCGACGTGACGCGCTCCCGCAGGACGACCGGATGCTCGCCGGTCTCACGCAGCAGCTTCGCCGAGCCCACGACGGTCTGGACGACGAGCTCGGTCGCGGTGGCGCGCGGCAGTCCGAGGTGCACGCCGGCCTCGATCATCGACTCGACGACGAAGAAGATGTACGCGGGGCCCGTACCCGAGATCGCCGTCACCGCGTCCTGCTGCTGCTCTGGGACCCGGACCACCCGGCCGGTCGAGCTGAGCAACGCCTCCGCCTCGGCGAGATGGGATTCGTCGCAGTGGCTGCCCCGTGAGATCGCCGCCATGCCCTCGTCCACGAGGGCCGGCGTGTTGGGCATCACCCGCACCACCGGGACGCCCTCGGGCAGCCGGGCCTCGACCGTCGCCGTCGTGATGCCGGCCGCCAGCGACACGACGAGCTTGTCGCTGGTCAAGTGTGGCGCGATCTCGTCGAGCAGGTCGGCCATGTCCTGCGGCTTGACCACCAGCAGGAGGGTATCGGCCTTCTGCGCGGCCTGGGCGTTGCCGGCCACCTCGACGCCGTAGCGCTCGCGAAGCTCTACGGCCCGGTCCGGCCGTCGCTCGGTGAGGATCAGGTCCTCGGGCCGGCGACCGGCCCGCAACAACCCGGAGACCAGGGTCTCCCCCATCACGCCCGCGCCAAGCACTGCTACCAAACTCATGCGGCCATCATCGCAGGCCGGCCGGGCTGTGCCGCCGGCTTATCGCTTGCTGAGCAGCGAGCGTACGAAGAAGCCGACGTTGGCCGGTCGCTCGGCGAGCCGGCGCATCAGATAGCCGTACCACTCGATTCCGTACGGCATGTAAACCCGGACCGTGTGGCCCTCGTCGGCGAGCCGCTGCTGCTCGTTCGGCCGGATGCCGAACAGCATCTGGTACTCGAAGTCACCGGCGGCCCGGCCGTTGTCCTGGGCGAGCCTGGCCGCGATCGCGATCAGCCGCGGATCGTGGGAGGCCACCATCGGATAGCCCTTGCCCTCCATGAGCACCTTGAGGCACCGCACGTAGGCCAGGTCGACGTCGTGCTTGTCCTGGAACGCGACCGACACCGGCTCGTCGTAGGCGCCCTTGCACAGCCGGACCCGCGACCCCGCGTACGCCAGCTCGCGACAGTCGTCCTCGGTGCGCCGCAGGTACGACTGCAGCACCGCGCCCGTGTCGGGGAAGTCCTGCCGGAGCGTGTGGAGTATCCCCAGCGTCGAGTCGGTGGTCTCGTGGTCCTCCATGTCGAGCGTGACGGTGGTGCCGGCGTTCGCGGCCGCCTGGCAGATCCGGCGGGCGTTGTCGAGCGCGATCCGTTCGCCGTCGCCGGGCAACGCCTGACCCACCGCGGACAGCTTCACCGACACCTCGGCCTGCGGCGTCAGCCCGGCCGCCGAGCAGGCGGTCAGCACGTCGAGATAGGCCGCGACCGAGGCATCGGCCTGCGCCCGATCCAGCGTGTCCTCCCCCAGGTAGTCCAGGCTGACCGACAGGCCCGCGCTGACCAGCTGACTCGCAGCACGCACCGCGTCCTCGGTGGCCTCACCGGGCACGTACCGCGCCACGACGCTGCTCGACACGGGCAGGGTCGCCACTGTGCGCTTGAGCCGCTCGCTCCGCGACAACGCGAGCAAGGAACGACGCAACACCGCAATCCCTCCAATTCCTCGGTCTCAGGGCCGAGCCCTGACCGGCGTGGGAAGCCTACGGCGTCCGGCTCGTACGGCGGGACCGCCGGTGCCCGAGGGAGCACGGTCTTGCGGCCTACGGATAATTCACCTAGCATTGAGTTCATCACACGTTGAATTCATGCGAATGGGAGTGGATGCCATGGACACCGCGATCGAGATCAGCGATCTCGTCGTCGAACGCGGCGCGAATCGGGTGCTGCACGGAATCAGCGCGCAGATCCCCCGGGGCAGCGTCACCGGGCTGCTCGGGCCGAGCGGCAGCGGCAAGACGACGCTGATGCGGGCCATCATGGGCGTGCAGATCGTCAAGTCCGGTCAGGTCACCCTGCTCGGCGAGCCAGCCGGCTCGCCGATCCTGCGGCACAAGATCGGGTACGTCACCCAGGACCCCAGCGTCTACGCCGATCTGACCGTACGCGAGAACACGCGCTATTTCGCGAGCCTCTACGGTCTGGGTGGAGCCGCGGCGGACGAGGCGATCGAACGGGTCGGGCTCCACGACCAGGCCAGCCAGCTGGTCAGCACGCTGTCCGGTGGGCAGCACAGCCGAGCATCACTGGCCGCCGCCCTGGTCAGCCGCCCGGAGGTACTCGTGCTGGACGAGCCGACGGTCGGCCAGGACCCCGTGCTCCGCGACGAGCTCTGGAAGGGCTTCCGCGACCTGGCCAACGAGGGCAGCACGCTGCTGGTGTCGAGCCACGTGATGGACGAGGCGAACCGCTGCGATCGGCTGATCCTCATCCGCGAGGGCGAGATCATCGCCGACGACACCCCAGACGCGGTCAAGTCCGAGGCCGGCACCGACGACCTGGACGAGGCCTTCCTCTGGCTGATCCGGTCCAGGGAAGAGGAGGCGGCCTGATGTCGACACCCATCCTGGTCAGTACCACCCGTCGCATCCTGCGCCAGCTCGAGCATGACCGGCGCACCATCGCCTTGCTCCTGGTCGTCCCGGTCGTCCTGATCACGATCGTCTACTTCATGTACGAGAACGCCCCGCTGACCTTCGACCGAGTCGGGCTGATCATGCTCGGGATCTTCCCGTTCATCATCATGTTCCTGGTCACGAGCATCGCGATGCTCCGCGAGCGTACGACCGGAACCCTCGAGCGGCTCTTCACGACGCCGGTGACCAAGCTGGACCTGTTGTTCGGCTATGGGATCGCCTTCGGCGTGGCCGCCGCGGTCCAGGCCACTGTCGGGGCAGTCGTCGCGTACTGGTTCCTCGGGCTCGACACACTCGGCAGCAGTGCGCTGGTCGTGCTGATCGCCGTCGGCAATGCGATCCTCGGCGTCGGTCTGGGCCTGCTCTGCAGTGCCTTCGCCCGTACCGAGTTCCAAGCCGTGCAGTTCATGCCGCTCGTCGTGGCGCCCCAGATCCTGCTGGGCGGGCTGTTCGTGCCCCGCGAGGAGATGGCCGGCTGGCTGCAGGCGATCAGCGACGTGCTACCGCTGACGTACGGCATCGACGGGCTGCTCGAGGTCGGGTCCCACGCCGATCCGACCGGTCAGATGTGGCGCGACTTGGCGATCCTGTTCGGGTCCATCGTCGTCGCCTTGGTCCTCGCCGCCACCACACTGCGTCGGCGCACGCCGTGAGCCGACGCCGGACCGGACGCCGACCGGGCAAGCACGACACCCGGGAGGAGATCCTCGCGGCGGCGCGGGACACCTTCGCCGAGCACGGCTACGAAGGCGCCTCGATCCGGCAGATCGCGACCAGGGCCGGAGTCGACCCGGCCCTGGTCCACCACTACTTCGGGACCAAGGAGCGCCTGTTCCGGGCGGCGGCCGCGGCACCGATCGACCCGGCGGTCTTCTTTCCGCAGATCTGGGCCGGCGACCGGCAAGAGCTCGGCGAGCGGGTGGTCCGTACCTTCCTCGGCGTCTGGGAGCACCCCACGACCGGACCGGCGATCCGGGCGACCGTACGCCGCGCCGTCGCCGACGAGCGCTCGGCCGCACTGCTCCGGGAGTTCTTCACCACCCAGGTCGTACGCCGGATCGTCCACGAGCTCGGTGCGGACAAGACGCCGGAGGAGGGGGCGCTGCGCGCGTCGCTGGTCGCGAGCCAGCTGTTCGGCGTCGCCCTGGCTCGCTACCTGCTTGGACTCCCGCCGCTGGCCGAGCTCCCGGTCGAGACCATCGTGACCGCGATCGCGCCGACCGTGCAGCGTTATCTCACCGCCGACGTGTCCGACCTCTCGAACAGCGCCTCTCAGTCCCCGGGATGACCGCTGTCTCGACGCCAGGGCCAGGGCCAGAGGACTACGGCGTACTCTGCATGGGCCGTACACACTCTGCATGGGATCGACGCCGTGCAGAGTGAGGGATTACCACGAGAACGTGGTGTTCGAGGGGCCGCTGGGGCCGGCGCGACTCAGTCGAACAGGTAGCGCTGGACGGTCGGTCCGATCCGGGCGACGACCTCGTCGGCCGGCATCGACGCCAGTGGCTCGATGCCCACGACGTAGCGGGTCATGAGCAGTCCGACGAGCTGCGACGCGACCAGATTGCCCCGGCGGCGCGCGTCGTCGATGCCGGGGATCGCCGCGATCTGGTCGAGGATCATCCGCAGCAGGCCGTCGCGCAACAGGTGGGACGCCGCCTCGCTGGCGATCGCGGTACGGACGATGGTGAGCAGCCGCCGCTGCCGCTGTGGATCGTCCCACTGGCCGAGCATGGCGCGGACCAGCCGCTCGCCGATCTGGTCCTGCGGGCCGTCCACCACGGCACCGAGCAGCTCGCGCGGGTCGAAGGGCACCTCCATCGCCGAGAGCAGCAGGTCCTCCTTGCTCTCGAAGTAGTGGTGGATCAAGGCTGGATCGACGCCGGCGGCCCGGGCGACCGCGCGCATCGAGGTCCGGTCGTAGCCGTGGGCGCCGAACTCCCTGCGGGCCGCCTCCACGATCTCGCCCCGGGTGTCGGGCGACCCCGGTCGTCGGCCCGGCCCGCGACGCTCACGCGCCGCCGGCACCATCGACTCCCCTGCGTTCCCGCTGCAACTCGCTCGCGTCGAACGGATGGCGCTCCACCGATCCCTCGGGACCGACGATGAACTCGGCATGGACGGCCGCCGCCAGATGCAGCCGGGTGAAGGCCAGTGCCTCGGCCAGATCCTCCTCACGAAGGGCCCGGTTGGCGGCCCGCCGGGTGTTGATCTCGAGCACCACATGGCCACCGAACGCCCGATTGGCCAGCAGCTCGAGGAACTCCCCGCACGGCTGGCGGCCTCGCCCCGGCACCAGATGCTCGTCGCGCGCCGAGCCCGAGCCGTCGGTCATGTGGACGTGGCGGAGGCGGCTGCCGAGCGTCTCAGCCATCTTGATGACGTCGGATCCGGCCGTCGCGGCGTGCGACAGGTCGAGGGTCACGTGGGAGTAGTCCTGCTCGACCGGGTTCCAACCGGGCGCGTACCCCTGGAAGGCCCGGCGCACCGTACGCCACGGGTACATGTTCTCGACCGCGAAGGCGATGCCGGTGTCCTCCTCGAGCCGCTCCAAACCCTCGACGAAGCCCTTGGCGTAGTCGCGCTGCCAGCGAAACGGCGGGTGTACGACGACCACGCCGGCGTCCAGCCGCTTGGCGAGTTCGGCACTGCGCTCGAGCTTGCGCCAGGGCTCGGTGCCCCAGACCCGCTGGGTGACGAGCAGGCACGGCGCATGGATCGCCACGACGGGGAGCTGGTGGTAGTCGCGCAGATGCTCGACGGCGTCCTCGTCCTGACTGATCTCGTCGATGCCGACCATCACCTCGACGCCGTCGTAGCCCATCTGGGTGGCCAGCTCGAAGCCGCTCGCGGTGTTCTCGGGATAGACCGACCCGGTGGACAGCGAGACGCTGGCGGCCGGAATCTCCACGGCCGCGGCCGACGCCTCGGCTTCCCCCGGGCTGCCCGTCACATCAGGTCCAGCCACTGCAGGATCACGCCCTCGCGCAGGGCCCAGGGGCAGACCTCGAGCTCGGGAAGATCGAACAGGTCGAGCACCGCATCGGCGACCACGGCCCCGGCCGCGATCTGATGGGCGCGGGTGCTGCCGACGCCCGGCAGCTTGGCGATCTGCTTCGACGTCATCGCAGTCAGCTCCGGCAGCCGGGTTGCGAGCTCGTCGCGCGGGAGCACGCGCTTGGCGCGGGGGCCCTCCTTGGATCCGACAGCGCCGCAGATCCGGGCCAGCGAGCGGAAGGTCTTGCTGGTGGCGATCGCATGGTCGGGCCGCCCCATCCGGAGGACGTCACCAGCGTCCCGAGCAACCTCGGCCCGGACGTACTTGCGGAGCTCGCGCACCCGCTCCGGCTCGACCGGCGAGTCGCTGAACCACTCCCGGCTCAGACGCGCCGCACCGAGCTGCAACGACTGCGCCACGTCGGGAACCTCGTCGTTGCCGGCCGCGATCTCGAGCGAGCCGCCGCCGATGTCGAAGACGAGCATGTGCCCCGACGACCAGCCGAACCAGCGGCGTACTGCCAGGAAGGTCAGCTTCGCCTCGTCACCGCCGGCGAGCACCTGCAACTCGACATCGGTCTCCTCCTGGACGGTCTCGAGCACCCGGTCGGCGTTGGCCGCCTCGCGTACCGCCGAGGTTGCGAAGGCACGCACCGTCTCGCAGCCCTTGTCCTCCGCGATCATCTTCGCCTCGCGGACGAACTTCACCAGCGCGTCGACGCCCGTACTGTCGACCGCGCCGTCGCCGTCGAGATGCTCGGCCAGCCGCAGCGACTCCTTCTGGGAGTACGCCGGCAGCGGGGCCGCCCCGCGGTGTGCGTCGACCACGAGCAGATGTCCCGTGTTCGACCCGATGTCCAATACGCCCATGCGCATGGGTCACACGCTATCCCGCGAGCCCGGCGATTCGGGCGCTCCCGGGGCATGATCGCGCCACAAGTGGCCGATCACCAGACCACGAGTGGCTGATGATCGGACCACGAGTGACTGATGATCGGGGGTCAGCGCACGTGGACGGTGGCCCGGATCGGGTGGTCGAGCAGCGACGATCGCATCCGTAGCGTCAGCGTCTTCGGGTTCGGCTGCGGCGGGTGCGCCCGGGTAGGCACCACGAAGGTGTCGCGGACCTCGCCGGGCCGGAACGAGACGAACCCGTCCCTGATCCACTTGGCCAGCGGGCTTCGCGGCTTGGCCCGATCGTCGAGGTGCCGCCGGGCCCAGTGCTTCGGCACGTCAGCCACCCGCAGCGGGGCGCCGCGGTCCGGGACGACACCGATCAGGCGCGCGTAGGCGTAGTAGTCGATCCGATGGTCCAGCCGGGCCACGAACACCAGGTCGTGTCCATAGCCGACCGGCGACCGCCGGACGTCGAGCGTCAGCCGCGGCGTCGGGTCGTCGTCCTGGATGACCACCCGGCCGACATAGTCGCTCATCGCCAGGCCGGTGATCGGCACGGCGATGACTCGCTGCACCTGCTGGGCCTTGTCGTCGAGCTGGTCCGCCTCGTAGGGCACGTCGATGACGCCACCGGTGTCGCCCGGCGACACGGTGATCGAGGCGTACTTGTTCGGTGCCCGCCCGAAGGTTTCCTGCGTCATCCCGACGGCGAACCGCCCCGGCGCGGTGACATCGCCGACGACGGTGTACGGCAGCTGCGCCACGGGGTCGCCGCCGTCACCTTCGGTCACGGTCACCTGGCCCAGTCGGATCGAGGGCAGCCGCTTGGCCGGCGGCGGCGTCAATGCCGGGCGACGAGCCGACGCATCGAGCAGCCAGACCTGACCGCTGTCGCTCCGCCCGATCAGGTCGATCGCCCGGATGTCGGCGAGGTCGAGGTCGGCCGGTGCGGCGGACGGGTCGATCCGAACGGTCCGGGCCCACACGGCGATCAGCCCGCGATCCCCGGGCAGCCGGCGGATGGTCTGGCCCGGCGCCGTCCAGGAGGTGCCGTCGCCGTCGGTCAGCCGGACCGCGATCCGGGTCGGGTGCTGGACCGGATCGGTCACGAGTCGCAGGTCGAGCGACGTGCCGGCGCCGGTCAGGTCGAGCGGTGAGTCCAGGGCGAGGCCACCGGTGGCGCCGGCCGTGCTCCACTCCATCCGCAGCTGCTTGGTCAGGCCGAACCGCTTGTACGGCGAGTTCGGCGTCAGCCAGAACCCGTACGCCAGGGTCCAGTGCACCTCGCGGTCGTACCTGCCGAGGCCGCACAGCGGCAGCGCACGTTCGCCGAACGACGACGTCGTGCCCGACCGGCAGGCCTGCGCATCCCCGGTGACGTGGGCTCCGGCGCCGACCCGTACCGTGTCGCGGTCACCGCCGAGGGCGTGCGTCCAGGCGACGGCGTCGCCGGCCTTCGGCAGCTGCACCGGCCGGTCGGAGTCCAGCAGCTTCAGCGCCGCCGGGTCCTGGTCCAGGAAGGCGTGGACCGAGGCCGCCACGAAGGTCCGGCCGGCCCGCCGCTGCTCGGCGGCGGTCAGCCGGGTCGGCGAGGCATTGCGGCCGCACAACGGATCATCCTGGTCGTACCAATCGTCGAAGCTCGGGGCCTGCGAGATGCCCGGAGTCCATTCGGTGTTGAAGAAGTTGTGGTTGGCGCCGCGGATCAGCACGCTGCTGCGCAGGGTCGGATCGTCCGACGTCACCGTGCCGGCGGCGTCGACGTAACGCTGGCCCTGCAGGTCGAAGACGTCGCCGTCGCAGTAGGGCAGCAGCACGACCGTCGGCGTGTAGGCCGCGGTCTGGTAGGCGAAGTCGACCGGACCGATCAGGGTCTGGCCCTGGATCTGGTACGGAGCGCCAGGCAACGTGTCGATGACCGCCTGGTCGACACCCTCGCCGCCGCGGCTGTGGCCGACCAGCACGGTCTGCGACATCTCCACGTTGCCGAACCATCGGGGCTTGCCGGGATCGTCGGTCCACTGGGCCAGCAGGTCGAGATGGTGGCGGACCAGGGCCGATCGGGCCGCTGCGCCACCGTCCGCGGCGATCCAGTCCTGCGCGTTGATCGCGTTGGCCGCGATCGACACCGTGGCGTAGCCCTGCGAGGCGAGTGCCCGCTGGATGTAGTCGTAGCCCAGCTGGCTCGGCACCGGCTTCGACTTGCCCGGACACGGCCACTCAGCGAACCCGCTGCCCGGCCCGTAGCACGCGTTGTGCCGGCCGTGCAGGAACAAGACCAGCGGCGCGTTGTCGACGTCGGCGGGGAGGACGGCGTGCCCGACGACCTCCAGCGGCGCCTTGAACGCCGGCCAGGGCAGTGGCGTCGAGCGATAGTCGAACGAGGTGATCGGGTGGTCCCCGGGCGCACCGGGATCCTTGGCCGGAGTCACCGTCGGGCCGACCGCCGGCGTCGGTCCGCCGGTCCGAGGCAGATCACGCTGACCCGGCGTGTCGAGTCGGTCGGAGCCGAGCCAGACCTCGAGCCGGTCGCGCTCACCGGCGGTGAGGTCCACGCCCGGCAGCGTCAAGGTGCGGCCATCGGTACCGATCTCGGGATAGCCCACCAGCCGATTCCCGATCCGGAACTCCGGCCGGGCGTCGGTGACCGGCAGCCGCTCCGGCGCCCGCCACACCACCCCGCGATCATCAGTCGCTCGTGGTCGTCCCGTCAGCCACTCGTGGTCCGACGATCGGTCACTCGTGGTGGAGTCGTCCAGGCTCGTCGTGGCGGCGGCCGGCGAGCCGCTGATGATCAGCGCTCCGCACAGCACGCCGACCAGTCGTCGCAAGGTCATTGATGGAAATTCCCTCCGTGGGTACCGGGTCTGCCGTACGTGAAGACGCAGATCACAGAGCTAGGGTTGTCTGATGCCCGAAGTTGCGTTGGGTTTTCCGAGAACATTCGTCGAGTTCACCGATCCCGACGACAAGGACCAGGTCTTCCGCTGCGATCTGACCTGGCTCACGTCCCGCTGGATGTGCATCTTCGGCCAGGGTTGCAAGGGCATCTACGCCGACCGGCCGGACGACGGCTGTTGCACGCTCGGCGCCCATTTCGCCGACGAGGACGACGAGCGACGGGTCGCCCAGTACGTGCCTCGGCTGTCGTCCAAGGACTGGCAGCATCGCGCCGAGGCCCGCGCCAACGGCTGGATCGAGACCGACGACGACGGTGACCGCAAAACCCGGGTCGTCGACGGCGCCTGCATCTTCCTGAACAGCCCGGACTTCCCCGGCGGCGGTGGCTGCGCGCTGCACCGGTGGGCACTCCGCAAGGGCGAGAAGCCGCACAAGGTCAAGCCGGACGTGTGCTGGCAGTTGCCGACCCGGCGGCTGTATCGCGACGTCGAGCGCGGCGACGGCACGTCCTACACCGAGGTCAGCATCGGGGAGTACCAGCGCTCCGCGTGGGGACCCGGCGGCCACGACCTCGACTGGTTCTGCCCGTCGGCGACCGAGGCCCACGTCGGACGCGATCCGGTGTACGTGTCCAACCGCGACGAGCTGACCGAGCTGATGGGCAAGCACGCGTACAAGGTCCTCGCCCGGCTCTGCGAGGAACATCTGGCGAGCGACCATCGCGCCACCCGGCACCGCGCCGATCCGGACGACTGAGGACTCGTACGCCTAGCACCCCTGCTGTCGCGGCCTACCGCCACCCCCCGCGGTCGGCCACCCCGGCGCAGCGACGACAATTGCGCCCATGCGCCTGGACCATCTCTCCTATGCGGTGGGCCCTGACGGCATTGAAGGAACGACGTCCAGACTCTCGGCGCTGCTGGGCGAGACGTTCCAAGACGGCGGGGTACACCCTCGATTCGGGACCAAGAACCGGATCCTCCCGCTCAGCGACGGCATCTACGTCGAGATCGTGGCGGTCCTGGACCATCCCGCGTCCGACAAGGTGCCGTTCGGCCAAGCGGTCCGGGATCGGTCCGCGGCCGGCGGCGGCTGGCTCGGGTGGGTGGTCGCCGTGGACGACATCGCGCCGGTCGAGGAGCGGCTCGGCCGGCTCGCCGTCCAGGGCAACCGGCACCGGCCCGACGGATTCGACCTGCGCTGGAAACAGATCGGCGTCAAAGGTCTGCAGGCCGATCCGCAGTTGCCCTTCGTCGTGCAGTGGGAGATCGACGACGAGGACCATCCGTCGGCCACCGCCAGCGGCGACGTCACCCTGTGTGCGTTGGAGATCGCGGGCGATCCCGGCCGGGTGCAGAACTGGCTCGGGGAGCCCGCGCTCGCGGCCCTGAGCGAGGTGAGTGTCGACTGGGTGGCACCGCACGGCACGCCGGGCATCGTCGCCGCCCATTTCGAGACTTCCGACGGACGGGTACGGATCTGACGACTCGGCGCGTCGCGGGCCCGACTGTCGGTAGCCCGGCCTAGCTTCATCGCCATGAGCGCGACGAAGTCACGCATCGGCCCGGTCGGATTCCGGTGCACCGAGTGCGGTTGGTCGAGTCCCAAGTGGGTCGGCCGCTGCGGCGAGTGCCAGGCCTGGGGCAGCGTCGAGGAGCGCAAGACCGCCGCGTCGACCGACCGCGCCCGCAACCCGGCCGTGCCGATCGGCGAGGTCGACGCCGAGGCCTCCGCCGCGATGAGCTCCGGCCTTGGCGAGCTGGATCGAGTGCTCGGTGGCGGCGTCGTCCCGGGGTCGGTGCTGCTGCTCGCCGGAGAGCCCGGGGTCGGCAAGTCGACGCTGCTCCTCGAGGTGGCGGCCGCCTGGGCCCGGTCGGGGCACAAGACGCTCTACGTCTCGGCCGAGGAGTCGGCGGCCCAGGTACGACTGCGGGCGGACCGGACCGACGGGCTGCATGCCTCGCTCTTCCTCGCAGCCGAGACCGACCTCGCCGCCGCACTCGCCCACGTCGAGCAGGTCGAGCCGTCGCTGCTCGTCATCGACTCGGTGCAGGCCATCGGCTCGAGCGAGGTGGACGGGGTTCCCGGCGGCGTCACTCAGGTGCGCGATGTCGCGGCGACCCTGGTGCAGGTCGCGAAGCGGCGCAACATCGCGACCATCCTGGTCGGCCACGTCACCAAGGACGGCGCCGTCGCGGGGCCACGGGTCTTGGAGCACCTCGTCGACGTTGTGCTGACCTTCGACGGCGACCAGTCCTCGCGGCTCCGCATGATCCGCGCCACCAAGAACCGGCACGGCCCGGTCGACGAGGTCGGCTGCTTCGACCTGGCCGAGGACGGCATCGTCGAGGTTCCCGACCCGACCGGCCGCTTCGTGTCTCGGCACCAGCGTCCGGTGTCCGGCACCTGCGTCACGGTCACGATGGAGGGCCGGCGACCGCTGCTGGCGGAGATCCAGGCGCTGGTCGCTCCGTCGCCGGCCGGCATGCCGCGACGCGCCGTCGTCGGCATGGAGGCCGCCAGGGTCAACATGATCCTGGCCGTGCTCGAGCGACGGGCCGGCATCCCGGTCGGCGGCTCCGAGGTCTACGTCTCGACCGTCGGCGGTGCCCGCCTGACCGATCCGACCGCGGACCTCGCCGTGGCGATCGCGGTGGCCTCGGCGGTCAGCAACACGGTGCCGCCGCACCGGCTCGTGGCGATGGGCGAGGTGGGCCTGGCCGGTGAGGTGCGGCGGGTGCCGAGCCTGTCGCAGCGGATCGCCGAGGCGGCGCGTCTGGGTTTCACCCATGCGCTGGTGCCGTCAGATCTCGGGCCGCATCCGGAGCGGCACCGGCCGGTCTCTGGCATCACGACGCTCGACGTTCCGGAGTTGCACGACGCCCTGCGCGTGCTCGGTCTGACTTCGCGACCCGATCAGTCGACCGGCAGTCCCGAGTAGATCGCGGCCAACCGCATGTTCGAGGCGAACAGCGCGTCGCGAGCCTCGTCGCTCAGGAAGTGCAGGTGCCCGTACGCCTCGAGGCTGGTGAAGCCGTAGAGGCTGGCCCAGCAGTGCAGGAGTGCCTGGAAGGTCTCCGGCGGCAGGTCGTCCTCGGCGTGCATGCCCTCCTTCGCCTCTCCGTGAGCCGCCAGCGACGGGTTGACCTCGCGGATCAGTGGCGGACCGAGCTTGCCCTGCTCGTATGCCTCGACGAAGAACGCCTTGAGGTTGGTGATCGCGCGGGTGCACGCCTCGGCGACCGGCCCCTCCTGCGGCATCTCGAATCCCGGCACCGGAGCCCCGAAGATCAGCGCGAACTGCTGCGGCTGCTGGTTGGCCCAGGACCGGAACGCCTGAGAGACCGCGTACCACCGGCCGGTCGGATCGTCGGCCGGTACGCCCTCACGGGCCACCTCGACGGCATCGGCCAGGTCGTTATAGGCGTCCGCGACCAGCGCTGACAGCAACGCGTCGCGGTCGGAGAAGTAGCGATAGAGGGCCGGAGCGGTCATCCCCATCTCGCGGGCGATGTCGGAGAACCGCAGATCGGCCGAGCCCTGTTCGTGCATCAGGCGCAGGGCGGTCGCCTTGATCTCCTCGATCGTGGCCGCCCGGACCCGTTCGCGACGGCTGGGCACGGCCTGCGTCTCGGACTTACCGGACATGACAGACACGGGCTGCCACACCTCCTGGAATGACGTTGTGTAAATCATCGTCACAGAAGTTAAGCCACTTGACAAGTAACTGGACCTCGGGTTTGCTAAGAGTCGTAACTGAAATGACTTCGCATCACAACCGTCATCATCCTTCTCGTCCGTTCTAGGGGTATTTTCATGTCTCTCCCAACCCGCACCCGCGACAGCGGCGGCGCCGCCCAGACGCGGCGGCCCGGTCCGCTCGGTCGGCTCGCGGGCGTCGCGTTCCGTCATCGCGGCCGCGTCGTCCTCAGCTGGATCGCCGCGCTGGCGATCGCCATCGGGCTGTCGGCCGCGTTCGCCGGTGACTTCAACGCCGACTACTCGACCCCCGGGTCGGACTCCAAGCAGGCCCAGGACCTGCTGGAGAACCGCTTCCCGGCCCAGTCCGGAGACACCGTCGACGTGGTGGTCCGGTCCGACGGCGCCGTCACCGCGCCCGCCGTCAAGTCCGAGGTCAACGCGCTGCTCAGCGAGTTGCGCGGCCTCCCCCACGTCGCGACCGTCGACAACCCGTACACCACTCCGGGCGGCATCTCCCAGGACGGCCAGACGCTGATCGCCCGGCTCAACCTGGACGTCGTCAACCCGGTCGACATGCCGGTCTCCGACACCGACCAGTTGCTGGCCGCGGCGCATGACGCCGAACGGCCCGGCCTGGAGATCGCGCTCGGCGGCCAGACCATTCAGCAGGCCGAACAGGCCGAGATCGGCTCGGAGACGATCGCGCTGGTCGTCGCCGCCCTGATCCTCCTGGTCACCTTCGGCACCGTCGTGGCGGCGGGCCTGCCCTTGGGCGTGGCGCTCGCCGGCCTGGCCGTCAGCGGGACACTCACCGGTGTCATCGCCGCACTCACCGACGTGCCGGACTGGTCGACCGCACTCGCGACCATGATGGGCATCGCCCTCGGCATCGACTACTCACTGCTGATGGTGACCAGATTCCGCGAGTGGCGAGCGGTCGGACTCGATCCCGAACGGGCCACGGTCGCGACCCTGGACACGGCCGGACGGGCCGTCCTGGTCGCAGGCAGCACCGTCGTCGTGAGCATGCTCGGCCTGTTCGCCATGGGCCTGTCGTTCATGCGCGGTGCCGCGATCGTCACGATCGTCGCCGTCTTCATCGTGATGGCGGCCGCGGTCACGCTGTTCCCCGCGTTGCTGGGCTACTTCGGCCGCTGGATCGACCGGCTGCGACTGCCGCTCGGCCGCCGGGCCAGCCTGGAGGTCGCCGACGGCGGCCACGTCGTCCCCACCAAGCGTTGGGCGGCCTGGAGCCGGACCGTCAACCGGCACAGCATCATCGCGACGGTCGGTGGGGTCGGCCTGCTGCTCCTGCTGGCGGCGCCGTTCCTCGGGGTGCGCTACGGCTTCCCCGACGCCGGGAACGACCCGGCCGGCAAGTCGTCGCGGCAGGCGTACGACATGGTGACCGAGAGCTTCGGCGCCGGCGCCAACGGACCGCTGATCGTTGCCGCCGACCTGTCGTCGCCCAATGACCAGTCGGCCGTTCGGCAGCTGGACGCTCAGATCGGTCAGACCCCGGGCGTCGCCGCGGCAATGCCGCCGCAGATCAACGCCGCCGGTGACGCCGCGCTGATCACGGTGATCCCGACGACCGGGCCGCAGGCCGCGGCGACCGAGGACCTCGTCCACACGCTGCGCGACAACGTCATCCCGGCGGCGACCGACGGCACCGGTGTCACGGCGCACGTCGGCGGTGTCACCGCGACCAACATCGACGCCAACGAGAACGTCTCCAGCCGACTGCCGTACCTGATCGCCGGCGTCATCGCCTTGTCGATGCTGCTGCTGTTCTTCTCGTTCCGCAGCATCGTGATCCCGTTGACCGCCGCGGTGATGAACCTGCTGTCGGTCGCCGCGGCCTACGGCGTGATGTCGTACGTCCTCGAGGGCGGCTGGGCCGGACAGCTGATCGGCATCGACACGTCGACCCCGATGCCGGCCTTCGTCCCGGTGATCGTGTTCGCGGTGCTGTTCGGGCTGTCGATGGACTACGAGGTGTTCCTGATCAGCCGGATGCGCGAGGCGTGGATGCGTACTCGCGACAACACCCGTGCCGTGGGCGACGGTCTGGCCGGCACCGGCCGGGTCATCACAGCCGCGGCGGCGATCATGATCGCGGTGTTCGCAGCCTTCGTCCCGAGTCCGGACATCATCCTCAAGGTGATCGGCCTCGGCATGGCGACGGCGATCCTGGTCGACGCGACCATCGTCCGGATGCTGCTGGTCCCGGCCGTCATGCACCTGCTCGGCCGATTCAACTGGTCGCTGCCGCGGTCGATCGACCGGCGACTCCCGCAGCTCCACGTCGAGGGCCGGGCGGAGCAGTTCCTGCCGGGTCCGGACGACCCGTTCGCCGACGACGCCCGCCGCGACAAGGTGGGCAGCCCGGCCTGACACCGGCGAATCGACATCGCGGGGGTCACCGCCCCCCGCGATGTCGATTCCCACGCGTACGTATTTGCGCAGTAGCGTGAAGTGTTATGACCGCCCCACAGATGAACCAGGGGCCGCAACCATGGCTGGGAGTCGCCATCATCGCGGCCGGGGTGGTCGCGATCATGCTGCTGGTCGCCGGGTCCGCCATGGTGCTCGCCGGCGGCGACGGCTCGAACAACCCGAACACCGCCTCGCCCCAACCCGGCCAGCCCGGCGCGGCCGGATCGGCCAGCCCCAGCCCCACCCCAGGCAGCCCCGAGCATCAGCGCCCGACCGAGCTCGCCGGCACCGGGCGGCCGGCCGATATCGAGTTCCGTCCGGTGCTCGAGGTCATCCCACGCGCGAAGAACTGTGGATCGGGCAGTGTCTGGTGCGGCGCGGCCGGCGGTCCGGATGCCTATCGACTCGGCCCGGCCGTGCTGAGTACGCCGGACGTCGTCAGTGCCGAGGCGCGGCTCAGCAGCTACGGCGAGTACGTCGTCGGCATCACGCTCTCGGACGAGGGGGCGCTCAAGTTCGAGGCCGTGACGCGAGGACTCAGCCAGAATCCCAGCACGACAAAGCCCCAACTCGCCGTCGTCGTCGACAACGTGGTGATCGCGGCGCCGGTGGTGCAGGGTGCGGTCCCCGGCGGCAAGATCGACATCAGCTCGCACTTCACCCAGGCCCAGGCGCAGCGCCTCGCGGACGAGATCAACCCCTAGGCACTCGTCTCCTAGCCACAGCCTGACCAGCCTGCTGTAATGGCTCTGTGCATCTCAACCCTTACGGCACCGATGCCGTGCTCCTCGCGGCCGCGCTGCAGCGGTCGGCACCGTCGACGCCGGACGAGCTCGAGACGGTCTGCCGGCAGGCCGGGGTCGTCGTGGATCGCCACGCGACTAAGGCCGACGTACGGCTGGTGCACTCGGTCGTCGAGCGCTGGCTGACCGTCGTCGACGCCACCACCGACCAGGAGCGAGCCGACCGGCTCAACGCCCTACTGAGTGAGTATGCGGCGTACCCGCGACTCACCGATCATGCCGGCACCGGCTGGCACGTGCACTATCGCGACGCGCAGCAGCCGCTGGGACGGGTCGTCGCCGCCCTCGTCACGGTCGGGACCGCGCTCCACCTGGCCGGTCGCGGCATGCACCGGCTCGGGCGGTGCGCGGCCGCCGACTGCGACGGGGTGGTCGTCGACGTCTCGCGCAACGGGCGGCAGCGCTATTGCTCGCCGGCCTGCGCCAACCGGGACGCGGTGCGCCGGCATCGGGCCCGCAAGCGCGCCGTCACGGCCTGAGCCGCGTCAGGACTCCTCGGCCTTGCGCTTGGCCCGGGCCCGGCGTTTGCCCTCGTGCATGGCCTGGACGCGCGCGACCGGGATCGCGTGCCCCTCCTCGAGCAGGTCGTCGGCCAACCGCTGCGGCGCCGGCAGCTGGTCGGCCCATGGATTGCGGTCGCCCACCAGCCCCGGAACGGTGTGGACGGTGAAGTCGGCCGGCGTCGACTGCGGGAGGTCGTCCCACCCGACCGGGTACGACACCGTCGCGCCCGGACGTACTCGCGGACTGTAGGCGGCTACGACGGTCGCGCCGCCGGACCTGGTGGAGTCGAGGAACACCTTGCCGCCGCGGTCCGCCTTGACGTACGCCGTGGTCGCCAGCTCCGGATCGATCCGCTCGGCGCGGGCCGCGATCGCACGGGTCGCCGCAGCGGCGTCCTCCATCGTGACGTCCTCGTCGATCGGGATGAAGATGTGCGCGCCCTTGGCGCCGCTGGTCTTGACGGCTCCGTCCAGACCGGAGTCGCGTAGCGCCTGCCGCACCAACTGCGCCGCCTCGACGACGACGGAGAAGGACTGACCCTCCGGCGGATCCAGGTCCATCACCAGGTGCGTGACCCGGTCCCAGCGGTCGGCTCGCACCAGGGTCGGGTGGTACTCGATCGCCCGCTGGTTGGCGAACCACAGCAGGGTCCGCCGGTCGTCGCACAGGGCGTACGTGACGTCGCGCTTCGACGCCTCGGCCCACACCGACACGGTCTTGATCCACGACGGGGCGTACTTCGGGAGGTTCTTCTGCATGAACGGCTTCTGGCCGCGCAGGGCGCGAATCACCGAGAGCGGACGGTCCCGGAGCTCCGGCAGGAGGCACTCGCGGATCGCGTCGAGGTAGTCGACCAGGTCGCGTTTGGTGGCATCGGCGCCGTCGAACAGCGGTTGGTCGAGGTTGGTCAGCCGGACCCCGTCGCGCTCTTCCTCCACACCGCGAGGCTACCGACGATCGGGCCGTCAGGGCCGCCGCGCGACACCCGGTCACGTAACTGGTAGGCCGGCGACCGAGAGTAATGAATAGACTCTCCCCGTGGTCCACCAGGCACACATCGGGGAACGCGGCAGTCCAGACCCGCGAATGCGCGCGACGATGGCAAGCGTCGCGCCGGGTATGCCCCTGCGCGAGGGGCTCGAACGGATCCTGCGCGGCCGCACCGGCGCGCTGATCGTACTCGGTCACGATCGCACCGTGGAGTCGATCTCGACCGGCGGATTCGCGCTCGACGTTCCGTTCAGCGCGACCGGACTTCGCGAGCTGGCCAAGATGGACGGCGCCATCATCATGGACCGCGACGCCAGTCGCATCCTGCGCGCAGCCGTCCACCTGATGCCCGACCCCTCCATCGAGACCGACGAGTCCGGCACCCGGCATCGCACCGCCGACCGGGTCGCCCGACAGACCGGGTTGCCGGTTGTCTCGGTGTCGCAGTCGATGCAGATCATCGCCCTGTACGTCGGCACCGCTCGGCGGGTGCTCGAGGACCCGGGCGCCATCCTGGGCCGGGCCAACCAGGCGCTGGCCACTCTCGAGCGCTACAAGCTGCGGCTCGACGAGGTCTCCGGGTCGCTGTCCGCACTGGAGATCGAGGATCTCGTCACGGTCCGCGACGTCGCGGCCGTCATGCAACGGCTGGAGATGGTGACCCGGATCGCGTCGGAGATCGAGGACTACGTGCTCGAGCTCGGCAGCGACGGACGGCTGCTGAGTCTGCAGCTCGACGAGCTGGTCACCGGCGTCGATCTGGAGCGCGAGCTGGTCGTCCGCGACTACCTGCCCTCAGGCCGGCGCGCACCGCGTACCCGCGACATCCTGACCGCGCTGGCGGCGCTCAGCTCCTCGGACCTGGTCGACATCGGCGTGGTCGCCCGCGCTCTCTCGCTCGGCGGCGGGGAGCATCTCGACGCCGCCCTGTCCCCCCGCGGCTACCGGCTGCTGGCAAAGGTGCAGCGGCTCCCCGGGACCGTGGTGGATCGGCTGGTCGACCACTTCGGCAGCCTCCAGAAGCTGCTGGCCGCCACGATCGAGGACCTGCAGGCGGTCGAGGGCGTCGGCGAGCTACGCGCCCGCAGCGTCCGCGAGGGGCTGTCCCGGCTCGCCGAGTCGAGCATCCTCGAGCGCTACGTCTGAGACTTGGTCGCGCCGTCGGTAGGCGTGGCGCCATCGGTGGGCTGGTCGCTCGGCGTGGCGCCGTCGGTGGGCTGGTCGCTCGGCGTGGCGCCGTCGGTGGGCTGACTGTCGCTCGGCTGGTCGGTCGAGTCGCCATCGCCCATCGAGTCGATCTTGCCCTTGCCGTCGCTCTGGTCGGCCCGCGGCTCCGGCGGCTTGGCCAGCTCGAAGTCCGCCTCGGACGGCTCACCCTCGAGTACGGCGGCCTGCACGGTGTACTTGCCGGGCTCGGCCGCCGTCGAGTCCGGCGCACAGCGCCGACCCGAGTGGAGGCCGGACCAGGTGAAGTCGACCACCGTCGACCACTGCGGCTGCAGGGCCAGATCACGTACCGGGATCTCGTCCGCGCAGTGGGTGGAGTCCCAGACGACGTCGTTGCCTTCGGAGATCGCCACCAACAGGTGATCCGCGTCAAGACTCAGCGAGCACGCTGACGAGCTGGCTGAGGAGATCCGCAGCGTCATCTGGACCGGTTCGCCGGCGTACGCCTGGTCAGACACCGTCGGCACGACGGTCACCTGGGTCAGGTCGCACTCCTCGTGGGGACGCTGGAACGACTCGGCGACGGTACTGATATCCGCCGTGCGCTCCTGGTCGCCCTGGTGGCGTGAGTCGTGGTGCTTGGTCTTGGTCGGCTGCTCCGACTGCGTCGCGGCAGCAGGCGTCTCGTTGTCCGGCGGCGTCGCACCCGAGCCACCACCGTTGATCCAGCGCAGCATCAGCCAGCCGACCAGGAGGACCACCGCCAGCAGCGCCAACCGGCGGACCCAGTAGACCCGGGGCGGCAACGGTCCCCGTGGGCGGGCCACAGTGTTCATCGGCGCTCACGGTAGTTCCAGAACACCCCCGGTTCGTGGAGCCACTCCGAAGGCCGCTCGGACCGGGTCGAGCGGCTGCCGGGCAGACTGTTCGGGTGAGCGTGCCGACCAGTGACCTGCACCGAAGCGTGCTCGGCTGGTATGACCGGCATGCCCGGGATCTCCCCTGGCGCGATCCCGACGCGGGCGCCTGGGCGGTCCTGGTCTCCGAGATCATGCTGCAGCAGACGCAGGTGAGCCGGGTTCTTCCGGTCTACCGGGCCTGGCTGGACCGCTGGCCGACCCCGGCCGCCCTCGCGGCCGACTCGGTCGGAGAGGCGGTCCGCGCCTGGGGACGGCTCGGCTACCCGCGCCGGGCGATACGGCTGCATCAGGCAGCGACCGCGATCACGCAGCGGCACGGCGGTGTGGTGCCGAGCGATCTCGAATCGCTTCGGGCTCTTCCCGGCATCGGCGACTACACCGCGGCGGCTGTCGCGGCCTTCGCGTACCAGGGCCGGCATCCGGTCCTCGACACCAACGTCCGGCGCGTTCTCACTCGGGCGATCGACGGCACCGCCCTGCCGGGGCCCTCGGTACGCGTGGCCGAGCGGGAGACGGCGCGTGGGCTGCTGCCCGACGACCCGTCCGTTGCCGCGCGCTGGTCGGTCGCGGTGATGGAGCTCGGCGCCCTGGTGTGTACGGCTCGCGGACCGCGCTGCGACGCGTGTCCGATCGCCGAACGGTGCCGGTGGCGGACCGGCGGCTATCCGGCGTACGACGGCCCGCGCCGGCCTACGCAGTCCTACGACGGGACCGACCGGCATTGCCGTGGCGCGCTGTTGGACGTGCTCCGCGCCGCGACTGGGCCGGTGCAGCGGCGGGACCTCGAAGCCGCCTGGGACCAGGCGCAGCAGCGCGAGCGGGCCCTGGACGGCCTGGTCGCCGACGGGCTGGTCGAGCCGCTCGACGGTGACCGGTTCGGGCTGCCGCGCTGAGGGTGGGCTCGGTCAGGCGGCGCCGTCGCTGATCCGCTGTGCGGTCGCCGCGAGGTCGCGCACCGGCGTCTCCATCTGCTGCGGGTCGTCGACCACGGGCATCGACAGGTTGAACCCGGTGAGTGCCGCGTCGACCAGCCGCGCGATGCGTGGGGCGCGGCGCGGGTTGGCGCCGCTGCCGACCAGATAGTCCCGGACCGCTCGGTCCCACTCCGCATTGCTGTCGGCGATCACCTTGCGGTACGGATCGGCGCCGAGGACGCCGAGCGCCGCCGCCTGGATGTAGAGCCGAAGGCATCGGTCGAGCTCCGGCTCGGCGTAGGCCCGCCAAAGCGCGAGTACGCCGGCCCGGACCGTGCGAGCGCGGGGCAGGGACCTGACGACCTCGACGGCCCGGCCGTTGGATCGGGCGATGACCTCTGCGACCAGCGCGTCCTTGTCGCCGAAGTGATAGATCAGCATCCGGTCGCTGGTGCCGAGGGCGGCGGCGAGCGGGCGCAGCGACAGACCGATCAGGCCGTGCTCCAGGACGTAGTCCGTGGCCTGCTCGGCGAGATCGTCTCGGCGTCCCATCTGGGAGTCTCCTTCGTGCGTCTTGATGTAGCACTCGCTACAATAGCTCCAATGTAGCGGACGCTACATATGAAACGCGAGGAAGGGAGGCGGCATGAGATCAGCATCGGCACTGCTGGCATTGGCGATCACCATCGAGGTGGCGGCCACCGCATCGTTGCGGCGTACGGACGGCTTCACCAACCCGTTCTGGACGGCCGCCGTACTCCTGGCGTACGCGATGTCGTTCCTTCTGCTTGCGATCGTGGTCCGCGATATCCCGGTCTCGATCGCCTATGCGGTCTGGTCCGGCGCCGGAACGGCTCTGGTCGCGCTGATCGGAGCCACCCTGCTCGGCGAACGGCTGGACGCACTCAAGGTCACGGCGATCGGATTCATCGTCGTTGGCGTCGTCATGCTCAATCTGCGCGGCGCCCACTAAGGCCCTACAACGCCAAAATCGACATCGTGGGGGTCGAAACCCCCACGATGTCGATTCGCTCGTCGGTGGGTCGGTGACTCAGTCGGTCGTGGCCTGCTCGATCAGCGGCGTATCCGGGGCCTCGGCCTTCGGCGTGCCGCGGAAGGTGAACGTGGCCTCGGGGCCTTCGCCGTCGATGTCCACGACCACGATCTGGCCGGCCTTGACGTCGCCGTAGAGCAGCCTCTCGGCCAGGGCGTCCTCGATCTCGCGCTGCACCGTGCGACGCAGCGGACGAGCGCCGAGCACCGGGTCGTAACCGCGGGTGGCCAGCTCCTCCTTGGCCGCCTGGGTCAGCTCCAGCGCCATGTCGCGGTCCTTGAGCCGCAGCTCCACGCCCCGCAGCATCATGTCGACCATCGCGATGATCTGCTCCTGCGTCAGCGGCGGGAACACGATGATCTCGTCGACCCGGTTCAGGAACTCCGGCCGGAAGTGCTGCTTCAGCTCCTCCGAGACCTTCGCCTTCATCGTGTCGTAGGACGCCGTGGCGTCGCCGGACTGGGAGAAGCCGAGGTTGACGCCCTTGGAGATGTCCCGCGTGCCGAGGTTGGTGGTCATGATGATGACGGTGTTCTTGAAGTCGATCATCCGGCCCTGGCTGTCGGTCAGGCGACCTTCCTCCAGGATCTGCAACAGCGAGTTGAAGATGTCCGGGTGCGCCTTCTCGCCCTCGTCGAACAGCACCACCGAGAACGGCTTGCGCCGCCCCTTCTCGGTCAGCTGGCCGCCCTCTTCGTAGCCGACGTAGCCCGGAGGCGAGCCGAACAGCCGCGACAC